>VFQM010000725.1_pt1 | contig 34125 bp, 29 predicted proteins | sample 3512391 | NCBI WGS metagenome assembly VFQM01 (sample SAMN10412369, study PRJNA504923) | tailings metagenome | isolation source: Replicate 1 from Balatoc abandoned mine | place: Philippines
TCGAACCAACGACCCCCACCATGTCAAGGTGGTGCTCTAACCAACTGAGCTATGTGCCTGTGTTGGCGCGCATTCTACCTGCATCAACCTGCCTGTCAACAAGCAATTACGCTAACCTGCTGAAAAAAGGCATTTTTTACATCCCAAAAGAAAGCACGGCGAACTGTAAAGTATTTCATACAGGGGCTAGCCGGCCGCTCACGGCTCGGTTAGCATCAGCCCATCTGTAAAGAATAATAAACAGAGGTTGCAATATGACGCACATCGCCTATCCCCCTTCTTTTTACGCTGCTTCGGCCAACGTAAGTCCGCAACGTCCCGCCCTGCACGGTGAGGTAGAAACCGATGTGTGCGTAATCGGCGCCGGCTATACCGGACTGTCCACTGCCCTGTTCCTCCTTGAGCATGGCTTCAAGGTCTGCATTCTGGAAGCGGCCAAGGTCGGTTTTGGCGCATCCGGCCGCAACGGTGGGCAGATCGTCAACAGCTACAGCCGCGATATCGATGTGATCGAGCGTAGCGTCGACCCCAAGAAGGCCCAACTGATGGGCGAGATGGCTTTCGAGGGCGGGCGCATCATTCGTGATCGCGTGCAGCGCTATCAGATCGCTTGCGACCTCAAGGATGGTGGGGTGTTCGCCGCTTTCAATGCCAAGCAAATGAAGCACCTGGAAGCCCAAAAGCGTCTGTGGCAGCGTTTCGGGCATCAACAACTGGAAATCCTCGATCAGCAGCAGATTCGCCAGGTCGTCGCCTGCGACAACTATGTAGGCGGCATGCTCGACATGAGCGGCGGACACATTCACCCGCTTAACCTGGCCCTGGGCGAAGCCGCCGCGGTAGAGGCCCTCGGTGGGGTGATCTATGAACAAAGCCCGGCGACCAGGATCGAACGCGGCAACCAGCCTCGCGTGCATACGGCACAGGGCAGCATCAAGGCACGTTTTGTCGTGGTGGCCGGCAACGCCTACCTGGGCAACCTGCTGCCGGAGCTGGCCGCCAAGTCGATGCCGTGTGGCAGCCAGGTGATCGCCACCGAGCCACTCAGCGCCGAGCAGGCCGCCAGCCTGCTGCCGCAGGACTACTGTGTGGAAGATTGCAACTACCTGCTCGACTACTTCCGCCTGTCGGCCGACAAACGCCTGATCTATGGCGGCGGAGTGGTCTACGGGGCGCGTGATCCGGCGAATATCGAAGCCATCATCCGGCCGAAAATGCTCAAGACCTTTCCGCAACTGCAGAATGTGAAGATCGACTATGCCTGGACGGGTAACTTCCTGCTGACCCTCTCGCGCCTGCCACAGGTCGGGCGCCTCGGTGACAACGTCTACTACTCGCAAGGCTGCAGCGGACACGGAGTGACCTATACCCATGTTGCCGGCAAGGTGCTCGCCGAAGCACTGCGCGGCCAGGCTGAACGCTTCGATGCCTTTGCCAGCCTGCCGCACTACCCCTTCCCGGGCGGTCGCTTGCTACGAGTGCCATTGACCGCGCTCGGCGCCACCTACTACAGCCTGCGCGACAAACTCGGCTTCTGAGTCATTTCGACAGAGGCAAACCTTTCAGTCAGCCATTGCGCAGCACAGCCAGGCGGGCCAATACGCCTGGCTGCCCTCCTCGACAACTGCCAGCCGCCTAGCAATTCTCCTTTATGCGCTGCCTGTCTGTCTCCAGGCGCAGAACCGTTCGCCACGCCCCGATAACCACTATATAGCCACCGCCAAAATACCCCATAGGGTATTAATCCAAATCATGGTGGTTTCTCCAAGGCGCACTACGCTGGCCAGGTAATTCATCCCGATTCATCTACACAGGCAGAAGGAAACATTCATGGCGATGAAAACCATCCGTGCTACTGGCCAGCTCAATGCCGGCATGGCCATCCACGTACAGTGTGGCCAGCAAACGCTCACCATGGATCAACCAAAGAATGCTGGTGGACAAGACCTTGGTCCGACGCCACTGGAAGCCATTCTTGCTGCCGTGGCAGGCTGCTTCGGCACGATTGGCCGATTCATCGCGCATCAGCAAAAGATCAATCTGCGCGGCATGCGCTTCGAGCTGGAGGCCGACTATGATCCGGATGGCCTGTTAGGGCGTAACAGTGAAGTACGCCCGGGCTTCCAGGAGCTGCGTGTCATCGTGGATATCGATGCCGACCTGGACCAGGCCGGCAAGGCTGACCTGCTGGCGCTCATCGAGCAGCGCTGCCCAGTGGCCGACAACCTGGCGCATGGTACTCGCCTGGTCAGCCGGCTAGCCTGAAAAGCAGCAGCACTCTCAACGGACCTGAAAACGCTGTTCGAGCAGCTTGCGATCGCCCTGGAACACCATGAAGTGCCACTCGCCGGGTACCACCTCATGCGGCTCGCTGAACTCGAAGGCCATCAGGTCCGGCTGCCCTGCCGCACTCAGTGCCTGGGTCACCACAAACTTGTCGTGCCGCTGGCCATCCGGCGTCACCACACCTGGCGTCAGATACAGCAAGGTCAGCGGCTGCTCGCCAGGCTGCTTGCCGCTCAACTGGTAGCGCAGACCGAACTTGCTGCCCAGTCGGGCGGGAATTTCCTGGCCGGGTATGATGCGTTGATTCTGCCGCGTCAGCACCCGCTGCCCCGGCTCAAAGTGTTCGTGGCGAGTTTCAAACAGACCGTACTCGACCGCACCAACCACCTGTACCTCGGCCTGCAGCAAGCCCGCCTGGGCGCACAGCGCCATGCCCATCAGTATGCGTTTCATGACATCCCTCCGTTTGTTGCGCAGAGGGTAATGACGTAACGATGACAGCATCATGACAGCCGCTTCAGCGACTTGCCGTGCCTTGCTCTTCCGCCCAGCGCGCCTTGATCTGCAGGATCTGCGGCAACTCGGCGATGAACAGCTCGACCAGGTGCGCATCGAAATGCCGACCACTTTCCGCACGCAGCAACTCGATGGCTGCTTCTACCGTCCAGGCTTTCTTGTAGGGACGCTCGCTGGTCAAGGCATCGAACACATCGGCAATTGCCACGATACGCCCCTCAATGGGAATCGCCTCGCCCTGCAGGCCATGGGGATAGCCACTGCCATCCCACTTTTCGTGATGACTCAGGGCAATGTCGTGGGCCATGCGTAGCAATCCAGTCGCATGCTCGCCGATGATCCGCGCCCCAATCTCGGCATGCTGCTGCATGACCTGCCACTCCGCTGCATCGAGTTTGCCAGGCTTGCGCAGGATCGCATCGGGAATGCCGATCTTGCCCACATCATGCATCGGCGCGGCATGCAGCAACTGTTCAGCCCGCGCCTCGCTGAAGCCGGCCGCGCGGGCCAGTATCTGGGCATAGTGGCTCATACGAATGACGTGCAACCCCGTTTCGTTGTCCTTGTACTCGGCAGCCAGGCCCAGACGCTGAACGATCTGCAGACGGGACTGTAACAGTTCTTCAACGCGCACCAGTGACAGGTGGGTACTTACCCGCGCCTTGACGATCGGCGGGCTGACCGGCTTGGTTATGTAGTCCACCGCCCCCAGGGCAAAGCCGCGCGCCTCATCGGCGACATCCGCCAGGGCCGTCACGAAGATCACCGGGATCATCGCCGTTCGGGGATCGGCCTTGAGCTGCGCACAGACCTCGAAGCCGGTCATCCCCGGCATCATCACATCCAGCAGGATCAGCTCCGGCTGCTCGCGATGCGCCAGTTCCAGAGCCTTGGCACCTTCTTTGGCAAACAGCAGGCGGTAATCATCCTGCAGGATATGCCGCAACACCTGCAGGTTGCTGGCTTCGTCATCGACCAGCAACAGCTGGCGGCGGCTATCGTCGGACATGTCTCTACTCCGTGGCCGCAAGCTGGAGCTCAGCCTGCAGGGTGGCGAGCAGGGCCAGGGCCCGCTCGAAATCAAATTCATCAAGCGCCGCACGCAGTGCCTCAGCCGGCGCGCCCAACACCATCAGGCGCCGCAGTGCTGGCTCGTCCAGGGCACCACGCTGCAACGCCTGCTGCAGCCTGTGCAGATCGTTCAGTAGCGCCGCATGATCCAGTGCACCCTGTGCCGATACCGTCGGCGCGCAGGCCTGCGGCTGCTGTGGCTGTTGTGGCAAGTTGTTGGCCAGCAGCGCCAGCAAGCGCGGCAGTTCATCGAGCAATTGCTGGCATCGCGTCGCCTGCGCAGTATTCGCCGCCTGCTCAAGCTCAGTCAGCAACGCGTGCAGAGCCGGCAAGCCAAGGTTGCCGGCCAGACCACGCAGGCGGTGCGCTTCACTGGCGAGGGACGGCCACTGTGCCGCTATGCAGTAGGTACGCCATTGCGCCGGAATTTCCGTCTGTTCAGCCAGGAAGCGAGCCACTGCAGCGGCCATGGCCAACGGACTGCCCCACAGCGCGGCCCCACGACGCCAGTCGAACAACCCCTGCATGGCCGGATCATCAGCCTGTGGCAGGTACTCACTGGACTGCCCCAGCAAACGCGCCATTTCCGTCAGCAAGGCCGGCATATCCAGCGGTTTGCTGGCAAAACCCTGCATACCGGCATCCAGCGCAGCCTGGCGATCACGATCCAGCACACTGGCGGTCAAGGCGATGATCGGTACAGGCCGGCGGCCCTCGGCCTGTTCACGGGCGCGAATCTGCCGGGTGGCCTGCAAGCCGTCCATACCGGGCATCTGGACATCCATGAGAATCAGGTCGACCGGTTCTGCGGCACAGGCAGCTACCGCAGCCGCCCCTTCGCTGACACCTCGTACCTGGTGCCCGAGACGCTGCAGATTGAGCTGTAACAGCTCCAGATTCTGCGGCACATCATCCGCAGCCAGGATGCGCAGGCTAGGCAACTGCGGCAGGCGCTGCGGCAAGGCCCGGGCCAGCTGCTGCGAGCCGATCGGTAAGGGCAGCTCGACGGTAAAGCAACTGCCCTCACCCAACTGACTGGTTACCGTAAGCCGCCCGCCCATCAACTCCACCAGCTGCCGCGAAATGGTGGTACCCAACCCGGTACCGCCAAAGCGCCGGCTCATCGAGGCGTCTGCCTGGGCAAAGGGGTCGAAAATAAGCTCCAGGCGATCCGCGGCAATGCCGATACCAGAGTCTTCAACCTGCAGACGCAACGCGCCTGCCACCCCGGCAACACGCAGGCAAACCTGCCCCCGCTCGGTGAACTTGACTGCATTGCCCAACAGGTTAGTGAGCACCTGACGCAAACGCAGGGCGTCACCTTTGAAATAGTCGCCCAACTCCCCCGGGTAGTTCAGCTGCAACTGCAAGCCCTTGGCTTCCGCCGCCAGGCGCTGACTATCGCAGACCTGCTCGCACAACTCGCGAAGGGAGAAATCCAGATTTTCCAGCTCAACTGCCCCACGATCCAGCTTGGCGGTATCGAGGATATCGTTGAGCAGGCCCAGCAAGGCGCGCGAGGAGTGCTGCACAGTTTGCAGATGACGGCGCTGCTGTGCGTCCAGCGGCCCGTCGAGCAACAGCTCGGTAAAGCCGATGATGGCATTCATCGGCGTGCGAATCTCATGGCTCATATTGGCCAGGAAGCTGCTGCGCGCCGCGGCCGCCTGTTCGGCCCGGTCACGGGCATTGCGCAACTCCTGCTCCATCAGCCGTCGCGGGGTCATGTCAGTAGCCAGCTTGAGTACCTTGCAGGGCTTGCCGTCGGCGTCCAGGATTGGATTGTAGGTCGCCTGCAGCCATACCTCTCGGCCGTCACGGGCGTAGCGGCAGAACTCGCCCGAGCGAAACTCACCCTGGCGCAGGGCCTCCCAGAACGCCGCATACTCCGCGCTGGCACGCTGCTCGGCAGAACAGAGCACGCCATGCGGCAGACCGCACAAGGCTTCACGCTCATAGCCAAACAAATCGACAAAGTTGTCATTGACCGTGAGAATCCGCCCCCGCATGTCGAACTCAACCAACAGCACCGCCTTGCTGATGGCCGTTACCTTGCTGGCATACTCGGCATTGCGCAGCTTGGTTTCCGTCTGGTCGAGCAATACACCATCGATCCAGCGCGGCTTTCCGGCTTCATCGCATACCGCGCAACCACTTTCCCAGATCCAGTGTTCACCGCCCTCGCGGTCGAACAGGCGGTACTCCACGACGTACTGACGCCCTTCGCTAATGGCTGCCGCCACCTGCTCGGCGACCGGCTGCAAGTCAGCCGGGTGATAGAGATCGGCAATCGAACGTCGCCGCTCAATGAAGTCACTGGCCGGCCAACCCGTCAGGCTTTCTACCGCGTCGCTGATAAACAGCATGCTCCAGTTATCATCCAGCAGGCAGCGGAACGACACACCCGGGATGTTGCTGATCAGCGAGCGATATTGCAGCTCGCTGTCACGCAGGGCTTGCTCCATGGCCTTGCGTTCACTGATATCGCTGATGAAGCCGACATACATGACCTGCCCGGGAATCTCTGCGCGGCCAATGGCCAGGCGAATCGGCAAGAGCCGGCCATCCTTGTGCAAGCCTTCGACCTCGCGCCCCACACCGATGATCTTGGCCTGTCCGCCCTGGCGGAAGCGGCGCAAATAGTCATCATGCTGGCCACGGTGTGGTTCAGGCATCAACAGGCGGATGTTCTCGCCGAGCAACTCATCCTCACGCCAGCCAAAGAGCTTTTCCACCGAGGGGTTTACGCCCTGGATCACGCCGTACTGGTCAATGATGATGATGCTGTCGACCGCGGTATTGAGCACCGCGGCCATGCGCGTCTGGCCGGCAAGGCGCTGACGGTACAGATCGCGATAACGCAGCAAGCCGTTGACCGCGCCAACCAGCACGCTGAGGCTAAGGGTGGCCATGGCAATCATGCTGGCCAGGTAAAAGCTGCCTTCCATGGGCTGTGGTACGGCAAACTCGGCCGTACCCAACACACGGGCGGCGGCGATTCCGGTGTAGTGCATGCCGCTGATGGCCAGGCCCATCACCGTGCCGCCGGCCGCAATGGCCGCCAGACTGGCCATACGCCCACGCAGGCCATAGCGCACCCACAAAGCGATGATTGCCAGCAACACCGCCACCACAATGGACAGGGCAAACAGCCAGGGGTCATAGCGCAGCAATGGCTGCATCTGGATGGCCGCCATGCCGCTGTAGTGCATGAGGCCGATACCCGCGCCCACCAATACGCCGCCACTGACCAATTGCCAGCGACTGATCTGGCGGCGTGCCAGCAAGCCCAGGGCCACCCAGGAGGCCGCCAGGCTGGGCAGCATGGACAAGCCAGTCAGCAAGGGGTCGTAGCTGACCTTGACCGGCAATGACATAGCCAGCATACCGATGAAGTGCATCGCCCAGACGCCACCGCCCAGAGCCAGTGCGCCAGTAGCGATGGCCAGTTGCCGTGAAGCCGGCGAGCGGCTCAGGCGCGCCATGCCGGCAATCTGCAGTGCCATGCACGAGGTCAGCACGGCCACCAGCATGGACACCAGCACCAAAGCATGGCTGTGCTGCATCGACAGCAGCTCGGCAGTCTGCTGGGGATCGACAAAGAAGCGGGAAAACACGGACATGCAGCGACTCGACAGGGATCAGTAAGCGACCAAGTCCATCACTAAATACACCCGCCGTGATAGCGTCAAGCCATACCTGCGCAGCGGCCAGCGCGACCGCCCGGCGGCATGCCCGGGCATTGTCTGACATGCCTGCCACGGCAGGCGGTCATTCACGCGACAGCCAGGCCATCAGCATACGATTGGCCTGCGGTGGCGACAGCTGCCCGGCCCAGTACATCAGCCTGAACAGCCAGTGAATGACCCGGTGCACACGGGGCGCATGCACCTGCCGCCAGGCCGCCCGGGCGATGTCCTCGGCACGCAGCGCCACGCCCAGGCGACGCAGGGTGGGCGGTGTGAACCTCTGGCTGTCGACCATCGGCGTGGCCACGAATGGCGGCATCAAATCACCGACGCGGATGCCATGGCGCCGCCATTCCAACTCCAGCGCCTCGGTGAATCCGCGCACGGCAAACTTCGAAGCCGAGTAACTGACCATGTGCGGCGTGCCATACAGCCCGGACGCCGAGCCCATGTTGATGACCTGGCCTTGCGCGGCCTTCAGGTAAGGAAAGGCAGCATGGGTGACTTGCAGCAAGCCCAGCACATTGACCTGGAGAATCTGCGCATGCTCCTGCGTGGAGATGGCCTCGAAGTAACCAAAACGCAGCAGTCCCGCACAGTTGAACAGCACATGCAACGCACCGGCCTCGCCACAGAAGTCCTGCAATGCCTGAGCTACCGCCTGTTCGTCGGTGACATCCAGCGCCCGCTGCCAGGCGCCGTGCAGTTGCCCGGCCAGAGCGGCCAGCGACTCGGCATCGCGGTCCAGCAGCCCCACCCGCCAGCCCCGCGCATGAAACAACCGAGCGCTGGCCGCACCGATTCCCGACGCAGCCCCGGTGATCAGAATATGTTTCATTGGCAACCCTGTTCCTTGAGGAAGGCCGCGACACGCTGCATGGCCAGCCTGGCGACCTGCAGCAATCCGCAGTTGATCTGAAAGACATGCCACTGCCCGGGATAAACCTCCAGACGTAGGGCCAGCTCAGCGTGCTCCTGTAAGGCCAGACTCTGGGTCAACAGGTGCTCGTCGCTACCGACCTGCACCAGCAGAGATGGCAGGTCGTGCAGGCTGGCATAGCGTGGAGAAAGCCACGCTGCACGCAGGTCGGGCTGCCCCGCACAGTAACTGCGTACGCCCTGCTCCAGCCAGGCACGCCCGAGCAGCGGGTCTCCCGCCGGCGGCTCATGCCAGGTTGCACCACTGAGGTCGCTGACTGGCGAGAAACACACCAGGGCGGCCGGCAGCGGCAGGCCCGCCTCACGCAGGCGCAGCGCCAGACTCAGGGTCAGCTGGCCGCCCGCCGAATCACCGGCGATCACCAGCTGGTCAGCCGGCCGCCCCTGCGCCAGCAGGGCGCGATAGGCACTCAACGCATCATCGACCGCGGCCGGCCAGGGGTGCTCCGGTGCCAGACGGTAATCCACCGCACAGACCCGCGCCCCGCTGAGGCTGGCCAAGTGGCTGGTGATCGCCCGGTGAGTGCGCGGCGAGCCGAGGACGAAGGCACCGCCGTGCAGGTAAAGCACTACCCAGCCATTGTCGCGCGCCCCCTGCAGCCACTCACAGGGCACCTCGCCAAGCCTGCCCGGGCGAATAGCCACGCCGCGCGCACGGGGCGGCAACAGAGTGGCCAGGCGCAATAGCGCACGCTGCATTAGCAGCGGCACAGCGGGCCGCATGAGGCCACGGAACAGCACACGGGTCACGCCACGCAACAGCCCGCTGAGCAGGCGCTGAGCCCGACTGGCCGGCGGCAGCTCAACGCACCAGTTCATAGTCAGCCCACTGCGGCCGGCGCGTCTGCCGGCGATAACTGAAGGTAAAGCCGGACCAGTTGTTGGTGTGCTTGCCGGCGGCATTCTTGTACCAGCTGCTACAACCCTGCTCCCATACCGATTGGCTGATCGCCTGCTGCACCTGACGGTTCCAGGCGTCCTGCGCCGGCTTGCGCACATCCAGATAACGGACGCCCTGATCGAGCTTGTCCAGGCAGGCCAGCACATAGGGAAACTGGCTTTCCAGCATGTAGATGATCGAGTTGTGCCCCAGGTTGGTGTTGGGGCCATAGAGGATGAACAGGTTGGGAAAGCCGTTGACGCTGATCCCCTTGTACGCCTCGGCACCCTCTCGCCAGGCCTGGTTCAGCTCAAGCCCGCCCAGGCCGCGAATGCGCATGGGCGCCAGGAAATCACTGGCGGCAAAGCCGGTGCCATAGATCAGCACATCGACCTCGCGCAGCTGGCCGTCGGCCGTGATGATGCCCTGCTCGGTCACCTCACTGATCGCCGTGTCGACCACTTCCACCTGCGGCTGGCGCAGCGCCGGGTAGTAGTCATTGCTGATCAGAATGCGTTTGCAGCCCAGCGGATAATCCGGGGTGAGGCGCGCCCGCAAGGCCGGCTCAGGCACCTGCCGGGCCAGTTGGCGCAGCACGCGTTGGCGCTGCAGCTTCATCAGCGCCGGCCAGAGGAAGAAGGCCACCCCACGCACCTCGTGGAACAGGTACTGCCAGGCCCGGTCCAGCTTCTGCGTCCAGGGCCAGCGACGCATCAGCGCCAGCTCGGAACGGCTGTAGGCACGATCCGGCTTGCTCATCACATAGGCCGGGGTGCGCTGGAACAGGTGCAGGCGCGCCACCTGGGGGACGATCTGTGGCACGAACTGGATGGCACTGGCCCCGGTGCCGATCACCGCTACCCGCTTGCCGCTCAGCGCCACATCGTGTCGCCAGCGCGCCGAGTGAAACTGCTCACCGGCAAAACGCTCCAGCCCCGGCAACTGCGGATACAGCGGGCGATTCAGCTGACCACAGGCACTGACCAGCGCACGTGCCGTGAACTGCGCGCCATCACGGGTGGTGACCCGCCACAGCGCAGCGGCTTCATCGAAGCTCGCCTCGGCCACTTCACTGCGGCAGCGGATGCGCTCTGCCAGCTGGTAGCGCTCGATGCACTGGCGCACATAGGCAAAGATTTCCGCCTGCGCTGCAAAACGCCGGCTCCAGTCGAGCTTGGGCTCGAAGGAAAAGGAATACAGGTGCGAGGGCACATCACAGGCCGCCCCCGGGTAATGGTTATCCCGCCAGGTACCGCCAGGCTCATCAGCCTGTTCGAGGATCAGGAAGTCGTCATGGCCCTGGCGGCGCAACTGCATCGCCAGACCAAGACCCGCAAAACCCGCGCCGATAATCAGCACGCGCCAGGGGGTCTGCTCAGGAGTCTTGTTGTTCATTGTTTTCTCCATGCATGGTCAGCACATGCTAGGGCTTTCCCAGGCAGTGGTTTATGGCATAGTCGGCCACCAGATTGTGACTTTCGGACAGCCTATGCCCCGCCCTCGCCGCAGTGCCGTCAGCGTGCAGTTGCTCATCCAGTATGGCCTGGACCACGGTTTGCCTCTTGAAGCCTGCCTGCAGGGAACCGGCCTGGACTGGCAGCAACTGGCCGACCCCTCTGCGGAAGTCGAGGCCGAGCAGGAGTTGCAGCTGGTCGCCAACCTGCTGGAGGGGTGCCAGGCCGTGCCTGGTTTTGGTTTGCCGCTGGGCCGCCGCTATCCGCTGAACAGCTATGGCATCTGGGGCTTTGCCCTGCTCTCCAGCCCCACCTATGGCGACGCTGCCCGCCTGGGGCTGCGTTACCTCGACCTGACCTACGCCTTCCATGCCATGCAGCTGGAGGTGCACGGCGATGAAGCGCACCTGCTGCTCGATGACCGGGATATTCCCGCAGCGTTGCGCGGTTTTTTACTGGAGCGCGACCTGGCCGGCATGCTCCAGGTGCTGCGCGAAGTGCTGGGTGGCGAACCGCCTCTGCTGCGCATCGAATTACGCTTGCCGGCACCGGACAACGCGGAGCGCTATCGCCATGAACTGGGCCTGCTGCCGCTGTTTGCCCAGGCCGAAAACCGCTGCGTGTTTCCGCGCGCCCTGCTCGACCGTCCGCTGGCCGCCGCCAACCCGCACACCGTGCAGCTCTGCGAAGAACATTGTCAGCGCCTGCTGGCCAAACGCAGCCAGCACAACGGACTGGCCGGGCAGATCCGCCGCTTGCTGCTGGAGCGTCCCGGACGCCTGCCGAGCATGGAGCAGCTGGCCGCCACCCTGCACATCAGCTCACGCACCCTGCGCCGTCGTCTGGACGAAGAAGGCTGCCATTTCCGCCTGTTGCTCGACGAAGTGCGCCAGACCCTCGCCGAAGAACTGCTCGCCACCGGCGGGCTGACGCTGGAAGAGATTGCCGAACGCCTGGGCTATGGCGAGGTGTCCAATTTCATCCATGCCTTCAAGCGCTGGAAAGGCCTGGCGCCGCGGCGCTACCAGCGCGAGCAGTCCGCGCGCCAGCGCCCTGGCGCCAGCCGCCGGGCATGAAAAAGCCCGCCGAAGCGGGCTTTTCCGTACAGGCCGACAATCAGGCCGACAACTCGACCAGCAGCTTGTTGAGGCGACGCACGTAGCTGGCCGGGTCCTTCAGGCTGTCGCCCGCCGCCAGCGCTGCCTGATCGAAGAGGATGTGCGAAAGGTCGGCAAAGCGATCCTCGTCCGGTTCACCATCCAGCTTCTCGATCAACGGATGCCCCGGGTTGAACTCGAAGATCGGCTTGGACTCCGGCACTTTCTGCCCGCTGGCCTCGAGGATCTGGCGCATCTGCAAGCCCAGGTCCTGCTCACCAATCGCCAGGATGGCCGGCGAATCGGTCAGGCGATGCGACACACGCACCTCGGCGACCTGCTCACCCAGCACCCCCTTGAGGCGCTCGATCAGTCCTTCCTTGGCCTTGGCGATCTCCTCCTGGGCTTTCTTGTCCTCTTCCGAGTCCAGCGAGCCGAGGTCCAGATCACCACGTGCCACATCGACGAACTGCTTGCCGTCGAACTCGGTCAGGTAGCTCATCAGCCACTCGTCGATGCGGTCGGTGAGCAGCAGCACCTCGATACCTTTCTTGCGGAACACTTCCAAGTGCGGGCTGTTCTTGATCTGCGCGTAGCTTTCGCCGGTCAGGTAGTAGAGCTTGTCCTGACCGTCCTTGAGGCGCGCCACATAGTCGGCCAGCGCCACGCACTGCTCTTCGCCGTCGCCGGCGGTGGAGGCGAAACGCAACAGGCCGGCGATCTTTTCCTTGTTGGCGAAGTCTTCCGCCGGGCCTTCCTTGAGCACCTGGCCAAAGGCCTTCCAGAAAGTCTTGTAATCGTCGGGCTTGTCCTTGGCGAGCTTCTCCAGCATGTCCAGCACGCGCTTGGTCAGCGCCGACTTCATCGAGTCGATCACCGGGTCCTTCTGCAGAATTTCCCGCGAGACGTTCAGCGACAGGTCGTTGGAGTCGACCACGCCCTTGATGAAGCGCAGGTACAGCGGCAGGAACTGGTCGGCCTGGTCCATGATGAACACGCGCTGCACATACAGCTTGAGGCCCTTGGGCGCTTCGCGGTGGTACAGGTCGAACGGTGCACGGGCCGGTACATAGAGCAGCGAGGTGTACTCCAGCTTGCCCTCGACCTTGTTGTGGCTCCAGCTCAGCGGGTTCTCGAAGTCATGGCCGACATGCTTGTAGAACTCCTGGTACTCCTCGTCCTTGACCTCGCTGCGCGGACGCGTCCACAGCGCGCTGGCACGGTTGACGGTTTCCCACTCCGGCTCAGCCGGCTTGTCCTTCTCCTCGCCGTAGTGCTCTTTCGGCAACTCGATGGGCAGGGCAATGTGATCGGAATACTTCTTGACGATATTGCGCAGGCGCCAGCCGTCGGCGAACTCTTCCTCGCCACTTTTCAGGTGCAGGACGATGCGCGTGCCACGCTCGGGCTTGTCGATGGTCGCAACCTGGAAATCCCCCTCACCCTTGCTCGACCAGTGCACACCCTCGCTGGCCGGACTGCCGGCACGCCGGCTGTACACATCGACCTGCTCGGCAACGATGAACGCCGAATAGAAGCCCACACCGAACTGGCCGATCAGCTGCGAGTCCTTCTTCTGGTCGCCGGTAAGGTTCTTCATGAAGTCGGCGGTACCCGACTTGGCGATGGTGCCGAGGTGGGCGATCACCTCCTCGCGACTCATGCCAATACCGTTGTCTTCGAGGGTGACGGTCTTGGCCTCTTTATCGAAGGACAGGCGAATCTTCAGCGGATCACCGCCTTCGAGCAGCTCAGGCTTGGCCAGCGCTTCGAAACGCAATTTGTCGGCCGCGTCGGAGGCATTGGAAATCAGCTCACGGAGGAAGATTTCCTTGTTCGAGTACAGCGAATGGATCATCAGGTGCAGCAGCTGCTTCACCTCGGTCTGGAAGCCCAGGGTCTCTTTTTGAGTTTCCACACTCATGCTCGTCTAACTCCACGATGACAAAGCCGCTTCTGCGGCGGATGTCATGCAAATGGGGGCTAGCCGAGTTTTTTCAAGGCTCAGGGCTCGAGCAATTCGATGCTGCGGATGTCTTCCGGACGCAACTGGAAAGTCGCCTCATCAGTACCGCTGAGGGTGTGGCGAATCACCACCTCACCGCGCGTATTGACGCCATCGAAGCGCCCCTGCGCCTGACGACCGGTAAGCGTCCGCGCCCGCACCTGCAGGTTGTGGTAGTGATTGGGGTTGAGCAGCAGACGCTGCAGGGTGAAACGCAGGCGCCGATCGACCGAGCGCTGTACCCGTGGCGCGACCTGCAGCTGTGCGGCCGCTGGCGCTGTGGGCGTTACCTGTGCCGCCGGCAGCGCCGGGTAATGGTCATCGAGCACCTGCCAGCCGCGCGCCTGCTTGCTCAGCTGCACCTGCAACTGCTGGCTTTGCCCGTCGACCAGCGCGGTTACCGGCAAGTCAAGCTTGCCCGCAGAGAAGTCGCTGACATTCAGGTCGGCCAGGCTCACCGCACGCGTGGCAAAACGGCGCTGCAGGTAATCACGCAGCACATAGGCCAGGGTGTCTTCGCTGTCATGGCTGAGATCAACCCGGCCATCCCGGTAACGCAGCCGATCGCTGTACAGCTCGATCCGCCCGCTCAGATTGGTAGCCAGCGACCTCGGCAAGACCAGATGGAAGTCGCCAACGTAGCGATTGGGTGCCTGCGCCTGCAAGTCCAGGTGCAGGGTGTAGCCGCGTTGCAACATGCGCGCTTCGGGCAGGTCCTGTTCGGGCAGCAGCCAGCTGATTTCCACCAGCGGCCGAGGCGCAGGGTCATCCGGCAGCAGGCTCAGCTTAAGCTGCGGGCCAGGCTGGCCATCCAGACGAATCTGCACCTCACGACGGGCGAAGAAATCCCCGCCTTCGCGCAGGCTGAGCACACCATCGATCAGTTCGGCATGCTGGGGACGGAACGGCTGACCATTAAGCTCGCCGTTCAGGCGGATATCCAGGCTGCCAGGTGCCTGTTGCTCCGCTTCCAGCCATTGCAGGCTGAGGATGGCCTGCAGGCGCTCGGCATCCTGGCTGGCCAGCAGGGTCACGCCGACAATCAACGGGATAATCCCCAGCGCGCCAAGCAGCACAGCCTTGCGGGCTTGCCGCCAGTAGCGCAGCAGATAGATCAGGGTAATCGGCGGCAGCAGGCTACCCAGCCCCCAGAACAGGCTGGTGGAGAATGCCATGCGTATCAGCCAGATCAACCCGAGCAACATGAGCATCAGGCCAGCGAGAATCAGCAGGGCATCCATCCATTCGGTCCTAGGTCGTGATCAGGGTTCGTCCACCTTGAAGTGCGCCCGTGCCGTGGCAATCGGTTCACTCTGGGTAGTCTGCCAGGCGGTGATGGCGACATTGGCCACACGGCGGCCCTGGCGCCACACCTGGCATTGCACATAGGTGTCACGATAATGGCCGGCGCGCAGGTAATCTATCGAGAAGTCGATGATTTTCGGTAAATGTGGAATTTCCATGAACATCACCAGGTGCAGCATGGCGGAGTGTTCCATGAACCCGGCGATGACCCCGCCATGGATGGCCGGCAGGATCGGATTACCGATATTGTCCTGGCTGGCCGGCAGGCGGAACACCATGTCGTCCCCCAGGCGCAGGCACTGGATACCGATCAGCCGGGCATAGGGAATCATGCTGATCAGGCTGTCGTAGTTGTTGTCGGTATGCGCCTGGCGCACCAGCGCGTTGAGCTCCAGCGGCGTCATTGGCCACCTCCCTGGATCTGTTGCTTGAGCAGGCCATCACCCTGCGCGCCCTTGCCCATGCGCATGAAAGCACCGACCACGTGAGCAATGGGCTGTGCCGGATCATCCTGATAGGCATAGCCACGGGTAAAGATCACGTTGGGCGTCACCCGGTAACACTCGGCAAAACCGTAGACGTCCTTACCCGGTTCGGCGGCATGCATGTGATCGATACGCAGGTCCAGGGTCGGACAGATCTCGAACTCTGGTAGCACACAGACGGTGGAAATACCGCAGGTGGTATCCAGCAGCGCGCTCAAGGCCCCCCCATGAATCACCCCGGTTTCCGGGTTGCCTACGATATGCGGGCTATACGGCAACAACAGGGTCAGGCCGCTCGCCCCGACCTCATGCACACGCATACCCAGCACCTGGCAATGGCGCAGCGCACCCAAAAAACGCTCGGCGCGGGCGCGCATATCTTGCTCGCTCATCGTCGTTACTCCTGGCGATTGCGGAAAAGGCGCGCATCATAGCCTGCCAGCGCGCCCGGCTGAACTCTACAAGGGGCGCAGGGGTATACTGGCGCCTTGTCTGACCAAGGAGTTCGCATGCTGACCCTGCCCTCACACGCCGCGCATTTTCTTGCCCTAGGCTGGTTCCTCGCCTGCTGGATCGGCTACAGCTACTACGCCGAATGGCGCGGGCGAGATACCGCCTGCCTGGCCTCGGTGCTGCACCTGTATCGTCAGGACTGGATGCGTCGCCTGCTGCTGCGGGAAAACCGCATTGCCGATGCCAGCGTGATCGGCAATCTGGAGCGCAATGCCTCGTTTTTTGCCTCCAGCACGCTGCTGATCCTGGCCGGTATCCTCACCGTACTCGGCGCCACCGATCGCGCGGTCTCGGTGCTCGCCGACCTGCCACTGGTCCAGCCGGCCACACGCAGTATTTCCGAGCTCAAGCTGCTTGGCATGGCGACCATTTTTGTCTACGCCTTCTTCACCTTCAGCTGGTGCATGCGCCAGTACAACTTCGCCTCGGTTCTGATCGGTGCCGCGCCGATGATGGGCGAGCGCAACGTCAGCGAAATCGAGCGCAAGCATTTCGCCGAGCGCGCCGCACAGGTCATCTCCCTGGCGGCGCACCAGTTCAACCAGGGCCTGCGCAGTTATTACTTCGGCCTGGCCATGCTGGCCTGGTTCATCAATCCCTGGCTGTTCATGCTGACAACCACCGGCGTGGTACTGGTGCTCTACCGTCGCGAGTTCCATTCCAAGGTGCTGCAGGTGATGGTGTTCACCCCGACCAGCGTCGAGCCGCCCAGCGACAAGTAGGCGGCCCCAGCACAACTCAGTCGTGACCGTTGGCGCCGATTTTGTGGATCGACAGGTCGGCGCCGTAATACTCCTCTTCCTGACTGAGGCGCAGCCCCATGCTCACCTTGAGCAGGCCATAGACCAGCAGGCCACCGCCCAGGGCGATCAGCAACCCGGCCAGACTGCCCAGCAACTGGCTCGCCAAGCTCACGCCACCCAACCCACCCAGCGCCTGCTGGCCAAATACGCCGCAGGCGATACCACCCCACAACCCGCACAGGCCGTGCAGCGGCCAGACGCCCAACACGTCATCGATTTTCCAGCGCACCTGAGTCGCGGTAAACGCCCAGACAAACAACGCCCCGGCCACCAGCCCCGTGGCCAGTGCGCCCAGCGGGTGCATCAGGTCGGAGCCGGCACATACCGCCACCAGTCCGGCCAACGGGCCGTTATGCAGGAAGCCCGGGTCATTACGCCCCACCAGGAGTGCCGCCAATGTGCCGCCGACCATGGCCAGCAAGGAATTGACCACCACCAGGCCGCTGATGCCCTCCAGGGTCTGTGCACTCATCACGTTGAAACCGAACCAGCCAACGATAAGCACCCAGGAGCCCAGCGCCAGGAACGGAATACTCGAGGGCGCGAAAGCCACCAAGCGGCCATCACGGTAACGGCCATCACGAGGCCCCAGCAGAAGGATGGCGGCCAGGGCCAACCAGCCGCCCATGCCATGCACGACGACCGATCCGGCGAAATCATGGAAAGGATGGCCAAAACGCTCACTGAGCCAGTCCTGCACACCAAAATTGCCATTCCAGGCCAGCCCTTCGAAGAAGGGATAAACCAGCGCGACAATCAGCAAGGTGGCGCAGAGTTGCGGATAAAAACGCGCACGCTCGGCAATACCCCCGGAAATGATGGCCGGGATAGCCGCGGCAAAGGTCAACAGGAAGAAGAACTTGACCAGCGCATAGCCCTGGTTTTCCACCAGGCTGGCCGCTGGATCAAAAAAACTCACCCCGTAAGCCAGCCAGTAACCGACAAAGAAGTAAGCCAATGCCGAAACAGCGAAATCACTGATGATCTTCGACAGGGCATTGACCTGGTTCTTCTGACGCACCGTCCCCACTTCAAGGAAGGCAAAGCCGGCATGCATGGCCAAGACCATGACCGCGCCCAGCAGAATGAACAGGGTGTTGGCGCTGTGCGTCAGATTGAGCACCGCAACATTGAGGTTATCCATGGTGATAACAGACTCCTGAAAAAGCACCAAAGCAGCTCACTCACCACCCAGAACGCACCAACATGCAGCCCAGGGACTCGTAGAAACCGCTCGCCGCTTACCCCCGAACTTCCTCTCCAGGCTTGCAAGATTGGCGCTTAATTCTTTTATTTCAGTAGGTTAGATCGAACGCGAGGCATTCGATGGTTATCCGCAGCACAGCCATGGGGCACACCAAGGCTTGCACGCCCCACGGCAAAGCAAGGTGCGTACCAGCTTGTGCGCCAGCGCTGGGCGCGTCGTCCCCTCTTGCACCGCTCATGGGCAAGGCCGTAGTGTCACAAGCCCTGACAGGCAAGCCGCCTGACCACCTGTGACGAGGACTGCTTTTGCACTGGGACAGCCTGTTGAGCCGCGAGCGCCTGGGTAAGGCCGCGCAAAGCCCCGAAGAGCTGGGGCGCAGCCCATTTCACAAGGACCATGACCGGGTGATCTTCTCCGGTGCCTTTCGCCGCCTGGGACGCAAGACCCAGGTCCATCCGGTGTCCAGCAATGACCATATCCATACGCGTCTGACCCACTCCCTGGAGGTCGGCTGCGTCGGCCGCTCGCTGGGCATGCGGGTCGGCGAACGCCTGCGTGACACCCTGCCAGAGTGGTGCAGTCCCGCCGACCTGGGCGTTATCGTGCAGTCGGCCTGCCTGGCCCATGATATTGGCAACCCACCCTTCGGGCACTCCGGCGAGGATGCCATTCGCCACTGGTTTGGCCAGGCCCTGCAACGCGGCTGGCTGGATGACCTGAGCGAGGCAGAACGTGCCGACTTTCTCAGCTTCGAGGGCAACGCCCAGGGCCTGCGCGTACTGACCCAACTGGAATACCACCAGTTCGACGGCGGCATGCGTCTGACTTATGCCACCCTCGGCAGCTACCTGAAATACCCCTGGACGGCCCGCCACGCCGACGCCTTGGGCTACAAGAAACACAAGTTCGGCTGTTATCAGAGCGAGCTGCCACTGTTGCAACAGATCGCTCGGCAACTAGGCCTGCCACAACTGGAAGAACAGCGCTGGGCACGTCACCCGCTGGTCTATCTGATGGAGGCGGCCGACGACATTTGCTATGGGCTGATCGATCTGGAAGACGGCCTGGAAATGGAGCTGCTCGACTACAGTGAGGTGGAGGCCCTGCTGCTCGACCTGGTCGGCGACGACCTGCCGCAGACCTACCGCCAGCTCGGCCCGCAGGACTCGCGGCGGCGCAAGCTGGCCATCCTGCGCGGCAAGGCCATCGAGCACCTGAGCAATGCTGCCGCCGACGCCTTTGTCGCACAGCAACACGCCCTGCTCGCCGGCCAGCTGAGCGGTGATCTGGTCGAACACCTGCATGGCCCGGCCAAGCGCTGCGTGCAACAGGCGAAATGCCTGGCGCGCGAGAAGATTTTCCACGACAAGCGCAAGACCCTGCATGAGATCGGCGCCTACACCACCCTGGAAATCCTTCTCAACGCCTTTTGTGGTGCCGCCCTGGAACAACACGGCGGGCACAGCCCCTCCTTCAAGAACCGGCGCATCCTCGACCTGCTTGGACACAACGCGCCGGATCCCAGCTGGTCGCTTTACCAGTCCTTCCAGCGGGTAATCGACTTCATCGGCGGCATGACCGACAGCTATGCCACGGAAATGGCCAGGGAAATGACCGGTCGATCGAGCCCTGTCTGAGGTTTTTTGCGTGACCTGGCATCACGCCAGGTCACCGCCTGCTAGGCTTGCGCAACGCTGCCTACGCCCGGATGGCAGCATGACAGGGAATGCCCGGAGTCCATCAATGACGCAGCCTACGGCCACGCGCCGCTTTCCTCTGCACCTGCACATCAGCCTGCTGTTTACCTTGCTGCTACTGATCAGCGGTAGCGTGCTGGCACTGTTCAACTACCAGCAGACCAGCCGCATCATCCTCAGCAGCAGCCAACAGCTGTTCCAGCAATTCCGCCAGGAAGTGCAGCTGGATCTGCACAACACCTATCAACCGATCCGCGACCTGCTCGCGCAACTGGCGCTCGACCCGCGCATCGCCCGTCACCCTGCCGAGCAGCGTCATAGCCTGCTGCCCAGCCTTGCCCAGGGCCTGCGCGCACACCCGCAACTGGCCGCCCTGTATATCGGTGACGACCAGGGCAACTTTCTCATGCTGCGCGCCCTGCGCAACGATGCGTTAAGACAGCGATTTGCCGCGCCGGCCGAAGCGCAGTATCAGCTGTGGCTGATCGAGCGCAACAGCGAAGGCCTGCGCTCACGCCATGAGTTCTACGATGCCGGCTTGCAGAAACTGGCCGAACGCGACAACCCGCAGGAGCGCTTCGACCCCCGCCAACGCAGCTGGTACCGCAGCGCACGCGCGGGCGACATGCCGATCACCACCGAACCTTATGTGTTTTTCTCCAGCGGCGACCTCGGCACGACCCTGGCTCGTCTGAGCGGCATGGACCGGATCATCGCGGCCGACCTGACCCTCGCCGAGCTCAACGACAGCCTGGCCCGGCACCGCATCACACCATCCACTGAGGTGGTGCTGTTCGACCCCAACGGCCGGGTGATTGCCTACCCGGGCACCCTGCAGCAGTCACGGCCGGCCGGTAGCCTGCAGCCACTCAGCGAACTCGGCCAGCTCAGCCCCAGCCTGGCGGCCCTGGAGCTCGGCCAGTTACGCCGTGATCAGGAACAAAGCCTGACCCTGGCCGGGCGCGCCTGGCAGCTCTCCTACTCGCGCATCAGCGAAGGCGGGCCGCGTGGCTTGCGCCTGTTGCTGCTGGCACCGGAAGACGAGCTGCTCGCCGATGCTCACCGCATTCGCTGGCAAAGTGCCGTACTAACCCTGCTCATCCTGCTGCTGTGTATTCCTCTCGGCTGGATGGCTTCGCGCCTGGTGGTCAGGCCGCTGCACAGCCTGCTACGGGAAGCCGAAGCGATCCGCCGCTTCGACTTCAACTACCCGGCCAGCGGGCGTTCGCTGATTCTCGAAGTCGACCAACTGGCGCGCAGCATGGCGCGAATGAAGGACAGCCTGGCCAGCTTCATGGAAATATCCGCCAGCCTGTCGGCAGAAAAACACTTCGACACCCTGCTGCAACGCGTATTGCAGGAAACCCTGGCGAGCAGCAAAGCCAGTGGCGGCCTGATCTACCTGCTGGATGACGACAACCAGCAACTCAGCCCAAGTGCCGTGCAGCTTGGCAAACAACAGTTCCAGCCCCACGAGCTGGGACTTGACCACTACAAGCTGCACAAGCCGCTGCCAAGCTGGCTTGACCGAGCCCTGCAAGCCGGCCAGGCACCTTGCCAGGAGACCCTCAGTTACGAGCAGGCGGGTGACTATGCGCCGCTGCTCAGCCGACTGCAGGCCCCCCGCGTGCAGTTGTTGGCTGTCGGCCTGCATAACCGTCAGGGCGAGGCACTGGGCGTGCTGGTGCTGTTGCAGCAGGAGCAACTGGACGAACAGGAACTGAGCCTCTGGCAAGCTGCCCGCGTGGCCTTCGTCCAGGCACTGGCCGGGGTTGCAGCCTTATGCCTGGACAGCCAGCGCCTACTGGTTCGCCAGAAGCAGCTACTCGACGCCTTCATTCAGCTGATGGCCGGGGCCATTGATGCGAAAAGTCCTTATACCGGCGGACATTGCCAGCGGGTACCGGAGCTGACCCTGATGCTCGCGCGCGCCGCGGCCAGTAGCGAGCAGCCGGCCTTTGCCCAGTTCCGTCCGGATGCCGAACAGTGGGAGGCCCTGCATATCGCCGCCTGGCTGCATGATTGCGGCAAGGTCACCACGCCCGAGTATGTGGTGGACAAGGCCAGCAAGCTGGAAACCCTCTATGACCGCATCCATGAGATCCGCATGCGTTTCGAGGTACTCAAGCGCGACGCCTGGATCGACTACTGGCAGGCCTGCCATGCCGGCGGCGCCAGCGCAGAGCTGGCGGCGCGACGCGATGCCCGCCTGGCCGAACTGGATGATGACTTCGCCTTCGTTGCACATTGCAACCTGGGCAGCGAGAACATGGCCGACGCCGACCTGCAGCGCCTGCAGCGCATTGCCGAGCAACGCTGGGTACGCACCCTGGATGATCGTCTCGGGCTGTCCTGGGAAGAAACCCAGCGCAAGCTACGTACAGCGCCCGCCACGCTACCCTGCAGCGAGCCGCTGCTGGCCGATCGCGACGACCACCTGATAGCCCATAACCCCAGCGAACAACTGTGCGACGACAATCCGTGGGGCTTCCGCCTGCAAGTACCGACCTGGCGCTTCAATCGCGGCGAACTGTACAACCTCAGCGTTAGGCGCGGCACACTGACCAGCGAAGAGCGTTTCCTGATCAACCAGCACATCGTGCAGACCATCATCATGCTCGAACGCCTGCCGTTCCCGCCGCACCTGCGCCAGGTACCGGAAATTGCCGGTGGCCACCATGAGAAAATGGACGGCACAGGTTACCCACGCGGCCTGCGCCGCGAGCAAATGAGCCTGCCGGCACGCATGATGGCGATTGCCGACATCTTCGAGGCCCTCACCGCAGTCGACCGCCCCTACAAGGTCGGCAAAACACTCAGCCAGGCCCTGCAGATCATGGCCGACATGTGTCGCCAGGCACATATCGACCCGGAGTTGTTCCGCCTGTTCATCGAGGCTCAGGTCTACGAGGACTATGCGCGGCGCTTTCTCAGCAGCGAGCAGATCGACGCGATAGCCCCCGACAGCTTGCTGGCCCGCGCCGGCCTAATAAGTCCCTGAGCAGTCGCAGAATGCAAAAAGGGGCGCCATTGGCGCCCCTTTTGCAGATCACACGGCCAGCGCCTCAGGCGTTGACGGTGTTCTCCGGATACCACACATCCAGCAGCGGGCTCAGGGTGAAGCCCTTCAGCTCACTGCGCCCCTTCAGCCAGCTTTCTACCGCTGCACGCTGCTCGGCGCTCACCGAACCACGCTTGGCCAGGCAGATGAAGCCGTAGTCTTCACCACCGACATAACCCAGGCCGTTGGCGTCCATGGCGTCCAGCAGGAAAGCATCGAGGAAGGCATCCATGGCTGCCTGGTCGATATTCTCGACAAAGCTCAGGGTCAGCTCGCAGCCCAGCTCCTGAAACTCATCCACACACAGTTTTTTCCGCAGGCGACGCGAACGATTGGTAGCCATGGTGACGCACTCCTAAGCAAATGACCGGCGGCACTCTAGCAGCTTCCGCGTTTTCCTGCTCGTCTGCCGCAGCGACAGACTGGCAAGCACCTGGCCATCGGGCATAATGCCGCACCTAAAAAGGCCTACCACTGGCCCTAGCTTGCCTTTTTCAGTATCGGAGCCGCCCATGCTCAGTTCCCTGCGCCGCCTCGGCCTGGCCTTGTGCCTGTTGCCCCTGTCACTGCCGCTGGCCGCCACTAGCAGCGTCAACACCCAACTGCCCGCCAAGGTGCAGCAGGCCCTCAAGGCCAACAAGATCGAAGCCCATGCGCTCTCGGTAGTGTTGCTGCCCCTCAACGGCCCCGGCCGTCCCACCCTGGTCAATGCCGATCTGTCGGTCAACCCCGCCTCGACCATGAAACTGGTCACCACCTACGCTGCCCTGGAGCTGCTCGGTCCCAACTACCAGTGGCGCACCGAATTCTATGGCGACGGCCCGCTGCGCGACGGCACCCTGCACGGCAACCTCTACCTCAAGGGTGGAGGCGATCCCAAACTCAACATGGAACGACTCTGGCTGCTGTTGCGCGATCTGCGCGCCAACGGCGTGCAGAAAGTCACCGGCGACCTGGTACTCGATCGCAACTACTTCAACCAGCCGCAGTTACCGGCCTTCAATGACGACGGCGGCGACGCCAGCAAGCCCTACCTGGTCGGCCCGGACGCCCTGCTGGTCAATCTCAAGGCAGTACGCATGATCAGTCGCGCGCAGAACGGCAAGGCCCTGGTGGCCATGGAGCCGCCACTGAGCAACGTACGCATCGATAACCGCCTGAAAGTACTCAAGGCCGGCAAGTGCCCTGGTTGGCCGGATGTGCGCTTCAACCCGGTCAGCGAATATGACGGCACTACGCTGATCGTCAGCGGGCAGCTCCCCGACGGCTGCCACGCACAAAACTACATCGCCCTGCTCGATCACCCCGGCTATGCAGCCGGCGCCATCCGCAGCCTCTGGAAAGAGCTGGGCGGCAGCATCCTCGGCCAGGACCGTCAGGACAGCGTGCCGGCCAAAGCCACCCTGCTGGCCCGCGCCTTCTCGCCCGACCTCAGCGAAGTGGCCCGCGACATCAACAAATTCAGCAATAACACCATGGCCCAGCAGTTACTGCTCAGCCTCGGCGCGCAGTTCCGCAGCACGGCCGACCCCGACGATGCCCGCGCCGCCCAACGGGTCATTCGCGACTGGCTGGCACGCAAGGGCATTACCGCTCCACATCTGGTCATCGAAAATGGCTCGGGGCTGTCACGCAACGAACGGGTCAGTGCCCGTGAACTGGCCATTCTGCTCAAGGCCGCCTGGGATAGCCCCTATGCGGCAGAATTCATCGCTTCCATGCCCTTGGTAGGCATCGACGGCACCATGCGGCGGCGCCTCACCGCACAGCCCATGCGCGGCCAGGCCCACATCAAAACCGGCACACTGAACAATGTGCGCGCCATCGCCGGCTACAGCCGCGACCGCAACGGCCATAGCTGGGCGGTGGTGGCCATCATTAATCATCCGCGCCCCTGGGGTGCCTCGTCGATTCTCGATCAGCTGCTACTGGAGCTCCATCAGAACCCGCAGTGATCGGCGTGGCCCTGTACAGAGCGGCGCCGCCCCCTAGCGGGTGCGCAGGCGCCAGGCGCGATGGATCTTCGGGTTGCGCGCGAAGTCGGCATCCAGGGTCTGCGCACTGATCTCCTCCACCGCGTAGCGTTGCTGCAGGCTGTCATCGAGCTGGAACTTGCGGAAGTTGTTGGAGAAGTACAGGGTGCCACCCGCCGCCAGGCGGGCCATTGCCAGGTCGAGCAATTGCACGTGGTCACGCTGCACGTCGAACACCCCTTCCATGCGCTTGGAGTTGGAAAAGGTCGGCGGGTCGATGAAGATCAGCTCGTACTCGCCACGATCCTCGGCCAGCCAGTGCATGACATCACCCTGCTCCAGACGATGGCGCTCGGAAAAACCGTTGAGCGCCAAGTTGCGCCGAGCCCAGTCCAGGTAAGTCTTCGACAGGTCTACGCTGGTGGTGCTACGCGCACCACCCTTGGCGGCATGCACGGTAGCTGTCGCGGTGTAGCAGAACAGGTTGAGGAAGCGCTTGCCGGCGGCTTCCTGCTGGATACGCAGACGCATGGGCCGGTGGTCGAGGAACAACCCGGTATCCAGGTAGTCGGTCAGGTTGACCAGCAGGCGTACCCCCCCCTCGGTCACCTCCATGAACTGTCCTTGCGCAGCCTGCCGCTCATACTGGCGAGTGCCTGCTTGACGCTCACGACGCTTGATCACTACCCGTTCGCTGGGTATCCCCAGGGCCACCGGAATAGCCGCCAGGGCATCAAGCAGGCGCGTCTGCGCCTTTTCCGGATCAATCGAACGCGGTGCCGCGTATTCCTGCACGTGCACCCAGTCACGGTACAGGTCGATAGCCAGGGCGTACTCCGGCATGTCGGCGTCATACAGTCGGTAGCACTCGACCCCGGCCTTCTTCGCCCACTTGCCCAGCGTCTTGAGATTCTTTTGCAAGCGGTTGGCAAACATCTGGCCACCCTCGGACAGACGGGCTGCCGTATTGCTTTCACCGGCTAGCGGCGGCGTGTTCTCGGCAGGCCGTGCGCTAGTGACAAACTGCTCCGGTTCGATACGCATCAGCAGCAGCTTGCATGGCAAGGCGCCGTTGAACAGCGCGTATTGCTTGTGGCTGCGCAGCCCCATGCGTTTGCCCAGCTCCGGTGCGCCGGTAAAGATGGCCGCCTGCCAGCCCAGACAGGACTGGCGCAAGCGCTCGCCAAGATGCTGGTAGAGGTACAGCAGGCTGGCTTCATCACCCAACCGCTCGCCATAGGGCGGGTTGCATACCAGCAGACCATGCTGTCCCTGATCCGGCCGCGGTTCGAAGGTAGCCAGCTCGCCCTGGTAGATTTTCACCCAGTCAGCCAGTCCGGCCCGCTCGATATTGTTGCGTGCCGGGGTAATCAGACGCGGGTCAGCCTCATAGCCACGAATCCACAGCGGCGGCTTGGCCAGGCCGGCCTGGGCCCGCGCCTGCGCTTCTTCATGCAGTTTTTGCCAAAGCGCCGGCACATGTCCCAGCCAGTGGGTAAAGCCCCACTGCTGGCGACGCAGGTTGGGGGCTATATCGGCGGCCATCAGCCCGGCTTCGATCAGCAATGTACCGACCCCGCACATCGGGTCACTGAGGGCCGCGCCCTCGGCAGCCAGTTGCGGCCAGCCAGCGCGAATCAGCACCGCAGCAGCCAGGTTTTCCTTGAGCGGCGCGGCGCCCTGCTGCAAGCGATAACCACGCTGATGCAGGCTATGCCCGGAAAGATCCAGCGAGACAATCGCCTCACCACGCTCCAGGCGCAGGTGCACACGCAAATCCGGGTTCAGCTTGTCCACGGAGGGGCGTTCACCCTGCGCCGTACGCAGCTTATCGACAATGGCATCCTTGACCTTGAGCGCCCCGAAATGGGTGTTGTCGATGCCCGCGCCACGCCCACTGAACTCCACCGCCAGGCTGCCGGAGGGCAAGAGATGCTCATGCCAGTCAATCGCATGTACACCCTGGTAGAGTTCTTCGGCGTTGCTCAGTGGGAAGCGCGCCATCACCAGCAACACACGGTTGGCCAGACGCGACCACAGACACAGCCGGTACGCGGTTTCCATGCTGGCCTGGCCACGCACCGCCGCCACCTGCTCGCGGGCCTCTTCCAGACCGAGCCCACGCGCCTCTTCCAGCAGCAGGCCCTCAAGGCTTTTCGGGCAAGTCAGGTACAGCTCAAACTGTTGCGACATCACAGACATCCAGTGCCCCAAGGGCCAAAAGCGAGCCCGCAGGCTCGACGAAACACAACGACCCGAGCACAACACCCTTGGTCGGAATTTAGTACAGACATGGCGATGTACGGCACGGCCGGTTCATCGCCATGGGTTGCTGGCAAATCCGCGGCACACAAGGCCAAGGCATGGCCCAGCAACCAGAAAGGTGCATGGGCTTATCGCCCCATCCATACATACATGACCTGCTTATGACAAAACGGTCATTCACAGCTCGCCACGCATTGGTTAGAACTCTAGCAACCGTAACCGCAAAGGTAACGGCAGGAACCTCGCCACGCCGGCAGCGAGCTCCGTGGGCAGCGACCATTCTGCCCGGCCCCAGCAGCGGGCCACCGGGACATAACAGTCAACAAGTGAGGGCTACACCCTATGAGAAGACTCAAGCGTGATCCGATGGAACGAGCCTTTTTGCGTGGTTATCAGCACGGCATTCATGGCAAATCCCGCGACCTCTGTCCTTTTACCACCCCCTCCACCCGTCAGGCCTGGCTCAATGGCTGGCGTGAAGGTCGTGGCGACCAGTGGGATGGCTTTACCGGCACCGCCGGCATTCATCGACTCAATCAACTGCACGCCGTAGGCTGACCGTTCAGGATCACATCGTTTTTTCCAGACCGCTCCATTCGAGCGGCGGGCGCAAGCCCAGGGGCTCCCAACGGGAGCCCTTTTTATTGGCTGCGCGGTAAGGCGGCAATGGCATCCACGGCCTGACGAATCAGCGCAGGCCCCTGGTAGATGAACCCGGAGTAGATCTGCACCAGGCTGGCTCCAGCGGCGATCTTGTCCGCCGCATGCTGGCCTTCGGTGATACCGCCCACGGCAATAATCGGCAGCCGTCCCTGCAACTCGCCAGCCAGCACGCGGACCGTATGAGTGCTCTTGTCGCGCACCGGCGCGCCGGACAACCCGCCTGCCTCGTCGGCATACTGCAAACCCTCGACGCCCTCTCGCGAGAGCGTGGTATTGGTGGCAATCACCGCATCCATGCCGGTATCGAGCAAGGCGCGTGCTACATCCACGGTTTCCTCATCGGTCATGTCCGGAGCAATCTTGATGGCCAGCGGTACGCGCTTGCCATGCACCACAACGAGGTCTTCCTGGCGCTGACGCAGCGCCTCGAGCAGCTGCCGTAGCGAATCCCCAAACTGCAGCGAGCGCAGCCCAGGCGTGTTCGGCGAGCTGACATTGACGGTCACATAGCTGGCATGCGCATAGACCTTGTCCAGGCCGATCAGGTAATCATCCACCGCACGCTCAACCGGCGTGTCGAAGTTCTTGCCGATATTGATGCCCAGCACGCCGCGATAACGCGCTGCCTGCACCCTGGCCAACAAATGATCCACGCCCAGGTTGTTGAAGCCCATGCGATTGATGATGCCCTGCGCTTCCGGAAGACGGAACAGCCGCGGCTTGGGGTTACCCGGTTGGGCTCGCGGGGTAACGGTACCGATCTCGATAAAACCGAAGCCCAGCTGGGCAAAGCCATCAATCGCATCACCATTTTTGTCCAGGCCCGCCGCCAACCCCACCGGATTGGCAAATTCCAGGCCCATGACGCGCACCGGCAGGCTGGCCGGCGCCTTGCACAACAGGCCATTCAGGCCAAGCCGCCCACCCGCGCCAATCAGGTCGATGGACAGGTCATGGGAGGTTTCCGGGGCAAGTTTGAACAGCAGGTCACGGGCCAGGGTATACATGGTCGGCATCGGCTTGGGAAAAGGACAGGCAGTATAGTTTCTTGCCATGCGCCGGGAAAGCGACGCGCTTGGCTCAGCCTCCCGTCAAACGCGACAGGCGCAGCAACTTGCCGTCACTGGAGAACTCCAGCTCGAAACTGCCATGGATACCGGCATGGGTAAGGTAGGGTTGCAGGCGAGCAGCTGGCAAACTGACCTTGCGCCCGTCGCGACTTCGCAGCAATATCCGGTTCGCACGCCCCTGGTATACCGCCAGGTAGAGGTCGGAACTCACGGCGATATCCAGGATCAGGCTGGGCATGGAGGCATCCTTTATGGTGAACGATTCATTCTTGCATACAACTCGCCATGCGCAGCGCCAGACAGCTCGCGGCAAGTTCTGCCACACTGTACTGACAGCCGGCCACTGATCGTACCCCCATGAGCCTGAGCGAACCGTCCGCACCGCTGAGCAGCCGCCTGGCCACCCTGCTGGGACGCTTGGGCATGGGTGGGCGCCAGGCACGGCATATCCTGCAACGCGCCAGCCAGCTGCAACTACCTTTCCAAACCCTGCCGGGCCACCCTGACAGTATCAGCTGGCAGGCCGGCCCGCCCTTGCAGCGCCTGGCCGACCTGCCACGCAGCGCCCTGTCAGGCCCCGTGCAGGAAGACAAGGCCGCAGCCCACGCCGCGCTCAGCCGCATCGTCACCCTGCAGCAATACAGCCTGGATGAAGTCGACTTGCGACACATCGACGGCATCAACGCCGCCGAAAGCGCGTACCTGCAGGCACGCAGCTTCGAGGATTACCTGGCCAGCAAGCCGCAGCGCAACGTACGCATCATCAGCTACAAGGATTTCTTGCGTGCAGTGTGTCTGCCCTTGCCACACTTCCTGCAAGGCGAGCCCATCCAGCTGCTCCGCGCCGACTGGCGTGGCGAACGGCTGTTCTGGGCAGGTGAGCAGCAGCTGGAGGCCTTCATTAGCGCGGTGGCCTACGCGCGCCGGCGTGAACTGCCGGTACTGCTGCCAGCGCGTCTGGCGCATTACCATATCGACGACCTGGCATTGGAACAGCTGCAACTGCATTACCATATGCTGGCCATGCCGGCACAAGCCTGGAGCGACCCTGCCTTCATGGGCTTGCTGCTGGACACCGGCCTGCCTTATGCACGCCTGAGTCTGCGCGATGCCAGCGGCGGCCCGGAAGCCCTGCTCCTGCCTCGCAACCAGCCACTCGCCAATGCCCTCGGAGAAGGCCTGCGCCTGGCAGGGGCAGCCGATGTCGTTGAGCATCTGCACCGTCTTAAACGGTCTATCTGAACCGCGAATTACCGGAGATTTATATGGATACGCTTGATGCCATTCGTAGCCGCCGTGCCGTGCGCGGCTATGACAGCCAGTATGTGCTGAGCGACAGTGATCGCCAGGAACTGCTGGAACTGGCCCTACTCGCTCCCACCGCATTCAATCTGCAACATGTCCGCCTGGTCGATATCCAGGACCCGCAACTGCGCGCACAAATTCGTGCCGTAGCCTGGGATCAGGCCCAGGTCAGCGAAGCCTCGATGCTGGTGGTTATCTGTGCCCGCGTGGACAGCTGGCAATGCAATGCCAGCCGCGTCTGGGAAGGCGCCCCGGAAGACGTTGCACAGTTCATGGTCGGCGCTATCGATGGCTATTACCGCGACAAACCGCAAGTACAGCGCGACGAAGCCCTGCGCAGCTGCGGCCTGGTCGCACAAACGCTGATGCTCGCCGCCCGCGGCAAGGATCTGGACTCAGTGCCTATGGACGGCTTTGACTTCGAGGCTGTCGGTCGCCTGATCAATCTTCCAGAAAATCATCTGATCGGCCTGATGGTGGCGATTGGCAAGCGCAACGTCGAACACAAGCCTCGCGTGGGACGTCTACCGTTCGACGAAGTCGTACGCCGCGACCGCTTCTAAACGCAGCCTGTCAACGGCGGCGCTGGCGACGGCGCTGCCACGAACGCCAGTCATCCGTCATCGCCACGCTGGCCAGCATCACCAGCAACAAAGCCAGTGGTAACGTGGCACTGTAGCCCAGGTGCTTGAAGCCCAGGGCACCCAGCACGCCACCGGCGAAGAAGCTCAACGCCAGTGCGCTGTGCAACAGCAGCCGCTGGCGATTGGCCTGCACCCGCCGCCCTGGCGGCAGCTGGGTTCGATTCCAGTAGAACAGCTTGCCCAACTCGATACCGATATCGGTGACGATCCCGGTGATGTGGGTAGTACGAATCTCGGCATGCGAAAGCTTGGTAATCAACGCATTCTGCAAACCCATGATGAAGCACAGCAGCATCACGGTCAGCGGCACAAACAGCCCTTCGATACTCGAAAGACGCGCACCCAGCAGACCAAACCCCAGCAATAGCAGTGCCTCCAGCAGCAACGGCAAGGCAAACTCGCTATGTCGCCGGCGGCGCCGCGCGTAATGCACCAGCATCGCCGAACAGATCGCCCCCAACAGGAAGCACAGCAACCCACCCAATCCGGACAACACCAGCGAATAAGCCCCCAGCACCAGATTGTCAGCCATCGAGGACACGATACCGGTCATATGCGAGGTGTATTGCTGTACCGCCAGAAAGCCTCCGGCGTTGATCGCGCCGGCCACCCCGGCGAGGATCAGCCCCAACTGACGATTGCCACTGCGGGTACGCCGACTACCCAGCAGGCGTCGCAAATAGACGGCCAGCATATTCAGGCCTGCTCCATCAGTGCCGCGTAGCAGGCCAGCGAGGCCTGAAAATATGCCTGCTCTACCTGCTCCAGCAGTTCGGCGAGCGGCATGCCGGCAAAGGCCGGCTGCAAGGCCAAACCATAAGCCTGCAGATTGCGCATCCGCCCGGCGCCACGCCTTAACAACTGATAAGCCCAGCAATACGGCGACTGTTCGGCCACGAAACGAATCTGCCGCGCTTCCAACTGCTCACGCAAGCGCTGGCTGTCGACGATCAGCAACTTGCTCGCCAGCACCTGCACCTGCAACTGCTCCAGGCGCTGCCAAATAGCCAGGCGGCGTTCGTTGGGATAGCCGTTCCAGTCGATGATCTCATGACAAAAACGCTTGCAGCCTCGACACACCAGGTCGCCATACACTGTGGAGCACAGGCCGACACAAGGTGTTTTCACCGCCAGGCTGGACATACCACACACTCCCCGGTTGGCTGTCAAAAAACGCCATCTTAGCCCTTTGTCTAAGCCAACGACCACGCCACAAACACCACACCCCTTACTCAAGCATCGACATAAACCTGCACGATCAACACCGTTAACTTCCAGATAGCCACGAATAGCCGCTCTGGAATAATCCGCCAGACACCCCCGACCGGCCATCCAGAGCCTGCGCCACGCTTAACTTTGCCGGGCGATTCCAGTAGAATCGTTGCGCCATTGACTGACTGCCGACACACCAGCCGACGCCGGCAACCTCGCTTTGCCAGGCCGGCAGACGCAGCAGCAGACAGGCAAAATTGTCCGCACGAAGCTGTTTTCAAAGCGTCACGAGCACAGTTTTTCGCCAGAGTCCGTTGGCGACGCAGGGTGTCCCTGTCTCGCCAACCCTCATCAACCGCCTGGCGGCGTAAAACTTTGAAAACAGCTTCTTCTGGATGGAACCTGCGCAACCCTGGCCTGAGGGTTCATATCTCCCTGCGGCGCAGGGTGTGCAGGCTTCCTGGATGAGCGTCCCGGACAACCTGTTGGGACCACTGATGAGGGTAAAACTGTGCTTGAAGCCTATCGCAAACACGTAGAAGAGCGCGCCGCGCTGGGGATCGTTCCCCAGCCGCTGAACGCCGAGCAAACCGCAGGCCTGGTCGAGCTGCTGAAGAACCCGCCGGCTGGCGAAGAAGCCTTCCTGGTCGATCTGATCACCAACCGTGTTCCGCCGGGCGTGGACGAAGCGGCCTACGTCAAGGCCGGCTTCCTGTCTGCCATCGCCAAGGGCGAAGCGACCTCCCCGCTGATCAGCAAGACCCTCGCCGTCGAGCTGCTGGGCACCATGCAGGGCGGCTACAACATCGCCACCCTGGTCGAGCTGCTGGACAGCGCCGAGCTGGCCGAAGTGGCCGCCGCGCAACTCAAGCACACCCTGCTGATGTTCGACGCCTTCCACGACGTTGCCGAGAAAGCCAAGGCCGGCAATGCCAACGCCAAGGCCGTGATGCAGTCCTGGGCTGACGGCGAGTGGTTCACCAACCGCCCGGCCGTACCGGAAAAAGTCACCCTGACCGTATTCAAGGTCACCGGCGAAACCAACACCGACGACCTGTCGCCGGCTCCGGACGCCTGGTCCCGCCCGGACATCCCGCTGCACGCCCTGGCCATGCTGAAGATGGCCCGTGACGGCATCAACCCGGACGTACCGGGTTCGGTCGGCCCGATCAAGCAGATGGAAGCCCTGAAAGCCAAAGGCTTCCCGGTTGCCTATGTGGGTGACGTGGTGGGTACCGGTTCTTCCCGTAAGTCCGCCACCAACTCGGTGCTGTGGTTCTTCGGCGACGACATCCCCAACGTACCGAACAAGCGCGCCGGTGGTTTCTGCTTCGGCACCAAGATCGCCCCGATCTTCTACAACACCATGGAAGACGCCGGCGCCCTGCCGATCGAATTCGACTGCACCAACCTGGCCATGGGCGACGTCATCGACGTCTACCCGATGAAGGGCGAAGTGCGCCGTCATGGCAGCGACGAGCTGGTCACCACCTTCCAGCTGAAGACCGACGTGCTGCTGGACGAAGTCCGCGCTGGCGGCCGCATCCCGCTGATCATCGGCCGCGGCCTGACCGAGAAGGCGCGTGCCGAGCTGGGCCTGGCTCCGTCGACCCTGTTCAAGAAGCCGGAAGCTCCGGCCGACAGCGGCAAGGGCTTCACCCTGGCGCAGAAGATGGTCGGTCGTGCCTGCGGCCTGCCGGAAGGCCAGGGCGTGCGCCCGGGCACCTACTGCGAACCGAAGATGACCACCGTCGGCTCCCAGGACACCACCGGCCCGATGACCCGTGACGAGCTGAAGGACCTGGCGTGCCTGGGCTTCTCCGCCGACCTGGTGATGCAGTCCTTCTGCCACACCGCGGCCTATCCGAAGCCGATCGACGTCACCACCCACCACACCCTGCCGGACTTCATCATGACCCGCGGCGGTGTATCCCTGCGTCCGGGCGACGGCATCATCCACAGCTGGCTGAACCGCATGCTGCTGC
>VFQM010000726.1_pt1 | contig 34113 bp, 32 predicted proteins | sample 3512391 | NCBI WGS metagenome assembly VFQM01 (sample SAMN10412369, study PRJNA504923) | tailings metagenome | isolation source: Replicate 1 from Balatoc abandoned mine | place: Philippines
AAAGACCCGTTATCCAGTGGATCGAAAGGCTGCTCCGCTTAAGTGAACAGCATTACGGAATATCCGGGCCTTGTGCTATCTGCAGGCTGTGAAACGCTGCGCACTTTGCTGATTTGCCTGGAACATTGTGGCGCGCTGCCGTTCCAAGCCGCTAAGCAGGATAAGCCTGTGCGTGCAGCGATTGAGTGGAGCGAAACAAGATGAACAAATCTATTTTACTAGGTGCCGTGCTGGGTGCTGTAGGTGTCACAGCCGGCGGCGCGATGGCTACCTATGGCTGGGTTTCCGGTCCGCAGTACGCCGAGGTGCTGGCGGTGGCGCCTGCGCTGGAAACGGTAAAAACACCGCGTGAAGTGTGTGAGGATGTGCAGGTCACGCGGCGACGGGCCGTTCAGGACCAGCATCAGATTGCCGGAACGGTGATTGGTGCGGTGGCGGGCGGTTTGCTGGGCAACCAGGTGGGTGGCGGTAATGGCAAGAAACTGGCGACCGTAGCCGGGGCGGCGGCGGGTGGCTATGCCGGTAACAAGGTTCAGGAAGGTATGCAGGCACGTGACACTTATGTCACTACTGAGCGGCGTTGCAAGCAGGTGGTCGATAGTGAGCAGCGTCAGGTCGGTTTCGATGTGCAGGTGCAGCACAAGGGGGCTTTGCGTCAGTTGCGTTTGTCCTACGATCCGGGCAAGCGTATTCCGTTGGATGAGCAAGGCGAATTGCTGCTGGTGCAGCCAGCACAGGGGTGAGCAGGTGTGGTGGTATAAAAAAGCACCCCGAGGGGTGCTTTTTTGTGCCTGGCTCAGCGCTTCAGACTGGGTGAGAGGTGCGGCTGTATGGCGGTGAGCACCGCCTTGAAGCACTTGGTATTGCCTGCCACGATCTGGCCTTTCTCAAGGAATTCATGGCCGCCGCTGAAGTCACTGACCAGTCCGCCAGCTTCCTGAATCAACAGGGCGCCTGCGGCCATATCCCACTCGCTCAGGCCGAACTCCCAAAAGGCATCGAAGCGTCCGGCGGCAACATAAGCCAGATCCAGGCTGGCTGCGCCGGCGCGCCGGATGCCGGCAGTCTGGCCGACCAGGCTGCGGAACATGCCCAGGTAGTTGTCCAGGTTGTCCAGCTGGCTGTCGCGGAACGGGAAGCCGGTGCCGAGCAGTGCGCCTTCCAGGCTTTTGCGCTTGCTGACGCGCAGGCGACGGCCATTGAGTGCTGCGCCGCGTCCGCGGCTGGCGGTGAACTCTTCCTGGCGTACCGGGTCGACGATGACCGCGTGTTCCAGTCGGCCACGGTACTTGCAGGCGATGCTGACTGCATAGTGGGGGATGCCGCGCAGAAAGTTGGTGGTGCCATCCAGCGGGTCGATGATCCACAGGTAGTCGGCCCCTTCGCCCTGGCCTTCGCGCAGGCCGCTTTCCTCGGCAAGGATGCCGTGGGTTGGATAAGCCTTGCTCAGTACAGCAATGATGCTTTGCTCGGCAGCGCGGTCGACTTCGCTGACGTAATCCCGGGCGTCTTTTTCACTGACGGCCAGGGCGTCAAGGCGCTCGACGGAACGGATGATCAGTTCGCCGGCGCTACGGGCCGCGCGCAGCGCGATATTCAGCATGGGCTGCATGGGAATCTACCTGGGGTGTTAAAGAAAGCCGATTATTCTACCAGAAAACTCCCTGCCATGTTGAACGGCAGGTCTTTGCGTGGTGTTTGCCGGGGGGCTTGGGTAAGATTTCGCTCCTTTGATCTGCCAGGCGGGCGTACAAGGTGCTGCAGAACATACGTATTGTGCTGGTCAATACCAGCCATCCCGGCAACATCGGCGGTGCTGCCCGGGCCATGAAGAACATGGGGATCAGCAAGTTGGTGCTGGTCGATCCGGTCGAGTTCCCCAGCGGCAAGGCGGTGGCGCGTGCTTCCGGGGCAACCGATGTGCTGGATGCCGCGCAGGTCGTGGCGACCCTGGAAGAGGCTTTGGTGGGATGTAATCTGGTGTTTGGCACCAGCGCCCGAGAACGGCGAATTCCCTGGCCGCTGCTGGATCCGCGGGAAAGTGCCAACAAGGGGCTTGAAGAGTTGCAGCAGGGTGGAGAAATCGCCCTGGTGTTCGGGCGCGAATATGCCGGGCTGACCAACGAGGAGTTGCAGCGTTGTCAGTACCATGTGCACATCCCTTCGGATCCCGAGTTTGGTTCGCTGAATCTGGCGGCGGCGGTGCAGGTGCTCACCTACGAAATGCGCATGGCCTACCTGGCGGCGCAGGGACAGCCGACCAAGATGAACAAGCTGGAAACCACGGCGATGCTCAATGCTCAGCCTGTGACTGCCGATGAGTTGGAGCGTTTTTATGAGCACCTGGAAAGCACGCTGGTACAGATCGGCTTCCTTGATCCGCTGAATCCGCGCCATTTGATGTCGCGATTGCGTCGTCTGTATGGGCGGGCCGGCATCAGCAAGCTGGAAATGAATATCCTGCGCGGCATTCTCACCGAGACGGAAAAAGTTGCTCGGGGTGAGCCACACAAGCGGAGAGACGATTGATGTTCGAACGTATGCGCGAAGATATCCAGAGCGTGTTCCATCGCGATCCTGCGGCGCGCAGTGCCTTCGAGGTGTTGACCTGCTATCCCGGACTGCACGCGGTCTGGCTGCATCGCCTGGCGCATGCCCTGTGGCGCCATGGCTGGAAGTGGCTGGCGCGGGTGGTGTCGAACTTTGGTCGCTGGTTGACCGGTATCGAAATTCATCCGGGGGCGCGTATCGGGCGACGTTTTTTCATCGATCATGGCATGGGTATCGTGATCGGCGAGACGGCCGAGATTGGTAATGACGTCACCCTGTATCAGGGGGTTACCCTGGGGGGGACCAGTTGGAACAAGGGTAAGCGCCATCCCACCCTTGAAGATGGCGTGGTAGTGGGGGCTGGCGCCAAAGTGCTCGGTCCTTTTACCGTGGGGGCGGGGGCCAAGATTGGCTCCAATGCGGTGGTCACCAAGGCGGTGCCGGCCGGCGCCACGGTGGTGGGTATTCCGGGGCGGATCATTGCCAAGCCTACGGATGAGCAGGAGGCCAAGCGGCAGGCCATTGCTGAGAAGTTTGGCTTCGATGCCTATGGTATGGGGCAAGATATGCCGGACCCGGTGGCTCGTGCGATTGGTCAATTGCTGGATCATCTGCAGGCTGTGGATGATCGTCTGGAGGGCATGTGCAAGGCGCTCACGGCGTTGGGTAGCGACTATTGCGCCAAGTCGTTGCCGCAGTTGCGCGATGAGGATTTCGTGGCGATCAAGGAAGAAGAGCCGACTGCGCCGCGTGCCGAGTGAGTGTTGTTTTGCAGGGCGGGCGTTTTGCTGCGCCTGCTCTGTTATCATGGCGACGTTTCTAGTTGGCGCTTTTGCTTCAATTCCTACTATTTTGCTTGGTCTTATAGTTGACTCAAATGCTGGGGAATTGCATAATCGGCACAACTTAGCGACTCCCCCTGGTGCTTGCCATGCGATTGACAACCAAAGGCCGTTACGCCGTCACCGCCATGCTTGATCTGGCGCTGCACGGCCAGCAAGGGCCGGTTTCCCTGGCCGACATCTCCGAGCGCCAGGGTATTTCCCTGTCTTATCTCGAGCAGCTGTTTGCCAAGCTGCGTCGTGGCAATCTGGTCTCCAGTGTGCGTGGGCCGGGCGGTGGCTACCAGCTGGCGCGCGAGCTGGAAGGTATCCATGTGGCCCAGGTGATTGATGCCGTGAATGACTCTGTGGATGCCACCCGCTGCCAGGGGCAGGGTGACTGTCAGGGTGGCAATACCTGCCTGACCCATCATCTGTGGTGTGATCTGAGTGATCAGATCCACGCATTTCTCAGCAATATCAGCCTGGCTGATCTGGTCGCCCGGCGTGAGATTCAGGAAGTGGCCAAGCAGCAGGATACGCGCCACTGTCATGGCAGGATGCCGCACCTGGAGAAGATTCAAGCCTCAGCCATTGACTGAAGGCGCGCCTGCCTGATTTAGGAGAGTTTCATGAAGCTGCCGATCTACCTCGACTATTCCGCTACAACACCGGTTGATCCCCGTGTGGCGGCCAAGATGATGGAATGCCTGACCCTGGATGGTAATTTTGGCAATCCGGCCTCGCGCTCGCATCTGTTTGGCTGGAAGGCCGAGGAGGCTGCCGAAAACGGTCGTCGCCAGGTTGCCGAGCTGGTCAATGCTGATCCGCGCGAGATCGTCTGGACCAGTGGTGCGACAGAGTCCAACAACCTGGCGATCAAAGGTGTGGCGCACTTCTATAGCAGCAAGGGCAAGCACATTGTTACTTCGAAGATCGAGCACAAGGCAGTACTGGATACTTGCCGTCAGCTGGAGCGTGAGGGTTTCGAAGTCACTTATCTGGAGCCGGGCGAGGATGGCCTGATCACTCCGGCGCTGGTCGAGTCGGTGTTGCGTGATGACACCATCCTGGTCTCGATCATGCACGTCAACAATGAAATCGGCACCATCAACGACATCGCGGCGATTGGCGAGCTGACGCGTTCGCGTGGCATTCTGCTGCACTCCGATGCGGCACAGTCAACTGGCAAGGTGGCCATCGACCTGGAGCAGATGAAGGTCGACCTGATGTCCTTCTCGGCGCACAAGACCTATGGCCCCAAAGGTATCGGCGCGCTGTATGTGCGTCGCAAGCCGCGTGTGCGCCTGGAAGCGCAGATGCATGGTGGTGGTCATGAGCGCGGCATGCGTTCGGGTACCCTGGCAACCCATCAGATTGTCGGCATGGGTGAGGCCTTCCGTATCGCCAAGGAAGACATGGCTGCTGACAACCAGCGTATCGCCGCCTTGCGTGATCGCTTCTATCGCCAGGTTGAAGGCATGGAAGAACTGTATCTCAACGGTAGCGCTACAGCGCGTATCCCGCACAACCTGAACCTGAGCTTCAACTACGTCGAAGGCGAGTCGCTGATCATGGCGCTCAAGGACCTGGCGGTATCCTCCGGCTCGGCCTGTACGTCGGCCTCCCTGGAGCCTTCCTACGTGCTGCGCGCCCTGGGGCGCAATGATGAGCTGGCACACAGTTCGATTCGCTTCACTTTTGGCCGTTTCACCACCGAGGAAGAAGTCGATTACGCCGCTGCCAAGGTGCGCGAGGCGGTAGCCAAATTGCGCGAACTGTCGCCGCTTTGGGATATGTACAAAGAAGGGGTCGATCTGAGCAAGGTCGAGTGGCAGGCACATTAACCAGCAAGTCGCCTGTAGAGCGGCCCTGATGAGTGAGGAGTAAGCAACATGGCATACAGTGAAAAGGTCATCGACCACTACGAAAACCCCCGTAATGTCGGCAAGCTGGATGCTGAAGATCCCCATGTCGGTACCGGTATGGTAGGTGCGCCGGCCTGTGGTGATGTGATGCGTCTGCAGATCAAGGTCAGCGACGAGGGCATCATCGAAGATGCCAAGTTCAAGACCTATGGTTGCGGCTCGGCTATTGCCTCGAGCTCTCTTGCCACCGAGTGGATGAAAGGCAAGACCCTGGACGAGGCTGCGCAGATCAAGAACACCACGATTGCCGAGGAGCTGGCTCTGCCGCCGGTAAAAATCCACTGCTCGGTGCTGGCCGAAGATGCCATCAAGGCAGCGGTGCAGGACTACAAGCAGAAGAACGGCCTGGCCTGAGGCGCGGAGAAGAGTATGGCGATCAGCATGACCGAAGCCGCGGCGCGCCATGTGCAGCGTTCGCTGGAGGGGCGCGGAAAAGGGGCTGGCATTCGTCTCGGGGTGAAGACCACGGGTTGTTCGGGCCTGGCCTACGTGCTGGAGTTCGTTGACGAACTGGCTGCTGAAGACCTGGTGTTCGAGAGCCATGGTGTGCGCGTCATCATCGACCCGAAGAGCCTGGTGTACCTTGATGGCACAGAGCTGGACTTTGTCCGCGAGGGGCTGAATGAGGGGTTCAAGTTCAATAACCCCAACGTGCGTGGCGAGTGCGGCTGCGGCGAAAGCTTCAACGTCTGAGGTGTCTGTGGGGCGTCCCTGTCATTTCGCCTTGTTTGAGCTGCAGCCTGCGTTTACGGTGGACCTGCAGCAACTGGCTGCGCGCTATCGTGAGCTGGCGCGCGCCGTGCATCCCGACCGGTTTGCCGATGCGGGCGAGCGCGAGCAACGCCTGGCCTTGCAGCGCGCGGCGGAGCTCAACGAGGCCTATCAGGTGCTCAAGAGTGCGCCGCGGCGTGCCCACTACCTGCTGGGGCTGCAGGGGCATGAGTTGCCCATGGAGGCGACCGTGCAGGATCCGCAGTTTCTTCTGCAGCAGATGGAGCTGCGTGAAGAGCTTGAGTCGCTGCACGAGACGGCCGACCTGGCCGGTGTGGCTGCTTTCAAGCAGCGCCTCAAGACAGCCCAGCTACATCTGGAAGAACAGTTTGCCCACTGCTGGCAGGATGCCGCGCAACGAGACATGGCTGAGCGCCTGATGCGCCGCATGCAGTTCCTCGACAAGTTGGCGCGTGAAGTGCGTCAGCTGGAAGAACGCCTCGACGATTAATCCAGGCCTGCTCAGGCAGGCTGCTCGATAGACTAGACAAGCATGGCCCTATTGCAGATTGCCGAACCCGGACAGACCCCGCAGCCGCATCAGCGACGCCTGGCCGTAGGCATAGACCTGGGTACCACCAATTCGCTGGTGGCAACCGTGCGCAGTGGCCTGGCAGAGCCCCTGGCCGATGAACAGGGGCGCCTGCTCCTGCCTTCTGCGGTGCGCTATCACGCCGACCGTGTCGAGGTGGGTGTCAGTGCTCGTGAAGCAGCAGCGCAGGATCCGCTCAACAGTATCCTGTCGGTCAAGCGCCTGATGGGGCGTGGTCTGGCCGACGTCAAGCAGCTTGGCGAGCAATTGCCTTACCGTTTCAGTGCCGGTGAATCGAGCATGCCCTTCATCGAGACGGTGCAGGGCGCCAAGAGCCCGGTGGAGGTCTCGGCGGATATCCTCAAGGTGCTGCGCCAGCGCGCCGAGGCCAGTCTGGGTGGTGAGTTGGTGGGGGCGGTGATCACTGTGCCCGCCTACTTCGATGATGCGCAGCGCCAGGCGACCAAGGATGCTGCGCGGATTGCCGGCCTCAATGTGCTGCGCCTGCTCAATGAGCCTACCGCAGCGGCGGTGGCCTACGGTCTGGACAAGGGGGCCGAAGGTGTCGTGGCGATTTACGACCTGGGGGGTGGGACGTTCGATATTTCTATCCTGCGCCTGAGTCGTGGCGTGTTTGAAGTACTGGCTACGGGGGGGGACAGCGCCCTGGGTGGCGATGATTTCGACCATGCCATTGCCGCTTGGATCGTCCAGCAAGCCGGTGGCTCCATGGATCTGTCGCCCGCCGAGCAGCGTTCGCTCCTGCAATGCGCCTGTGCCGCCAAAGAGCGACTCACCGAGAGTGAACAAGTCAGCCTGAGCTATGCGGGGTGGTCGGGAGAGCTGAGCAGAGATACCTTCAATGTGCTGATCGAGCCCCTGTTGGCGCGTACGCTCAAGGCCTGCCGGCGCGTCGTGCGGGATGCCGGCATCGAGGTGGAGGATGTCGAGGCGGTGGTGATGGTCGGTGGCTCGACACGCGTGCCGCGCGTGCGCGAAACAGTCGGCGAGCTGTTTGGGCTAACCCCGCTGACCGATATCGATCCTGATCAGGTGGTGGCCATTGGTGCGGCTATCCAGGCTGATACCTTGGCCGGTAACAAGCGCGCCGGTGATGAATTGCTGCTGCTCGACGTGATCCCCCTGTCGCTGGGGCTGGAGACCATGGGGGGGCTGCTGGAAAAAATCATTCCGCGCAATACCACCATTCCTATTGCGCGTGCTCAGGATTTCACGACCTACAAGGATGGCCAGACGGCCATGATGATTCATGTCCTGCAGGGTGAGCGTGAACTGGTCAAGGACTGTCGCTCCCTGGCGCGCTTCGAGTTGCGCGGTATCCCGCCGATGGTGGCGGGAGCGGCGAAGATTCGCGTGACCTTCCAGGTGGATGCCGATGGCCTGCTCGGGGTAAGTGCGCGCGAGCTGTCCAGTGGTGTCGAGGCGAGTATCCAGGTCAAGCCTTCCTATGGCCTGACCGATGGCGAAATCGCCCGTATGCTGCAGGATTCCTTTGCCTATGCCGGTGACGACAAGGCGGCACGTGCCTTGCGTGAGCAGCAGGTTGAGGCGCAGCGCTTGCTTGAGGCGGTCCAGGCTGCGCTGGATGTGGATGGTGAACGGTTGCTCGACGCCGAGGAACGTGAGGTGATCGAGGTGCATATGCAGCAATTGCGCACGCAGGCGACAGGCAGCGATGTGGCGGCAATCGAGGCACAGATCAAGCGCCTTTCGCAGATCACCGATGCCTTTGCCGCGCGCCGCATGGATGCCAGTATCAAGGCCGCCCTGGCAGGGCGCCGACTCAACGAAATCGAGGAATAGACATGCCGCAGATCATCTTCCTGCCCCATGCCGAGCATTGCCCGGAGGGGGCGGTGGTTGAAGCCGTTGCTGGCGAAACCGTATTGGATGCGGCCTTGCGCCATGGCATTGACATCGAGCATGCCTGCGAGAAGTCCTGTGCCTGTACGACCTGTCATATCGTGGTGCGTGAAGGCTTTGAGTCGCTGGAGCCTTCCGATGAGCTCGAGGATGACATGTTGGACAAGGCCTGGGGGCTCGAGCCGCAGTCGCGGCTGTCCTGCCAGGCGCAGGTGGCTGACAAGGATCTGGTGGTGGAAATTCCCAAGTACACCATCAACCAGGTATCGGAAGGTCATTGAGGAGTTGCCATGAGCCTGCGTTGGACTGATGTGCTGGAAATTGCCATCGCGCTGTGCGAGGCCCGTCCCGAGGTTGATCCGCGCTACGTCAACTTCGTCGATCTGCATAATTGGGTGCTGGCCCTGCCGGAGTTTGCCGACGATCCGCAGCGCGGCGGCGAGAAGGTTCTGGAAGCCATCCAGATGGCCTGGATCGAAGAACTCGACTAAATCGCTTAGTCCCTGAAGATTATCTCTATCTATCGGCGTCCGTGGCTTGTGCTGCAGACGCCGGTACGCTTTTGCCTGCGAGCTGCGTATAATTCGCGGGTTTTATTTCCTGTGTAACCCTTACTCTTTTGGGAGCTTTCCATGGCTGTTCAACGTACTTTCTCCATCATCAAGCCTGACGCCGTCGCCAAGAACGTCATCGGTGAAATCACCAGCCGCTTCGAGAAGGCCGGCCTGCGTATCGTGGCTTCGAAAATGGTGCAACTGTCCGAGCGCGAAGCGGCTGGCTTCTACGCTGAGCACAGCGAGCGCGGCTTCTTCAAAGATCTGGTGGCCTTCATGACCTCCGGTCCGGTCATCGTGCAGGTTCTGGAAGGCGAAAATGCCATTGCCAAGAACCGTGAGCTGATGGGGGCAACCAACCCGAAAGAAGCCGCTGCCGGCACTATCCGTGCTGACTTCGCCGTATCCATCGATGAAAACGCTGTGCATGGTTCCGACTCGGAAGCTTCTGCCGCGCGCGAAATTGCCTATTTCTTCTCCGCCACTGAAGTGTGCGCGCGTATTCGCTAAGCGCGGCGCGAGGGTGAAGCCATGAACACGCAAACGGCAAAGGTCAATCTGCTGGGGCTGACCCAGCAGCAACTGGAAGCGTTCTTCGAACAGCTGGGAGAGAAGCGCTTCCGTGCCGGGCAGGTGATGAAATGGATTCACCATTTTGGTATCGATGACTTCGATGCCATGAGCAATCTCGGCAAGGCTCTGCGCGAAAAGCTCAAGGCCTGTGCCGAGATTCGCGGGCCGGAAGTGGTCAGTCAGGACATTTCCAGCGACGGTACGCGCAAGTGGGTAGTGCGCGTAGCTTCCGGTAGTTGCGTGGAGACCGTCTATATCCCCCAAGGTGGGCGAGGCACGCTGTGTGTGTCGTCGCAAGCCGGTTGCGCCCTGGATTGCAGCTTTTGCTCCACCGGGAAACAAGGTTTCAATAGCGATCTGACCAGTGCCGAGATCATTGGTCAGGTATGGATCGCCAACAAATCGTTTGGCACGGTGCCCGCCAAGATCGATCGCGCCATCACCAATGTGGTGATGATGGGCATGGGCGAGCCGTTGCTGAACTTTGATAACGTGGTCGATGCCATGCAGATCATGATGGATGATCTGGGGTATGGCATCTCCAAGCGCAAGGTTACCCTGTCGACTTCAGGGGTTGCGCCGATGATCGACAGGCTTGCCGAAGTCATCGACGTTTCCCTGGCGTTGTCCCTGCACGCGCCCAACGACGAGTTGCGCAATCAGTTGGTGCCGATCAATCGCAAGTATCCGCTGGCGGTCGTTCTGGATGCCTGCAAGCGCTATATCTCGCGTTTGGGTGAAAAACGTGTGCTGACCGTCGAGTACACCTTGCTCAAGGATGTCAACGATCAGCCAGAGCACGCTGCACAGATGATCGCATTGCTGAAGGATTTTCCTTGCAAGATCAATCTTATTCCGTTTAATCCTTTTCCTTTCTCCGGTTATGAGCGGCCGAGCAACAATGCCATCCGTCGTTTCCAGGATCAGCTGCATCAGGCCGGACACAATGTTACGGTGCGCACCACGCGTGGCGAGGATATCGACGCGGCCTGTGGTCAACTGGTCGGCCAAGTGATGGACCGTACCCGGCGCAGCGAACGTTATATCGCCGTGCGTCAGCTGAGTGACGACGAGGCGGCAACGGGCGAAGCCCTTCGGCATTCCTGAATAAGAAAGGAGCTCCAATGATTGCGCGTGGCAGTTTGTGCTTAGTGGCCGTTCTCTTGGCGGGTTGCACGACCAGTGGCCAGCAGAACCCCCTGCGCACCGCAGAGGGGCGTCAGGAGGCGGTCAGCGCCTATATCCAGCTAGGCATCGGCTATCTGCAGCAAGGCAGTACGGAAAGCGCCAAGGCCCCCTTGAGTGAAGCGCTCAAGCTGGATGCCAGCAATGCCGATGCGCATGTCGCGCTGGCTCTGGTCTACCAAACAGAACTGGAGCCCAAACTGGCGGAAGAGCACTACCGCAAGGCGCTTTCCCAGCGCAAGGGCGATCCGCGTATTCTCAATAACTACGGTAGCTTCCTGTTTGAACAGGAACGCTATGCAGAGGCCTATGAGCGTTTTCAGGAAGCCGGTGCCGACCCGATGTATGGCGAGCGCTCGCGGGTCTTTGAAAATCTCGGCCTGACCGCCCTCAAGCTCAACCAGCGCGAGCAGGCTCGTGAGCATTTCATTCGCGCTACGCGCCTCAATCGTAATCAGCCGCGCTCATTTTTCGAGCTGGCTCAGATGTACTACGCCGATGGCGACTATGTCAGTGCGCGCAGTTATTACCAGTGGTTCTCCAATATTGCCGAACAGAATGCAGCCAGCCTCTTATTGGGCGTTCGTTTGGCCAACGTCTTCGAGCAGCGTGACCAGGCGGCGACCCTGGGGCTGCAACTGCGTCGTCTTTACCCAGGTACGGCGGAGTACAAGCAATACCTTTCGGAGCAGAAATGAATACGCCGCAAGCGCCTGAACAGGCCGTCGTACGCAGCAATCCCGGGGATACCCTGCGCCAGGCTCGCGAAGCTGCCGGCTTGCGTGTGGCAGATATCGCCCGCGATCTCAACCTGACCGAGCATGTGCTGTGCCTGGTCGAGGCCGGCGAGTTTGAACGCCTGCCGGGACATACCTTCGCGCGTGGCTACGTGCGTGCCTATGCCAAGCGCCTGGGGCTCGATCAGAACCGCCTGGCGCTGGAGTTTGACCAGTACACCGGCACCGATGCCAGCGGCAGTGCCGTGCACAGTATTACCGCGATTAGCGAGCCGGCGCGCCGCTCCCAGCATGTCATGCGTGCGGTGACCTTTATCCTGCTGCTGTGCCTGGCAGGCCTGGCGTTCTTCTGGTGGCAGGAGCAGCGTCCGCAACGCCAGGAGCAGCCGGACGCTCTGGCACAGATTGAAGTCGAAGCGGCTGACGGCACCTTGGAAATCCACAGCCTGGATGCCGAGCCGGAAAACGAGGCGCTGGCCAGCGAACTGGAAGATCAGGCCCAGGCAGCTGCCATGCTGCTTCCAGAGCAGCCTACGCCGGCCAGTGTCGAAGCGCTGACCCAGGATTCCAGCGAGACGTCCTCGCTCAGCGAGCCGGCGGCGCAGCCAGCCAGTGCACCGACACCTGTGGTGGTGGCTGCAGCGCGCCAGGAAGCGCCGGTAACCTTGCCTGTGGCACCTGTGGCACCTGTGGCACCTGTGGTCGCCGCACAGCCCGCGGTATCCCCGGCGGCTGCCTTGATCGCCGCCGATCAGGCGCAGAACCAAGCTGCTGCGCCTCAGGTGTCGGTGAGCGAGCCTGTGGTGCCTGCTCTTCCGGCTGGGCATGGTCAGGTAAGCCTGCAGTTTGCCGCAGATTGCTGGATTCAACTGAGTGACGCTCAAGGGCAGGTACTGGCCAGCGGCCTCAAACGTGCCGGTGAGCAGCTGAACCTGACTGGTCAGGCTCCACTGGAGTTGCGTCTGGGCTACGCGCGGGGTGCCAGCGTCAGTTACAACGGCCAGGCCATCGACCTGGCTCCCTTTACCCATGGCGAAACAGCCCGTGTGCGGCTGGGGCAGTAAGCATGCACTGTGAGTCTCCGATCAAACGTCGTGTGTCACGGAAAATCTGGGTAGGCAAGGTGGCCGTGGGTGGCGATGCGCCGATTTCTGTACAGAGCATGACTAATACCAACACCTGCGATGTAGCCGCCACCGTGGCGCAGATCCAGCGCTTGCAGGATGTGGGGGCTGATATCGTACGTGTCTCGGTACCTGACATGGAGGCTGCCGAGGCCTTCGGCAGAATCAAGCAGCAGGTTCAGGTGCCGCTGGTGGCCGACATCCACTTCGACTACCAGATCGCCCTGCGTGTGGCCGAGCTGGGCGTCGATTGCCTGCGCATCAACCCGGGCAATATCGGCCGGGAGGATCGCGTCAAGGCCGTGGTCGAAGCGGCTCGCGACAAGGGCATTCCGATTCGCATCGGGGTCAACGCCGGCTCGCTGGAAAAAGACCTGCAGAAAAAATACGGTGAGCCGACCCCCGAGGCCCTGGTTGAGTCGGCGCTGCGTCACGTCGAGCATCTTGATCGGCTGAACTTCCCCGATTTCAAGGTCAGCGTTAAGGCCTCGGACGTGTTCATGGCTGTTGAGGCCTACCGCCTGCTGGCCAGGCAGATCGAACAGCCCCTGCATCTGGGTATTACCGAGGCCGGTGGGCTGCGCTCGGGGACGGTGAAGTCTGCGGTGGGCCTGGGTATGCTGCTGGCCGACGGGATTGGCGATACCATCCGGGTGTCACTGGCGGCTGACCCGGTGGAAGAGATTCGCGTGGGCTTCGATATTCTCAAGTCATTGCGCTTGCGCTCGCGTGGCATCAACTTCATCGCCTGCCCGAGCTGTTCGCGGCAGAACTTCGATGTGGTGAAGACCATGAACGAGCTGGAGAGCCGTGTCGAAGACCTGCTGGTGCCCATGGATGTGGCGGTGATCGGTTGTGTGGTCAACGGCCCGGGCGAGGCCAAGGAAGCCCATATCGGACTGACCGGCGGCAGCCCCAACCTGATCTACCTGGATGGCAAGCCGGCACACAAGCTGGGTAACGACAATCTGGTGGATGAGTTGGAAAAGCTCATCCGGCAAAAGGCGGCGGAAAAAGCGGCTGCCGATGCCGCGCTGATCGTGCGCGGCTAATCGCTAAGGAATTTTTGTGAGCAAGACCCTGCAAGCCATTCGTGGCATGAATGACCTCCTGCCCGAGCAGACGCCGCTCTGGCGCTATTTCGAAGGGCAGGTAGCCCGCCTGCTGGATGGCTATGGCTATCGCCAGATACGCACGCCGATCGTTGAGTTCACCGAGCTGTTCAAGCGTTCGATTGGTGAAGTCACCGATATCGTCGAAAAGGAAATGTATACCTTCGAGGACCGTAACGGAGACTCGCTGACCCTGCGCCCGGAAGGGACCGCAGCGACGGTGCGCGCGATGATCGAGCACGGTCTGACCGGTGGTGGGCAGCCGCAGAAACTCTGGTACATCGGTCCGATGTTTCGTCATGAGCGCCCGCAGAAAGGCCGCTACCGGCAGTTCCACCAGATCGGTGTCGAGCTGTTCAATTTTACCGGGCCGGATGTGGATGCCGAGCTGATTGCCCTGACCTGGCGCCTCTGGCAGCAACTGGGCCTAGCTGAGTCGGTGACCCTGGAGCTGAACAGCCTGGGTACTGCACAGTCGCGTGCACGTTACCGCGACGCGCTGGTGGCTTACCTGAGCGAGCGCCTGGATCAGCTGGATGAAGACAGCCAGCGTCGCCTGAAAAGCAATCCGCTGCGTATTCTCGACAGCAAGAATGCCCAGACGCAGGCGCTGCTGGTCGACGCCCCCCGTCTGGAAGACTATCTGGACGAAGAGTCCCGTGCGCATTTCGCCGGCCTGCAGGCGCGTCTGCAGGCGCTGGGCATTCCCTATACGCTGAATCCGCGGCTGGTGCGTGGCCTGGACTACTACAGCAAGACGGTCTTCGAGTGGGTCACTGACCAGCTGGGTGCCCAGGGTACGGTATGTGCCGGTGGCCGTTATGACGCGCTGGTCGAGCAGATGGGCGGTAAGCCGACCCCGGCGGTTGGCTTTGCCATGGGTATCGAGCGTCTGGTTCTGTTGCTGGAAACCCTCGGCAAAGTGCCCGACGAACTGGCTCGCCAGGTGGATGTCTACTTCTGCGCTTTTGGCGAGGCGGCCGAGCTGGCTGCCCTGCAGCTCTCTGAACGCCTGCGCGATGCGTTGCCTGGCCTGCGTTTGGCGGTGAACGCCGGGGGCGGTAGCTTCAAGAGCCAGTTCAAGAAAGCCGACAAGAGTGGCGCACATTTCGCGTTGATTCTTGGCGATGAGGAGCTGGCGGCACGTCAGGTGGCGCTCAAGCCGCTGCGCGATGACAGCGAACAACAGACGATCGGCTGGGAGGCTCTGCCTGAGCACCTGGCGGCCTGCCTGGCGCAGGTCAAGTAATTACCTAAGGAGTTTGGCGCAGCATGCAAACCGAAGAAGAACAGATCGCGCAGCTCAAGGAATGGTGGCAGCGTAACGGCAAGCCCCTGTTGGCGGGTGGTGTCCTGGCCGTTGCCGGGGTATTCGGCTGGCAGTACTGGCAGAACTACCAGGCCAGCCAGGCCGCTGCAGCGTCCTATACCTACCAGCAGTTGCTGGAGAACGTGCTGAGTCCTGAAGTGGAGCGTGATACGGCAGAGGTTGTGGAGCTGAGCAACAAGCTGAAGAGCGAGTTTGCCGGTTCGCCCTACAGCCAGTATGGCGCTCTGTTGGCGGCCAAGCTGGCGGTAGAGGCGGGCAAGCTGGACGATGCAGCCGCCGAGTTGCAGGCCGTCGTCGACAAGCCGGCCGATGCCACCCTGGGCGAGTTGGCTCGTCAGCGCCTGGCGCGTGTGCTGGCTGCCCAGGACAAGGCGGAGGAGGGGCTGACCCTGCTCGATGGTGAGGCACCGGCCAGCTATCAGGCCAGTCGCGAAGAGCTGCGTGGCGATCTGCTCAAGCAATTGCAGCGTCCTGCCGAAGCGCGCGAGGCTTACCAGAAGGCACGTGCCGTGCTGGCCGATGATGCGGCGCAGGGTACTTTGCAACTCAAGCTGGATGACCTGGCCGAGGGAGACGCCTGACATGCTGTCGATGAAAAATGCGCTGGTACTGGCGCTGGCCTTGGGTGTCGTGGGGTGTGGCAGCAACAGCAAGAAAGAGCTGCCTCCGGCTGAGTTGCCCAAGTTCGAGCGTGAGGTAAGCCTGAAGAAAGAGTGGAGCCGCTCGATCGGCGTAGGTCAGGGCCGCCTGTATACCCAGCTGACACCTGCGGTGGACGGTGGGCAGATCTTCGCGGCGGATGCTGAAGGTCTGGTCGTCGCCATGGACCGACTGACTGGCAAGGTGCTGTGGAAGAGCGAACTGGATAGCGCCGTGTCGGGCGGCGTCAGCGCCGGTTATGGCCTGGTGTTGTTGGGAACGCTCAAGGGCGATGTAATCGCTCTGGACAGCAGCACCGGCGAAGAGAAATGGCGTGCCAAGGTGCCCAGCGAAGTGCTGGCCGCGCCGGTCAGCAACGGTGATGTGGTGGTTGTGCAGACCCAGGATGACCGTGTGGTGGCATTCGATGCCTACAGTGGCAACCAGCGCTGGATTTTCGACAACACCCCGGCCGTGCTCACCCTGCGTGGTACCGGTGCGCCGCTGGTGACCAACCGCTTTGTGGTGGTCGGCTTGTCCAGCGGTCGCGTGTTGGCCCTGGATGCCCAGCGCGGCTTGCCACTGTGGGAACAGCAGGTCGCGGTTCCGCAGGGCCGCTCTGAACTGGATCGCATCGTGGATATCGACGGTGGACTGCTGATGTCCGCCGGCACCCTCTATGTCTCGACCTACCAGGGGCGTGTCGCCGGTCTGGAACTTGAGTCCGGGCGTATTCTCTGGCAGCGCGAGGCGTCCAGCTATGTGGGCGTAGCCCAGGGCTATGGCAACGTGTATGTCAGCCAGGCCAACGGCACCCTGGAAAGCGTCGATGAGCGCTCCGCCTCGGCGTTGTGGAGCAACGAAGCACTGGCGCGTCGCCAGTTGTCGGCGCCAGAAGTGTTTTCCAGCTACGTAGCGGTCGGTGACCTGGAAGGTTACCTGCACCTGATCAGTCAGGTGGACGGACGCTTTGTCGGTCGTGAGCGGATCGACAGCGCCGGCCTGCGTGCACGTCCGCTGGTGGTGGATGGCTGGTTGTATGCCTATGGTAATGACGGCAAGCTGGTGGCTCTGACCATCAAGTAAGTCGGGCGGGGTGCCTGTAGGCGCCCGGCAATTGTGGCCGCTGCCCTCGCAGCGGCCTTTGTGTTTTCTGGATTCAATGCTGGAGGAGCCCCATGGTTCCGGTAATTGCCCTGGTGGGCCGCCCCAATGTCGGCAAGTCGACGCTGTTCAACCGTCTGACCAAGAGCCGTGATGCCATCGTCGCGGAATACGCCGGCCTGACCCGTGACCGTCAGTATGGCGAGGCCAAGTGGCAGGGTCGCACGTTCATCGTCATCGACACCGGGGGGATTTCCGGCGACGAGGAAGGTATCGACGCCAAGATGGCCGAGCAGTCGCTATTGGCCATCGAAGAGGCCGATGCCGTGCTGTTCCTGGTCGACGCCAAGGCTGGGCTGACGGCCTCCGATCAGATGATTGGCGAGCACCTGCGCAAGCGCAACAAGCGTTGTTTCGTGGTGGCCAACAAGGTCGACAGCATCGACCCGGATATTGCCCGTGCCGAATTCAGCCCGCTGGGACTGGGTGATGCGGTGCCGATTGCCGCTGCCCATGGTCGCGGTATCAATCCGCTGCTGGAGCTGGCGCTGGGCGAGTTCCCGCGCGATAACGCCGACGCCGAGGAAGAGGGAGCTGAGGAACTGGTGGCTGAAGGCCAGGAAGCCAAGCGTATTCCCGGGCCGAGCGAGAAGGATGGCATCAAGATCGCCATCATCGGCCGGCCGAATGTCGGCAAGTCGACCCTGGTCAACCGCATGCTCGGTGAGGAACGGGTCATCGTCTATGACCAGGCCGGTACGACGCGCGACAGTATCTACATCCCCTTCGAGCGGGGTGAAGAAAAGTACACGCTGATCGATACGGCAGGCGTGCGGCGGCGCGGCAAGATCTTCGAGGCAGTGGAAAAGTTTTCGGTGGTCAAGACCCTGCAGGCCATCCAGGACGCCAACGTGGTGATCTTCGTGATGGACGCTCGCGAAGGGGTGGTTGAGCACGATCTCAACCTGCTCGGCTTCGTGCTGGAAAGTGGCCGCGCACTGGTCATTGCGTTGAACAAGTGGGACGGCATGGAGCAGTCCGAGAAGGATTACGTGAAGACCGAGCTGGAGCGTCGGTTGATGTTCGTTGACTTTGCCGATATCCACTTCATCTCGGCCAAGCATGGCACGGGTGTCGGGCATCTCTACAAGTCGGTACAGACGGCCTTTGCTTCGGCGGTTACCCGCTGGCCAACCAGCCGTCTCACACAAATTCTTGAGGATGCGGTGCGCGAACACCAGCCGCCGCTGGCCAATGGCCGACGCATCAAATTGCGTTATGCCCACCTGGGTGGGGCCAATCCACCGATTATCGTCATCCATGGCAATCAGACGGACGCGGTGCCCAAGTCGTACAGCCGTTACCTGGAAAATACCTATCGACGGGTCTTGCGCCTGGTGGGAACGCCGCTACGCATCGAGTACAAGGGCGGGGAAAACCCCTTCGAGGGCAAGAAGAACACCCTTACCGATCGCCAGGTGAACAAGAAGCGCCGTCTGATGAGTCATCACAAGAAGGCCGAGAAGAAACGCCGCGACAAGAAGCGCTGAGTACAAAAAAGGCTGCCCCAGGGCAGCCTTTTTTGTACGGGTCAGCCGCGCCAGTAGACCAGCCCGCCAGCCAGGGCCAGGCCGAACAAGGCCACGAGGCCGTTGACCCACAGCCCCCAGCGTGCCGCATAACCGGGTGGAAACTCCTCGGCTGACAGGCTGCGCAGTACGCCCTGGTATTGCCAGGCCGAGTGTGCGCTGCACAGGGCACCCAGCGCGATGAACAGCACGCCCAGCCAGAAATTCAGGGCCAGGTGGGAAGCTGCCACGCGACCTGGCGAAAGCACCTGGAGCAGCAGGCCGGCGCGTTCAACCACGAAGCCGAAGGCAATCAGCGACAGGCTGGTGCGGTTCCAGGCGAGCAGGGTGCGTTCGGCGGCGAACAGCACCCGTGGATCCTGCAGGTAGGACATGCTGCTCAGGCCGCCTGTGCGTCGGCCTGGCGCAGGCTACGGTTGAGCGCGCTGAACAGGGCGCGGAAACTCGCCGTGGTCAGGTTTTCGTCGATGCCGATACCGTGCAGCGCCCGCCCGCCGGCGACGCGCAGTTCAATGTAGGCCACGGCTTTGGCATGGCTGCCCGAGCCGATGCTGTGCTCGTGGTAATCCATGATCTCCACGGCTACTGGCAGGCCGGCCACCAGCGCTTCCAGTGGGCCCTTGCCGATGCCGCGCCAGTGACGCAGTTCGCCCACTTCGTCAACGCTGACATCGACCGCCGTGGTGCCGTGTTCTTCTTGCAGGCGATGGCTCTTCAGCAGGTAGGGGCGGTCTGCCTGCAAGTACTCGCGTTCCAGCAGGGCGTAGATTTGTTGGGCGGTCATTTCCAGGCCGAGACGATCGGTTTCCTTCTGCACCACCTGGCTGAATTCGATCTGCAGGCGGCGCGGCAGGCTGATGCCGTATTCCTGCTCGAGCAGGAAGGTGATGCCGCCCTTGCCGGACTGGCTGTTGACGCGGATCACCGCCTCGTAGTCGCGGCCGATATCGGCCGGGTCGATCGGCAGGTAGGGTACTTCCCAGATCGCATCGGCCTGCTGCTGGGCGAAGCCCTTGCGGATCGCGTCCTGGTGCGAGCCGGAGAAGGCGGTGTGCACCAGATCACCGACGTAGGGGTGGCGCGGGTGTACCGGCAGCTGGTTGCAGTCCTCCACCAGCTTGCGTACGGCATCGATGTCGGAGAAGTCCAGTTCGGGGTCGACGCCCTGGGTGTAGAGGTTCAGGGCCAGAGTCACCAGGCAAACGTTGCCGGTGCGCTCGCCGTTACCGAACAGGCAGCCTTCGACGCGGTCGGCACCGGCCATCACCGCCAGCTCCGAGGCAGCTACGCCGGTGCCACGGTCGTTGTGGGTATGCACGCTGATGATCAGGCTGTCGCGCTGCTTCACCTGGCGGCAGAACCACTCCACCTGGTCGGCGTAGTTGTTCGGCGTGGCGCACTCAACGGTGGCCGGCAGGTTGAGGATCAATTTGTTCGCCGGAGTCGGCTGGAACACCGCGATCACCGCGTTGCACACCTCGACGGCAAAGTCGGTCTCGGTGGAGCTGAACACCTCGGGGGAATACTCGAAGCCCCACTGGGTCTCGGGCGCAGCGGCAGCCATGCGCTTGATGATCTGCGCGGCGTTGACGGCGATGTCGATCACTCCGGCCTTGTCCTGGTTGAAGACAATCTTGCGAAAGCTCGGCGCGGTAGCGTTGTAGTAGTGGACGATGGCGCGCTTGGCGCCCTTGAGTGACTCGAAGGTGCGGGTGATCAGGTCCTCGCGGGCCTGGGTCAGCACCTGGATGGTCACGTCATCGGGGATATGACCGCCCTCGATCAGCTCACGGACAAAGTCGAAATCGGTTTGCGAGGCAGACGGAAAACCCACCTCGATTTCCTTCAGGCCGACGGCGACCAGGCACTTGAAGAAACGCATCTTCTTCTCGGCATCCATCGGCTCGATCAGCGACTGGTTGCCGTCGCGCAGGTCGGTGGACAGCCAGATCGGCGCCTGGGTGATGAGCTTGTCCGGCCAGGTGCGGTCGGGAAGCTGGATCGGGGTAAAGGGGCGGTATTTCTGCGAAGGGTCTTTGAGCATGGTCATGGCTTGAATCCTTTTTCCTGTCGGCTGCAGGGGCAATAAGGGGGCGTCTGTGCGGGAGCGGCTCAGCGATGTAGTCGCTGGCCGACCAGGCGATGGCAGGCGCGTTGCCGTAGCAGCAGAAGGGTGTGGGCGGCGTTCATGGCGGCAACCCTAGTGCTGTTGGATTTACATGGCAAGTGTTGCTGAGAAATTGGCAGAAAATCTTTATTAAGGCTTATCGGTGACAATAAAATATCGTTCAGACGGTATGTAGCGAGTTTTATTGTCGGCCCCTGAGGGGCCGGCAGCGGGCACTCGGGGCCGCTGCTGCGGCCCCGGTGGCGCTCAGTCTTGCTCTGCGCCCAGCGCGTTCCGCAGCTCGCGCATGTCGGCGCCGCTGGGGTGCTGGAATACACGCAGGCCGAACTCCGGCAGGATCGCCAGCAAGTGGTCGAAAATGTCCGACTGGATACCTTCATAAGCCGCCCAGGCGGTAGAGTTGGTGAAGCAGTAGATTTCCAGTGGCAGGCCGTCGGCGGTCGGGCTCAGCTGGCGCACGATCAGAGTCATGCTCTGGTGTACGCCGGGGTGATTGCGCAGGTAGTGCTCGACGTAGGCGCGGAAGCAGCCGATGTTGGTTACCCGGCGGGTGTTGACCGGCTCCTTGCCGTGCTCGGCGAGCCTGGCATTCCACTCGCGCAGCTCCTGCTCCTTGTGCTCCATGTAGCGGTCGAGCAGCATGAAGCGGCGCAGGCGGGCGATTTCCGCATCGTGCAGAAAATGCACGCTGGTCTGATCCAGATACAGGGCGCGCTTGATCCGCCGCCCGCCGGATTCCTGCATGCCGCGCCAGTTTTTGAACGGATCGGTAATGAAGCGCTTGGTCGGGATGGTAGTGATGGTCTTGTCCCAGTTCTGCACCTTGACCGTGTGCAGGGCGATATCGATCACATCGCCGTCGGCGTTGAGTTGAGGCATTTCCACCCAGTCGCCGACACGGATGATGTCGTTGGAGCTGATCTGTACGCTGGCCACCAGCGACAGCAGAGTGTCCTGGAAGATCAGCATCAGTACCGCGGCCATGGCGCCGAGGCCGGAGAGCAGGATCAGCGGCGAGCGGTCGATCAGCGTGGCGATGATGAGGATGGTGGCGATTACATAGACGCCTATCTTGAGCACCTGCAGGTAGCCCTTGATGGGTTTGAGGTGGGCGTCGGGACGGCGCTGATAGACACCGTTGATCAGGGTCAGCAGGCTGCCGATGGCCAGTGCCACGGTCAGCACTATGAAGGCGGCGCAGACGTTGCGCACCACGCTGACCAGAGCCTCGGGCAGGTGTGGCACCAGCAGAATGCCGCCGGACAGCACCAGTGCCGGCACCACATTGGCCAGCCGGCTGACTACGCGGATGTCCCTGAGCAACTGGTCCTGGCCTAGCGGCGAGGCGGCCAGCGCGTGGAACAGGCCGCGCAGGAGAATGCGCTTGACTATCCAGTTGGCCAGCCAGGCGCCCAGTACCAGCAGGCACAGGCTGAACAGGCTGTGGATTTCCGGGTGCTCGGTGAGCCAGGCGAGAATGGTGTTGTAGTGCTCCTTCATGGGGGCCTCACAGTCAGATGCTTAGCGGCCTACCATAACAGCCGGGCCGGCACCGGAGCAGGGCAAATGCTTTCCGAATCTGTCGTTCAGGGCTCGAAGGCGCCGATGAAGATGGACGGGTCGACACGGGCGTCATTGAGGCTGACGTTCCAGTGCAGGTGCGGACCGGTCGCACGGCCGGTGGCACCGACGCGACCGATCACGCCGCCGCGTGGCAGCTCCTGGCCGGTCTGCACCTCAATCCGCGACAGGTGGCAGAACATACTGATCAGGCCCTGGCCGTGGTCGACGAACACCGTCTTGCCGTTGAAGAAATAGTCGCCGATCAGGATCACCTTGCCGGCCGCCGGCGCTTTGATCGGCGTGCCGCTATTGGCGGCAAAGTCCAGGCCCGAGTGTGGGTTGCGTTCCTCGCCATTGAAAAAGCGGCGCAGGCCGAACGGGCTGGACAGCGGGCCATTGACCGGTCTGTCGAACAGCAGGTTGCTCGGCTGACGAGGGCTGAACTGCTGGTAGGCACGGGTCTGCTCGGCCAGTTCGCGTTCGATACGGGCCAGGTTCTTGGCGTTGGGGGTGACCTGCTGCTGGTTTTTCAGGGTGATGCGTTGCTCGCGGTAATGCTTGCTACCCACCTGGAAACTCAGCGGCTGATTGCCATTGACGATGACCTGCTGCGTGCCGGGCTGCACGCTGAGCGGGATGCCGACGATGGCGATCCAGCGCTGGCTGTCTTCGCGGATCACCAGTACGGGCTTGTTCTGGTAGTGCACGCCGGGAGGCTGGGTCTGTTCCGGCAGGGCAAGCACAGCCACGCCACCGGGTACCGGCTTGTGCAGCAGACGAGTTAGAAAGCCTTCGGCCTGAGCGGGCAGGGCGAGACAGAGCAGCAACAGGCAAAGCAGGCGCATAGGCGGTCCGGTGGGGCTAGTCGAGCAGCGACAGGGTCGCCGGGTGTATGTGGTTGTCCTCGACACGCAGGCTCAGCTGGCCTTCGCCGAGGCGCGCAGTGACACGCTGGCCGGGCTGGGTGTGCTGGGCGCTGCGAATGGCCTGGCCGCGTTCGTCAAGGAGGATGCTGTAGCCGCGGCCGAGGGTAGCCAGTGGGCTGACAATATGCAGTTGTTGGCCAAGGGCCTGCAGTTGCTGGCGCTGCTGGCGCAGCTGGCTGTGCATGGCACGCGGCAGACGGCTGGCCAGGCTGTCCAGTTGCTGGCGCAGCAAGGCCAGGCTACGCCGTGGGTGCTGGGCGGCCAGGCGGGTATCCAGGCGGGTGAGCAGGGCCTGGCGTTGTTGCAGGTATTGTTGCTGGGCACGGCGTAGACGCATATCCAGGTCGTCGAGACGCTGGGCCTGCTGGCGCAGTCGCTCGCCGGGGTGGCGCAGGCGGCGGCCCAGCCCGTCGAGACGCAGGCGTTGCTGGGCCAGCAGGCCCTGCATGCGCAGGAGCAGGCGGCGCCGCAGGTTATCCAGGCGGCGTTGCAGATCGGCACTGTCCGGGGCCAGCAGTTCGGCGGCAGCCGAGGGCGTTGGTGCGCGCACATCGGCGACGAAGTCGCTGATCGATACATCGGTTTCGTGGCCTACGGCGCTGACCACCGGGGTGATACAGGCCGCCACGGCGCGCGCGACAGACTCTTCGTTGAAGCACCAGAGGTCTTCCAGTGAGCCACCGCCCCGCGCCAGGATGATCGCATCGAAACCGGCGCGGTCGGCCAGTTGCAGGGCGCGGACGAGCTGTGCGGTGGCCTCGCGGCCCTGCACGGCGCTGGGCACTAGGGTCAGGGCGACCTGCGGGGCACGGCGACGGAATACGCTGATGATGTCGCGGATTACCGCGCCGCTCGGTGAACTGACAATGCCGATGTGCTGCGGGTGGGCGGGTAGGGCGCGCTTGCGTTCGACGGCGAACAGCCCCTCGCCGGCGAGCTTTTCTTTCAGGGCCTCGAAGGCCAGGCGCAGGGCGCCGTCGCCGGCCGGCTCCACGGCATCGACAATCAGCTGATAGTCGCCGCGCCCCTCGAACAGCGAAACCTTGCCGCGTACCTTGACCGCCAGGCCGTCGCGCAAGGCCTGGCGCACGCGTGCGGCGTTCTGCCGGAACAGTGCACACCGCACCTGCGCCTGGCTGTCCTTGAGGGTGAAATAGAGGTGCCCGGAGGCCGGCTTGGCCAGGTTGGAGATCTCACCCTCCACCCATACCTGGGCAAAGACGTCCTCCAGCAGCAGGCGTGCGCGGCTGTTGAGTTGACTGACGCTGAGGAGCTCGCGATCGAGGTTGAGGCGCTGGAAAGGGTCTTTGATCATCCCGGCATGATAACGAGTTTGCCGTTAAACTGGCGCCTTTTGCGGTTGCCGGGCATGTCCGTCGAACAAAGTATTCTGGTTCCCCTGATCTCCACGGTTCCCGAGGTCGAGGCGCGGGCGCGTCGCGTCTTGCGCTGGCTGTCCCGTCAGCAACTGGTCGCCGAATTGCCCAGCACCTGTGGCTGGCTGGGCAACCGCATGGCCTATGCGATTGGCCCGGCCGCGCGTCACTGGCCGCATGCCGAGCGCTTGCCGTTCGACCAGCTCTGTAATGGCCTGCAGGTGTTGACCCGGCGCGGTATCTATACACCCAGCCGGGATTTTCGCGAGGAAGCTGGTTGTCCGGAGTGCCGTCAGGAGATTGGCGAGGCGTTGTTCGACAGCCTGGAGGAGTGGATGCCCGGCCTGACCGAAACGTTTGTCTGCCCGGAATGTGGCTTCGAAGACGACATCAATGGCTTCCTGTTCCTGCAGCCTTGCGCCTTTTCCAACCTGGCACTGGTCTTCAATAACTGGCCGGCAGTCTGTTTCAGTGAGGGGTTCATGGCGGCGTTGGGCGAACAGCTCGGCTATCCACTGCGTCTGGTGCAGGTGCTTGCGGACTAGCGGCCGCGAAGCTCTCTGCAGCGATGCTTGGAGCTTGACCATGCGATGGGTATAATGCCGCGCTTCTTATTTTCCCGCCCGGGAGCGCCCGCCATGCTGCGTATCAGCCAAGAAGCCCTTACTTTTGACGACGTACTCCTGATCCCCGGTTATTCCGAGGTATTGCCCAAGGATGTCAGTCTCAAGACCCGCCTGACCCGTGGCATCGAATTGCACATCCCGTTGCTGTCTGCTGCCATGGATACCGTCACCGAAGCGCGCCTGGCGATTGCCATGGCTCAGGAAGGCGGTATTGGCATCATCCACAAGAACATGACCATCGAGCAGCAGGCGGCCGAAGTGCGCAAGGTCAAGCGCTATGAAAGCGGCGTGGTCAAGGACCCCATCACCATCGACGCCGATGCCACGGTGGGTGATCTGTTCGAACTGACCCGGCAGAACAATATTTCCGGCGTGCCGGTGCTCTACCACAATGACCTGATCGGTATCGTCACTTCACGCGATGTGCGTTTCGAGACCAACATGTCGGCCAAGGTGCGCGACGTGATGACGCCCAAGGAGCGTCTGGTCACGGTCAAAGAGGGTGAAGACAAGGACACCGTGCGCAAGCTGCTGCACAAGCACCGCATCGAGCGTGTACTGATCGTCGACGACCAGTACCGCCTCAAGGGCATGATGACCGTCAACGACATCGAGAAGGCCAAAGCCTACCCGCTGGCCAGTAAGGATGACCAGGGTCGTCTGCGCGTGGGCGCCGCCGTCGGCACGGGTGCCGATACCGGTGACCGCGTCGCCGCCCTGGCCGCCGCCGGTGTGGACGTGATCATCGTCGACACCGCTCATGGCCACTCCAAGGGCGTGATCGACCGTGTGCGCTGGGTCAAGCAGAACTTCCCCGACGTGCAGGTGATCGGCGGCAATATTGCCACCGGTGAAGCGGCCAAGGCCCTGGCCGAGGCCGGCGCCGACGGCGTCAAGGTCGGTATCGGCCCGGGTTCGATCTGCACTACGCGTATCGTTGCCGGCGTCGGCGTACCGCAGATCAGTGCCGTGGCCAATGTGGCTGCCGCCCTGGAAGGTACCGGCGTACCGCTGATTGCCGATGGTGGCATCCGTTTCTCCGGCGACCTGTCCAAGGCCATCGCTGCCGGCGCTTCCGCGGTGATGATCGGCTCCATGCTGGCCGGTACCGAAGAGGCGCCGGGTGAGGTTGAGTTGTTCCAGGGTCGCTCCTACAAGGCTTACCGCGGCATGGGTTCGCTGGGCGCCATGGCCCAGGCGCAGGGCTCTTCCGACCGTTATTTCCAGGATTCCTCGGCCGGTGCCGAGAAGCTGGTGCCGGAAGGCATCGAAGGCCGTGTGCCGTACAAGGGCGCGATGAGCGCCATCGTCCATCAGTTGATGGGCGGCCTGCGTGCCTCGATGGGTTATACCGGCTGCGCGACTATTGAAGAAATGCGTACCAAACCGCAGTTCGTGCGCATCACTGGCGCGGGCATGGCCGAGTCGCACGTGCACGACGTACAGATCACCAAAGAAGCGCCGAACTACCGCGTCGGTTAATCAGCATTTTTCGCTGGAGGCTGGAGGCTGGCGGCTGGACGAAGATGCTCTTTCGTTCAGCCGCCAGCCTCCGGCTTTCAGCCATTTATCCAGGTGAAGAAAATGGCTACTCCTGACATCCACGCCCACCGCATCCTGATCCTCGACTTCGGCTCGCAGTACACCCAGTTGATTGCCCGCCGCGTGCGCGAGATCGGTGTCTATTGCGAACTGCATCCCTGGGACATGAGCGACGAGGACATCCGTGCCTTCGCGCCGCGCGGCGTCATCCTCGCCGGTGGCCCGGAGTCGGTGCACGAAGCAGGCAGCCCGCGCGCGCCGCAGGCGGTGTTCGACCTGGGGGTGCCGGTGCTGGGTATCTGCTATGGCATGCAGACCATGGCCGAGCAGCTGGGCGGCAAGGTGGAAGGTTCCAACCTGCGTGAATTCGGTTATGCCCGCGTCGATGTGGTGGGCAAGAGCCAGCTGCTGGCCGGCATCGAAGATCATGTGGACGCTGACGGCGTGCTCGGTCTGGATGTGTGGATGAGCCATGGCGACAAGGTTACCCGTCTGCCGGAAGGCTTCAGCATCCTGGCCAGCACACCGAGCTGCCCGATTGCCGCGATGAGCGACGACACCCGCCATTACTACGGAGTGCAGTTCCACCCGGAAGTGACCCACACCAAGCAGGGCGGGCGCATCCTCTCGCGCTTCGTGCTGGAAATCGCCGGCTGCGCGGCGCTGTGGACCCCGGCCAACATCGTCGAAGACGCCATTGCCGCGGTGCGTGCCCAGGTGGGTGATGCCAATGTGCTGCTGGGCCTGTCCGGCGGGGTGGATTCCTCGGTGGTCGCGGCGCTGCTGCACCGTGCCATCGGCGACCAGTTGACCTGCGTATTCGTCGACAACGGCCTGTTGCGCCTGCATGAGGGTGATCAGGTGATGGCCATGTTCGCCGAGAACATGGGCGTCAAGGTGATCCGTGCCAATGCCGAGGAGCAGTTCCTCTCCAATCTGGCTGGTGAGTCCGACCCGGAGAAGAAGCGCAAGATCATCGGCCGCACCTTCATCGACGTGTTCGATGCCGAGGCCAGCAAGCTGGACAACATCCAGTTCCTCGCCCAGGGCACCATCTACCCGGACGTGATCGAATCGGCCGGTGCCAAGAGCGGCAAGGCCCACGTGATCAAGAGCCACCACAACGTCGGCGGCCTGCCCGAGGAAATGAACCTCAAGCTGGTCGAGCCGCTGCGTGAACTGTTCAAGGACGAAGTGCGCAAGATCGGCCTGGAGCTGGGCCTGCCCTACGACATGGTCTACCGCCACCCGTTCCCGGGGCCGGGCCTGGGCGTGCGTATCCTCGGTGAAGTGAAGAAGGAGTACGCCGACCTGCTGCGTCGCGCCGACCACATCTTCATCGAAGAACTGCGCAAGGCCGACTGGTACCACAAGACCAGCCAGGCGTTCGTGGTGTTCCAGCCGGTGAAGTCGGTGGGTGTGGTCGGTGACGGCCGCCGCTACGCCTGGGTCGTTGCCCTGCGCGCGGTGGAAACCGTGGACTTCATGACCGCTCGCTGGGCGCACTTGCCCTACGAGCTGCTGGAGACCGTCAGCGGGCGCATCATCAACGAAATCGAAGGCATCTCCCGCGTCACCTACGACGTGTCGAGCAAGCCGCCGGCGACCATCGAGTGGGAATGATGCCCCTGCGGGGTTGATCGACAACAAGGGCAGCGCAAGCTGCCTTTGTTATTTCTGCCTGCCCGAAACGCATGACTCGCTTCGCCTTCGGGCAAATGAGAAGATTATGCAATTGGGTTGAGTCAAGGAGTGCGGCGATGAGCTTTTCGCGTAGGCAGGTGCTGGCAGGTCTGGCAGGTGTCGGTGTGCTGGGGCTGGGTGGTACGGCCGTACGCTACTGGTTGGGCCGTCCGCATGACCTGGCCACCCATGACTACCAGCTGATCGCCGCGCCGCTGGATGTCGAGCTGGTTGCTGGCCAGCCAAGCACGCTGTGGGCCTATGGCGGCCAGGCACCGGGTGTCGAGCTGCGTTGCCGCCAGGGTGAGCGCCTGCGCGTGCGCTTCATCAACCAGTTGAGCGAGCCGACCACCATTCACTGGCATGGTATCCGCTTGCCGATCGACATGGACGGCGTGCCCTACATCTCGCAACTGCCGGTGCGGCCGGGTGAGTACTTTGACTACGACTTCGTTTGCCCAGATGCCGGCAGTTTCTGGTATCACCCGCATACCGCCAGCAGCGAGCAGCTGGGGCGTGGCCTGGTCGGCCCGCTGATTGTCGAGGAGCGTCAACCCACCGGTTTTCGCCATGAGCGCACGCTGTGCCTGAAGACCTGGGCGGTCGACGAGCAGGGGGCGTTCATGCCCTTGCTGGTGCCGCGTGAAGCGGCGCGCGCTGGTACGCGGGGTCGGCTGGCTACGGTCAATGGTCAGCCCCGCCCGGTTGTGGACTTGCCGGCCGGCGAAGTGGTGCGCCTGCGCCTGCTGAATGTCGACAGTAACATCACCTATACCCTGAACCTGCCCGCTGCCGAGGCGCGTATCTATGCCCTGGATGGCAATCCGCTGGCGCCGCGCGCTATGCCTGCCAAGGGCCTGCGCCTGGGGCCGGGGATGCGTGTCGACCTGGCATTGCGCGTGCCGGCCAGCGGTGAGCTGGCGCTACGCGATGGGCCGTTACGCCTGGCAACCCTGCGTGCCGTCGGTGCACCGGCGGAGGCGAGCGACTGGCCGGCGCCGCTGCCGGTCAATCCGATCGCTGAGCCGGACTTGCAGCGTGCCGAGCTGCTGCGTTTCAATTTTGAGTGGGCCGCCAGCCTGGCCGACCCGGCCGACCCCGTGTATTGGCAGATCAACGGCAAGGCCTGGCAAAGTCCGGCGCCCGGCTGTGCTGCACAGCCCATTGCCCGCTTGCGTCTGGGCGGACATTACCTGTTCGAGTTGCGCAACCTCTCGCAATACCTGCATCCCATTCATCTGCATGGCATGACCTTCAAGGTCGTCTGGTCCGATCGCCAGGTGATCGAGCCCTGGTATACCGATACTTATCTGCTGGGCAAGAACGAGACGGCGCGCATTGCGTTGGTGGCCGATAACCCGGGATTGTGGATGTTTCACTGTCATGTGGTGGACCATATGGAAACGGGCTTGATGGCGGCCATCGAGGTGGCGTAGGCGGCCAGCGACCGGCACACTGCCGGCCTGAAGCCTGAAGCCTGAAGCCTGAAGCCTGAAGCCTGAAGCCTGAAGCCTGAATTATGAAAAAACCGCTGTTTGTCGATCGCTCGCTGGATGCGCAGTTCATGGCCGAGGCCCTGGAACAGGCGCGCCTGGGTGCGCAGCTGGGCGAGGTGCCGGTCGGCGCGGTACTGGTGCGCGATGGCGAAGTGCTGGGGCGGGGCTTCAATCAGCCGATTGCCAGTCGTGATCCCAGTGCGCATGCCGAGATGGTTGCGCTGCGTGCTGCGGCCCTGGCGGTGGACAACTACCGGCTGCCGGGCAGCACGCTGTATGTGACGCTGGAACCGTGCAGCATGTGTGCCGGGCTGATCGTGCATGCGCGGGTGGCACGTCTGGTCTACGCCGCCAGCGAACCGCGTGCCGGGGTGGCCAGTAGTCGCGGGCAGTTCTTCCAGCAGGACTTCCTCAATCACCGTGTGTTGGTCGAGGGCGGCCTGCTGGCTGAGGAAAGTGCTGAACTGCTGCGTGGCTTCTTTCGTGCACGGCGCAGCAGTGACTGACGGCTAACGCTTGTCGGTGTGCAGGGCTGGCACATGCAGGCCGCTTTCGGCCAGTTGGCGGCCTTCCAGCTGCGGCTGGCTGACCCAGTTGAGGATGTCGTAGTAGCGGCGGATGTTGCGCACGAAGTGCACGGTTTCCCCGCCCCGCGCATAGCCGTAACGGGTCTTGCTGTACCACTGCTTCTGCGCCAGGCGTGGCAGGATCTTCTGCACATCCAGCCATTTGTCGGGGTCCAGGCCTTCTGCCTTGGCCAGGCGTCGGGCGTCGGCGAGGTGGCCGATGCCGATGTTGTAGGCGGCCAGGGCGAACCAGGTGCGATCCGGCTCGACGATGCTCTCGCTGAGGTTGGCGTAAATCTTTGCAAAGTACTTGCCGCCGCCCTGGATGCTCTGCACCGGGTCCAGGCGGTTGGCGACGCCCATCGCCTGTGCGGTGTTCTGGGTGAGCATCATCAGGCCGCGCACGCCGGTCTTGGAGGTGGCGTCGGGCTGCCAGAGCGACTCCTGGTAGCCGATCGCCGCGAGCAGGCGCCAGTCCAGCTGATGCTGCTGGGCGGTTTGCCGGAAGGTCTGTTCGTAGCGCGGCAGGCGTTGCTGCAGGTGGCGGGCAAAGGTGTAGGCGCCCACGTAGCCGAGCACGTCGACATGCCCGTAGTAACGCTCCTTGAGGCGCTGCAAGGTGCCATTGGCAGCCACTTCGCGGAGGAAACGATTGGCTTCCTGGAGCAGGCTGTCGTCCTCACTGGCGGCCATGGCCCAGGCCACCGGCAGGCTGTCGCTGAAGTCGAAGGCGATGCGCAGTTCCGGGAAATACACCTGGTTCATGGCCAGTTCGTTGGAGTCCACCAGGGTCAGTTCGATCTGTCCTTCTTCGACCATGCGCAGCAGGTCGACCACCTCGACCTCGGCGGATTGTTCGAAGCGCAGTTCGGGCAGTTGCTGTTGCAGGTCGTGCAGCTGTTCGGCATGGCTGCTGCCCTTGAGAACCAGCAGTTGCTTGCCGACCAGGTCGGCGGGGCGGGTGGGGCGGCGCTGGCCATTACGGTAGACCACCTGGGGCGTGACCTGCAGGTAGGGTTCGCTGAAGCGGGCCTGGGTACGCCGGGCGGGGGTGGCGACCAGGCCGGCTGCGGCCAGGCGGGGCTGGTCAGTCTGGCCGAGACGCTGGAATAGTTCGTCGAGGTTGTCGACGGTTTCAATTTGCAAGGTGACACCCAGGTGCTCGGCGAAACGCTTGGCCAGTTCGTATTCGAAGCCGGTCTCGCCATTGCGGTCCTGAAAATAGGTGGCGGGGCTGTTGCGGGTCAGCACATGCAGCGTGGCAGCCTCGCGCACCCGCTCCAGCGCGCTGGGCGGAGGCGGGGCTGGGGTGTCATCGCAGCCGGCCAGCAGCAGTGGCAGGCAGGCACAGAGCAGTGCCGCGATGATCCGTGGCAGGGATACAGGGAGGGCAGGCATGCGAGGCAGTATACGCAAAGCGCTGGCCTGGCCATATATGGCTAACCGTGCACTGTCCCGCAGGGCGTGCCACGGGTGCCGCTGGCGGGTGCTTTAGGCTAGAATACGCGGCCTTCCACGCAGGCATGGTGCAGAGTCCGCTCGCGACGCTTGATTGGCGTCGACTGGTCGTTGCTTCCAGGCCTGCCACACCCTTTTTTACAGAGGCTGTCTCGATGTTGATCCTGCGCGGCGCACCCGCTCTTTCCGCCTTCCGCCACGGCAAATTGCTTGAGCAACTGACCAGCAAAGTGCCGGCGGTAACCGGGCTGTACGCCGAGTTCGCGCATTTCGCCGAGCTGCGTGAGGCGCTCGATGGCAACGAGCAGCAGGTGCTCGAACGCTTGCTCAAGTACGGGCCCAGCGTGCCGGTACAGGAGCCCAGTGGCCGGCTGTTCCTCTGTGTGCCGCGCTTTGGCACCATCTCGCCCTGGTCGAGCAAGGCGACCGACATTGCCCGCAATTGCGGACTCGACAAGCTGCAGCGTATCGAACGCGGCATCGCCTACTACGTGAGCGGCGAGCTGGATGACGCGGCGCTTGCGCAACTGACCGCGCTGCTGCATGACCGCATGACCCAGCAGGTGCTAAGCAGCCTGGAACAGGCCGCCGGCCTGTTCAGTCACGCACAGCCCAGGCCGCTGACCGTGGTGGATATCCTGGGCGGTGGGCGTGTCGCGCTTGAGCAGGCCAACCAGACGTTGGGCCTGGCCCTGGCTGAGGACGAGATCGACTACCTGGTGAAGAGCTTCAGCGAGCTGGGGCGCAACCCGCACGACGTCGAGCTGATGATGTTTGCCCAGGCCAACTCCGAACACTGCCGGCACAAGATCTTCAACGCCAGCTGGGACATTGATGGTCAGGCCCAGGAGAAATCCCTGTTCGGCATGATCAAGAATACCTACGAGATGCACCGCGAAGGCGTGCTGTCTGCCTACAAGGACAACGCCTCAGTGATCGAGGGCTTCACCGCCGGGCGTTTCTACCCGGACCCGGCGACCGGCGAATACGCTGCCAGCGTCGAGCCGGTGCACATCCTGATGAAGGTCGAGACGCACAACCACCCGACCGCCATCGCGCCGTTCCCGGGGGCTTCCACCGGCTCCGGCGGCGAGATCCGCGACGAGGGTGCCACCGGTCGTGGCGCCAAGCCCAAGGCCGGCCTGACCGGCTTCAGCGTGTCCAACCTGAACATCCCCGGGTTCGAGCAGCCCTGGGAGAAGCCCTATGGCAAGCCCGAGCGCATCGTCACCGCGCTGGACATCATGATCGAGGGGCCGCTGGGCGGCGCCGCGTTCAACAACGAATTCGGCCGTCCGGCGCTGACCGGCTATTTCCGTACCTTCGAGCAGGCGGTAAGCAGCCCGCGTGGTGAAGAAGTGCGTGGTTACCACAAGCCGATCATGCTGGCGGGTGGCCTCGGCAACATCCGCGCCGACCATGTGCAGAAGGGCGAAATCAGCGTCGGTGCCAAGCTGATCGTGCTCGGCGGCCCGGCGATGCTGATCGGCCTGGGTGGCGGTGCCGCTTCGTCGATGGCCACCGGCGCCAGTGCCGCCGATCTCGACTTCGCCTCGGTGCAGCGCGAGAACCCGGAAATGGAGCGGCGTTGCCAGGAGGTCATCGACCGCTGCTGGCAGCTGGGTGACGCCAACCCGATCAAGTTCATCCACGACGTGGGTGCCGGCGGTATCTCCAACGCCTTGCCGGAGCTGATCAACGACGGCGGCCGCGGTGGTCGCTTCGAATTGCGCAACGTGCCCAACGACGAGCCGGGCATGAGCCCACTGGAAATCTGGTGCAACGAGTCGCAGGAGCGCTACGTGCTGTCGGTGGACGCCGCCGACTTCGCGCGCTTCCAGGCGATCTGCGAACGCGAGCGCTGCCCCTTCGCGGTGGTCGGCGAAGCTATTGCCGAGCCGCACCTGACGGTCAGCGACAGCCACTTCGGCAACAAGCCGGTGGACATGCCGCTCAATGTGCTGCTTGGCAAGCCGCCGCGCATGCACCGTAGCGTCACTCGCGAGGCCGAGCAGGGCGACGCCTTCGATGGCCGCGGCGTGCCGCTGGACGAGGCGATTCAACGCGTGCTCAGCCATCCTGCAGTGGCCAGCAAGAACTTCCTGATCACCATTGGCGACCGCAGCATCACCGGCCTGGTGGCGCGCGACCAGATGGTCGGCCCCTGGCAGGTGCCGGTGGCCGATGTGGCGGTGACCGCGACCAGCTTCGACGTCTACACCGGCGAAGCCATGGCGATGGGTGAGCGTACCCCGCTGGCGCTGCTTGATGCGCCGGCCTCCGGGCGCATGGCGGTTGGCGAGACCATTACCAACC
>VFQM010000728.1_pt1 | contig 34076 bp, 35 predicted proteins | sample 3512391 | NCBI WGS metagenome assembly VFQM01 (sample SAMN10412369, study PRJNA504923) | tailings metagenome | isolation source: Replicate 1 from Balatoc abandoned mine | place: Philippines
CGATGTTGGGCGAATAGAGCGGGAAGACGCGCTCGACGCCTTCGCCGAACGACATTTTGCGCACGGTGAAGTTCGACCCCATGCCCTTGTTCGAACGCGCGATGCACACGCCTTCGAAATTCTGGACGCGGGTGCGTTCGCCTTCGACCACTTTCACGCCAACCTTCAGCGTATCGCCGGGGCGGAATTCGGGAACGGCCTTGGCGGCCTTGGCAATTTCTTCGGCTTCGATCGTCTGGATGAGGTTCATGACCTAGTCCTTATCTTCATGCCGCGCGCCAGAGGCAGGTCGGGCCCGAGCGCCGGTGTGGCGCTCCCAAAGGTCCGGCCTGCGTAACCGTGTATGATCTTCGGCCATGCGCTTGCGCCACGCCGCGATCTTCGCATGATCCCCCGATCGCAGCACTTCGGGGATCGTGCGCCCTTCCCACTCAGCAGGTCGGGTATAGTGGGGATATTCGAGCAAACCGCCTTCAAACGATTCGTCATCCCCGCTGGAAGCCGCGCCCATTACGCCGGGAAGCAGTCGAATGCAAGCATCCAGCAGCATTAGCGCCGCGACCTCGCCCCCCGACAAGATGATATCGCCCATGCTGACCTGTTCAATCTGCGGACGCGCCTCAAACAAGCGTTCGTCAAATCCCTCGAACCGCCCGCACAGGATGATGACGCCGGGGCCCGCCGCGAGTTGGCGCACGCGCGCCTGCGTAATGGGCGTACCGCGCGGCGTCATGGCAAGGATGGGGAGTGATTCCCTGTTCCCCGGCGCAAGCCGGGGCCCAGAGCCTTCACCGGCAACCGTTTGCGAAGGACGCCCTAGACCCCGGCTTTCGCCGGGGAGCGCAGCGCCCGCCACCGCATCCACCGCGCGTGCCAGCACATCCGCGCGCAGCACCATCCCCGCCCCGCCGCCTGCCGGGGTATCATCCACCGTGCGATGCTTGTCGGTCGCAAAGTCGCGGATATTGGTGGCCGCGCACGACCAGATGCCCTGCTCCAGCGCCCGCCCCGCCATGCTGTGCCCCAGGGGCCCGGGAAACATGTCGGGATAAAGGGTGAGGATGCGGGCGGCGAAGGTCATTCAAAAGCCTTGGGATCAGTCTTGTGGATGCGTTTACGAAGCACCAGCCACGCTGTGAGTAGTCCAAGAACATAAAACACAGCCGATGTGGCAATATCGACCAGCGATAGTCCGACAAACCATGAGAGAATATCCTCGTCGCCGCCCGAATGGGCGTAAACAACTAAGTCGAGCATAAGAGGAAACGGGAAGCCACTGAGAACGAGTAAAGCTGAAAGCGGATATTGTGGACGGTAGCGTATCAACACATTGGCAATCACGAAGCTGACGATCATGCAAATGATTCCAACTGCTCCGATGCCGAAGGCGACGATCAAAGTTAAATCGTCGTCATCCATCACACCGCCCAATTCTCAACCTTCAACCCCGGCACGTCGGCGAAATCAGCTTCATTGTTGGTAATGACGGTCGCACCAAGGCTCAGCGCATGCGCCGCCAGCAAGCGGTCGAACCGCGCCCGTTTGAAAGGCAAGCGCGCATATTCGCGCGCGGCGCTTTCGTCGAAGCCAACCAACGGGATAGCGGCAACGAAAGCTGCCAGCGTTTCCGGCGACGGCGGTTTCCCGACAAAGGTGCCATGCGCCACTTCGGCATAGCTGATCACCGAAAAGCCAATCTCGCCCGGCGCGCAAGCAGTGATGCGCGTCCGCATCACCTCAAACGCCCCGGCCATCGCGTAAATCGCGCTGTCCGCATCAATAAGATATTTTGTCACTTGCCTTTCAGCGCCGCACGGCGGGCAATGGTGCTGGGCCGTTCGTCAAAATCCTCGCGCGGGGCCAGGCGGACGCCGGGAGCCTTGCCCCAAAAGCCACTAACATCAATGGTTTTGCGCGGCATCAATTCGGGCTCGAAAATGAACTGGCGATGCTCCTCGCGCAGCACCATCGTCTGGCCTTCCTTGAGGCCAAGTTCCTTGGGCAGCCGCAGCGCGACCGAATTTCCCGATTTGAACACCTTGGCTTTATATTCCTTCGCCATGACCACCTCCGTATATACACATTGTATATACATGAGCAGTCGCCGCGTCAACCTCTACGGCCCCGCCACCACCCGCATCCGCCACGCCTGCACCGTCACCGGCGTCGTCGGCGCCAGCAGCACCTGCCCGTCGAGCTGGCCCTTTTCGCAGGTCCAGCGGAATATCCCCGCCATCGCGCCATCGGCCTTGATCGATTCCACGCCCGCGCATTCGCCCACCTGCGCCTTCAGCCGCGCGATGGTGGCGGCCCAATTCTCGGCGCTGCGGTCCATTAGGAAATTCACCGCCAGCCGCCCTTCCAGCGGCCCCAGATTGCCCGCTGCAAAGGCCCGCCGCGCGGCCGCATGCGCTTCAGCGACCGCCGCCGACACCGGCTCGGCGCGCCGCACCAGCAGCCCCGCCTTGTGCAGCGCCACCGCCGTGTCCCACGCGGGCGCGCTGGGGCCAGCGTAAGTGCGGTTCGACAGCGCGAATACCGCCACGCCATAGTCAGGCATCAACATTACATGGCTGCCATAGCCGGGATAGCCGCCGCCGTGCGCCAGCGTGAGCCCCAGGTCGCAATCTTGCGCCACGCGCCAGCCCATCGCATAGGCCGCCGCCTGACGGCAGGCATTCGGCCCGCTCTTGCCGGTTCGCTGCGCCACGCTAACGAAATTCAGCCCCTGCGCCATTTCGCGCACCGTCGCGCGGCGGGCCGGGCCGGTGTCGGCTTCGTCGCGCGCAGGCCAGGCCGACAGCAGAAACTGCACCCACCGGGCATAGTCGTGCGCGCTGACCTGCAAGCCCCCCATCGCGTTAAACGCGCCGTCGCGCATCGTCGGCTCTTCGGCCCAGGCGTCATTTTCCCACCGATAGCCGATGGCACGGCGCTCAATTGGCGCGTCGGTCACTTCAAACCCGCTGCTGGTCATGCCCAACGGCGCCAATATGGTGCGCTCGACATAGCGGCGATAGGGCATGCCCGACGCTTTGCTCACGATCCGCCCCAGCAGCGCATAGCCATAATTGCTATACTCGTGCGCCGATTGCGGCACGCGGCTGAACGGCGGGCTTTGCCGCAGCAGCGCCGGAAATTCGGCCTCGGTCAGCACCTGTTGGCGGTCGCCCCACGGATCGTCGGTCACCAACCCGCCGACATGGTGCAGCAAATCGCGCACCCGGATCCGCGGGCTATCCTTGGTCGGATAGGTCCAGCGCTTGAGCTCGGGCACATATTTCTCGGCGAGGTCGTCGAGCCGCAACTTGCCGTCATCGCGCAGCTTCAGGATCGACAGCGCGGTGAACGCCTTGGTCATCGACGCAATGCGGAACAGGCTGTCGGGGGTGACCGGGCGTTTGGCGTCCAAATCCTGCACTCCGCGCGCACCGACGAGTGCCAGTCCGTCGGTCGTCACGACGCCATAGACCAGACCGGGGGTGTGGGCGGCGCGCTCAAAATCCGCAAACAGCGCATCGATTTCGGTCCGCAGCGGTTCGATATCGGCAGCGATGGGCGGGGTTTGGGCGGAGGGCGTGATCGGCGCGGCAACCGCCATAATCGCTGCAATCAGCCTGCCTGCCCGCATCGTCATTCTCCCGCCAAACACCGAAGCCCTGAGCCCGTCGAAGGGCGTGTAGAAGGCGGGGCGGGCTTCGACAAGCTCAGCCCTGCGGTACATGCTCAGGCGATAAAGTCGGCGTTGATCGTTACCACATCGGCCCATGCGGGCACTGCCTGCGCGGTCATAGGCACCATGAAGCGCTGCGGCTTCTTGCCCGACGCAGCAGGCCGCTCGATTTCCAATATGTCGCCCGCGCCAAAATTTTCGACCGCGACGACATGGCCCAGCGCCTCGCCGCTGGTCGAAACGGCGGCAAGCCCGATGAGGTCGTGATGATAATATTCGCCCTCGCCCAGCGGCGGGAGGGCATTGCGGGGGACGGTCAGCAGCGTTCCGCGCAGCGCTTCGGCGGCGTCGCGCGATGCGATTTCGGCAAAGGCCGCGACCGCCCCTTGATTGGCGGGGCGGATGGATTTCAGCGTCAGCCGACGGTCGCCTGCATCAAAATGCGTGTAGGCCCGCAATCCTTCGGCATCATCCCCGAACAGTTTCAGCCGCACCTCGCCCCGCACGCCGTGCGCGCCAGCAATGGCGGCCAGCGTAACGGGGCGATGCGTACGTTCAAGCCCCTCCCCTTCAGGGGACGGGTTGGGGTGGGGGTTGTCGGGCTTGGACGGAGGCAACATTCCCCGCCCCCCGACCCCCCCCCCTGAAGGGGAGGGGGAGGAAGGCATTAGCCTTCAGCCTTTTCTTCGCCAGCCACTTCAGTCGGCGCCTCTTCGGCGGCAGCTTCCGGCGCAGCTTCTTCGGCCGCTTCAGCGGCGGGCGCTTCGTCAGCGGCGGGCACGTCTTCAGCCGCAGGCGCTTCCTCGGCTGCTTCCGGCGCTTCTTCCGCGGCGGCTTCCGGCGCCGCTTCCTCGGCGACCGCTGCCACTTCGGCGGTTTCCGTCACGGCTTCGGCCACTTCCGGCGCAGCTTCAGCGGCCACTTCTTCGACGACCTCTTCCACCACCGGTGCGGCGGCGGCGGCAGCGGCAGCTTCAGCGACTTCGGCGGCCTTGGCGGCCTTGTCTTCGGCGCGGTCCTTGGCCTTCTGACCCGGAACGCCCTTGTTCGGGTTGTTGCGCGACGCGCGCTCCTTCACCCCGGCGACATCGAGGAAGCGGGCGACACGGTCGGTCGGCTGCGCGCCGACGCTCAGCCAATGTTTGGCGCGGTCGGTGTCAAGCTTGATGCGCTCGGGATTATCCTTGGCGAGCAGCGGGTTATAGCTGCCGATGCGCTCGATGAACTTGCCGTCGCGCGGGCTGCGCGAATCCGCAACCACGATCTTGTAATAGGGGCGCTTCTTTGAGCCGCCGCGCGAAAGACGAATAGACGTAGCCATAAGTAAAGTCCTTTTCCGTTTTATTTCAGAGTTTTGGTTGAAATCATTTCTTTTTGAGCAAATTGGCCAGGTCAGGCGGCATCCCGCCACCCCCCATCCCGGGCAAACCACCGGGCATGCCGCCACCGAGCCCCGGCATCCCGGGCATCCCGCCGCCCCGGCCAAGCATCGCACCCAGCCCTTTGAGGCCGCCCATCTTGCGGATCTTCTTCATCGCCGTCGACATTTCCTGATGCATTTTCAGAAGTTTGTTAACCTCCTGCACCGTTCGGCCCGAACCATTGGCGATGCGGATCTTGCGCTTGGCGTTGACGATTTCGGGCCGCGCGCGCTCCTTGGGCGTCATCGACGAAATGATAGCGTCGAGGTGCAGCAGCACCTTGTCGTCCATATTGCTCGCGGCCATCTGCGCCTGCGCCTTTTTAAGGCCCGGGATCATCCCGGCGAGCGCGCCAAGTCCGCCCATGCGGCGCATCTGGCCCAGCTGCGCGCGCAGATCGTTGAGGTCGAACTGACCCTTGGCCAGCTTCGCCGCCATCGCCTCGGCCTCGTCGGCCTGAATCGTCTCGGCGGCGCGTTCGACCAGGCTGACGACATCGCCCATGCCCAGGATGCGCCCGGCGATGCGGCCGGGATGAAAGGGCTCGATCGCATCCAGTTTTTCACCGGTGCCCGCAAATTTGATGGGTTTGCCGGTGACGGCGCGCATCGACAGCGCCGCACCGCCGCGCGCATCGCCATCCATGCGCGTCAGCACCACGCCGGTCAGCGGCACCTGATCGGTAAAGCGCTGCGCCACCTGCACCGCGTCCTGGCCCGTCAGGCTGTCGACGACGAGCAGCGTTTCGGTTGGCACCGCCACGTCCGACACGGCGCGCATTTCGTCCATCAACTGCTGGTCGACGTGCAGGCGGCCGGCCGTGTCGAGCATCAGCACGTCAAAACCCTGCAGCTTCGCCGCCTGCAACGCGCGGCGCGCGATTTCCACCGGCTGCTGCCCGGCGATTATTGGCAGCGTCGCGACGTCAACCTGGCTACCCAGTGTTGCAAGCTGTTCCTGCGCCGCCGGGCGGTTGACGTCCAATGACGCCATCAGCACCTTTTTGCGCTCTTTTTCTTTCAGCCGCTTGGCGATTTTGGCGGTCGTTGTTGTCTTACCCGACCCTTGCAGCCCGACCATCATGATGATGGCGGGCGGGCTAACATTAAGGTCCAGTTCGGCCGCCTCTGCCCCCAGCATGTCGGTCAGCGCGTCATTGACAATTTTGACGACCTGCTGCCCCGGCGTGACCGAGCGCAGCACATTCTGGCCAACCGCCACTTCGGTGACCTGATCGACAAAGCTGCGCACCACCGGCAGCGCGACATCGGCTTCGAGCAGCGCGATGCGCACCTCGCGCATCGCGGCGCGCACGTCGGCTTCCGTCAGCGCACCGCGACCGCGCAGCTTTCCGAACACATCGCCAAGCCGCTGGCTCAGACTGTCGAACATAGGTCCAAATCCCGTTTGATTCGTCCGTTCCGGCGCCCCAACGCAAAGCGCGCCGGTGAGCGAAACCTCGCCAACCAGCGGCTATCCGTGGACAGACTTACCGTCGCGGATGATCCTGTTCATCAGCAGACACGAATCTGCCAACGCGCGGTGCCACTAAAGCAACCAGTCCGCAAAAGCAAGCTAGCCGCCTGTCGTGGCAGCCCGGACGGCAAGCCGAAGCCGAAATTTACCAAATCCTCACATCTGACGGGCATCCCCGCTCGCAGGACCAGCGGGGGCACATTGATCGCCATGACGGGCTATGCCGACGAACTTTTCAGCGAACAGGAAACGCCCGTTGCGGTGAAAGCGCGCCGCGACGTCATCACCGGCGGCATCATCGTCGCTGCGGCCATTTTGTTTGTCGGCACGGGCAGTTCGGTGCTCACCCAGGTGGTGGAAGCGGTCGCCGGCATCGGCGGCGGCCCCGACCGGATGCTGGCCGCCGCGCTGATCCTGAACATAGCGCTAATGCTGTTCGGCTGGCGCCGCTATCGTGATTTGCTGGTCGAAGTGCAGGAACGCAGTGCCGCTGAAGAGCGCGCCCGCCATCTGGCGGACGTCGATCCGCTGACGGGTTACCTTAATCGCCGTGCCTTCATGGAAGCTGGCGCCGAAGTTGTCACCAAGGCGCTGCCCGCCGGGCGCGAGGTGACGCTGTTTCTGGTCGACCTCGACCGGTTCAAAAATGTGAACGATGTTTACGGCCATGCCGTCGGCGATTTGGTGTTACAGGAATCGGCGCGGCGGCTGGCTGGCACGCTACCAGCTTCGGTCAAGATTGCCCGGCTGGGCGGCGACGAATTTGTCGCGCTGATGTGCCATGAGACCGACAATGACATGGTCGAACGGCTGGCTGGCCAGCTGATCGCCGCGATGGAAGCGCCAATTACGTCGCAGGGGCGCGCCGTGCGCGTTGGCGCGTCGATCGGCATCGCCCACGTCGATGACAAGGACAGCAGCATCGAAACGCTGATCCGCCGCGCCGACATTGCGATGTACCACAGCAAGGGACTGGGCCGGAACCGCTTCAGCTGGTTCGAACCCGGCATGGAACTCGCCGTTCAGGATCGTAACCAGATCGAAAATGGCATCCGCGACGGCCTGCCGCGCGGCGAATTCGTTCCCTATTTCGAACCGCAGGTCGACATTGCTACGGGCGCGCTCAAGGGCTTTGAAATGCTGATGCGCTGGCATTCGCCGCAGCTTGGCCTGGTCATGCCCGACCGTTTCATTCCCATCGCCGAGGCTTCGGGGCTCATTGCCGAACTGTCGACCGACGTCACCCGCCGGGCGCTCGAAATTGCCAAGCATTGGGACCCCTCGCTGACGCTGGCCATCAATATCTCGCCGCAACAGCTCAAAGACCCCTGGTTTTCGCAAAAGTTAATGAAGCTGCTGGTTGAAACCGGCTTTCCGTCGAACCGGCTCGAGGTGGAAATCACCGAAACCTCGTTGTTCGAAAATATGGCCCTGGTGCGCTCTATCGTTACCAGCCTGAAAAATCAGGGCGTCTCGCTCAGCCTGGACGATTTCGGCACCGGATATTCCTCGCTGTCGCATCTGCGCGCCCTGCCGTTCGACCGCATCAAGGTCGATCGCAGCTTTGTGACCGCGATGAAGGAAAGCGAAGACGCCGCTGCCATCGTGCAAGCCATCGTGCGGCTGGGCGAAAGTCTGGGCATGCCGATCACTGCCGAGGGCGTGGAGGACGAAGCCATCGCCCGCGAGCTCGCCAAACTCGGCTGTTCCAAGGCGCAGGGGTGGCATTATGGCAAACCTGCGTCGGCATCGGATACGCGCCGGATGCTCGCGGCGCGCGGCTTGCTGCCCGCGCGCGGCGCGCCGGTCAGCGACGACGACGACGCGGCCAATCCCGAGCGCGCACGCCGCTCGGCCTGACGCGCGCTGGACTTGCACCCGCCCACCCCCTAAATGCCGCCGCAATGGCGGACTATTTCCTAAAAATGCACGGGCTGGGCAATGATTTCGTCATTGTCGATGCGCGCCAGCAAGCGGTCGCCATGCCCCCGGCGCGGGCGCACGCCATTGCCGACCGCCGCCATGGCATCGGCTGTGACCAGGTCATCCTGCTCGAACCGTCTGACACCGCCGACGTGAAGATGCGCATTTTCAACGCCGACGGCGGCGAGGTCGAGGCGTGCGGCAACGCCACGCGCTGCGTTGCTACGCTGCTCGATGGCCCGGCGACCATCGAAACGCTGGGCGGGTTGCTCCACGTCAGCGCCAGCGACGGCCTCGCCGAAGTTGAACTGGCAGAGCCGCTGTTCGACTGGGAACATATCCCGCTCGCCATGCCGATGGATACGGCCGACATGCCCGTCGGCTGGGGCACGCTGGAACGGCCGGTGGCGGTCAATGTCGGCAATCCGCACGTCATTTTCTTTGTCGACGACGCCGACACCATCCCGCTCGCCGAGCTCGGCCCCCAGATCGAGCGCGATCCCCTGTTTCCGGAACGGGTCAACGTCAATGTTGCGAGCGTGACCGGCCCGGCCGCGCTGAAACTGCGCGTCTGGGAACGCGGCGTTGGGCTGACCCAGGCCTGCGGGACGGGCGCCTGCGCCACCGCCGTTGCCGCCATCCGCAGCGGGCGGGTGACCAGCCCGGTCGCGGTTGACCTACCTGGCGGGCGGCTCACCATCGGCTGGGCGGCGGGCGAGCCGATCCGCATGGCGGGGCCAGCAACGCCGGTATTCAAGGGCGAAACCGACTGGAACCGGTTCGGATGAGCGGCCCCGACGTCATCAACTTCGGCTGCCGCCTGAATATCGCCGAGGGCGACGCGATGCGCCGCGCCGCGACGGGCATCGGCACCGCGACCATCATCAACAGCTGCGCCGTCACCCACGCCGCCGAACGCGAGGCTGCGCGGGCAGTCCGCCGCGCCGCCCGCGCGCACCCGGACCGCCCCGTCTATGTCACCGGCTGCGCCGCCGAAACTTCGCGCGCCGCATTCGCCGCGATGCCCGAAGTGGCCGGGGTGATCGCCAACAGCGACAAGGCGCTGCCCGCCGCCTGGGCGCTCCCGGGCGCGCTGGTCGGCGCCCCGTTGATGGACCGGCGCGACGCCTTTGCCCCCGTGGTCAGCGGGGCGGGCCACGCACGCGCCTTTGTTGCGATCCAGACCGGCTGCGACCACCGCTGCACCTTTTGCATCATCCCCTTTGGCCGGGGGAACAGCCGGTCGGCCCCGGTCGCCGACGTCATCGCGGCCATCGCGCAGGTCGTCGCACGCGGCCAGCGCGAGGTGGTGCTGACCGGCGTGGACCTCACCAGCTATGGCCACGACCTGCCCGGCACGCCGACCCTTGGCGCGCTGGTGGAACGCATCCTGATGGCCGTGCCCGCACTGCCCCGGCTACGGCTGTCGTCACTCGATTCGGTCGAGATTGACCCGCTGTTGTTCGAACTGCTGACCGGTGAGGCGCGGATGATGCCGCATGTGCATCTCTCGCTACAGGCCGGTGACGATATGATCCTCAAACGCATGAAGCGCCGCCATAGCCGCGCCGACGCGGTGCGACTGGTTGAGCGGCTAAGGGCCAAGCGCGCCATCGCCATCGGGGCCGACCTCATCGCCGGCTTTCCGACAGAGGACGATACCATGGCCGCCAACACGCTGGCGCTGGTTGATGATTGCGCGATTGCCTTTGGCCATATCTTCCCCTTCAGCCCGCGCCAGGGCACGCCCGCTGCACGCATGCCGCAGGTCGATCCGGCGGTCGCGCGGGAGCGCGCGGCAAGGCTGCGAGCGGCATGCACGAAACAGCTTGAAACATTGAAACTGGAAATGATCGGAACGCGCCAGATGATGCTGGTCGAGAATGACGGACAGAGCGGCCACGCCGAGAATTTTGTGCGGCTGACGCTTGATACTTCGGCACCGCCGGGCGAAATTTTGCCAGTCACGATGACCGACAAGTCGGGTGGCGCCCGCGCGCGCGAGATGGCCGCCGCATGAGCAGCGGCTGGACCGAGCGGCTGTTCGGCGGCCTCAAGCGCACCTCGGAACGGCTCGGCGAGAATCTCGCCGGGCTGACGGGCAAGGCGTCGCTGGACGACGACGATCTTGACCGTATCGAAGAGGCGCTGATCACCGCCGACCTTGGCCCGGCCATGGCGGCGCGTATCCGCGAACGCCTAGCCGCCGGCCGCTTCGACAAGCCGTTCGATGACGCCGCACTGCGCGCCATATTGGCGGAGGAAATCACCGCCGTGCTGACGCCGGTGGCCGCGCCGCTGGTGATCGACGCCTTTCCGCGCCCGCAGGTCATCCTGGTCATCGGCGTCAACGGGTCGGGAAAAACGACCACGATCGCCAAGCTCGCGCATCTGTTTCAGGAACAGGATTATGGCGTCATGCTGGTCGCGGGCGACACCTTTCGCGCCGCCGCCATCGGCCAGCTCAAGGTCTGGGCCGAACGGCTGGGGGTGCCCATCGTCGCGGGGCCGGAGGGCGGCGATGCGGCAGGCATTGTCTTCGACGCGGTCAAGCGCGCGACCGCCGAGGGCATCGACGTATTGATCGTCGACACCGCCGGACGGCTCCAAAACAAGCGCGAGCTGATGGACGAGCTCGCCAAAATCCGCCGCGTGCTGGGGCGCATCAACCCAGCTGCGCCGCATGATGTCGTGCTGGTGCTCGACGCCACCACGGGGCAGAATGCCCTGTCGCAGATTGACGTGTTCCGCGAGGTCGCGGGCGTGACCGGCCTGGTCATGACCAAGCTCGACGGTACCGCGCGCGGCGGGGTACTGGTCGCCGCCGCCGAGCGTCACGGCCTGCCCATCCATGCCATCGGCATCGGCGAGAAAATGGACGATCTGCGCCCGTTCAAGCCCGCCGAACTCGCCAATGCCATTGCTGGAAATTTAAGATGACCGAAGAGACCGCTGCCGCGGCCCCCGAAAAGGGCGGTTTCCTGCCCTTCCTGATCGATTTCGGCCCGCTGCTGATCTTCTTTGCGGTATTCAAGCTGACGCAGGAAGGCGACGGTGCCTTTGCCGCCACCGCCGCCGCCATTCGCGGCACTTTGGCCTTCATGGTCGCCATCACCATCGCGCTCGCCGTATCCAAATGGAAGCTGGGGCGGGTGTCGCCGATGCTGTGGATGTCGGCGGTGCTGGTGCTGGGCTTCGGCGCGCTGACCATTTACCTCAACGACCCCAAATTCATCCAGATCAAGCCGACCATCATTTACGCCGGCTTCGCCGCCATCCTGCTCGGCGGCTGGTGGCGCGGCAAAGCCATGCTCAAATATCTGCTCGAGGCGGCTTATGATGGCCTCGATGAAACCGGCTGGATGAAATTGTCGCGCAACTGGGGGCTGTTCTTCGCAGGCCTGGCGCTGGCGAACGAAGCGATGCGCGCGTTGATGGACTTCGACCTGTGGCTCACGGTCAAAGTGTGGGGCGTCACCGCCGTCACCTTCCTGTTCGCCATGTCGCAATTGCCGCTGATGTTGCGCCATGGGCTGGCTTTGCCCGAATCGGGGCCCGAAAATGGCGACGACGCGCAAAATTCTTGAGCAACGTCGGCGACGCGCGCATAGCGCAACACATTCAAACACAAACAGGGGAGCAAAAAATGGCGAAGTTTTTCGGAAATCTGCACGCGGTGCTCGGCGTGGGTTTTGTCGCCGCGATTCTGCTGATGGTGGGGATCGCCCCGGCTGGCGATTTGGAACAACAAGCAATCCGCTGGCTCCACACCTTCTTTGGCATCCTCTGGATCGGCCTCCTCTATTATTTCAACTTTGTGCAAATCCCGACGATGCCGACCGTGCCCGCCGAACTCAAACCCGGCGTGTCCAAATATATCGCGCCCAAGGCGCTGTTCTTTTTCCGCTGGGGCGCGGCACTGACGGTGCTGATGGGGCTGATCATCGCGGCGCGCGCAGGGTATCTGGTTCCGGCGCTGACGCTGGACGTCAATTACCGGCTGATCGGCATCGGCATGTGGTTGGGCCTGATCATGGCGTTCAACGTCTGGTTCGTAATCTGGCCCGCCCAGCAAAAAGCACTGGGCATGGTCGAGGCCGATGATGCGACCAAGGCCGCTGCCGCCACGCGCGCGATGATTTTCTCGCGCACCAACACGCTGCTATCGATCCCGATGCTCTACGCGATGATCGCCTTCAACGGCGGGTAACAGCTGCCAAATCTCGTCGTCCTGAACTTGTTTCAGGACAACGAACCCAAGCTAGCTTGTTGTCCTGAAACAAGTTCAGGACGACGATGGTTTATTGGCTTTCCGCCACCGCTGCGGCATGGTCGGCGGCGTTGTGCACATAATGCACGACGCCCATGGCTATGCCAGCGGCCATCATATCGTCGATTTCGCGCACCAACCGCGCCGGGCGGCCGGTCCACAGCTCGCGCGCGCCGATCTGCTTATGCTGCGGCAACAGCGCGCCCGCGCCTAGCATCGCCTCGCTGCCGATGACGCAGCCGTCCATCACGATCGCGCCCAGCCCCACAAAGGCGCGGTCGTGCAGGATGCAGCCGTGAATCATCGCCATGTGGCCGATCAGCACATCGTCGCCAATAATGGTCGGATAGCCCTCGGGCGGGCGGCCCGGCCCCGGGCCGTCGCAGTGGATCACCGTGCCGTCCTGGATATTGCTTCGCGCGCCGATCTTGATGACATTCACATCGGCGCGGATAACGCAGTTATACCATACGCTCGCTTGCGGTCCGATTTCGACATCGCCAATGATGCGGCACCCGGGCGCGATGAACGCGCTGGCATCGATCCGCGGCGTCTTGCCGTGCAGCGGGATGATCGAGACATCGGGACGGTGCGTCATCGTCAGTCACCCAATCCCGGGAACATCCCGCCCCATTCGACGATGGGCAGGATCGAGGCATAATCGTCGGTCCAGCCGCGAAAGCCGGGCTTAGCCTCGGTCGCGGTCCAGACATTCGGCAGGTCGGCGCTGTCACGCTCCACGAGCGGCCCGGTAAGCGCCGCCAGCCGCGATGGATCGCTGGAAAAGGCCACCCAGGTGGACCCCGTCGCGCCGTCGGCCTCGGCCTTTTTGGTCGGGGTGTCGAGCCGCACCGCCGTTGCCCAGCCGCGCCGCCGCGCTTCGTCCGCCAGCACCGGCTCCAGATTGAAAAAGCGGTTGGAGATATGCACCAGCAAAATCCCGCCGGGCTTCAACGAGCGGTCATAAATCCCGAACGCCTCGCTGGTGAGCAAATGCAGCGGGATGGCGTCCGACGAAAAAGCATCGATTGCCAGCAAATCATAGCGCCCCGCCGGCTGCTTCGCGAGCTCGATGCGCGCATCGCCGAGCAGCATGCGCGCGTCGGGCGTGCATTTGGGCACAAACAGAAACTGGCCGCTGTCCTTGGCAATATCGACCATTGCCTGGTCAATTTCATAGAAATCCCATGCCTGCCCCGGCTGGCGGTAACAGGCGAGCGTGCCGGTGCCAAGGCCAACGATGCCGACGCTGGCCTCGGGGCCGAACAGCGCTGGCGCCTGGCTCAGCGCGATGCCGATGCCCGACTGCGCGGTATAATAGGTGGTCGGGGTCAGCTCGCGCCCTTTGGCCGTCAGCATCAGCCCGTGCAGCGTCGTACCATGCGCCAGCAAGCGGCGCTTCAGTTGGTCATCGTCGCGCACCGTATAGACGCCAAAATAGCTGCGCGTGCGGTTGCCCTCGATACTTTTCGCAATGGTCGTCGCGCCGCCCACCGTAAACATGACGAGCGCCAGACTGGTCGCAAAGGCCCAGCGCCAGGGAATGACGAGCAGCCCGATCAGCACCGCCAGACCAATGGCGGCCAGCTGCATCGTCCCGCCGTCCCAGCGGTTGGCATAGGGCATGGCAACCACCGCCGCGAGCGCGACCAGGCCGGCCACGGCCAGCCGCGCCGTTGTCGGGTGCAACTTGAAGCGCTCGGCCCAAGGCAACAGCGCGGGGAGCGGCAGGAGCAATGCCGCCGCCACCACCAAAATCGGATGCTCGTAAACCCAGTCGAACAGCAACGGGGCAAACAACGCTGCGAACAGCCCGCCGAGCGCGCCGCCCGCCGACATCACCAGATAGAAAAGCGTCAGTCGGTCGGTATCGGGGCGCAGTTCATAAAGATGGTTGTGCAGCGCGGTTGAGACAACAAACAGCATCACCAGGCTGGCCCCCGCCACCAGCAGCGAACCATTGGAATGGCTGAGCATCGACAGCCCGCCCGCAATCAGCAGAAAGGCGGGCGCCACCATGCGGATCGTCTCCGCGGTGCGCGGCCAGTTGCCAAAGGCAAAGACAAAGCTGAGCAGATAAAGGCCAAGCGGGATGACCCACAACAGCGGCATCGCGAAAATGTCGGTGGTAAGGTGCGTCGTCGTCGACAGCATCAGCCCCGACGGCACGGCGGCGAGCAGCAACCAATGCACTATCCGCCCCGCGCTCGGTCGCGGGCTGGTGGGCGCGGCATGCACGGCGCCGCCCGCCGACCAGCGCGCGCGCGCCACCAGCAGCACGAGCAGCGCGAGCACGCCATAACCGACCGCCCAGCCCACGCTTTGCGTCGCCAGCGGCATCAGCGGCTCGACGAGCAAGGGATAGCTGAGCAACCCCGAAAAACTCCCCAAATTTGAAGCGGCATAGAGCGCATAGGGGTCGGCGGCATTGCCATCCGCGGCAAACCAGCGCTGCATCAGCGGGGCTTGGGCCGCGACAGCAAAGAACACCGGGCCAATCGAGGCGGCGAGGAACATGGGCACCCACAGCGCCTCCTGCCCCGCCGCGGGCGGTGCCATATTGGCAAGCCCGACCGGCAGCCAAAACGCCGCCACCGCGAGCAGCGCCAGATGCACCGTCGCCTGCCGCCGCACCGCAAAACGTCCCAGCCAATGCGCATAGGCATAGCCGCCGAGCAGCAGCGCCTGATAGACCAGCATCGCGCTGTTCCACACCGCGGGTGCTCCGCCCAGCTGCGGCAACGCCATCCGCGCTACCATCGGTTGCACCATGAACAGCAGGAAGCTGCCAACAAAAATGGTGAGCGTGAAAAGCCAGCGGCTGGCGCTGGTCGTGGCCGTTTCGGTCATCAATTATCCATTGAGTAGCCGCGCGGCGTCGCGCGCATGATAGGTCAATATCCCCGAAGCCCCCGCGCGTTTGAACGCGAGCAGCGTTTCCAATATCAGCGCGTCGCGGTCGCCCGCGCCCGCTGCGGCTGCGGCTTCGATCATCGCATATTCACCCGACACCTGATAGGCGAAGACCGGTACCTTAAACCCGTCCGCCACCCGCCGCACAATGTCCAGATAGGGTAGCCCGGGCTTCACCATCACGCTGTCTGCACCCTCGGCGATGTCCAGCGCCACTTCGCGCAGCGCCTCGTCGCTGTTCGCCGGGTCCATCTGATAACCGCGCTTGTCGCCTTTCAGCAGCCCACGCGAGCCCACCGCGTCGCGGAAGGGCCCATAAAAGGCGCTCGCATATTTGGCCGCATAGCTCATGACCTGGACGTCGTGGAATTCGGCGCCCTCCAGCGCGGCGCGGATCGCGCCGATGCGCCCGTCCATCATGTCACTGGGCGCAATGATGTCGGCCCCGGCGCGCGCCTGGTTGACCGCCTGCCCCACCAGCATTGCCACGGTCGCGTCGTTAACCACCGCGCCCGCCGCGTCGATCAGCCCGTCCTGCCCGTGGCTGGTATAGGGGTCGAGCGCCACGTCCGTCAGCACGCCAATGGCATCGCTGTGGGCCGCCTTGATCGCGCGGATCGCGCGGCACATCAGATTATCGGGATTGAGCGCCTCGGAACCATCGGCGCTGCGCTTGTCGGCGGGGGTGTTGGGGAACAGCGCCACACAAGGAATGCCGAGCGCAATCGCCTCGCCCGCGCGTTCGACGATCCGGTCAACCGACCAGCGCGATACGCCGGGCAGGGTTGCAATCGGCTCCTCGACCCCTTCGCCCTCTGTTACAAACAAGGGCCAGATGAGGTCAGCAGCGGTCAGCGCATTTTCGGCGACCAGCGCGCGGCTCCATGGGGTTTTGCGGGTGCGGCGCAGCCGCGTCGCGGGATAGCTTCCTTCGCTCATGCCCGCTTGATACGGTTTATCGGCAGGAGCGCAAGGCGCGCGCCCAAACGGGTTCAAAGGCCGCCACCCGCGCGCTTGGCGGCGGTATCGGCGAGCGAACCGAGCAGCGGCTGCGGCAACACCGGCGCAGCTGCCAGTGGCGTCAGCGCCGCGCCCGGCTTCACCGCCGTCAACTCGCGGATGCGCGCGCGGAAGGCGGCGAGTTCCTTGCCCTCCAGCTGCGCGCGCGTCACGAATGTCACCGACGCCGGATTGACCGCGCGGCCATTGCGATACAGCTCATAATGAAGGTGCGGCCCGGTCGACAGGCCGGTCGAGCCGATATAGCCGATCAGCTGCCCGCGCGACACACGCTGGCCGCCCGACACGGCAATGCGGCTCATATGGCCATAGCCCGAACCCAGCCCGCCGCCATGGTTGATCCGCACATAGTTGCCATAGCCACCGTTGCGCCCGGCATAGGTCACGGTGCCATCGGTCACGGCATAAATCGGCGCGCCATAGCCGCCGCCAAAATCAATCCCGCTGTGCATGCGCAAATAGCCGAGGATCGGGTGGCGGCGCATGCCGAAAGTAGAGGTTACGCGTCCCGCCGTCGGCCGCGCCATGCCGCCGCGCGTTTGGCCGACGCCCGACGCCTCGAACCAGCTGGTGCGCCCGCCAGTCGTCCATTCGATCATCGCGACCTTTTGGCGTCCGCCACGCACGAGGCCCGCATAGAGCAGCTTGCCCACTTCGCTCTCGCCCGTTTCGGCGCGGCGGTGGGCGACGATGATGTCATATTCGTCATCGGCCAAAATGTCGCTCCCAACCGCAATCTGCTGGTTGATGACGCGCAAATAGGCCTGCACCGCGCTCGCCGGAGCCCCCGCCGCGCGCGCCGAACGATAGAGGCTGTCACCCACCCGCCCGCGAATCCGCAGCGGCGTCGCGTCAACGGCAATCGGGATGCGGCGCAGGACCAGCCGCCCGTCGATCCGCTCCATCTCCACCCGCAAATCAAAGCGCGCGCGCATCGCCAGCGCATCGACCGGGCGCGGCATGGTGCGCGCGGCGCGGCGGCCGAGCACCAGATCGATGCGCGTGCCGGGCGCAAGATCGCTCAGCGCGCCCGCTGCATTCAGCTGGCTGGTCAGCGCGCGCGCATCGGCGCTGCCCACCCCGGCGCGCTCGAGCACGCGGGCAAAGCTGTCGCCGCGCCCCATGGTGGCGGTGAGTTCAATCTGCGGGCGTTCGGGCGTTTGCGCCAGCGGGCGCACCGCATCGGTCGCCGCCATGCGCCGCCCGGTGTCGCCGCCAAAGGCCAATGGCGTGATGGTCAGCGCGCGCGCCTCGTCAAAATCGCGTTCAGAGGCAGCCGGAGGGCTCGCCCCCACAATCGGCGGCATGCCAGGATAGGTTGAAAGCGCGACGCCGCACAGCAGCACCAAAGTGCCAAGCCCCCGCCACCAATCGCGCGAACCAATATCGCTGCCAAGGTCGGGCACCAGATCGACGCTGTCGAGCCAGTCGCGCAGCGCGGCCAGCCGCCCGCCACCGCGTGCCGGACGCGTTACCGGTGCGAACGTGACCGCATCGGCCATGGTCAGCGCCGCCGTGCCCGACGTCATCCCGGCAATTGGCTCATGCCGCTGAAACAAATGGCAACCCCTGCCCTCAAAACCCGCGCCGCCCGCATGATTGCGGTGCAGCCAGCGGCAACGACCCGTCAAACTGCGGCTTTAGTGTAAAGTTTGACGGTTAAAGTCAATTTAACGGATTCGGAGCGGGGTGCAGGTGCGACGGGGCGTGGCGGGGCTGCGGTTGTTCGACCGTGCCATGGGAATACGCTAGGCCGTGTCCCCGTCTCGCGTACCGCCCGATGTCGGGAACAACTTAAATTGTGACCGGGATTTGAAGTGGCGCCGCAATTTCGGCGTTTCAAGATTAGAGAGAGCTCAATATTAGAGAGAGCGCCCTGCCGCAAAAGCGACGCATCGCCTTCGCTGTTGAAAAAGACATTTTCTAATTCCGAAACAATGTTCTGCTGTAATTTCGACCAACACCCTGATACCAATTGTACAAGAGTCCATTTGCGCAATATTTGTCAAACCATCGCAAAACGCAGCTTCGAGCGAGTAGTTGCTTTATATACGTATAGGTTCGGTCTTCGGGTCGAGTATTTTCATGTTCAGTATGAGCCGGAAACATTGTCAATCTCCCTAAACTTTATACCGAAACGTTTTGACAGCATCGGGTCCACCGACAATGCTCGACTAATAGTTGACGAAAGTTCGATAGAGATCATAAAAAAATTCGTTGGGCAGTCGCTTTAGACTACGGTTATGGAACATTTAGCAAGCCTAGTCGGAGCTGTTTTTCTATTTGTCTGGGTTGTTTTCATAATGCCTTTGCCATCATGGGTTGCGGCATTAAAAAACCATCCGAACAAGAGAGAGATCTATATTTTAAATATCGTCTTGCTATGGACTGCAGTGGGCTGGCTGGCATTGATAGTTTGGGCTTTTTCAGGAGTTGAGTCAGAGCGACTATCGAAAATAAGGAAAAAATGGGGGCAATAGTTTCTATTCATTTTCACGGCCAGGATCCGTTTTTCGTTTTTTCAACGAATCAATTTGCTCTGATTTAATCTTAGTTGCTGGGTCAAGGATGGCGGACAAGGCTAGTCCGATGGCGAGTACAACTGCGTTGCCACTCGATTTTCGCGCTCTTTTACCATTGGCAGACTTCTTGGTCATATATCACCGAGCGCTTTGGTTTTGCAATTCGACTGGCTAGGCGTTTCGGCAACCTTTAACAATCGTCCTGTCGAAATATCTGGCCTCGGTGACACATCGCTCGGCCCTAGAGTTGTGAATAATATCGGCCAGTCCGCGCCAGACCCACTTCCTACGCCCCTGCGAACCCCCTTGCGCCCATGCGCCCGCCATGCCAGCTAAAGCGCCAAGGCCATGGCCACCCGTTCCTCCCCCGTCCGCGCCGTTCTGGGCCCGACCAACACCGGCAAGACCCACCTCGCCGTCGAGCGGCTGTGCGCGCATTCGAGCGGGATGATGGGCTTCCCGCTGCGCCTGCTCGCGCGCGAGGTTTATGACCGCGTCGTCAAGCTGAAGGGCGAGAAGCAGGTCGCGCTCGTCACCGGCGAAGAGCGCATCTTGCCGCCCGACGCGCGCTATCTGCTTGGCACCATCGAGGCGTTGCCGGTGGAGCGCGACGTCGCCTTTGTCGCGGTGGACGAGGTGCAGATGGGCGCCGACCCCGAGCGTGGGCATATGTTCACCGACCGGCTGCTGCGGGCGCGCGGGCGCGAGGAGACGTTGCTGCTCGGCTCGGCGAGCGCGACCGAGGTCGTGCGCGCGCTGGTGCCCGAGGCCGAGATTACCGCGCGGCCGCGTTTTTCGACGCTGTCGTTCGCGGGGCACAGCAAACTCTCGCGCCTGCCCAAACGCTCGGCCATCGTCGCCTTTTCCGCCGAGGAAGTTTACGCCATCGCCGAAATGCTGCGGCGCTTTGCCGGCGGCGCGGCGGTGGTGATGGGCGCGCTGTCCCCCCGCACCCGCAACGCCCAAGTCGCGATGTTTGAAAGCGGCGAGGTCGATTATCTGGTTGCCACCGACGCCATCGGCATGGGGCTGAACCTCAACGTCACCCACGTTGCCTTTGCCAGCCTGTCGAAGTTCGACGGCCGCCGCCACCGCCGCCTGCATTTGAGCGAGATGGCGCAAATTGCCGGGCGCGCCGGGCGGCATCAGCAGGACGGCAGCTTTGGCACCATCGGCCAGCCGCAGGGCGGCTTCACCCCCGAAGAAGTCGAGGGGCTGGAGGCGCATCGCTTTGCGCCGCTGCCCAGCCTCTATTGGCGCAATCCCGACCCCGATTTCACCAGCCTGCCCGATCTGATCGCGAGCCTGGAACAATTGCCCGATCAGCCGATGCTGCGCGCCGCACCGCAGGCGGTCGACCTTGCGGTGCTCAAACATCTGGCGGGCGATGCCGAGGTTGGCGCTGCGAGCCAGAATGCCGACGCGATGCGCCGCCTGTGGGACGTCTGCGGCCTCCCCGACTTTGAACAATTGGGCGCCGAACACCACAGCCGCACCGTGCTGAAACTCTGGCAATGGCGCATGGCGAAGGGCGGTCAAATCGACCGCGACTGGTTCGCCGCGCGCCTCGCCCGCCACGCCAGCACCGACGGCGACATCGGTGCGCTCGCCGCGCGCATCGCCGCCGTGCGCACGCTCTGCTTCATCGCGCAGCGCGGCGACTGGATCGCCGATGCGGCGGGCTGGGCGGCGGCGACCGCCGAGCTTGAAGCGAAACTGAGCGACGCGCTGCACGCCGCGCTGGCGCAGCGCTTTGTCGACCGGCGCCTCGCGCTGCTGCTGCGCGATGCCGGGCGACGCGGCGGCGAGCTCCCCGTCGCCATCGGCCCCGAGGGTACCGTCGCGGTTGACGGCGAGCCCATCGGCACGCTGGAGGGGTTCCAGTTTCGCGTCGACCCGGCGGCGCGCGCGGGCGATCACAAGCTGCTGCTTGCCGCCGCCGAGCGCCATTTGCACGCCGAGCTGACGCGGCGGATGCAGGCGCTGGCGGCGTGCGAGGATGGCGCGCTGGCGCTGGTCGGCGCGCGCGGTGAGGCCCCGATGCTGGCATGGCAGGGCCAGCGCGTCGCGCGGTTGGCGCGCGGCCCGTCGCTTATCCGCCCGCTCATCCAGCTCGAGCCCGCCTTGAAACGTCTCGACCCCGCGCTGGGGCAGGCGGTGCGCGACCGTTTGAGCGCTTTCGTCGCGGCCAGCCTTGCCAAACAGGCCGCACCGCTGATGGCCATGGCCGACGCCAGCGGCGACCTGTTCACCCCGCCTGCGGTGCGCGCGCTGCTCGCGGCATTGACCGATGGCGGCGGGCAGGCGTCGCGCCATCTGGTCGATGCCGCGCTGGGCGCACTGACCCCCGATGATCGCAAAGCACTGCGGGCCTATGGCCTGCTTATCGGCTCGCTCGACCTCTATCACCCGCAACTGCTCAAGCCCGAAGCGGTGCGCTGGCGCGCGGCGCTGCTCGCGGCGTGGCGCGGGCAGATGTTGCCTGCGCTCCCGCCAGCCGGTGCGGTGCAGGTGGCCAGCGGTGATCCGCATGGGCTGCGCATTGCGGGCTTCCGCGCCGTGGGCGAAGGCTGGCTGCGCGCCGATATGGTGGAGCGCCTGGCTCGCCAAGCGCACGCCGCGCGATTACAGGCCGAAGCACCGGTAAGCGCACTGCCCACGCCGGTGGAAGCGGACACAGCGGAAGTCGGCAATGAACCAGAGCCGCTGCCCGGCTTTGCTATCGATCCGGCGCTCGCCACGTCGCTCGGCCTCAACGATGCGGCGCGGCGGCAACTGCTCGGCGCGCTGGGGTTCCGCCCGCTGGGCGACCCCGCTGCCGAGCGCTGGCGCTGGACCGGCAAGGTGCGCCGCGCCAAGATCCGCGAAGCCCGCCCGCAGCGCGTGCCGGCCAAAGCGGCACCGGCGCGACATGCCAACCAGCGCGAGGCCAAGCCAGCGCAGCGGCATACGCCAACCGCCAAAGCTGCGCCTCCACCGCGTCCGCCGCAGCGGGGCGCTAACAGCCCCTTCGCGGGACTAGCTGCACTAATGGCCGCCGCGCGCAAGCCGTGACCAGCGTGCGGATCGACCGGCTGCTATGGTTCCTGCGCCTCGCGCCGTCGCGCAGTGCTGCGCAGAAACTGGTCGAGACAGGGCATATCCGCCTGGGCGGCCAGCGCGTGAGCAAGGCGGCGCAGCCGGTAAAGGCAGGCGATGTGCTGACCTTGCCGCTGCGCGGGGGCGTGCGCGTCATCGAAATCACCATTGTTCCGGCCCGGCGTGGGCCCGCCGCTGAGGCGACTGCCTGCTACCGCGACCGCATTGAAAGTGATTCGCAACATGGTGAAGTGATTGACGACGGCGCGGCTGCCGCCTTAGGACGGCCAGTGGGAAGGGCGGGCGAGCCATGGGGGCACCCGCCAAGCGGAGCTGAACAGCCATGACTTATGTCGTCACCGACGCGTGCATCAAATGCAAATATATGGACTGCGTCGAGGTATGCCCGGTCGATTGTTTCTATGAGGGCGAGAATATGCTCGTCATCAACCCCAATGAATGCATCGATTGCGGCGTGTGCGAACCCGAATGCCCCGCCGAGGCGATTTTGCCCGACACCGAAAGCGGGCTGGAAAAATGGCTCGAACTCAACAACAAATTCAGCGCCGAATGGCCGAACATCACCTCCAAGAAGGATAGCCCCGCCGACGCCGACAATTATAAAGGCGTCGAGGGCAAGTTCGACGCCCATTTCTCGCCCGAGCCCGGCAGCGGCGACTGACCCCCTTGAAGGCGGCGGGAGGCGTCGCCATCTGCGTGCATTGATGGGGTGCGGCGTTCGTCCTGATCCGCCGCTGACTAGAATGAAGGTTTATTCATGATCGATCCGCTGAGCGCACTGGTGCCCGTTGTCGTCGAACAGACGAGCCGCGGCGAGCGCAGCTTTGACATTTTCTCGCGCCTGCTGCGCGAACGGATCGTGTTCGTGACCGGTGAGGTTGAAGACCAGATGGCCTCGCTGATCGTTGCGCAATTGCTGTTCTTGGAATCGGAGAATCCCAAGAAGGATATCTTCATGTACATCAATTCGCCGGGCGGGGTCGTTACGGCGGGCATGGCGATTCATGATACCATGCAATATATCCGTCCGCGCGTCGGCACCTTCTGTATCGGTCAGGCCTGCTCGATGGGCAGTTTTCTGCTCGCGGCGGGTGAGCCGGGCATGCGCGTTGCGCTGCCCAATGCGCGCATCATGATCCACCAGCCCTCGGGCGGCGCGCGCGGCCAGGCGTCGGACATCGAAATTCAGGCGCGCGAAATCTTGCGTATCCGCGCGCGGATGAACGATCTGTACGTCAAATATACCGGCAAATCGCTTGAAGAAATTGAAAAGGCGATGGACCGTGACAATTTCCTCGAGGCCGAGGAAGCAAAGGAATTCGGCTTGGTCGACCATGTTTTTGGCAGCCGTCCAACCGATGGTGAAGGGGCAGAGGGCAAAGGCGAATAGCCATCGGGTCCGCCGCCAGCAGGCCTTTGGTAACCGCGTTTCTTGACGCCGATTTTGCCGCTTGTGCCCTAAAGGGGCACATGGCCGCGTCACCCAATTGCCATATTGTATTTGGGTCGCCAGCCTTTACGATGGTGTTTTGCGGGCGGACAACCATGGGTTCGCCCCTCAAGGGAAGATAATGACGAAGTTGTCCGGCTCGGATTCCAAGAGCACCCTCTATTGCTCTTTCTGCGGCAAATCGCAGCACGAGGTGCGCAAGCTGATTGCCGGGCCGACGGTGTTCATCTGCGATGAATGCGTCGAGCTGTGCAACGATATTATCCGCGAGGAAATCAAGGGCGGGGTCGCCGCGCGCAAGGATGGCGGCGTGCCCACGCCGCTGGAAATCTGCCAGCATCTCGACGCCTATGTCATCGGCCAGAATGTCGCCAAGCGCGTGCTGTCGGTGGCGGTGCACAATCATTATAAGCGCCTCGCCAATTCGGGGCGCGGCGAAGATGTAGAATTGGCCAAATCGAACATATTGCTCGTCGGCCCAACTGGAAGCGGCAAGACGCTGCTCGCGCAAACGCTGGCGCGCTTCCTCGACGTCCCCTTCACCATGGCCGACGCGACCACGCTGACCGAGGCGGGTTATGTGGGCGAGGATGTTGAAAATATCATCCTGAAACTGCTCCAAGCGTCTGACTATAACGTCGAGAAGGCGCAGCGCGGCATCGTCTATATCGACGAGATCGACAAAATTTCGCGCAAAGCGGAAAACCCCTCGATCACGCGCGACGTGTCGGGTGAGGGCGTGCAACAGGCGCTGCTCAAGCTGATGGAGGGCACCACCGCGAGCGTGCCGCCGCAGGGTGGGCGCAAACATCCGCAGCAGGAATTCCTCCAGGTCGATACCACCAATATCTTGTTCATTGCTGGCGGCGCCTTTGCCGGGCTCGACAAGATTATCGGCGACCGCTTGCAAAAAAAGAGCATCGGGTTCGGCGCGCATGTCGCCGCCCCCGACGACCGCCGCACCGGCGAGCTGCTGCGCAATATCGAACCCGAAGATCTGCTGAAATTCGGCCTGATTCCCGAATTTGTCGGGCGCCTGCCGGTGATCGCGACGCTCGAGGACCTCGACATTGACGCGCTGGTCAAAATTTTGTCCGAGCCCAAAAACGCGCTGGTCAAACAATATCGCAAATTGTTTGACCTTGAAGATGTTCAGCTGACGCTGACCGACGATGCGCTGGTCGCCATCGCCAAGCGCGCGATCGAGCGCAAAACCGGCGCGCGTGGGCTGCGCTCGATTGTCGAGGCAATCCTGCTGGATACTATGTTCGAACTGCCCGACCTTGCCGATGTGGTCGAAGTGGTGGTCGACAAGGATGTGGTCGACGGACGCAAGGCACCGGTGCGCGTTTATGCCGACAAAAAGGCGGAGGCCGGCGACGCCGCCTGACGGTTTACGGCCTGCTGATTCGGCACGAGCGCGCAATTATGTTGCGTCGCAGCAACAGTTCAAAAAAACTTGCGCGCCACAGACAGGTCGCAGCTATATTAACTGGCTGATTCTAGCTCGCTAATTTTCGGCGGGCGCGGTTTGTTACAACTCCCCCCTTGCACTGTCACAATCATGCCATAGAGGCCCGCTTATGGGCCTGTGACCCGTCGTGCGCGCTCTCCCTTTATCGCGCCCCGACTGTTCCACAAACATCAGGGGAAGACCGAACATGCATATCCGTCATTATCTGGCCGCGAGCGTCGCGGCGATCAGCTTTGCCGCCGCGATGGCCGCTCCGGCCTATGCGCAGGAAACTACCGCTGCCGTGCGCGGGACCGTAGACTCTGCTAGCGGTCCGGTCGTCGGCGCAAATGTCACCCTGACGCACGAACCTTCGGGCACGGTCTTCACTACCTCGACCGACTCGGCCGGTAACTTTACCGCAAACGGCCTGCGCATCGGTGGCCCCTTCACTATTTTGATCGAAGCTGAAGGTTTTGAATCGGCGCAGGTGACGGACCTTAATCTTCAGGCCGGTTCGCCGTTCCGTCTGCCGGTAACGTTGCAGGAACAGGCCGCCATTGTCGTAACCGCATCGTCGGTCTCGGGGGCGCTCGCAACCTCAACGGGTCCGATTACCGCGCTCGGCCGCGAAGAAATCGAAGGCGTCGCCTCGATCAACCGCGACGTGCGCGACCTTGCCCGCCGCGATCCGTTCGCCACCATCGACCTCACCAACAGCCGCACCATCGAGATCGCCGGCCAGAACGGCCGCCTCAACCGCTTCTCGGTTGACGGCGTCGCCTTTGGTGACGACTTCGGCCTGAACAATGGCGGCTTGCCCACCAACCGCGGCCCCGTGCCGCTGGAAGCCATCGAACAATTCTCGGTTAAGGTTGCCCCGTTCGATATCACCGAGGGCAATTTCCAGGGCGGCGCGATTAACGTCGTGCTGCGCTCGGGTGGCAATAACTTCCGCGGCAGCGGCTTCTTTACTTACACCGACGACAGCCTGACTGGCGACAGCACCAAAGGCGTTGGCGTCAATCTGACGCTGGAATCAAAGCAGTATGGCGGCATCCTGTCGGGCCCGATCGTCAAGGACAAACTGTTCTTCATGGTCGCTTACGAGCGCACCGAAGAATCGATCCCGTTCGACAGCGGCCCGCAGGGCCAAGGCTTCGCCGCGCCGATCCCCGGTCTCAGCCAAGCTCAGATCGACACGGTCAGCGGCATCGCCAGCACCGTATATGGCTATGACACGCTGGGCGTGATCCGGAACGCCGACGAAACCGATGAAAAGCTAGCGGTCAAGCTCGACTGGAACCTGTCGGAAACGCAGCGCGCGTCCTTCACCTACCTGCGCAGCGTTGGCGACAATAGCTTCCAGCGCAACACTTCGACCAGCGGCACATCACCCAGCATCGGCCTGTTCTCAACCGGCTATCAGCTGACCGAAGAAGTCAATTCGGGCGTGTTCCAGCTGAACTCAAGCTGGTCGGATGCCTTCTCGACCGAACTGCGCGTGCGTTACACCGACTATAACCGCGGTCAGATTCCTTTTGGTGAAAAGACACTGGGCCAGATCTCGGTGTGTACCGATGCGACCTCGACCGGCAGCCTGCTGGCTTGTTCGACCGGCGTGCCGCGCGTGATCTTTGGTCCCGACCAGTTCCGCCATGCCAACGAGCTGAACACCGAAAATCTGGGCGTTGAATTAAAGGCGACGCTGGACGCCGGTGCACACAGCTTCAAATTGCTGGCGGGCTATACCGACCTCAGCACCTTCAACCTGTTCGTTCCGAACAGCCTCGGCGTCTATTACTTCGACTCAATCGCCGATTTCCAGAACCGCAATGCTGGGTCGCTCATTTATCAGAATGCCGTTCCCAGCCTGAACCCTGACGATGGCGCAGCAAATTTTTCGGCGCAAACCTATACCATCGGCCTGCAGGACGACTGGCAGGTCACCGACGACCTGACTGTCACCATTGGCGCACGCTACGACCTGCTCGGCAGCGGCGACCGTCCGCCGCTGAACAGCAACTTTGTCCAGCGCCATGGCTTTTCTAACCGCGAGACCTTTGCTGGCAAAGGCGTGCTGCAGCCGCGCTTCGGCTTCGCCTGGACTGCGACCGATCGACTGGTCATCCGCGGCGGCGTTGGCGTGTTCGCGGGCGGTTCGCCCAACGTATTCCTCTCGAACAGCTACTCGAACACGGGCCAGCTGACCAACCAGATCAACATTGACCGCAACACATCGGCTGCTGGCTGCAACGTCCCGGCGACGGTTGCAAACGCCGCTCAGATTTGCAGCGATGCGCTTAACAATGTTGACCTTGGCAACTTCGACGCCAGCGTCAGCAATTTCCTGACGACCAACACCGCATCGCTGGCCGCAGCGCCGGTTAACGCGATTGACCCTGATCTTGATCTCGCCAGTCAGCTGCGCGCTACCATCTCGGTCGATTATGACGCCGACCTTGGCCCCTTGGGCGATGGCTGGCTGTTCGGTGCCAACTTCCTTTATGGCAATGTCATCGATGCCTATACTTGGACCGACATTCGTTCGGTGCAGATCGGCACGCTGCCCGACGGTCGTCCGCGCTTCGGCAACCTGCCCGGCACCACCGGGAATAACCAGGACCTGCTGATGACCAATGACTCGCGCGGGCGCTCGTACATCGGCGTCGTGCGCTTCGCCAAATCTTGGGATTTCGGCCTGGATATCGGCGGCAGCTATACCCGTTCGGATGTCAAGGACGTCAACGCCATCACGTCGGCCACCGCATCGTCGCTGTATAACAGCAACGCGATGGTCGGCACCAATGGCGCGACCTATGGCCGCTCGATCTATGAAATCAGGGACCAGTGGAAGTTCAACCTTGGCTTCAAGACCGAACTGTTCGGCGACAATGAAACGCGTTTCAACCTGTTCGGTGAATATCGCTCGGGCCGTCCCTTCAGCTTGACAATGAACGACCTAGGCGGCGGGCGTCTGCCGGTGTTCGGCACCGTCGGCACTAATGGCACGGCGCTGCTTTATGTCCCGACGGTGGGTGATGCACGCGTCAGCTTTGACTCGGCCGCATCGGAAACGGCGTTCAATACGCTGGTCACCAACCTGGGTCTGGAAAAGTTCCGTGGCAAGATTTTGCCCAAGAATAGCCAGACGTCACCGGACTTTTTCAAGGTCGACCTCAACGTCAGCCAGGAACTGCCGCTGTTTGTGGGCAACGCCAAGCTGAAGCTGTTTGCCGATGTTGAAAACGTCCTCAACTTAATTGACAGCGATTGGGGCGCGTTGCGCCAGGTCGGCTTCCCGCAGAACGCCAGCGTGGTCAGCGTCCAGTGTCTGACCACGGCAACTCCTACCGGAACGGCTCCGGGGGCAGGCGTTGTCAATACGGCGTCGACCCAGACTTGCGCCCAGTATCGCTACTCCGGCGTGCGCAATCCGAACGTCAATCTGGTCACGCGCCAGTCGCTTTACGGTATCCGCGTTGGGGTGAAGGTTTCCTTCTAACCCGCGCCGCAAGGCCAAGAAACAAGGGCGCCGGAAGCAATTCCGGCGCCTTTTTCTATCCCGCCGCGATCCGCCGTGCGGTGTCCTGCACCAGCGCGATCATGTTGGGCACACCCTGGGTGCGGTTCGACGACAACTGGGCGGTCAGGTTGAAGGGGGCGAGCATGGCAGCCACGTCCATTGCGGCGACCTCAGCAGCGGGCCGGTCCTGCACCGCGCTCAACACCAGCGCGACAATGCCCTTGGTGATCGCGGCGTTGCTGTCGGCCAGGAAGTGGAGGCGGCCATCTTTGGCGGGTAACGGGTAGACCCACACGCTCGCCGAGCAGCCGCGCACCAGCGTGGCGTCAGTCTTGAGCGCATCGGGCATCGGCTCGAGCGACCGGCCTAGATCGATCAGCAACCGATAACGGTCGTCGCCGTCTAGAAAATCATATTCGTCGAAAATGTCGGAGAGGCTGCGCATGGTCGCAGCCCCTGCCACAGCGGCGATTAGAGGTCGACCCCTGCGGCAATCGCTTCGAGTTTGCGCAGCCGTTCCTTAAGGTCGGCAAGTTCGATGCGCGACGCCGCACTCGGCACACCGACATCGGCTGCACTCGCCGGGCTATGCGCCCGCGCCAGTTCTTCACGCTTCAGTGCAATCCAGTCACGCCATGCCTTCAATGCGGCGAAGGTGACGATGGTGACGCCGACCAGCAACACCAGCGCGGTGGCGAGGGGGAGGTCGGGGGGCAGGATCGGGGACATGGCGTGTTCCTCCTGTTGGCTTACCGCGCCTCAGCGCGGCGTCCCGTCGCGCAGCCGTTCGATTTCCTGATCGAGGCTGACGGCGCGGTTGTTGTCGGTGGCGATGCGTTCCAGCACCTGGATACGCTCTTTCAGCGCGCGGATTTCAGCTTGCAGCGCCTTGGTTTCAGCGCTGTCGGCAGCGCGCACCACGTCATTGCCATTGGCATCTTTGGTGATGCCGTAGCGCGCCTTTACTACGCTGGCGATCATGACGATGGCGACGATCGCGACCACCATTTCAAACGGACCCATGATGCAAACTCCCTGTCGGTTCGGTTCAGTTCAGCGGCCGTTCGTCGCGCAGCGCGTCGATTTCGGCGGACAGATCGACGCCCTTGTCGGTGGCGATGCGTTCGAGGACGCGGACACGTTGTTCCAGCCGCTCGGTATGCGCGGCATATTGCGCGGCCTTTTCGGCGGTCTGCTGCGATAGCAGCTCCATCTCGCGCTCCTTGAACTTCAGGCGGCGCTTGTACATGTCGCCTAGAACGCCGAAGATCACGGGAATGCCAACGACGATCAGGAAAAAGCTCAGAATAAACCCGCTGTTGCTGGCAACTTCTTCCATGGCTATTCCCCTCAGTTCGCCGGCCCGCGCAAGGCTTCAATCTCGCGCGCGACGCGGGCGCCTTCGTCGGTGACGATACGCTCCACCACCGCGAGGCGGTCCTTCACCGCGCCCAATTCGGCGCGCAGCTGTGCATTTTCCTGGCTGATCAGCTTGACGCGCTCGATCGTCTCATCGCTCGATTTGGGATAGACAGCCTGGCCCCAAGCACCGTCGAGCGGATAGCCGTGCTTGACGCGCAGCCAGGTGGTCAGCACCCAGCCACCGATGGCGAGCACGCCAAGAATGGCAACCGATGGGACCAGTGCTTCGAGAATGACGGGATCTGCAAACATTTTCTTTGTCCTTGGTTCAACGCAACTGGTCGATCTGCTCGCTCAATTGAGCGGCGCAGCTGTTGCTTTCGGTGGCGATACGTTCGAGCACGGCGATGCGCTCTTCCAATCGTGAGATTTTGTCGACGAGCTTGCCATTTTCCGTGGAGAGTAGCTCGATCTTGCGATCGGTGTCGGGGCTAGTCGGGGTGACCATGCCGCCCCATTCATTTTCCACCGGATAGCCATGCTTGGCGCGGATCCAGGTGGTGAACATCCAGCCCATGGTGCAAACCAACACGATGGCGACAACAAAGCCGGGTCCCTGAAAACTCATCTTACTTCCCCTGCTTCAACCCGCGCGCTTAGCGCAGGCTGTCGATTTCGTCGGCCAGCCGCTTGTTGTGGCTGGTGTAATACATCTCGATATCGGCAAGGCGCCGGTCGAGATCGCGGAAGCGCGACTTGATGTCGCGGGTCGAGGCCGAGGGGTTCGAGCGCACACCCTGCCAGAAGCGCGCCTCGTCATTCGACGCATAGAGCGCATAGGGCTTCGCATCGGCGAACCAGGCGATCAGGAAATAGGCGATCAGCGTCATGCCCGATCCCATGATGGTCAGCAGCACAGCGCCGACGCGGATCCACACAACATCAATCCCACTGTAATCGGCGATCCCCGCGCACACGCCGCTCCACTTGGCGTTTTGTTTGTCGAGGTAGAATTTGGTCCGGCTGGCAGACATGTCAGTTCCTCCTGTTGCGTTCGATCTGCGCCATCGCGTCATCGCTGCCCACCGAGGGGCGGAAGTCGGGATGGTCGGCCGAAATGATCCGTTCGACGGTGTGCAGGCGGCCCTCCAGCCTGCGCGCCGTATCGTAAAGTTCATCGAGCAATTGCTCGTCCTCGCCGGTCAGCGTCTTGGCCTGCTTCCACTTGGTGACATAGTGGAGGATGAGCCAGGGGAGGCCGAGGAAGAGGGTCCCGATGATAATGGGGACAATGATAACCTCTTCCATCGGACTTACCCCTTCTTCTGCGCGGCTTTCAGCGCGGCCAGTTCCTCGGCCACCTTATCAGCCGCTTGCAGATCGGCGAACTCTTCTTCGAGGCTCTTCTTCTGCCCCAGGCCCAGCGCGTCAGCGCGGCCTTCGGCTTCATCGACGCGGCGCTCGAGGATGTCGAAACGCGCGAAAGCGTCCTGCGTGCGGTCGCCGTGCGTCATTTCGCGCAGGCGGATGCGGTTTTCGGCGCTTTCGAGGCGGTTAACGACGCTCGACTGGCGGGCACGTGCTTCGGCCAGCTTTTTCTGCAGCTTGGCGATATCATCCTCATAGCCCTTGAGCGCGTCGTCGAGCACGGCGATCTCAGCTTTCAAGCGCTCGGCCATGTCGCCGGCCTTCTGCTTTTCAACGAGCGCGGCAGTGGCCAGATCCTCGCGGTCCTTCGACAGCGCCAGCTCGGCCTTTTCATGCCAACCCGCCTGCAGGCTTTCCAGCTTGGCGATGTGGCGGCGCATTTCCTTTTGATCGGCGATGGTGCGCGCGGCCGAGGCACGGACTTCGACCAGCGTCTCGTTCATTTCGAAGATGATCTGGCGGATCATCTTTTCCGGGTCTTCGGCCCGGTCGAGCAGATCGGTGACATTGGCGGCGATGATGTCGCGGGTGCGAGAAAAAATACCCATCTGAACTCACTCCAATTTGACCCTCTTGTCAGGGCCGGGGAAAAAATGTGGCGCCGGGGCGGGGCAAGGGGGGAGAGATGCCCCGGCGCCAGTGCCGGTCAGGCCAAAGTCCTGACCGCCGGGGTTTCGGTCACAAAGGCGGCAATCGCCACCGCGGGTGTTTCCGCGCTGTGCGCAGCGAGCTGCGCCGAATCGATCACACCGACGATGATGGCGAGTGCGAGGCAAGCCGTGGTGGCAAGTCCGGCAAAGCGCGACATGGGGCTGGTCATGGTCAATCCTCTTTTGCTGTCTTCGTGATGGCCGGAGCGAGATGCGCCGGTTCGAATAATGTTATGCAGAAGCCGTGCCAATTTGCAGAGAGGTTGGATTTCAGCCATTTTTTCCGTACCCACTCGCTGGCCGGGAAAAATCTCTTGCCAATAGTTGGGAAAAATTCCCATGTTGATGGCATGCAACGCGAGATTCAGTTTATTGGCCAGTCGCCCAGCTTTCAGGATGCGGTCGAACGCGCGGCGCTCGCCGCCTCGCTCGACCGCCCAGTGCTGGTGATCGGCGAGCGCGGCACGGGCAAGGAGCTGATCGCCGAGCGGCTCCACCGCCTGTCGCCGCGCTGGGACAAGCCCTATATCGTCATGAACTGCGCCGCGCTGCCCGAAACGCTCATCGAAAGCGAGTTGTTCGGGCATGAGGCCGGGGCCTTCACCGGCGCAACACGGTCACGGGCAGGACGGTTCGAAGAGGCCGATGGCGGCACCTTGTTCCTCGACGAGCTCGCCACCCTGTCGATGGCGGCGCAGGAACGCCTCTTGCGCGCGGTCGAATATGGCGAGGTGACGCGCGTCGGCTCCTCGCGCCCGGTGCGTGTCGACGTCCGCATCGTGGCCGCAACCAACGAACATCTGCCCGCGCTGGCCGACCAGCACAAATTCCGCGCCGACTTGCTCGACCGCTTGTCGTTTGAAGTCATCACCCTGCCCCCCTTGCGCGTGCGCGAGGGCGACATTGCCGAGCTTGCCACCTATTTCGGCCAGCGCATGGCGGCCGAACTGGGGTGGGAGGAATGGCCCGGCTTCGGCCCGCGCGCGCTCGCCGCGCTGGAAGGGCATGACTGGCCGGGCAATGTCCGCGAGCTGCGCAACTGTGTCGAGCGCGCCGTTTATCGCTGGCGCGAACCAGACAAGAAAGTCGATCTGGTCGAATTCGACCCCTTCGCCAGTCCTTGGGCCCCGCGCGCCACACCCAAAGGCACGGCCACCATAGCGCCCACCGCCGATTCGCCCGACCCAGCAGCGCCCCCAACCCCATTGCCGCCCAGCAGCAGCGTGAGCGACCTGCGCGCCGCCGTGGACGGCTATGAAAAGTCGATCCTGGAGGCCACCATGGCCCGCTGCCGCTTCAACCAAAAGGTCGCGGCGGAGGCGCTGGGGCTAAGCTATGACCAAATCCGCCATGCGCTGAAGAAGCATGGGTTGAACCAGACGGGGTAGATGGCTGCGGCACGGGTGGCGGAGCACGTGTGAAAGAAGTCGCTAGCAAAAGTTGCCAGACAGGGGCTTAATTTTGATTAATCTCTTCACCGAGATATCTGAACCCCAAAGGCCCATGTGCCCACCACCCGGTAAGTTTAACGCACTTTTCGGATAGATCGTTTGCGTTCCTTCAAATGAAATCGCGAATGCGAATGTGGGGTAGCATTCTCGCTCCACATCAAACCGACCATAGTCCTTACTCGGGTCTACAATTTTGGCGTGGAGGTAGCTGCGATCGATATCTTCGGGATGATAATCGAGCCAAGCCGCATCTTGACGAGTGATTTCAGAGTTCGGAACCTCAGTCGCGCCTTCTAGGAAAGTCGAGCCTTCGAATTGGTACAGCCAAACCCCTGAATACGAACGGGTCGTTCCGGTTGTCGGAACCACCTGAACGTGTTCGGCTCCGCAGGCCGAGAGCGACCCCACGAGTAGCACATAATCAATCGGTCTGAACCAC
>VFQM010000729.1_pt1 | contig 34074 bp, 34 predicted proteins | sample 3512391 | NCBI WGS metagenome assembly VFQM01 (sample SAMN10412369, study PRJNA504923) | tailings metagenome | isolation source: Replicate 1 from Balatoc abandoned mine | place: Philippines
GAAACTGGCTCCATTACGCCGAACATCCCCGGCTCCATTACGGCGATCCGTGACAGGCCGCGCAAGTTCTCGGATTGGGTTGAGTCGTTCCCGCAGGGCTTCGAGTGGGAGCGCGAGCTACCGGAGCATCTGCACGGGGCGATTCGCAAGGCCTTGGAAGAGGTGGGGCAACGTGGGGATGAGCGGCCGGCCGTGCCTGCTGCGGTAGCGGAAGGCGATGAGCGGGGCGCGGAAGATTCGGTAGAGAACGACGCAGGCGAGTTGCTTGAGAGGCTGTGTGCGCTCTTGATCGACCTGGACGAGGCAACGGCTCAGAGGGTGTCGAAGAACCTGGCTCTTCTTGCGCTGGCGCCGGACAGCGCGAGGACAGTGGAAGCGTTGCGGTCAGACATGAAAAAAGCTCCGAGTGCACGAATGCAGCAAGGAGCTTAGGGGGAGTCGCTGGTTACCAGCCGGAGAAGTCGGTCTCGATGGCGAGAGCTTCTTCGGGAGCGGCGGCAGGGCGGGACACGGGGTCGGGTTCGAGTTCAGGAGTGGACGCGGGAGCGTCCTTGAACACGTCGTCGAGCGAGGGCTCGTCGTCATCGTCGGTCTTGAGGTTGACCGGAGCAGAGTGCTCGTCAGCGTTGGCAGCAGGTGCGGGAGTCGACGTTGCGTCGGTCCCGGTGTCGATCGGCATCCCGGTGAAGGAGTCGACGGCCGGCAGGGGATCGTCGGAGGCCACAGCTTCCACGGAGTCGGTGTCGGAGACACCAAAGCCGCGGCGTGCGAACTCGTTCGTGTCCATCAGAGCATCGATGATGCTGCGGACGGCGAGCGCGTGGATGTCCTTGATCGCGCCGGTTGTGGGCAGCGTGGCGAGGACGGCTCGGATCGTGGCGCTGATCTCGTGGAGTCGCGGGTGCAGAAAGCCGAGGCCTTCACACTTGCGAACGATGCGGCCGAGTACGTCGCGTGCACCAGCTTGGGTGAACGACTGCGACTTGTGCATGTTCGCGTCCTTGAGCTCGCTGGAGATGTCCTTGAGCACCTGACCCCAGAGACCTTGGACTTCGGAGTCGAAGTTGATCGCGTTGACGCTAGAGGAACTGAGCGCGATGCGTGCGAACGAAAAGCGCGTGTTCTCCTTGATGTCGTCCAGGCTGGGGGCCAGGCGGAGGATGTCGGCGGTCTCAGTCGGGTTGGCGACGGCGTACTGCTGGACCCAGATGGGGTAGTTCGGGATCAGTTCGTCGGTGCACCAGGTTTCCCAGCGGTTGCTGATGTCGAGGAGGCCATCGGAGAGCTTGTCGGCGTCATCGATGGGCACGATCCAAAGTCCGAGCAGCTCGAACTTCGTACCGTACTGGCGGCACATGCGAAACGCTTCCTGCTTCATCGAGTTCAGCGGGGCGATCCGGGACTTGTGGATCACCTCTTGGGTCTCGACGACCTTGCGGGTGGCGGACTTGGAAACGGTGCCAGCGTCTCGTTCGACAGAGAAGACGCGGGTCCTGTATCCGAAGCAGACCGCTTTCTCGAAAATGAGTTCGGAATTCATGAAATCTCCATGACGAAGGTACTGTCCGGCGGACAGTGGGGACCTTGCCAACGGTCATGGCCTGCGAGCGAACTGAAACCTGCTCGGGGGGTAGGGACGAAAAAAAAGCCCCAAGTCAGAAGACGAGAGGCTTTTAGGGGAGGTCAGCTTAGGGGATCTGGGTGAGCAGATCCTGGCGATTGATCAGCGGGAGCACTTCCTTGACTGCCTTCGCGATGTGCGGGGCGAGCTGGGGACGTGAGCCAGAGATCAGGAGCTTGTAGGCGTCCTGGATGGCACGCAGATCGGAGCCGGGGTCCGTAGACGAGAACGCCCCGATTTCACCGTAGGGAGGCTTGCCGGCACCAGGTTGCAGCTTCGTGGGCCGCGTGGACTGGAAGTAGCCGACGGGCTTGGTCTCGACCTTCAGGGTACCGGTGAGGGCGCCGTAGAAGATCGTTTCCTCGCTGGAGTTCGGAGCGCGGTACATGCCCCAAACCTTCGGTGCGCCACTGTTCTCGCTGACCAGGAAGTTGGCAGTGAACTGACCGGAACCAGAACTGGAAGCGGGAACACCTGCGGGAGCAGCTGGCGGCGCGACTGGCACGGCGGGGGCCGGGTTCGTCTCGATCGACTTGTTCAGGTTGATCCGGATCGCATCGGCGTCGACGGTGTTGGCCAGGTCGAGCAGTGCAAAGTCCAGGCAGTCCCTGAGAACCGTTGCGGGTTCGGACTTCAGGCCGGCTTGATCGTCATGGACGAGCTTTGCCCAGGTGACCAGCGTCCGGGTCGAGATGACCGTTTCGATGATCCCGGCCTTGAAAGCTTCGCGAGCTTCCTTTGCAGTCTGGACCATGATGCTGGCGATGTGGCCGGGGAGGCGCACAGTTCGACCGATGACCTTGAGCTCCTGGACAGGGTCCATGTAGTCGCAGCGCATCGCGAGGAAGCGGTTCTTCATCGCGACGTTCATCCGTTGGACACCCTTGTGGAGCGCCATGTCGTCGCCGTCGTCGACCGCGTTGCCGGTGAAAGCGATGCGGAAGCCAGGCTTGGGCCAGATGTTCTCGCCAGTTTCTGCGATGAGGAGGGGACCGTTGTCGAGCACCGTGTTGAAGGCGCCCATGGTCGACGGGTGGAGGAAGTTGCCTTCATCCAGGAGCAGGATGCCGCCGTCGTAGCGAGAGGCTGCGTTCACGGCGGGGCCGTAAACGTACTTCGTGACCACACCGCCGCCCGACAGAACTCGCTTCAGGAACTGCAGCAGGTTCTCACCTTCATCAGCTCCCTTGAACAGGCTCTTGAGGGCGTTGGCAGCCTTCTTGAGCAGTCCGTCTTCATCGGCCGCGGGTACGGAGGCCGAGTTGACGAGCTGGTTCGAGCCGAGGATCTCGGGGAACTCCATCTTTCCGTGGCAGGCGACGCGGAACACCTCGATGCCGAGACGTGCCGCGGTCTGCTCGATGATGGAGCTCTTGCCGCAGCCGGTGGGGCCGGTGAGCAGCAGGTTCTTCTTGTAGCGACCGGACAGCCACTGGAGGATCTTCTTGACTTGCTTCTTGTCGAAGACGTAGGTCGGGTCGATCTCGGGGACAAACGTCGTGCGTTCCTGGTAGACCTCGACGACAGCGTGAGCCGGTGCGTCGATGCCGAACACTTCGCTGACGGACTTCTTCACGCGCGTGCGGGGAGGCAACGCAGCGAGGCTGGATGCGTAACTCATGGGGTTTTCTCCGAACAAAGGTTCTGCCGAGATGGCAGAAAGTGACCTTGCTCGGCGCTATGGCCGACACGGGAAAGCAAAACAGTCGCTCAGGTCCAGGGCATGTCGGGTAGCAGAGGGTAGAGATGTCAGGGTAGTCGACGAAAGGAGCGCGGATCGGACGACAACTCGTCCAGAAGAGCTTCGTGCGCAAGTTCCCTGAACCTCAGGGAGATCGACTCCAGTTGGATCGAATCGATGAGGCGCTGCAGGCCTGGATCGAGGGGGGCGTAGGGCAGGAGAAGATCATCGTAGATCACGTCAAGTAGCCGTGCCAAGTGGAGTGCAAGTTCGGCGACGGAGTCTGGTAAGAAGCGACCGGAGGAGTATTGAAGGCAGCAGAGACAGGGGGAGGGTGGCTGATGCATGTGAGCATGGCATGGGTTGAGGAGTACGCTCAGTAAGCAGTGGCCGAGGAAGAAAGGCAAAGACCCTTAATAGTCGTGTCTACGGGGAAAAAACGGCTTTGACATAGTCGCGGGACGATGGTGACGAGGCGACAGGAGCGGACGTACCTACGGAACGGAAGTAGAGGAGAAGGGGGTAGCGAATCAATGGAGCAAAGAAAAAGCTCCTGGTGCACGAATGCATCAAGGAGCTTAGGGGAGGTCAGAGTGCCTGTTTGACGGCGTCGAATATCGTCTGGGCCAGCTCATCCACAGCGGTTGCCGTGGCGTGAGGAATCCCGAACTTGTCCAGCGCGTCCTTGAAGGCCTTCAGCGAGGTATCTGCGACACCCTTGGAGGTGACGATGACGACGCAGCAGTCGATCCCAAGCTTAGTTGCTTCAGACAGTGCCAGGGCGGCTGCCTGTGCGTGAGCGGGGACACCATCTGTGATCAGCACCAGGAGCTTGCGCTCTTCGGTTCTCGCGGCGAGTTCAGGGATGACGCCGATGAGCGCTTGGTCGGTGCACGTACTGGATTCAAGTGATGTCCAGTAGAGCTCCTTGCGAGTACGCCAGTTGTCGTCGTACTTCTTCAGCGTCGTGCGACAGCTTCCAAAGTAGTTGATGCCGAAGGGCACATCGAAACGACTAAGGACGTCACCGAGCGCACGGGTGCACGAAGCTGCTGCACCGATTCGAGTGACCGGGCGTGAGCCTTGGCCAACCGAACCGACTTCACCGAGAGGTGCTGTCATGGACGCGCTGATGTCGGTCACGATCTGAACAACCGTGTCCAGCTGCTCGACGTCATCCGATGCCTTGAAGATGCGTTGGTTGCCAGTCGTCATGAGACCGACCAGCTTGCCTGCAGCGATTCGACGACCTTGACGCTTGGTGTACGTGTTGGCAGTCGTTTGCGCTTCGAGCAGTGCATCGAGCTTGGAGCCCAGGCGGACGGCGATGGGACGCGAGATCTCGGAGATCACAGCGTCGACAGACGGATTGGGCGCGAGCTTCGAGGAACCGAGGTCCCAGGAGTTGCCTGCGCTGATACCGAGAGCACGAGCTTGCGCAGGTGCCTTGCTGTCGCCGAGAGCGTCGGAGATTGCGTCTCCTAGTTCGCCGGTGCCGGAGTCGGATGAGTCGGCGTCCAATGTCGCTTTGACAGCACGAAGTGCGTTCTGGAACTCTTCGGGAGTCATCGGGGCAGGCTGAGGCGCTGCGTTACCTTGGTCGTTGGAAGGACCGGTGTCGTTCTTGTTCGGCTCGATCGGCTTCTGGTCCGGTGCGCTTGTGGGCGCATCGGTGGCCGGAGTGCCTTGAGCTTTCGGGTCGGTGCCGGGCTTTTGGCCAGGGTCGGACACGACGCTTCGTGCCTGCTTGGAGCCGTTGGAGCCAGGTTCGCCGGCTTGGTCGGCCTGCGGCTGAGATCCGGGAGCGGAGCTTTGGCTGCTGGAGCCGGAATCGTCTGAGGGGTCGGAACCGTCAGCCTGGCCTTGTGAGCCGTGTGGGTTCGAATCGCTGTCGGTGCCGTTGCCGGAACCGTCTTGCGGGGACGCGGATGCGTCGTCGTCGCCTGTGGAACCAGAGGAACCAGAACTCGGTTCTTGGTCGTTGTCGCCAGAGTTGCCGCCGTTGCCGGAGCTGGACTGGGTGCCTGAGTCGCCTGAGTCGTCGTCGGATGCGTCGTCGGATGCGTCGCCAGAAGAGCCTTGTGAGCCGCTCTGATCGGGTTCGCCGTCCTGGTCCTCGTCATCGCTTTCGTCTTCGCTTTCTTCGTCGCTGCCGGATGAGGGCTGAGGCGGCGGAGGCGGCGGAGGCGGCGGCTCTTGGAGGTAGTCGCGCAGCAGTTGGCTGATGCGTTCGGCGATGGACATGGCGCCAGCGGTGTTGCCAACGCGGTCGATGTCCTGAGCAACCGTCCAGATCTTCCCTGACAGTTCGAGGCCGAAGTGCTTTTCAGCAAGTGCCCAGTTCTGCTCGTAGAAGTCCTTCAGGATGCTCTGGTTCAGACGCGTAGAACGAAGACCACCGAGAAGGCCGTTGACGAGCGTTGCCGACGGGTGCAGGTTAGGTGACGGTGCTCCGTAGAGGCCGCGCTTGACGAGCAGTTCCAGAGTGGCCTTGATTGTGCGGGCGCAACCTGGCTTGACTCGATACAGCTCGCGTTCTCCCCAGACGTCTTCGCAGATGTTCCAGATGTTCTTCGTAATGTCCGGAACCGTGGGGGCCCAGCGGTTGAGCAAATCGAAGTCAGTTTGTCGGCAGTGAACACCGGCTTCGTGATCGAGCAACCCTTCCATCAGGATCACGTCTTCTTCATCGCCGATGGAGCAGGGGCGAAGACGAATCGACTTCTTGTCGGTGCAGGCGGTGCTGACGTTCGGGTCGAAGATGATGTCGATGTTCCAGGTCAGTCCCAGCATCTTGGTGAAGATCACCATGGAGCGGTAGCGGTTCTGGGCCTTGCGCAGCCGGCTTGCGTCCTGGATGGAGCTTGCCGAAGCGGGTGCGCGTCCTTGGACAGGCGAGCTGGGTGCTCGCGCGTGTGCGTAGGTCATGCGTTCTCTCCTAAGAGGTTGCGGCCGGGATGGCAGCAGGAAACCTTGTGAAGAGGGATGCCGTGCACGGGTGTTGAAGCTGACGAGCCCCAGAAGTAAGCCAGCCGTCAGCCAGATGTCGCTTCTCTGGCGAGGTTACACACTATTCTGCTTGTATAGTGCTTCACCCATTGCGTCGGTGTTGACGCGGGTGTACAAAGCGCCAATGTATATTTCTTGATGCTTTCAGGAATCTTGTGAACGACCAATCGACGTACCAGGCGCTGCGGGCGGAGATGATCAGACTGATCACTCTGGCGGCCGAGAACGGGGGGGTTCCCCGTCTGGACAGGTTGGTCCTGAACAACCGGGAAGCAGGCGTCGTGCTGAAGATGGCGCCGGCCAAGGTTTCGCAGATCCCGCTGAGTGAGCTGCCGAGGCGAGGTGGCAAAGGGCGCGGAGGCGTGAAGATCTCCGTGGTCGCGCTCGTGGACTACCTGCTGAGAGATACAGGGCTCGACAACCAAGATGCGGCGTCAGTCGGGTCGGCGGAAGCAGCAAGTGCCTGAGGTTTGTCTCTACACCGATGGGAGTTGCATCCCAACGAACCCGGGCCCAGGTGGCTGGGCGGCGATTCTGGTGTCAGGTGACAGCTCGAAGGAATTGTTCGGGTCGGTCGTCGGGATGACGACCAACCAACGCATGGAACTCACCGCCGCGATCGAGGGGCTGAGCGCCCTGAAGCGGTCGTGCGAAGTCACGGTCTACACGGACAGCCAGTATGTCCAAAAAGGTATGACCGAATGGATGGACGGTTGGAAGTCATCAGGACGGCTGGAAGCAGGTGATCTAAGCAACGCAGACCTCTGGAAACGGCTGGTGAGCGAAGCGGAAAAGCACTCGGTCCGATGGGTCTGGGTGAAGGGTCATGCGGGAAATGAGTTGAACACGAAGGTCGATGCGCTTGCCCACGATGCGGCCAGGCGCGCTCGGGATACCCAGACAGTTGGAAACACGCACTAGGAGAACGAAGTGAACTACCCGGAAGCAGCAGTACGCAAGACGAACGTCATCACCCTTCTGGAAATCCTGGAACGGGACGGCGAGAAAGACGCCGAGCAGTTGGAGCAGATGACGGGCATCCGGAAGGCGATCATCGTCTCCACCCTGTTCCTAGCGAAGAAGCGGGGGCAGATCGACTCGCGTCCGAAGTCGATGGCGGCCTTGGAAGGACGGTACGAGTTCTCACTCAGCGACGAGGAAAGCTGCAAGCGGCTGTCGCGGTGCGGATGGGAAGTGCCGGAGATCGCAGACAAGCTGGGGATGACCGAGACGTACGTCGAAACCATGCTGCTCGTGGCCTCGGCTCCCAAGGAGATCCGCGACATGGTCGAGCGCGGGATGATCGATGTGATGAACGCGGTGGACTCGCTGAAGAACTTCGGCGACCGTGCGATCGACAACGTGAAGGCGGCGCTGGGGGCGGGTCCGCGGCCGGATGGCCGTCGGCAGGCGACCAAGGGGCAAATCTACAAGTTCCTGACGTACCAGGGAACGAAGCCGGTGGAAGCAGAGGCGCCTGAAGCGGAGCCGAAGATCGATTTCGCGGCGCAGCTGGCGGACTTCTTCACTTCCAGCGTGAGAAGCGCCATAGAGTTCTATGACACGCGAGCCCAGCGCAGGACGGTGAATCTGGAGGATTTCCGAGGGGGCGCGGGTTCGCTGGACGGTGGCCGTCATTGGCGTGACAGCCTGGCTTCGGAATCGCACTTGAGCAATAAGCAGGTGCAATAACTCCAGGCGCATCTAGGCAAGTACATCTGGCACTCTGGTATTACTGGTGATGCTGTATATTTGTACAGTTCCCATATACCCGAGGCTAAACCGTGAAAAGACACGCCCTCTGCCTGAATTACGTCGACTGGCTGGCTGACACCCGGGTGAGGTGCTGCACAGCGGAAGAGCGTGGAGTTTGGATCGAAGTGCTGATGTACATGAACCAGGCCGAACGGCGAGGAGTTCTTGAGCGGAAGCTCGAACAGATCGCTCGGCTGGTGGGCACAGAGACCTCGGTGCTGCATTCGCTGATCAGACAGGGGCTCTTGAAGGGCCAGGACGGTCGTGGCGATTACGGCCCGGAAGGGGCCGGGAACAGGCTGCCGCTGATGGGCATCGTGGAGCAGGGTCCGCAGCGGGGTCAGCAGGTCATCGTGCTTGAAGAACCTGAAGGACCGATGTGGTTCTGCGACTGGATGGTCGCAGAGACCTACTCGGTGACGGTTGGCGCAGAAGCGCAACTGCCTGTCGTGGCGAAGCCGGAAGCGACACTGGTGAAGTCCCCTCCTGAAGGGGAAGGCGTCGTGTCGTGGGAGTCGAAGGAAGGCACGCCTGCAAAGCAGGGCGGTGAACTGTTCGAGCTCACCCCGAGCGGGTCTGCAGAGGAAGAGGAAGACAGTGGCCAGGGGGGCGGAAGGAAAATCCCAAACTGCCCTCACACACGGCTGGTGGAGCTGTTCCAGCGGATGTTGCCGACGGCGAAGAAGGTGGTCGTGGTGGGTCCTGGCAACGAGCTGGGCAAGGCGTTGAAGGCTCGCTGGAGGTCGCTGGCTGCGGCAGAGGAAGGCGAGTTCACGGGCTACACATGCGTGGAAGACGGGCTGAAGAAGTGGGCGGCCATCTTCGCAATGGCAGGACGTTCGAAGTTCTTGACGGGGCGTGTGCCGAACAGGAACGGCGAGGCGCCGTTCGAGTTGTCCCTGCTGTGGATGGTCGGTCCGAAGAACATGGAGAAGCTGCTCAACGGGTTCTACAACCGTGATGCGGAAGAGCGTGGCGTGGCGGCAGGCGATCAGGCGCCGCGGTCGGCGATGGCGGAGCGGGTGCTGAGCGGTGTCGAGCAGGTGATGGCGATGCAGAGGCGCATGACCGAAGGTGCACCAGAGGCCAGGCCGCAGGAGAGCCAACAGCTGGAGGCCTTGCCGCTGTGAAGGATGCCGATCTCAAACGGTTCTCGCTGGAACTGATCACCATCGCAGAGGCGTTCTACGACAAGAAGCTCGCGCCAGAGGCGGTGATGATCTACTTCGACGCACTGCGCGAGTACGAGATCGAGGCAGTGGTAGCGGCACTTCGTGAGCACGTAAAGACGCCTGGCCGGTGCAACTTCTACCCTAAGCCGGGAAACATCGAGGAAATCATCGTCGGCACGAAGGCCACAGCGGCGCTGCGTGCGTGGACGAAGGTCGAGCGGGCGATCAGAGCTCATGGTGGTTACAGGTCCGTGGTCTTTGACGACCCGCTGGTGCACCTGGTTCTGGACGAGATGGGCGGCTGGGTTCGCCTATGCGAGGTCGGGTCAGACAAGGACCTGGAGTTCCAGAGGAACCTGTTCTGCAAACGTTACGAGGCAACGAACCGGGCGGAGTCGTACCCGGCGGTATTGCGTGGCGTGCTCGACACCGAGGCGATCAAGCACGGCAGGACGCCTTCGCAGCCGGTGCTGCTGGGCAATGCGGATCTCAGCAGACAGGTGCTGCTGCTGGGCAAGAACGGCATCGTCGAGCCACAAGAGAGCCCACAGCTGGGTGCGGAACAGAGCAAGAAGGCACTCGAAAGGGCCTGAGCAGGATATGCGGAAGAAGAGAATTTGCCTGATCGGCACGGAGCAGCCGGGGGCAGAAGGACAGCAGGTGATCTCAGGTCAGCGCTTGACGGAGATTGAGCAGTGGGCGGTGGCGAACGGCTTCGACGGAATCGCAGTGGTGAGTCCGAGCGAGGGCCTGTTCCTGGGTGCGGCTGCGGGCGCACAAGGGACGACACAGCGGATGTCGTCGATGGGACGACGCCAGCGTGTTGCTTGGGCTACGGCGGTCGCAGAAGAGGCGACGAAGAAGTGGCAGGCAGCCGGAGCGATCGGAGAGATCGTTCTGCTCGGTGGGCTGGTGGGGTACCAAGAGTTGGCAGACGAGCTGCGCAAGATCGGCGGGGTGATTGTGACGGCACCGCTCGGGGGCGCGTCGATGGTCAGACCAACTGCGGGAGCAGGCGCACTGACGGTATGAGTGCTTATCCACAGGGTCGGTGGACAAGCTGGGCGGGAAAGCAGGGCCGAGGGTAGGTCGGCAGAAGACGGAGAAGCCGCCCTACGGCGCCTGCTTCTTGAGGGAATCGAGCGCGGTGCGCTTGAAGCCTGACAAGTCGCGAGGAAGGCCAGCGTCCATGGCTTGAGCGAGCTCCTGACAGACAGTGCCGAAGCTGCCGGCGATGAGGGCCATGGAGCGAGCAACAGCGGGCTGGCGGGACTCGACGGTCAAGGCGTAGAGATCCTCGTCAGTGAGGCTGCGCGATGCCCAAGCTGTTCTGAAGAAGGCCAGCGAGGATGCCAGTGTCTCGATCGAAGCGACACGTGGTGAGTCGGGAGACACGCGGAGCCTGCTGAGAAGTAGCGGGGCAAGCAGACGCAACGTCGCAGCCTGCATCGAGTCGAGGAACCACAAGCGGTTGAGAGTCAGAAGCGCCTCGCGCCTCCAATCCGACCCGTCGAATGGGATGGCCATGAAGGCGATGAAATTCTTGCGGTCATAAAGCGCGGACCAGAAGTCGACGATGAATGTCCGCGCCGAGGGTGACTTGACGAACTCATTGGCGTCGCGCACGTCGATGGGGTCGGCGTGAGCAAGAACGGTCGCGAAGAGGGATGAGAAAAGAGGCTGGTTGGTGATGCCGGGGACCAAGTAGTCGCGGTCGAGCTTTTCACCAGGTGCGAACAGCTGCAGCTCGGGCACGAGGAGGGCGAAGAGGTTCAAGTCCTGGCGGATACGCGGAGCCAGGTTCGACTGGTAGCCGAGGTTGTAGAGCAGCTTCTCGACGAGGATGGGGTCTCGCGGCTTACCTGCGCCAGAGGCTGGCTCTGTAGGCTCAGGAGGAAGGCCGAGTTCGGCAAGAACGTCGGCCTTGGTGGGAGGCCGAGAGCTGCGCAGCGAGGCAAGCGGATCGGAGTCAGTAGACGGTGCTGGCACCGGAGACGTCGGGCGCTGGCTGTCAGAGCACCCATGCAGGGCGGCGATGAAGGGCGCGAGCCCGAGAAGCGCCATAGACGATCTGCGGTTCAAAGCAGTCGGCTCCAGTGAATCGAGCCGCCGGCGTTGGCCAGGAGATGGCCCTTCAGCTCGCTGATGCGCTGGCGAAGCAGATAGGGGTTGCGGCCGGTGCAGTACCAGTGATCCTCCTGCTGGCTCAAGATGAACTTGTCTTCGAGCCTGGCAAGGGCTGAGAGGGTCTCCTTGTCCGTGCCCGCGATCTCCAGCAGCTTGGGGGTGGTGATGCCGGGACGGTTCCAGCAGACGCGTGCCAGTTCCTGCCCGTGCTCGCCGCCGATGTAGGCGATCTCGCCGGCGACGATGTCGGGGACAGAGACTGTGAGGAAGGGGAAGTCGACAGGGACGACGAACCACCGCAGGAAGAACTCGTAGTGGATGCGAAGCCTGACAACGTCGATGCGTGCGCCGAACGCGCGACAGGCGACGTCGAACGTTGCCTTCCCGTCGTCCTGCAGCGTAAAGAACCAGTCGATCGCCTTCCACTGGTCTTCAGGCTTGGATGCAGCCCCGAACAGCAGGTTCTTGTAGTGGCGGATGAGAACGAACGCATCGCGCTGAGGACCCTCGAAGTCCTCCTCGCTGAAGCTGATCAGTTCGGATTTTTTTCGTGCTGCTTTTCGAGAGTAGGAAAGACTACGCGCCGCGGCATCACTAAGTTCCTGAATATGATCAGGTGCCAGTTCGTCACCCTCTTCAGCACCCACCAGACCCACAAGAACATCGCTTGGGCTGTAGCCAAAAACCCCGGGGTCAAAAAGGTCGAGAAAATCGCCATCACCAACTGCCTCGTTGGCGGCAGGATCAGCAGGATCAGGATCGCAAGTGCGCTCCAGAAGAGCCAGGATTGAATCTGATGCGCCATGGCTGTCGTCCTCTTCGTGGATCGATTCTGTCGTCATGTTGGGTTACCCGTTCGCTGCGGCAGGCCCGCCGGATGAGAGGAAACGGTCGGCGGCACCGAAGAAGTCGGCGCCCTTGACGTTCTTGGGGTGGGGGCGGGAGATCATCATTTCGCCGAACTTCTGAGCGGCCTCTTGTGTGATGACGATGCGGGGGACGCGGATGTTGTAAAGATGGTAGCCGCCGTAGGTCATAACGAGCTCACCAGTCTTCAGGGCCTTGAGATCGTCGGGCTTGACTCGGTACTCTTCCTGCTCGCGCTCGCCGACAGACGAGCCGCTGGCCTGAGCGGTGCTGGACTCGGGGGTTGCGCGAAGGAAGCTGGCGGAAGTGCTCGCGCTGCTGGTGTCGGACAGGCTCTTGATGATCCCCATGTGCATGCCGATGAGTTCGGCACACTCCAGCGCGGTCTCCTGCGTGCCCACCTTGAAGAAGAGCTTGGTCCAGGTGTTGCCCTTCACCATCTCAGCGAACTCTTCGCTCACGACATCGAGGTTGGCCAGGGTTTGGATGGCTCCGCAGAGGATGATGCGAGCGGCGCGTGCCTGCTCGTAAGGCCGTGAGAGGGAGTCGGTTGCGTATGACCCCTGTTCATCCATGAACGCGAGGAAAGGCGGATTGGGGCGATCAGCCTCTGGCAGAGCCTGAATCCAGCTGATGGCGGTGCGGAAATCGCCGATGACCATCTTGCCGAAGTTGTTCGCCGCCTCGTTCTTGCCCATGGTGGGCAACGCGACGTAGATGACCTTGTTGGCGAGGATGGCCTCATACAGCTTGACGTCGGGATCGTAGGTGTTCATGACCTTGCCGAACTTCCCGGTGCCGAAAAGGTAGAGGCGACCGCCGATGCCGCCGAACGTGTCCTTCATGCGCTTGATGTCCAGCGTGAGCTGACCGGTGCGCTGGTCAGGAACTCGGAACTTGTCGAGGAAGAGGCTGTAGTTCTTGAGCTCTTCGGAGGTGGAGGCGCCCTTGGTGCTCGACAACTTGTTCTCCAACTCGATGAGCGCATTGGCGTTCATCAAGAGGATGGAGAGGTCGATCATGTTGTACGCCAGGCCGGCCTTCTGCAGGGCCGAGACCAAGGTGGTGATGCCCTGATTGGCTTCTTGCTTGTAGTGGTCCGCGCCAGGGTTGTTCTGCGTGCTCGGGATCAGGGAAAGGATGCGAGAAGAGACTTCGTCAGGATCGCCGTACAGGATCGGGTTGTAGGTGTTGCTGTTGTTCGGGTCGCCCGGGTTGATGACGAGGAAGTCCTGCGGGCGCCCAGCCATCTGGCAGTAGTACCAGATCTGCTTGATGTTGTCGGAGTCGAGCTTGCCGTCGATGAAGAGGAGGCCGCCACCGCGCTGGATCTGCTGAAACATCAGCAGGAGTGCCATGACGGTCTTGCCGACACCTGACTGACCGATGATGAAGATGTGGCGGACCGCGTTCTCGTCGTCGACGAAGATGGGCTCGCCGGTGTCGGTCGAGTAGCCCATCAAGAAGCCTGGCTTGTTGGACTTGATGTCGACGGGCGAAGCGTGGCTCTTGATGTCGATGCCAGACGGAAGGAGGTGGCGAGTGATAAAGGGTGACATCACCCGGTAGGTGAAGTAGCCGAGACTGACCGAAGCAAGAGCGCCGATGAGGTAGGGGCTGACGGATGTGACAACCAGCGGGGAGGTGCCAAGGCCCGCAGCCACCAGGCACAAGATGAAGAACGTATCGAGTGTGCCGCCGATACGCAGGCCGTAGAGGCTTTCGAGGATGGTCTTCGACTTCATATGGCTGATGGAAAAGAAAAAAGCCTCAGAACCGGATGGTCAGAGGCTTTAGGGGATGTCATGCAGCAGCGGCCGTTGCGACGGGCTTCAGTGCAGCGAAGGTGGCTTCGCGGAGAGCGATGGCCTTCAGAACCGACTGGAGGGCTTCGTCCTTGAACTTGTCCTGCGCCTTCTCCTTGAAGGAGGGCAGGTTGGCACGGGACAGGAGAGGGATGCGCGTGAGCCAGGTCGCCAGCTGGTGCCGGTCGATCTCTTCACGGACCTTCTTCAGATCGTCGCCCTTGAGGTATTTCGGCACTTCCTTGCGAGCGTGCTCGATGTGCCCGTCGTCGTGGAAAGAGCGGACGCGCTCGATCCAGGCTGCGGGGTCCGAGGTCTTGCCAGGGTTGTTGCCGCCGGTCGAAGAGGTGAACTTCGACGCGGGGCCATCGGCAGGAGAGGCTTCGAGGCGTTGAGCGGCGAGCGGCGGGGTGCCGGTCTTGCTCTTGTCCTTGAACTTCTCCTGGACCGCGGCGACGTACTTCGAGTCGTCGTAGTGGCCGAGGTACACGTCGGCGGAGAAGCCGAGCATGCTGAGGCACTTGCCGAGGGCGTCGGTGAGGCTCTTCTTTGGGGCGTCTTCGTCGGTGTACAGGCCGTTTTCGCCTTTGCCGACGAAAGTGGTCTGGCCGAAGTGGGTGACTTCGCCGCGCTTGCCGTCCATCATGTACCAGAGCTTCAGGCGAAGCACGTGGATGATGACGGTGCCCCACATGTTGCCTTCGGAGTCGAAACCGAGAGGAACGCCGTTGACATAGCGCTCTTCGACGATCTCGTAGCCCCAGCCGATGCCGATGGGACCGAAGGCTTCGGTGGCCTTCTTGACGTTGTAGATGGGGCTGACAGCGGTGCCGTTGAAGCCATCCATGGTCGAGAACGACTTCGTGAACTCCGGGTTCGTGACTGCGACGCGGTCCCACAGAGTGAGGTTCGTCGCGGAGAACGGTTGTGACTGATCGCTCATGGTGAGCACTCCTTGAATGCTTAGGCGGCTTCGAAGAAGCCTGGAACCTTGCAAGACGGGCATGCGCTGTGAGAGTACATAATCCGCCCAGAAATTATAAGACGCCCATTTGTATACTTCTCGGACGTTCTAGAATATGCACCAATGGAACTCTGTGGGCGACTGGTCAGCGTGAACGCCTACGGCGACTGGAGCCGCGGCATGCTGGAAACAGGCCGCGGCGAGAGGGTTCCGGTGGTTGGGCGGGGTCTGAACGGGCTGGAAGAGGCCGAGAACTACCGGCTGCGCGGCGAGTTCGTAGTCCACCCGAAGTACGGCAGGCAGTTCGACGTCGAAGACGCTCTCGTGGACGCGCCAGCCGAAGCTGCAGGGGTGCTCAAGTTCGTCCAGAAGCACTTCAAGGGGTGCGGCGAGAAGACAGCGGGGGGCATCCTCGATTGGTACGTCGCACACGGGGGAGGGCTGCAAAAGCTCCGCGAGGACCTGGTGTCGCGACCCTGGATGCTGGAGAAATGCCCGGCGCTTGGTGCGAGGAAGATCGAGTACATGGACGCCAGCGGTGCCGGCGTAGAAGTCCATGTGACGAGGAGGATCTCGGCGGAGCTGGCTGACGCGAGGTTGCCTGAGGCGCTGATCAAGAAGATCGTGCTGTGGCTTCTGAAGTCGGGCGGAGAACACGCGAAGGACCCAGTGGAGTGGTGCTGGGCTCGCCTGAAGACAGACCCGTTCTACCCTGCGATGGAGGTAGACGGGTACACGCTGCGGTACGCGGATCGTGTGGCGGCCGCAGTGGGCATCGGTCACGAACACGAAGCTCGAACTGCGTTCGCGACGCACTCCTCGATCCTGGAAGGGATGAGGAAGGGCGGACACGTGTGGCTGAACATGGGGCAAGCAAGGCGAGCCCTGATGGAAGCAGGTTGCAGAGGAAGCGTCGAGCAGTGTGCGGCGATCGCGAAGCGACGGGGTTACCCGGTCGAGGTTGAGGACGACAGGGTCTACACGACGGTTTCGCTGCGAGTAGAGAACTTCGTGAGCGAGCGGCTCGACAAGATGCTGATCCCTGGCACGCCGATCTGGACCAGGCCGATCGAAGACCTTACGGCAGCAATCGAACGACTGGAGGCTGCGAAGGGCGAGTCGTTCCGGTTGGACGACTCGCAGAGGGGTGCGCTGATCGGAATGCTGACCAGCGAAGTGAGGGTACATGTGCTCACGAGCTGGCCTGGCTGCGGGAAGACGACGTTCCTGGAAATGCTGTCTGGGCTGGTGAGGGACACGGTGTTTGCAGCTCCGTACAGCAAGGCGGCGAAAGTGCTGAACGCAAGGATCGCCAAGCACGGTGCTGCGGCCAGCACGGTTCACATGCTGCTGGAGGCAACGGGCGAAGGCTTCAGACGAAACCGCGGCAACCAGCTGGTGGCGAGGACAGTCGTTGTCGACGAGACGGGGACGGTGGACCTGTTCATCTTCTCATCGATCCTGGAGGCGATGTCGCCATGGGCACACCTCGTAGTGGTGGGAGACGTCGACCAGTTGGAGTCGGTTGGGCAGGGCCGAGTGCTTCAAGACATGGTCGAGCTCAAGAAGGCTGACCAGCACCGATTGACGACGACACACAGGAACAAGGGGGCAATCCTTGACCTGGTGGGGATGGTTCGAGAGGGCTCATGGCCGAAGGAATCGCCCGGCGACGAGGTGGTGTTCGTTGGAGCAGATGCCGAATCGAAAGTGAGTTTCGACCATGTGGTTGATCTGTGGCTGGAGTGCGTGGGTCGCCACGGATTCGAGGCAGTTGGCCTGCTGTTCGGGCACCGCGTGGGGAGCAAGGAGGTGGAGGGTTGGAACGTCACGTTCGCCAACTCGCACATCCAGCGGATGGTGAACAGCCCGAGCGAGAGCAACCGGATTCCTGGTTGTGAGCTGCGCGTGGCGGATAGGGTGATCGTGCGCAAGGCGATGACGCTGAAGAGGCTGAATGGGGACGGAGAAGAAGAGATCGTTGGACAGCTGGCCAACGGGGATATGGGGTTCATCGTGGGCGTGAACCTCGACAAGCGCGGCCTGGTGGAGTCGCTCAAGCTCAAGCTGGATGAGGGCAGGACCGTGGACTACCCGGGCAACGCGCTGGGCAAGCTGGATCTGGCCTACGCCATGACGGTCCACTCGGCCCAGGGATCGGAGTTTGACGAAGTGATCCTTGTGGTGCCGGACGGCCCCACGGGCTTTTTGAACAGGAATCTGCTGCTGACAGGCGCTTCACGCGCCAAAGAGCGCCTGTGGGTCGTGGGCAAGCAGCAGCAGCTCGCGAGGGTCGCCGCAAAGCAGCGCGCGACGAGAAATTCATCGGTGGCCGACAAGGTCAACAACCAAGGGAAGTAGGGGAGTCAGGGATGGGATCAGTTTTCACGAACATCTTCGGGGCCATCGTGAGCCTATTCATCGGCGTGTGGTTCATCGGGATCTTCATCGTGACCTCGCCGCAGGACCGGATGGAGAAGACATGCGCCCCAGTGGAGTGGATGGGGAGCATCGCGACGTCGATGTCGATGTTGTTCAACGTGGACGAGAAAACGCTGCACAGCACCAAGAGCTTCTTCGTGAGCGGCACGTACGGCTGCAAATTCACGGTGTGGCGCCTGTTCTACGAGCAGGACTGGAAAGCTGAGCAGGCGGCAGCAGCGAAGAAGAAGGCTGAGGAAGAGGCGGCAGCCGCGAAGCGGCCGGACGCGAAGCCGAAGCAGCAGGAAAAGAGCGACCCCTCGACGTCGCCTTGACTGAATAGCTCGAAATCTTGCGAGCGTAGTGCTGTTATAGAGAGTCACGATGCTAAGATTGTTTCCAGTCTTCGCAGCATTGCACCTGTTATCTAACCCGGTTCAGGCAGCGTGCTACGAGGAGGCGGCGAAACGGTACGCAGTGTCGGAATCGCTTTTGAGGGCCATAGCAAAGGTGGAGAGCGGAAACAGGGACGCGAAAACAGTCGAAAACGTGAACGCAAACGGTACCAAGGATATTGGCCGGATGCAGATCAATACCGGCTGGCTACCTACGCTAAACAAATATGGCATCGGCGAAAAAGAACTGCGGGACGAGTGCACGTCGATTCATGTCGGCGCTTGGATCATCAGCCAGAACATCAGCGCCAAGGGGCTCAACTGGGATGCCGTTGGTGCATACAACGTCGGGTGCAAAGGCCTCGCCAAGGATGATTGCCAAGCTCGCCGGAATCGGTATGCGTGGCGCGTCTTTCGGGCTCTGAAACCAAATGAGCAACAGAAGCCGGAACCCAATGCGCAAGTTGCCGTCGTGGTCGAAAGAAAACGGACAATCGGATCAGTGCAGTTTCATGCCGACTAACGGAAACGGTTTTCTGAAAATGGCATGGAAGTCGCTCGCAGCGGTTTCGGTGTGCGTCCTGGTATCGGCATGCTCGCTGCTGAAGCCGCAGGCGGAAACTCCTGTGCCTACCGCAACGGATCAGGGCGACCGGAAGATCGTGTCGATCCAACAGAGCGACACGCAGCGGGACATCATCACCGGCGAGCGCAGGTTCGTGTTCTGCAACGGCAAGGACTGCAACGCAGTGACGCAGAAGTCGGCGCAGCCGCGCCCCAGGACGGTGGTGGTGCCCAGCAAGAAGGCGGCTGACCTTGAGCAGGACGGCGTCCGTACCTTCAGGGTCGGATTCGACTACGACCGCAGCACGCTCAACGATGAGGGCATCAAGGTGCTGGAGGAGGCTTCGGCCTTCGCAGCAGAGAAGAACGCTGGAGAAATCCGCATCCACGGTAAAGCGGACAGCTACGACCGGGATGCATACAACCTGAAGTTGGCGGAACGACGTGCCAAGACGGTTGAACGTTTCCTAAAGGGAAAGAAGCTCGCTGCGAAGCTGATCGTCGACGCATCCGTTGTGCGGGTTTCGGCGGACGGGGTGTACCCGCCTGGCGAAGCCTTCAAGGGCAGGCGCGTGGATCTCGACATCGTGATCGAGATTGTTTCGGCCAATAAATAAGTGCCTTGAAGCCATGGAAACCAGAGCAGAGCAGTACGTGAGCGGGAATCGGGAGCACCGTGGGAGCGGGAATCGGGTTCTGGGGTACGCCCCGGTTCTGATCCTGAAGGAGTCGCGGGAGATGCTGAACGACTTTCGGTGGGCGCAGATGCCGGTCGACCTGCGCATCGAGCGTTCGATGGTGTCGGCCGCCGTCGAACTGGTCCTGGAAGACGGTGAACTGAAGGCGGAACTGCTCGAACGAGCCCGCCAGAAGATCCGTGATGAAGGGCGTGAATGCGGTGGGCGGGATGCGAACGTCCCGGGCTACGTCGCGGTGCTGATCAGGGACGGCCTGAAGCACCAGGTCAGGTATCTGGGTCAGACGAACAGCTTGTCGGACCACATGTACCAGATGGAGAGGATTCTGGTCACGGCTGCGATCCAGCTGGTCGTGCAGAGCAAGCGTGTTCATGAGCAGTGGGTCGGCCTCATAGCCAATACGGTGAAGTGGGAAGTCGGCCACTGCTACAGGGCTCAGAAAGTGGGCTGACGCCCGCTCGACATTCGGAAATCAACACAGTCGGAATCGATTTTTCAACGAGTTCACTCATTCGGAGATTCCAATGTTCAAGCGCATCAGCAAGCCCGCCGTGGCCACCGTCCTCGTCCTGGGTACCGGCCTGGCCATGGCCGGCACCACCGGCAACGAGTTCCAGAACATGTTCAACCTGATCCAGGGCTGGGCGCAGGGCTACCTCGGCAAGGCCATGGCCATCGCCGCGTTCCTGTTCGGCGCCGGCTTCGGCGTGGCCAAGCAGACCATCCTGCCGGCGGTGCTCGGCATCGTCTTCGCGCTGGTCTTCGCGGTCGGCCCCGGCATCATCACCGGCATGCTCGCCGCCCCGATCTGATCGGCGCGCACAGGCGACAGCCCATCTGAGGACGCGACCGCGAACTGAGTTTCATCAGCCTCGCGGCGTGTCTTCACCAACAACACCATCCTTTCGGAGATCCAAGATGTTCAAGCGCATCAACAAGCCGGTCGTCGCGACCGCTCTCGTCCTCGGCACCGGCCTGGCCATGGCCGGCACCACGGGCAACGAGTTCCAGAACATGTTCAACCTGATCCAGGGCTGGGCGCAGGGCTACCTCGGCAAGGCCATGGCCATCGCCGCGTTCCTGTTCGGCGCCGGCTTCGGCGTGGCCAAGCAGACCATCCTGCCGGCGGTGCTCGGCATCGTCTTCGCGCTGGTCTTCGCGGTCGGCCCCGGCATCATCACCGGCATGCTCGCCGCCCCGATCTGATCGGCGCGAACCAGCAACCAACGGACTGAAAACGCGCAGGCGAACTGATCGGCTTCGCGGCGCGTCTTCACCAACAACACCATTCTTTCGGAGTACCAAGATGTTCAAGCGCATCAACAAGCCGGTCGTGGCGACCGCACTCGTGCTGGGCACGGGGCTGGCAGTGGCCGGCACCACTGGCAACGAGTTCCAGAACATGTTCAACCTGATCCAGGGCTGGGCGCAGGGCTACCTCGGCAAGGCCATGGCCATCGCCGCGTTCCTGTTCGGCGCCGGCTTCGGCGTGGCCAAGCAGACCATCCTGCCGGCGGTGCTCGGCATCGTCTTCGCGCTGGTCTTCGCGGTCGGCCCCGGCATCATCAGCGGCATGCTCGCCGCCCCGATCTGATCGGGTAGCAACGAGATCCAGGCTGTGGACGCCAAGAAATATCTGATTCCGCGTCGACTCGACGACGCGCCCAAGTTCTTCTTCTGGGACTTGGACGTCGCCGTCGTGTTCTCAACGATCATGATGTTTGGCGTCATAGCCGGGATGTTCGTCATTCCGGCGGCACTCGCAACTGCCGCCGCAATGGGTTTCTCGAAGCTGAAGCAAGGCCAGCAAAAAGGCTTTGGCATTCACGTCATGTACTGGCACTTGCCCGTAACGCTCGGGTTCAAGAGGACTCCCGCTTCATGCATTCGTGAATTCGTCGGCTGATAGCCGATCACTGTCGGAACCTTTAGTGGAGCGGGAAGAATGAACGTCAAGGAATTGTCCAAAGAGATTGCTGCCCGTACAGGGATCAAGCAGCTCTTCCTAGCGCTGCTCGCAGCGTCGATCCTGGGTAACGTGCTGATGGCCTTTGCAGTCATCACAGCAGACAGGACACACCGCGAGACTCTGATCCCGCCGACGATCTCAAGGTCGTTCTGGGTCGAGGACACGAAGGTCTCGAACAGCTACCTCGAAGAGATGGGTCTCTTCGTGATCCGCAACGCGCTGGACGTCACGCCAGTCAGCGCGGACTTCCAGCACGCGCAGATCCTCAAGTACGCGAATCCGCAATCGTTCGGCGTGCTGCAGAAGGAACTGGCGGCGAATGCAATGCGCATGAAGGAACTGAACGTTTCGACGTTCTTCTCGGTGACTGCTGTCACGCCGAACGAGGCGAAGCAGCAGGTGGCGTTCCACGGAATCCTCAGCACGATGCTGGGCGACAAGATCATCAATACCGAGAACAAGGTGTACTCGATCACGTTCGGAATGTCGAACGGGAAGATCCATGTGAGCGAGTTGCGCGAGACAAGCACCGCTCAACCGTTCGAGCCTGCGGCCAGTGCGCCGAAGTGACAGAGAAAGCGATAAGGGGCAAGGGGCCGTGATGATTCGAAAACTCAAGTTCTTTGCGTTCGCGCTGAGTCTGCTGGTATCGACACAGGCAGCAATCGGTGCGATCGCAGTCGATGGTGTCGAAGGCAAGAGGCACGAGGTCAAGATTCCGGCAACGGAGTTGACGCGCATCGCCATCGAAGGCGTGCGCATGCGCAGCGTCAAGTTCAACCTGGAAGAACTCGAAGTCGACCAGGACAAGGACGCGGGCACGATCTACATCAAGCCGCTGGTCAAGAACAAGAAGATCAGCATCTTCGTGCTGTCGACGACGGGTGCGACGCACGAGTTGGTGATGTCTCCGACGGAAGGGTTGCCGTTGGAGTCGATCGTCATTCGGGAGCCGGCATCGCGCATGACAGCGAAGGCCGGTACGAAGTCGATCGAGAAGGCAGGTGCGCTGGAGGTGTCGGTCAAGCGGCTGGTGACCTCGATGGCCAAAGAGGAGCAGTCCTCGCCCGAAGTCAGTTTCGAGAAGCTGAACGTTCCGGTGGTGCTGTGGCGGGAGTCGCAGTTCGTCATGGTGGGCAGGTTCACGACCAGGTCGCTGGTTGGCGAGTCCTACAAGCTCATGAACACGAGCGGCCGGCTGATGAGAGTGGCAGAGCAGGAGCTCTACAAGCCAGGGGTCGTCGCTGTCGTGGTCGAGTCGCAGATCCTGCGGCCGAACGAGGAATCGAACGTCTTCATCGTGCGGGTGAACACCAATGATTAAAGAAGGCGCAAGGGCCAAAGAGGTCAAGAAGAAACAGCTGCTCATCGCGGGTGCTGCCGCGCTGATCGTGCTGGTGTTGGCGGGTGGCGCTGCGCTGTTCGTGAGCAACTCGGCGCCGGCTCCCGGTACGGTTGCGGGGGGGCCTCCGCAACCGGAAACGAAGCCGATCGTGACGGGCGCAGCAGCGTTCAACGACAAGGAAGCTTGGCGGCAGCAGCTGTCGGCCGAGATCGCCGCCCTCCGGAAGGAGCGGCAGGACGAGAAGTCGCAGGAAGCTGCCAACGCCAGGGCGAAGGCTGCAAACGACGCTCAGCGAGCTGCTTCGCCTGTTGCGCCGCCGCCGCCGCCTGGCGCAGTGCCGGCACCGACGGGAGAGGGCAACACGGGCAGCGTGTTCTCTCCGCCGCTGCCGCCGCCGCCGCCGCAAGCGGAAGCGCCTAGGCAAGGGCGCAATGGTGCGACGCCTCCTCCGCAGTCGACGCTGGGAAGCCCGCTGTTCACTTCGCCGAATGCAGCGCCAGTGCCTCCGCCCGGCGGCGGCGAGGGTGGCCGCGGGACGATCGGTTCGGTTCGGTTCGACGACACAGCGCCTGCACAGCCGGGTGGCGCAGCGCCGGCGGCAGGTGGCGCGGCAGGGGCTGCACAGCCGGGTGCAAACCTGGGCGGCGAGGACGGAAGCGGCGGATCGGCAGACCGCCGTCGTGCGGGCAGCTACATCCCGGCGGGCACCTTCGCACGCATCGTGGTGCTGAACGGACTGGACGCACCGACCGGGGGTCAGGCGCAGAACAACCCGTCGCCGGTGCTGCTGAAGATCCTGGACTCGGCAACGATGCCCAACGGCTACAAGGCGAACCTGTCCGGGTGCGTGATCACGGCAAATGGCTACGGCGATGTGAGCTCGGAACGCAGCTACATCAGGCTGGACCGGCTGACGTGCGTGTCGGAGGACGGCGGCGCCATCGACATCGCGATCAAGGGCTACGTGGCCGGAGAGGACGGCAAGAGCGGGATGCGCGGCAAGCTGGTGTCGAAGACAGGCCAGATCCTGGCGAACGGGCTGCTGGCGGCCGTCGGCTCGGGTATCGGCCAAGCGTTCTCCAGCTCCGCGACGACGACGACCACGAACCCGTTCGGGGGGCAGACGGCGACGACGAACCCCGGCAAGGAGTTCCAGGCTGGCGTGGGCAAGGGCGTGGGCAGCGCCTTCGAGGGGCTGTCGAAGTATTACATCCAGCTGGCCGAGAAGACGTTCCCGATCATCGAGATCGACGGCGGGCGGGTTTCCGACGTGGTGTTCAGCAGAGGATTCATTCTGGAAGGTCGCTGAGCTATACCGGCTGATTATCTTGTTTACGCTTTAGGATTCGACAATCACTGTCGGAAGGATCAAACATGCAACTGAAGAAGCTCTACCTCGCCGCCGCCGCGGTGCTGGCCTGTGCAACGGCCAGCGCCCAGGTCTCAGTCAGCCCGGAAGCGGTGCTGCAGAAGCTGAAGACGACGTTCGTGAACACGCCGTTCACGGAGGTGCGCGCGACGCCGATCACCGGCATCTACGAAGTCCTGATGGGCAAGGACATCGCCTACACGGACGCCACGGGCCGGTACTTCATGTTCGGCAACGTGATGGACATGCAGACCCAGCGCAACCTCACGCAGGAGCGCCGTGCCGACATCAACAAGGTCGACCTGTCGACGCTGAAGCTGAGCGACGCGATCAAGACGGTCAAGGGCGACGGGAAGCGGGTGCTGTACGTGTTCTCGGACCCGGAGTGCGGCTACTGCCGTCGCCTGGAGCCGACGCTGCAGCAGCTGAACAACGTGACGATCTACACCTTCCTGTTCCCGATCCTCGGCGAGAAGTCGAACCAGTCGGCCAAGTCGGTGTGGTGCGCGGCGGACAAGAACAAGGCCTGGGGCGACTACATGCTGCGCAACGGGACGCTGCTGCCGGCTGAATGCGACACGCCGATCCAGCGCAACGTGGCGCTGGGCACTTCTCTGGGCATCACCGGCACGCCGACGCTGATTTCGGCGAGCGGCCGTATGCAACCTGGCGCCGTACCGCTGGACAAGATCGAAGAACTGCTGGCCGACACCGGTGCGGCGGCCAAGACGGCGAAGGCGAACTGATGAACGCGCGGCTTGCTCTCATCCTCCCGGTGCTCGTTCTGGCAGGCTGCGCCTCCAGCGGCCTCTCGGGCATCGGCGGCTCGTCGGAGTACAGCTGCGCAGCACCGCCCGGCGTCTCGTGCATGAGCATCACAGGGCTCAACGCCAACGCGGACAAGAAGACCCTGCCTGCGATGCGGCACCGTGCTGAAGACGAGCGCGTCGAGGAGAAGGACAAGGACGGCAAGGCGACCACGAAGGCGCCGGTGGCGTACTTGCCCCAAGCGGCGGCTGGTGGTGACCAGATGGCCCGTGTGTCGCCGAAGACGATGGACGCGCCCTACAGCGGCACGCCGCTGCGCACGCCGCCGCGCATCCTCAGGATCTGGCTGGCGCCTTTCGAAGACGCGGACCTGGATCTGCACGACCAGAAGTACGTCTACGTGACGATCCACACCGGACGCTGGGTGCTGGAAGCCAACCAAGTGAACATCCAGCCGCAGTTCAAGCAGGTGTTCCCGCTGGGCCGCAAGGACGGCGACGAGAAGGACGACAAGTCCAAGGGTGCCGCGCCTGCGGTTGACGCGAATGGAGAGCCGCTGGCTGTCACCGGAAAGGGGCAGTGACCATGATCGTCGAGATGATCAAGGGCCTCTTCGGCAAGGGCAAGTCGAAGGGCGGCGAGAGCGAGAGTGAGCGTGAAGCCAGTGCGAAGGCCATCAAGGAAGAGAGCTTCCTGAAGCCCCGCGGCGAGAAGAGCGAGCTCACGTTCAACAGGTTCTCCGATGTCCTGCCCTACGTGGGTTGGGACGAAGCGTCGCGGCTCTTCTTCATCGAAGGCGACAAGGAAGAAACGATCGAGTCGGTGGGTTTCATCCTGGAGATGAGGCCGCAGACGGGATCGTCTCCGGAAATGGCCGACTACCTGTCGACGCTGTACATGTCGGGTGCGCCCGCAGGTACCGGAATCCAAGTGCAGATGTTCGGGTCGCCGGACCTGGAGGAATACTTCAAGGCCTACGACGATGCGACGGTTCGGGAGGACATGTTCCCGGACGGTTCGCTGAAGCAGCAGCAGGCGAGGCTGCTGCGCAAGCTGATGACGAGGCGCACGGCGTACTACCGCAAGGGTGCGACGAAAGGCCTGTTCACGGACATGAACTACCGGATGCGCGACTTCCGGGGGATCATCAGCGTGGTCGTGCCTGTGCCGAAGAAGGTCGGCGGCAAGTTCCAGGGCATGAGCGAATTCATGGAAGCGCCTGGCACGCGTTCATGGCTCAACGACGTGACGATCCTGCGGGAGACGTTCGTCACGACCATGAAGTCGTACTACCTGTTCGGGCACGAGCACAAGCCAGAAGACCTGATGAACTGGTGCTCGACGATCCTGAACATGCAGCGTTCGATGGCGGGTGACCGGTTCCCGCTGGAGTACGACGACAAGAAGGAGATCCGGTACCAGATCGTCGCCAGCGACACGAGGATCACGGAGTCGGAAGCTGACATCGAGTTCACGGACGACCACCACGACCCGGTGGTGATGCGTGCGATGTCGATCCGCAACTATCCGAAGGCGTTCACGCTGGCCCAGATGGGCAACCTGATCGGGTCGACGACGAACACGACGCTGTCGTACCCGTGCCCGTTCCTGCTGACGATGGGCGTCAAGATCCTGGAGTACGACGTCGAGCGAAACAGGACCATCCTGAAGGCTGCTCGTGCGACGCAGGGCGCCGAATCGCCGATGGCGAAGTTCCAGCCGGACATGCTGGACAAGAAGATGGACTGGGACATCGCCCAGGAGTCGTTCGACGATGGCAAGGGCACGGTGAAGCTCTACCACCAGCTCCTGCTCTTCACGAACCGCGCCGAACTGGCCAAGTGCGAGCAGGCTGCCAAGGCGATCTGGCGGGCGGAGAACTTCGACATCGCGACGGACAAGCTGATGCAGAAGCAGGCGCTTTTGGCCAGCCTGCCGCTGATGTTCGGTCCGCTGATGCAGCGCGACCTGCAGATCGCGATGAGGTCGTCGACCAAGACGGTCTACAACGCCGCGAACATGATGCCGGTGATCGGCGAGCACACGGGTGTGGGTGCGCCGGTGCTGACGCTGTTCGGTCGTCGAGGCCAGGCAATGGGCGTGGACATCTTCGCCAACCCGTCAGGCAACTTCAACGGCTGCGTGATCGGGACCTCGGGCTCGGGCAAGTCGTTCTTGCTGAACGAGCTGACGCAGAGGACGCTGGCAGCGGGTGGACGCGTGTGGATCATCGACGTGGGCCGCAGCTACGAGAAGCTGGCCAAGCTGATCCCGGGCGCCCAGTACATCGAGTTCACGCACACTGCGAACATCTGCCTGAACCCCTTCTCGATGATCACGGATCTCGACGAGGACATGCAGATGCTCAAGCCGCTGATCGCGCAGATGATCAGCCCGTCGGGCCCGATGGAGGACTACGAACTCGCTCAGCTGGAGATCAACATCCGCCAGCTGTGGGAGGAGTACGGCGACAAGACGTCGATCACGCTCCTGGCCGAACGACTGAAGAAGGCCTGCTACCAGGGCGGATCGAAGGAGGCGTTCAACGACGAAGAAGTGGACCCGTCGATGTGCGATCCGCGCATCCGTGATCTGGGTGTGCAGCTGTTCCCCTTTACGGAACTGGGCGCGTACGGCCGCTACTTCACGGGTCCTGCGAACGTGGAGTTCACGTCGGACATGGTGGTTCTGGAGCTGGAAGAGCTCAATGCCATGAAGGAGCTGCAGTCGGTCGTGATGTTCCTGCTGATGTACAAGATCACGCAGGAAATGTACCTGGGCGAGCGCTCGCAGAAGAAGCTGGTGATCATCGACGAGGCGTGGGCCGTGATGGGTTCTGGCGCATCGGGAGCGTTCATCGAGGCCGGGTACAGACGGGCTCGCAAGTACGGCGCCGCATTCTTCACGGGGACGCAGGGGGTGGGCGACTACTACGCCTCTGCCTCCGCCAAGGCAGCGTTCGACAACGCGGACTGGATGTTCATGCTGCGCCAGAAGGCTGAGTCGGTGGAGAGCCTGGCGAAGTCGGACAAGCTGGTGCTGGACGACTACACGAAGGCGCTGATCAAGTCTGTGACGACGAGACAGGGTGCCTACTCGGAAGTGTTCGTGCGCTGCGGCGACCTGCCTGCGAGCGTGGGGCGCCTCTTCGTCGACCCGTTCACGCTGCTGCTGGGATCGTCGAAGGCAGAGGACTTCCAGGCCGTGCGCAAGTACATCGCTGATGGCCTTCCGACCGAAGAAGCAATCGAACAGGTTCTGAGGGACCGGAAGGTGGATCAATGAGCGCAGCCATGGCAGTAGAAGGTGCGGCTCCTCCGCCGGTAGTCGAGGGAAGCGCAGCGCCTGAGCAAGAAGCGCAGGGATCGGTCCGAGCGGCGTTCGGTCTGACGGAGTACGCGCTCGTCGCGCTGGTGGCGCTGACGGTATCGGTGTGCGTGTTCGCGGCAGGCTGGTTCCTGGTCGGCAAGTCGGGCCAGCAGAAGGTCGGTGTGATCGACCTTCCTTCGATCGTCGAGATCGAGGAGATGAGCCTGACGCTGAGCATGATGAGCCCGACCGTGACCGACGACGACAGGGCGAAGGCGTTCGCGCGAGTCAAGGGTTTCGGGCCGCGTCTGGAGGCTGCGATCGAGCAGGCTCGGCAAGAGTGCGGTTGCGTTCTGTTGACGCGAAACGCGATGGTCGGGCAGAGCGCCATGGACCAGACGAACAGGGTGAAGGAACTGCTCGGTGTGGCCAGCGTGAACGCGGCCGAACTGCGCGAGAAGATCAGCAAGGGCGTCCAGGCACTGCCGGATAGCCCAGGGCCGCGGAAGTAAGGAGAAGAAGATGAGCGCTGCAATCACGATGGACAAGGTCCATTCGTTCGTTCCTATCGTGGCCAAGTGGTGGTCGAAGTGGTGGGCTGCCGCTGTGGGTTTCGTGGTGGTGCTGTTCGTGACGGCGCACTACATCACCTTCGTGATGAACGTGACGGACAGCCTCCCGCAGAAGCTGTTCATCGTGATGAAGCAGGAGAAGGCGGTGGGTCGTGGCGACTTCGTCGCTTTCCCATGGCCGCACGAGTTGGTTTACCCGAAGGGGATCGGCTTCATCAAGCAGGTGGCGGGTGTGCCTGGCGACACCGTCGTGGTGAACGAGAACCGCGAGTTCACGGTGATCCGGAAGCAGTCGCTGGCGGAAAGCATCCCGGGTACGACGCCCGAGCCGCTGACCATGTCGGTGGGCAAGGCGAAGACGCACGGGGAGCGCGGGAACATGCGAGGAGTGCCGCTGGAGCTGGGCTTCACAGGCGTCATCCCCGAGGGCTACATCTACGTCTACGCCTGGAGTAAGGACAGCCTGGACTCGCGGTATGCGATCCTGGGCCTGGTCAGGAAGGACACGGTGATCGGCCGTGCGGTTCCGGTGTTCTGAGATGGGGGCAGGTCTCCCCTTCGCGGCGGCGGCCCTGGCGGTCGCCATTGCCTTTTCAGGAGCGGCTCACGCGCAGGCAGACGCGTCGAAGGCTGAGCGTGCAGGTCCGGTCTATCACATCGGGGAGCCTGACATGCTGGAGGAGATCGCGCGGAAGCTGAAGGATATGCAGGACAGCGGCCGCATGCAGCAGAAGATCGATGAAGCCATCGAGCGGTCGAAGAAGTCGGCACAGTATCCGCGCAAGGTGGAGGGCCTGGGGACCGTCAAGAAGGCGAGAACCTACTACTTCGACCCGTCGGTGGTGGCGTCGCGTGATGTGAAGGACCACCAGGGCAAGGTGATCGTCAAGGCGGGCACGAAGGTGAACCCGCTGGACTACATGGGGATGGGTGAGTGGCTGGTGTTCTTCGACGGAACGAACGAGGCCCAGGTCAAGCTCGCTGAAGAGCTCGGCAAGAAGTACGAGTGGATGATCAAGCCGATCCTGGTCAATGGCGGCCCGATGGACCTGATGCGCCGCTGGAAGAAGCGGGTGTACTTCGACCAGGGCGGAAGCATGGTGAAGAGGCTGGGCATCGAGAACGTGCCGGCGCTGGTCACTCAAGACGGAAAGCGGCTCCGCATCGACGAGCTGGAGCAGTGAGGAAGCCATGGGACGACTCGTACGATTCTTGATGGGCTTGGCAGTGGCGATGGTGAGCTTCACCAGTCAAGCTGCTGGCCCCGCGGCAGTGGCCGCCGCGACCTGCAAAGGCAAGTTCCTGAACCCGATCACAGACATCTGCTGGTCGTGCATGTTTCCGATGAAGGTTGGTGGCGGGACCCTTCTGTCGATGGGACAAGAAGATTCGAACAGCACGGGGGGAAATCCGTTCTGCTTCTGCGGAAACGGGACGCTGAACCCGAAGATCGGCGTGAAGATCGATTTCTGGGAGCCGTCGCGGTTGTTCGAGGCGGTACGTAAACCGCACTGTTACCCATCGTTGGGAGGGATTGTGCTGGACCCTGGCATCACCGCTCCGTCGCACATGCAGTCGAAGAAGAAGGGGGACGGTACGCAGAACACGACTTCGTTCTACAACGCGCACTGGTACACGAACCCGATCATGTACTGGCTGGAAGTCGTCCTGGACAACAACTGCATGGAGCGCGGGAGTTTCGACATCGCGTACGCAACGGAGTACGACCCGATGTGGAGCGACACGAGCCTGGCGTTCCTGCTGGCACCGGACTCGGCGCTGTTCGCCAATCCGATCGCATCGGCGGTGTGCGCAGCGGACTGTGTCGCCTCGACTCTGGGATTCCCGCTCAACTCGCTTTTCTGGTGCGCCGGTTGCCAGGGAAACATGTACCCGCTGACGGGGTGGGTGTCGACGCACGTGGGGGCGGTCCAGGCGAGCACGCTTCTGATGCAACGGATGACGAACAAGCTGCATCGGCAGGGGCTGATGTGGGCTGCCAGCGGCGACGGAGGGTTGTGCGGCATGTACCCGCAGGTAATCATGGACAAGACGAACTACAAGAGCCAGCTGACGTATCCGATCCCGAACACAACCAAGATCGCGGGGCGGTGCTGCCAGCCCTACGGACGGTCCACCGTTCTCACGGGTGCAGGCAAGGAGATCCCGTACATCGGAGAAGATTTCTCGTACCAGGTCTTCCGCAAGCGGTCGTGCTGCGGTGGGTCGGCGATTGCGGTGGGGGCTTTCCAATGAAGACGAAAGTGGCACTGTGCGCGGGCCTCTGCGTAGCGGTTCTTGCTGCAGCGTCGATGCACGCGTCGGCTCAGCAGCAGCAGCAAGGCCAGGCAGCGCCGCAGCAGCAGATGCCGACGGCAGCTGACATCAAGCGTATCCCGCTGCCGACAGAAGAGGCAATGAAGCGGGCGATGGAAGAGGCGCGGAAGAACGCGGCGACCACGGGCAAGCAGAACATGGACGCCGCGGCACGCCGGGCGGAGGTTCAGCTCGACCCAGCGGCGGTGGCCCGAGGGATGCCGAAGGGGGATCTTCAGGCGGTGCCGATGTTGAACACGGGGAAGATCGATCCGCTCGACTTGGCGAAGCAGTACAAGCAGATCTCAGGCGCGGTGTCGGAAGACGACCGATTCAACGTCCTGGTGTTCGTGAGCCTGACGATGCCTGAAGAAGCGCTGAAGCGGATCGGACAAGACGCCAAGAAGATCGGCGCAGTGGTGGTGATGCGAGGGATGAAGTACGGCCTGAAGCCAGGCACGTGGGCGGACTCGCTGGAAGCCATCAAGCCGCTGGCAGCAACTGGCGCGAACGTGCAGATCAATCCGGAGCTTTTCAAGCAGTTCGGGATTCGTGCGGTGCCCACCTTTGCTGTGAGCGCGAATCCGGTCGGGGACAAAGGTTGCGGCGACGGAGCGTGCGCAGCGGGAATCGCCACAGTCGTCGGAGACGTGACGATGGAGTATGCGCTCGGGATAATCGGAGATCGAAGAGACGCAGTTGGAAAGATCGCAAGGCAGATGTCCGAAAAGCTTGACTGAGAGTAGACTTCGCGGACATTTTGTGGAGATACCGATGAGCCATACTCTCCGGAACAGCAGCCTCGCGATTCTCGTGGCGTTGACCGCGTTGACGGTAAATGCCCAGCAAACGGACGAATCGGCCAAGCAGCAGCAGTCGGACGCGGCACCGGGAGAGGTGAGCGGCACGCTGAAGGAACACGAGTTCACGGTCACTGCCAACGGGGCGATCGTGCTCAACAAGAGCGCGCATTCCCCGATCTACGCGGAATTCGAGGGGAGCACGACGCTGACTTCGCGGCTGCGTGAATCGCTGAAGGAAAGGGGCCTGGCAGTCACGGACGACAAGGCAGCCAGCAAGGCGAGCCTCGTGTTCAAGGGTGATCTGGTCCTGGTTGGCGGAAAGAAGTTCTTCAAGGGCGCGAAGAGCTCGATCGGCAAGGCGACAGAACAGACGTTGGCCAACTCGCAGAAGCAGGTGACGACGGCTGATGTGACGCAGACGGTGGCAGCCATGGCGCTGAATGGCGCAGCGTTGGGCGGTGCCATGAACAACTTCACCAGGGGGCTGGCGATCGGCGGCATGGCGAACGCCCTGGGCGATGCGTCGGGACTGAAGGGCTGGTTCAACAACGCAGTCGCGGGGGACCCGCGAGGGGTCTGCCTAAGCCGATGCGAAGAGTGGAACAAGGTCAACCAGACGGTGTATGTGTCGGTGCGTCTGGAGGCAGCGGGTGCGAAGGAAGAAGTGCGCGTGATGGCCAAGGCGTTTTCGGAGACGGTTGCGCCCGACCAGGTGATCCAGTTCGGCGTCGGCAAGGCCATCGACCAGATCAAGGTGGCCGATGGCCTGGAGCGACTGAGCGCCCTGGAGCAAAAGAAGGACTGAAATGACTGGAATGCGGCTCAAGTTCTTGGCGGCAGCTGCCGCGGTGGTGACCTATTCGACGGGAGCCGTCGCTGCGGGGCAGCCAGCATTCAGGCCGCTGATCGTCAAGGCCATCGAGTCACAGGACGGCGCGGCAAGCGCGACCTTCTCCAAGGACGAGCCGTGGGTGAAGCTGATGCGTCAGCGGATCGGAACAGAGGGTCCGGTCACTGTGACGACGAAGGTCGTCAAGAGGTGGAAGGAGCCGGGGTGTGCCCGCGTGTCCACGAATTTGAACTTCCACGAGGCGCGGTTTGACCAGGCTACCAAGGCGATGGTTGACCAAGCGTTCTCTGTGGAAGTGAACACCTGCACGAACGGTCAGCCGCCGATCGAAAGCGTCGACCTTCGCATGGTTGCTGACGGGATGGCGCCGGAGCCGCAGGCTCCGCAAAGCCGGGTCCTGAAGCCGAACTTCGTCGTCGAAAAGGACGGGAAGGTTCGTGCAGCAACCGAGCAAGAGCAACCGGCAAAGAAGCCCACGGCGACCGAGCAAGGCCAGCAGGCAAAGAAGCCCGCGGCGACCGAGAAAGGGCAGCCGGCACAGAAGGCTGCAGGAAGCACTGGAACCACTGGGAAGTGAGTTCGAGGCGGTGAACAGAGTTGGCTGCCAGAGGGCGGGCGAGAGCGTTCACCTTGGTTTTGATCGTGATGGGAAGGCGGACGACCCGACTGTGGCCTGTTCATGACATCGCATTTCTGACGCCGACGGACGGCGATCTGAATAACGGTTTTTATACTGGCTGAGTGCTAGACTATCCTGTGAATATCGCAGGAAAGTTTCTATGCAAGCTGGCCGACTTCTGAAAATCCTGGCCTTGGTCGCCTATCTGGCGGCAGGGATGTCGAGCACCGCCAGCGCGCAGGACGCAGGCAAGGCAGCAGCCAGCGGCGAACAGCAAGGCCAGGAAGCTACGCAAGAAGCGGCGAAGCCGAGCTGGTGGGACTCGGACGTTTGGTCGAATGGCGATCGAGGCTTCAACTGGTATCCGCCAGACAGGAAGCCGCCGGCGAAAAAGAAGGACCCGAAGAAGCCGGAAGAGCCGGTGGTCGCAGCAAAGCCGAAGAACCTGAGAGAAATCAAGGATCTGCAGGAGCTTCAGCGGGAGATCAAGCGGATCAAGGAGACGGCCATCTTCGATCCGACGCCTCAGAACGTGCACCGATACCTGCAAGCGCAGGAGTACGTGATGTCGCAGAGCCAGCTGTTCGCAGACACGGCGCGTCGCGTGGTCTGGCAGAACCCGGACGTAGATCCGCAGACGAGAACACCGCAGGCGAACTACTCGCTGACGAACCAGCGCATCAGGGCGGTGAACAAGCGGTATGAGGTGCTGTCGCAACTCGGCAAAACGCACGGTCTGGTGTTCTTCTTCAAGAGCGACTGCCCGTATTGCCACGACATGGCGCCGGTCATGCGAGCAATGGAATCGCAGTACGGGATCGAAGTGCTGCCGATCTCGATGGACGGCCGCGGCATCCAGGAGTTCCCGGCTCCGAGGCCAGACAACGGGATCTCGCGCTTCGTGACGCGGGGCGAAGGTGTGCAGACGGTACCAGCGGTGTACCTGGTCTCGAACGACAAGAAGACGGTGATGCTCGTCGGCAGTGGAGCACTGGCCATGGACGAGGTTGCAGAGCGAGTACGTGTGCTCATGACGGTCAAGCCAGGCCAGGACTACTAAAGGACTCAGATGAAC
>VFQM010000730.1_pt1 | contig 34063 bp, 32 predicted proteins | sample 3512391 | NCBI WGS metagenome assembly VFQM01 (sample SAMN10412369, study PRJNA504923) | tailings metagenome | isolation source: Replicate 1 from Balatoc abandoned mine | place: Philippines
AGCACTCGTCAGACTAACTGGAGCCTCCCTCGTGGAGGGAGGCTGGAGGGTGCGGGCGAACACGCCGGAGCTCCCTCTCGGAGGGGGCTCGGGGGAGCCGTGCGTACAGCCACAGGCTAGGAGGCTGCGCGGCTTCTGCCGCGCGGACTCCTAGCCGGGCATGTGCGCCGCTCTCAAACCGCGCTGCGCCACAAGACAATGATCGACTCCCTGGAGGAGTAGTGCTCCAACGCTTAGCCTTCAGCAAGTGCAGACACACGACCCGCCGGCACCACAAGCAAGTTTATGTGTGCACCGCCCGCGTGCCCACGATCCTTGCTTCCAACAGAGTCGCCATAGCTTGGACTTGCGCCAAGGCATGGGGCTTTGCCTTGGGCAACCCATGTCTAGTGAGTCGCCAGGAACTCGGTGGCAGCTATCCGACTGCTACCTGACGCTCGGACCTCGAAGGGGGCAACTGGAAACGCTGCAAGTTTGACCCTCGGAAGGGCACGCGAAGATCCACGATTGCCGTCACGCAGCCGTGACCTCGTCTTGCTCAACTGCGTTGGCAGAACGAACTGATCCTCTGCGAACGCTGGCCGTAGGCGAGCGCACGTTGAGAATCCCATCAAGCTCAGCGCCCAGCCGCGCCCAGGCATCGCGCTTCTCCACGTTGTACGGATGGGTGAGGTAGTGCCGCCGAACACGGCTGCCCTTGAGGACGTGGTTCTGGCATCGATCCACGACCTCCGGCGTGATGCCCAGAGCCTGCATCATCGTGGCGCCAGTGCGTCGCAGATCGTGGGGCGTCCAGTCGCCGTGGGCGCCGCGGGCAAGGACAAGGCTGTCGTCGTTCCTCCGTCCCTTCAGTGCTTTGCGATCCTTGAATCTGTGCTGGCGGTCGCCGACCTGCTTGCTGATCGTCTTGACGTCGACATGAGACTTGCCGTCCCTGGCGGGGAAGCACCAGTCCGAGTTGCCCGTCAATGCATGCAAGGCCTCGAACTGCCGCGCGGCGAACGCGGACAGGAAGACGAGTTGATCCTGCTTCTTGCCGCGAGCGCCCTTGGCGTTCTCTTTCGGGATGAACCAGGTGTTCGCCTCGAGGTCGACGTGCTTCCACTGCGCCATCAGCAGTTCGCCGATCCGGCAGAGCGTTCCCAGGCAGATCCACAGCGCGAGTCGACTCTCCGGCTGCAGGGGCCGCGTGGCGCGGCGCTTGTCGGTGGCCCGCTCGTAGTCCTTGTCCATGCGGGCGAAGATGTCGCGCAGTTCCCTGATCTCGCCAGCGGTCAACGTCCGCTCGCGCACGTTGGACATGTCGTAGTCCACCGGAACGATCGTCTCGATCCGCACCAGCTCCGCCGGGTTGCCGTCGATCAGCAACCTGCGCCAGGGTTGGCGCTTCTCTGCCCAGGCGAACATCTGCCGCAGGTCGCGCCACAGCCGCACTGCCATCCGGTTGGCGCCGCGCGCCACGATGGCCGCCAGCACGTCGCGAAGATGCTGTTCCGTGGTCGCGCGAACAGGGCAACTTCCCGCACGCGGGAACAGGTCCTTCTCGAAGGAACGCTGCAAGTCGGCATTGCCGTCCTTGCGCAGCACGCCGCTCTTGAACCACTCTCGGGCCAACTCCTCGAGCGTCGCGTCCTCGGCGCGGCGCTTCGCGTCGGCCGCGATGGTCGCCTTGACCCGTTCGCGCTCGTCGATTCGATCGGCTTGCCGCTTCTCGTTGGGGTCGGCGCCGCGCTTTAGGGCGTCCCGGGCCGCGTCGCGCGCCGCTCGGATGGTCTCGAGCGAGACGAGCGGCCAGGTTCCGCAGTAGTGCCAGGCGACCCGTCCTGCTCGCTTGAACGCATACCGCCAGTGCAGGGTTACCGCTCCCGTGTCGCTGACGCGGACCGTGCCGGACAGGCCGTCGCCGTCTGCCAGACTGTCGCCGCGCCACGCGGCGCTGACAGCCTTGAGTTCGGCTACCGTCCACTTGCGGCCGCGGCCGGATTTGGGATAGCGGGTCATGGAGTGTTTGGGGGCTCAGGGGTAAACCGAGGGGTAAACCGCGAGTGGGATCGAGCGAAAATCGACGGGATCGTGTGGAACCGATTGTCGATCGCAAGCCGTTGATCTACAAGGGAAATGACTGTCCCACGCTGTCCCGCTTCATCCCTGTTCGTCCCAGAAAACGAGCATGGGGTGCAAGGGGTCGCGAGTTCGAATCCCGCCACCCCGACCATTACGAATCAACGGGTTAGCTCTCACAAGGGGCTAACCCGTTTGGCTTTGTGGGGCGCGCTCCGCGCCTGGTGCCCGTTCAGTGCCCGTTTGTCACTCGCTGGCCTGTTGCTCAGCTGCCGAGCTGAACGGTGGTCGGCAGTCGGTACGCGTGTTCGCTGGTCCGAATGGTCTACTTGCCAGTGCCCTGGGCTCAACCCGCCAGGTTGACTGCCGGCAGTTGATCCACCACGCGCCGTACGACTCGCTTCACCAGCGCGTCCAGGCAGCAAGCTCGCTCCGTCAGCGGGTCGAACCTCACCAGGTTGGTCCTGTCCCAAAGGTCTGACGACCGGCCGAGCGCACCGGGCTCCGTATCCAGCCAAGCCGCGAGCCTGGCCGTTGGAGAGAGCGCCGCCACGGCGGTCAGCGCGGCCGTGGCCAGGTCTTCGCGAACCTGCTCGACCAGCAGATGGCCGTCGGCCTGCAGGATGCCCGCGGCTTCGTGCCAGGCCGTCGTGCCCCAGTCCTCGAACCCGCGCGCCGGCTCGGCCTGGAACTGGGCAGTGACAGTCTGGACGCAGAATTCCACGGCGTCGCTGGCCAGTTCAGGCAGCACGGCCTGCAGCATGTCGGTGAGGAAGTCGGCGCGCCGCTGCTGGCGGTCGCATTCTTCCCAGGCCTCCGTCACTTCCGGCGACGGCTGTTGAGATTGCGCCACGGCCGACGGCGCCGATGAAATGCCTGGTTGATCCACAGATAGTCCTCCCGGTCTGTAGCTGGGTGCACTTTGATCACGAGGCCCAGCATGCCAGTTCCCGGTGTCGCAGTCGGGGAACTTGGCCTCCAGCAATCTTGTGCGCCGCCTGGCTCATGGGGTGAGCGACTGCGCCGCCATCATGTGCGTCATGCACCCCAGGTACCAGTCCGTATGCAGAGAGCTGCGACACCGACAGCAGTCCCCGAACGACAGCGTCATGGCTGGCCAGCGGTCGCAGCTCTGCCGTGAGCGCAGGCCGCCAAGGCCGCTGTTTGTGTGATCGATGGCGACGGTGTGGGCACGCCTTCGCTCGATCGATCCTCGGCTACAGGCTTTGTGCAGGCCACCCGACGAGCCTGGCCCACAACCTTGAGGAGTCGAACGGATGGCAGACCAGGCGCCCAGGGAACGCCCCGGCCAGGTTCCACAGCGCGGTGGCCAGGAGCCAGTTGCGCAACAGGCATGCGTGGCGCCCAGGGCCCGCGATCGAAGGCGGGTTCAGGGTGACTGGCGATTCTCGGCGGCCGCTTCGCGCGCCGCTCGCGTCCAGATCTCGCTGCGGCACAAGGGGCCAAGGCACCCCGTGACGCGCAGGGCGGACGAGGAAAGCAGTCCCAGATGCGCGCGGAACGTCATGCCGTCGGCCGGGTTGTCGAGCCGGCCATCGCGCCATCCGTCCTTCTCTGCGGCGAAGCCCCACAGCATGGGAAGGCCAAGAAGCGCGCGGTCCCGCAGGCCAGGCTCGCCGTTGCGGACATCGTGCGTGGTGCCCCGCGCGACACGCGAGTCGAGCCAGGCGAGGCTGCCTCAGGGCGTTCCATTGCCGCAATCCGAACCAGGGCGCCGTAGCGGTCGGTGCGCCAATGTCCGGCCACGTCGGAAGCTCCACTGGCCATCGTGCCCTGTGCCGCCAGCGGCTGTTCCAGCAGGAGGGCTACTCGGCAGTCTCCATGCGCAAGGTGGCTGCCGAGGCCGGCTGCACGCCCAAGACCGTCTCCGCGTGCTTCGACTCCAAGATCGACATCCTGGGTCTGCTCTGGTCGGAAGTGTTCGCCACCCTGTTCGACCGACTCCACGCCCTCGCGATGGCCGAGACCGATCCGCGCGATCGACTCCATGCCGTCTCACGGGCCTACGTCGCGTTCTGCCTGGAAAACCGCGAGCACTACTTCCTGGTCTTCATGCCCAGAGGTCTGTCGCGAACGGATGTCGAGGGTTTCGTCGCGACGGGCATGCCGCGCGCGCGTTTCGAACTGTTTGTTCGCTGCCCCGCGGCCGTCCTTGGAGAGGCGGTCGATCTGGAGCGGCTCAGGCAGCGCGGCGAGGTGCTGATCTGCGCGCTGAACGGGATCTGCCAGGCGCTGATCACCATCAGCGGCCACGACTGGGCCTCGCCCGAAGCGCTGGTCATCCTCAATGCGCCTGTACCATGCGCGCCCCGCCCCAGCAGGACAGTCCACATGAGCATGCCCGTTCTTCGCATCGCACGCCCCACGGACAACATCGGCGCCTTGCTGCCGTTCTACCGCGACGGTCTGGGCCTGGAGGTGCTCGGGCACTTCGAAGACCATGTCGGTTTCGACGGCGTGATGCTCGGCAAGCCCGGCGGGCCGTACCACTTTGAATTCACGCACCAGCGCGGGCACGCGGTCGGTCGCGCGCCGACTCAGGACCATCTGGTCGTCTTCTACCTGCCCGAGCAGTCGGAGTGGGAGGCTGCGGTGTCACGCATGCGCGAGACGGGCCACGAGCCCGTGGCCGCGTACAACCCGTACTGGGACACCCTGGGCGCGACCTTCGAAGACGCCGACGGGTACCGGGTGGTGTTGCAGCGAGCGCGCTGGTAGCAGGCCGCCAGCGGCCAGGCGCAGTCCGCGCAGCAGATCTCGGCACATCGATTCCTCGCGCCGAGGCGCTCAGGGACGCGGCGCGCCGGCCACCACGCGCACCAGCACGTGCCCCGTCCGGCTCGCGCCGCGATGCGACGTCAAGGGTCGCGGCCCGGGCACGAGGGATCGGCTCTGACGCGCGGTTCAGCCACCCCCGCGCCTGGCGTCTCGTGCGAGCAGCTTGGCCTCGCGATAGACGGACGCCCTGGCCTTGTCTTGGGCCACCTGCACAGGCGTCTGCTCAAACTCGGAAACCACGTTCTCTCTTGCTCCCGCTGCAAGCAATGCGGCCAATGTCTCGGCCGAGCCAAGCCTGGCCGCGATGTGAAGCGGCGTTTCTCCCATGTCGCCCACGGCGTTCGGATCCGCGCCGGCCTGCAGGAGAACACGCACCGCCCACCCGTCGTTGCGCCGAGCGTAGACGTGCAGCGGCGTGTCGCCTTCGCTGTCCGCCATGCCGACCGCAAGTACCTGCGGCGCGTTGCCGCCCGGAAACAGCGCAGTCACGACGCCCTGCAGGAGTTGATCGAGCGTGCGTTGATGCTTGGTCATCCGAGAGTAGGCAGTGCGTGCGGTTCCGGCGGGACCTGACGTGTGGAACGTGCTGTCCGCGGAGGCGGACTGGCGCCGTGGCCCTGCTTCGCGATGATGCACCAGGTGTCGCGGACCAGGCCCGCAGCGCCTGCCGTACCGGGTCCGCAGGCGCACGGGGTTCGGCCGGTCCCGCGGGGCAGACTGCCATCGGTCGGCACACCACTGAAGGACACGGCAAGACCTGGTCCCGCCACGCACCATCAGCGTGCCCGAGACACCGGTGCGAGGATGTCAGCGACCACGGGGATCGGCGTGCCCAGGCAGAACGCGGACTTCGCTGCGGCCCGCCCCTTGCGTGAAGGTCAGCGTGGCCCCTTGCCGGGCCAGCAGGCGCCGCACCAGGGGCAGGCCGAGTCCGTCGCCGCCGCCCTCGCCCAGGCCGGGGTTGGCGATGCGCAGGCCTTCGCCCTGCCGTTCGATCTCGATGCAGCCACCGGCGTCGGCATGTGCCAGCGCGTTCGCCAGCAGGCTGGTCAGCACGGGTTGCAGCAGCAGCTCGGGCAGCGCGATCCTGTCGCTGCGCTGCAGGCGGACGCTGACGCGCAGGCCGCGCGCATCGAGAAGCGGCGCCTGTGCCAGCACCCAGGCCTCGACCAGCGGCAAGGGCGCACAGTGGCCGGGCTGGCTGCTGCTCTCACGGGCCAGCAGCAGCAGGGCGTCCAGTGTCTGCTGCATCTGCCGCACCGCGGCGCGCAGCGGCGGCGCGCCTTCGGCATCCAGGCCGATCCGCAGCACCGCCAGCGGTGTGCGCAGTTCGTGGCTGGCCTCGGCGCTGAAGGCCTGCTCGCGGGCAATGAAGTCCCGGGTGCGCGCCAGCAGCGCGTCGAAGCGCCGCGCCAGCTCGCCGATCTCATCGTCGCGCTCGCGTCCCGGAAGGACCGGCAGCGCCTCCGGTGTGGCCGCCTGCGCCGCGCGGCTGAGCTGCTGCAAGGGCTGGGCAATGCGCCGCGCCAGCCACAGGCCGAGCGCGCCGGCCAGCAGCAGCAGACCGGCACCCCAAGCCCCCAGCCAGGCCAGCATCTCGGCGCGCATTGGCCGGACCACCAGCTGATCGCTGACCTCGGCCAGCAGCCACGGCGCACCTTCGCCATTCAGGCTCTGCAGGTGGTAGTGGCGGCCCTGGTCCCCGGCGAATTCGCGCCGCATGGGCTCCTGGGCCAGCAGCGTCGCCACCGCGGGAGGCAGGCTCGCTGCGCCGGCATGCAGGCCGTAGCCCGGGCGCGGCGCGCCGCCCTGGCTCTGCAGCCGGGCGACCTCCTGCTGCAGGCCCCGCTGGATGAAGTGGTCCTCCACCGCGTAGCTGAAACCCATGGCGAACAGTGCGAACAGGATCATCACGGCCAGCGTGAACAGGCCCAGCGCCAGGCCCAGGCGGTGCTGCAGGCGCATCAGCAAGCCAGCCGGTAGCCGAGACCATGGACCGTCACCAGCAGCGCCCGTTCGAAGGGCTTGTCCAGCAACAGGCGCAGCTGGTGCACGTGGCTGCGCAGCGGGTCGGAGTCGGGTGGCTCGTCGTTCCAGAGTTCGCGCATGAGCTGGCTGCGCGTCAGCGCCCGCGGGTGCGCCTCCATCAGCAGGCGCAGGACGGCCAGCGGCGTCGGCGGCAAGGCCAGGCGCTGGCCGTCGCGAAAGGCCTCGCCCGAACGGCGGTCCAGGCTTAGCGGGCCCACGCGCAGCAGGTAGTCCTGCCCCGCCAGGCCGCGGCGCCCCAGCGCCTGCACGCGCGCCAGCAGTTCCTCTGCGGCAAACGGCTTGACCAGGTAGTCGTCGCCGCCGGCAGCAAAGCCGGCGAGCTTGTCGGGCAGCTGGTCGCGCGCGGTGAGCATGAGCACCGGCACATGGCGGGCCGACTCGCGGCGCAGGCGCTCGCACAGCTGCAGGCCGTCCAGTCCCGGAAGGCCCAGGTCGAGCAGCAGGGCATCGGGCGGATCGTCGATGGCCTGGCGCAGCGCCAGACGACCGTCGCTGGCCTCGTCGACCTGGTGCCCGGCGCCCCGCAGCAGCGCGGCGATCTGCGCGCGCAGCGGTGCATGGTCCTCGACGAGCAGCAGTCGCATCAGCGCGGCAACCGGGCCAGGTACGCCTCGGCCTCGGCGCGCACTTCGGCGTCCTGCACGCGGCTGGCCAGCACGGGTTGCCGAAGCCGTCGGCCACGGGGCGGCTGCCTCCGCGGCGTGCAGGCACGGGCCAGGCCGGTGCGGAATTGCGGGTGGTCCATCTGCGGCTCTGCCATCTCCATCACCGCCAGCGCGTGGCGGCGCGCCGCGTCGTCGTTCGCGGCCCCGAATGGATCGTAGCCGAGCATGGTCGCGAGGTCGCTGTCCACCGGCCTCTGCGCGGTCCCGCGGGCACCCCCCCACGCCGCGACGGCGCGGCGGCCGGCCTCCGCGCGGCCCTCGTTGGCGCCACTGGTCAGCGCCAGGGCGGAACAGGCGATGGGCAGGGGCAGGCGCATGACGGGAACACCAAGGAACACAGCAGGCCGATGCTGGTGGCTGGATGTGAAGAAAGGATCAAGTGGCGCAGTCCATCGGGCGACCCTGCAGCTGTGGCACGCAGCGCCCGCAATGCGCGTCCGGCAAGTACTGGCCTGCCGCCAGCCTGTCGGCCGCCCGGGGCGGGTCGGTCACCGGCGTGCTGCTGCGCGCCGCAGCCACGCCGGCCAGGGCACGCGGCCCACGCTGGCGTTCAGCGGTTCTCGTGCAGCCAAGTCAGCGCGCGCTGGAGCACGGCATCACCTGTCGTGGACGCGGCGCCGGCGACGACGATGTCGGGCTGCAGCGGCATCGGCCGCCGGTCGCCGCTGGGCCGCACGAATTCGCGCGTCGCGATGAACGCGGTGAAGCCGCTGGCCGGCAGCCGCGTGGCCACCATGTTGCCGGTCTGGTTGGCGAGGCCGCCACTGGGCCGTCCCACCAGCGTTGCCAGGCCATGGTCCTGCAGCGCGGTGGCCAGCAGCAGCGCCGCCGAGTAGGTGGTCTCGTCGACCAGCGCGGCGCAGCGGCCCCTCCAACGCTCGGCCGGCGGCAGCGGCTGCACGGTGCCGTCGCGTGCCACGTCGAGCTCGCGCAGCGCGCCCGCGGCGCCGCGCCAGCCGAGCCAGCCGTTGTTGTCTTCGTTCAGCCGCTCGCGGGCGCGCGACACCTGGGCCGCAGGGCGCTCCAGCAGCGGCCGCAGCACCTCGGCCCCGGCTTCACTCTGGCCGCCAGTGTTTCCGCGCAGGTCGATCACCAGTCGCGTGCTGCCGCTGAGGCGCAGCCTGGCATAGGCCTCGCGCAGTGCCTGGGCGAATGCCGTGGGGTCCTCGTCGACGTCCAGCGTGGGCACGCGCAGCAGCCCGGTGCCGGGCTCGAGCAGCGTCAGCGTCGGGTGCTCGGCCGGTTTTCGCGTGGCCTGCCAGGGCTCGCCCGTGCGCCAGACGGCGTCGCGGGCGCGGCCTGCGGCATCACGCAGGCGCAGCTCGAAGCGGTCCTGCCAGCCCAGCAGGGCGTGCAGCCAGTGGGGCCACATCAGCGTCAGCAAGTGACGCTGCAGCAGTGCCGTTTCGCCATGGCTGTGTACCTGCAGCCGGTTGAGCAGCGCGGCGGCGTCCACGCCGTTGATCCGCAGCAGTTCGGTGCCGGCGGACAGTTCCAGACCGTGGGCCGGATGGCGCCAGTGGCTGCGCAGGCGCAGTGCGCCGTCGGGTGCGAGGTCCAGCCCAAACGGGAAGCGGCGGGCGCGCTCGGCGTCGCCGGGCTCGCGGCCGTCGAGCCAGGGCATCAGCAGCGTGTGGCCGTCGCGCAGCCAGGGGTTGACCTGCGCCAGCAGGCCGAAGGCCTCGCGGCGGTCCAGCGGCCGCTGCAGCGCTGCCTCGGCGCGCGCGAAGGCCGCCTCCGCCTGCGGGTCCAGGTGTGTCGCGCCGTGCCAGCGCGGGTGGCGCTCCAGCACGGCACGGCGCCACAGCGCGAGGTCGGCGCGCAGGGCCTGGGGTGCCAGGCGCTCCAGCGGCAGCTCGGCCGCGGCGGCGACGCGAACGCTCGTGCTTGCGGCTGCGCCCAGCGCCGCCGCGGCGGTGCGCAGCAGGCGGCGGCGGTCGCGATCCGGGGCATGGGGCATGGGCAGGCCTTGGCAGTGGTCGGGCAGACATCCTGCCGGGCCAGGCTCAAGAAAAGCTCAAGCCTGCAGGGTTACGGCGAAGTCGGCCGACCGCAGCTGCGTGCACGGCGTGGACCTGCCGTCGCGGCGCCTGGCTTGCGGCGCCCGCCAGGACCTCCCGCGCCTCTCGATCGCCGGGCAGGGCTGGCCGGCCTTCGCCCAGGTCGTGGCGCTGCGCCGCGCGGTGGTTCAACGGCATGGCGCGACACGCGCCGATGTGATCAGGGACGCAGCGCGTCGGCCACGAAGCGCACCAGCGCGCGCGCGGCCTCGGGCGCGACGGCCAGCGGCAAGGTCAGCGCCTGCACGGTGTCGCCTTCGGCGATCGGCAGTCGCCAGCCAGGCAACGCGTCCACGAGCGTGCCGCGCGCCAGGTCGTCGCGAACAGCGAAGTCGGGCGTGAACACGACGCCGGCACCGGCGCGTGCCCCGGCCTGCAGCGTGCCGAGATCGTCGGCCGACATGCACGGCCTGACCTCCACCGAGGCCCGTTCGCCGCTCGCGTCGTGCACCCAGTGCAAGGTCTGCGTCTCGGCCGATGCGGCGTAGACCAGGCAGCGCGCCCGGGCCAGGTCTTCCGGGCGTCGCGGTCTCGGCTTCAGATCCGGCGCCGCGTAGGCGCCGACCGCGAAGCGCATCACCGGTTGCGCGATGCAGTCCTCGGGCGGCCGGTCGGTCATGCGGAACGCGAGATCGATGTCTTCGCGGAGCAGGTCGACCCGGCGCAGCGTGAAGCGCAGCTCGATCTGGAGCGCCGGATGGCGCGCCTGGAAGGTCGCCAGCAACGGCGCGAGCACCGTATGGCCGAACACCGGCGCCGTGGTCACCCGCAAGGTGCCCGCCAGGCCGCTGGTGCGCGAGCGCAAGGCACGGCGTGCGGCCTCTGCGGATTCGAGCACGAAGCGGGCGCGGGCCAGCAGGCGCCGGCCCGTTTCGGTCAGGCCGACTGCGCGGGTGTGGCGGGCAAACAGCGGCACACCGAGTTGCGCCTCGATCTGCGCGACGCGGCGGCTCACTGCAGCGCGTGTCTGTCCGAGTTCTCGAGCCGCGGCAGCGAAGCTTTGGGCGGCCGCCACCCTTGCGAAGAACTCCAGTGCGCCGGCATCGGGCAGCCCGGCATCCGCCCGCACCAGCGAGGACCGACGCACCGGGGTGCTGGAGGCTTTTGTCAATGAAACGTCACCAATGCGTCAAAAGAAGGCATTCTAGTCAACGCTTGGACGCCAACCTACATTGCCTGGCATGGCGTTCAACCTTCTCCAGCGCAGTGCGCAGAACATCGCCGGACCGAAGGAAACTTCACGCGGGCTCGTCCACACGCGGATCGCCGAGGACGGCCGCCGCCTCGCCGCCTCGTGGTTCGAGCCCCGAACCGCAGCACGTGCGGTGGCGGTCGTCAGCGCCGCCACCGGTGTGCCGCGCGGCTTCTATGCCGGCTTCGCGCAGTGGCTGGTATCGCGCGGCTACGCGGTGCTCACCGACGACTACCGCGGCATCGCGGACTCGCGCGAAGTCCGGTTGCGCGATGAGCGCGCCACGATGCGGGACTGGGCCGTCCTCGACATGAGTGCCGCCCTGGCGGCGGCCGAGTCGCGACGGGCCGGGCGGGGCCTTCCGTTGCTGCTGGTGGGGCACAGCTTCGCCGGCAACAGCATCGCGTTTGCGCGGGGTGTGGAGCGTGCCGACGCGATCCTGGGCGTGGCTTCGCAACTCGGCGAGCCGCGCCTGTTCCCCGGCGTGCACGGCGTGGCGGCCGAACTGTCCTTCCGCGCTTGGATGCCCGCCGTGGTGGCTGTCTTCGGCCACCTTCCAGGCTGGGCACTGGCACCCGGCGCACAGGCGCTGCCAGCCGGCGTGGCGCGGCAATGGGGCCAATGGGGATCGCTGCGCGGCTGGGCCTTTGCCGACCCGGCGATGGCCGCGCACCGCGCAGGGCAGGTCTGCCGCCGGCTCAGGCGGCAGCGCATCACGCCGGCAGCCAGGCAAGCCCTCGGTCATGAGCGCCAGGCTGCCCTCGACGCTCATGGCGTCCGACTTCCCCGCGGCATGTCGCGTGCTGGCACGGCACACGGCCTGCACTGGCGCAAGGGGCGAACTGTGGTCGACGCGACCCGCCAGCGCGTGCCGCGAGAGCGAGCGTTGCGCCGCATCCGCACCGATGCGCCGGCGCCGCCCTTGAACATTTCTTGATGGACGGCTGGCAAGGTCCAGCCACTGGTCTCGGCGAGTGGCTGCAGCGCGTGGCCGGACGCTGGCACGACACCACTAAAGAGCGGGCCTGCGGCCACCGACGGCCTGGCGATGCACAAGGTGCAGGGGCGTGCGCGCCCCCCCGTGATCTGAATCGACCTGATCTTGGAGATGCTGATGAGATGGCGTGTTGGACAGCGATGGGGAGCCTGGCGGACCGTGCTCGTGCCGGCACTGGTGATCGGGCTGCTGCCCGGCTGTGGCGGCGGTGGCGAGAACGCTGGTGACAGCGTGCAGCCGGTGCCCGTGACCTATCCCGTGAGCGTCACTGTGACGGGTGGAGGCAAGGTCACCAGTGCCGCGGGCATCGACTGCGGAAGTACGTGCAGTGCCGACGTTGCGGCGTCCACGCGCGTGGTGCTGACGGCGCAGCCAGCAGCCGGGCAGGTCTTGCAGGGCTGGGGCGGCGCCTGCGGGGGCACGGGCAGCACCTGCACGCTCACGATGAGCGGGGCGCGCGGCGTGACGGCCGCCTTCGTTGCGGCAACGGCGCCGCTGCCCGCCTGGGGCCCGGCCGCGCCGCTGGAGACCAGCGAGGACTTCAACGTCACCGAGGACGGCCTTGTGCACCGGGTCAATGCCATCGCCTCCAACGGCAACGCGATGGTGATCTGGCAGCAGCCCGACGGGCAGCCCAACGGCGGCGTGAGCAAGGTCTACGCGCGCCTGTATGTCGCAGGGCAGGGCTGGCAGCCTGCGGTGCAGGTGCCCGGCATGTCGGACTTCGCCAACCGCCAGCTTGTCGGTGGCCGCTTGTTTCTGGACAACCAGGGCGTTGCAACCTGGATACGCCCGGGTCTGGACACCCGCCGCTTCACGGTGCCGGGCGGTTGGTCCGCTCCGTTCATGCCTCCAGGCGCGCCCTCTGGCGCCGGCCAGCTCGTCAGCGCGGTGATGGACGAGGCCGGCAACATCCGTGCGTTGACCAACGGCAACGACGTGTACAGCCTGACCCTGCCCGCTGGCGGTGTCTGGCGTGACTGGGTGCGCCTGGATGCCAGTGGATCCCTGAGCACCGATGCGGCCGTCATGGCCCGCAGCAGCGACGGCAGTGCGATGGCCATCTGGGTCGAACGCAACCCGGGCGATGCCAACGACAGCATGAAGGTCGCCCGGTTCGATCCGACCGCCGGATGGCAGGTCCCGGTGACGATCGACGACAGCTTCGACGACGTCGATCAAACTTCCCCGCCGCACGTGGCGATGGACGGCGCGGGCAACGCGCAACTGGTGTACGTCGCAGTCGACCAATGGCCCGATCCCGCATCACCCGAGATCAGCGTCTACGCGCGCCAGTTGCCGTGGGGCCAGGCCTGGGGGCCGCAGGAACTGCTGGAGACCCATCCCGGGGGCATCAAGACCGGGCTCGCGGTTGCTTTTGCATCGGGCGGCGGGGCCATCGCCTCTTCCGGGGCTTGATCGCCATCCGCGTCAAGGCCTTCCACCAATGGTGGCCACGCGCAGCGGAAGGCCACGTGGGCTGCATGCGCGAGGCCGCCCGGGCCGCTGCACAAGCGATGGACGCCTACCTGGAGTATTTCAACAGCCTCGACCGACTGGGCCTCATGGCGGAACGCGAGAGTCCCAGAGCCGAGATGCTGCGGTTCCAGGCCCGTGAACCGGTCAAGAACGTGCTGCCGCAGGTCGCGGTGAAGCGCCGTGGACGCCCGACCTCCGGCGCGCGCTGACCGACTGCGGCAGACTGCTTGAACCCGGCCCCAGGCGTCCCGCACAGCGCCCCGGTCCGGTCCGACAGTCCCCGCCCCCGCGCGCGCCTGGCGTCGCGCGTCGGGCGTCCACGAAACCACGCGCACCCCTGCACCATGTTTGCTCCTGCCCTGCGCATCGCACAAGAAAAGTCCCGGTCGTCGTCCGGCCGCACGCTGCTCGCGCGTGCCCAGGGTGCGGCGGATGCGCTCGAAGCCGTGGAGGCCGCGTTTGAGGAGCGCATCAACGCCAGCAAGGCTGCCAGGGGCGAGAAGCCGACCAGACTGTCCAAGGGGCGGCAGGCGCAAGTGGACGCCTACGCCAAGGACGCAGCAGCGATGCAGCGGGAGCAGCTGTCCGTCTACGAGGCCGAACTCGGGCCGCTGGACATCGTGGTTGCATTGCGCGATGGTCTTCGAGGCGACCTGGGCTTCTGGAATGGGGTCGCCAAGCACGCCCACCCCGCCGACAGGCCCATCGTCGAGGAACTCGTGGCGGCCAAGCGGACATTGCTCGCAGCCCTGGACGCAGCCGCGCAGGGGTTGGACCCAGCTGGCGCCGCCTGACGTCGTGCACGACGCGACCTGCACGGCCTCGTGCGGTGCGCGGTGCAGTGACGCGGCGGTTGCTGCAGACGCACGCCTCCGGTGGCGCCCACCCGGCGCTGCCGCGCCATCTTCCTGGCCCAAGGGGAACGTGCCGCGGCGCCGGCGACGGGGATTGGTCGTGCGCCGCGAACGATCCGTTGCGCCGCCAGGCCTATCTGCAGCAGGGTTCGCTGCCTACAGTGACCTCGACCCTCAACGGATCGAGACCACCGCGACATGAACCCCTCCATCTGGCCCGTGCTCATCGGCACGGGCGTCTTCCTGGGCCTGGGCGTGCCCCTGGCCAAGGCCGCGGCTGCGGCGCAGGTCGGCGCACTCGCGTTCGCCCTCTGGCCCACCATGGCCGCCGGACTCGCGCTCGTCGCGCTGGGCCGCCTGCGCCACGGTGCGCCTGCCCTGACGCCGGCCGACCTGCGCTTCGGTGCCATGTCCGGGCTCTTCGGCCACGCGTTGCCGATGTCGGCGGCCTACTGGCTGTCGGCCGAGGCGGGCGCCGGATTCACGGCGCTGGCGTTCACGCTGCCGCCGGTGTTCACGCTGGCCATCACCTTGCTCATCGGCATCGAGCGGCCGAAGATGCGCCGCGTCGGCGGCGTCGCCATCGGCCTGGCCGGCGCCGCGCTGTTCGTGCTCGGTCGCGGCACCTTGGGCACGAGCGGCAACCCCGCTGCCCTGTGGCTGGTGGTCGCGATCCCCGCCGTCATCGCCGGTGCCAATGTCTACCGGTCGCTGCGACTGCCCCAGGGGCTGGCCGCCGAGTGGCTGTCGGGCATCACGCTGTTGTCGTCGTCGCTGATGCTCGCGGCCGTCGGCGCGGTCACCGGGGGCATGGGGGTGCCGCTGGACCCGTCGGCCTTCGCATGGCTGGCGCTGCAGGCCTTGGCGCTGGTGGCGGGCTACATGCTCTACTTCCTGCTGCAGCAGCGTGCCGAGCCGGTGACCTTCAGCTTCATGGGCTACGTCGTGATGGCCACGGGCGTGGCCGTCGGCACGGCGGCCTTCGGCGAGCGCCTGCCCTGGACCACCGTGCCCGCGCTGGCACTGATTGGCGCCGCGCTCTGGCTGATGAAGAACACTGCCGCCCGGCGCCCGACCGCGCTGGGCCGGTGAGGGCGCCGCGATGTCCACCGCCACTTTCGAGATCAGGCGCGATGCCGATCGCGGCCGCTTCACCAACGACTGGCTCGATGCCAGGTTCAGCTTCTCGTTCGGTGCCTGGCACGACCCGGCCTGGCCGCGGTTCGGCCCGCTGCTGGCGATCAACGAAGACCGGGTGCAGCCCGACAGCGGATTCCCGATGCATCCGCATGCCGATCTCGAGATCCTGATGCTGCCGCGCAGCGGTCGCATCGAGCACCGCGATGACATCGGCGGGCACGTCGTCATCGCGCCAGGCGAACTGCATGTCATGCGCGCCGGCCGGGGCATCCGCCACAGCCAGATGAATCCCTCCTCGGTCGAGGTCGACCACCACTTCCAGATCTGGCTCGCGCCGCGGACCAGCCGGCTGACGCCGCGTGTCCAGACCCTGCGACTGACGCCGCCAGGCAGCGGGGCCTGGATCGTCCTGGCCTCGGGCCTGGGTGCCGGCGGCGCGGCCATCGACGTGGATGCCACCGTGGCCTGGGGCAGTGCCCGCGCCGGTGACGGCCTGCAGCTTCCCGCACATGCGGGCGCGCGCCGGTACCTGCATCTGATGCGCGGATCGCTGGCCGTGCAGGGCCACCGGCTGCAGGCCGGTGACGCGCTCGTTCAGCACGACGCGGCCGGGCCGCTGACGCTGGAGGCCGCCGCCGCTTCCGACGTGCTGCGCTTCGATCTGCCGGGCAGGTCGTGAGTCCAACCCGGCCCACCGGACTGCTCCGACCGGGCTTGCGGCCGGGCGCGCACCGCGTGCCGCCCTCGGTGGGGCCACGCGGCTCAGCGCGAGGTGGCATCGGCGATGGCCGCCGCATCGGTGGCCGGGCGCCGAGGCAGACCACTGGCGTCGAAGAACGCCATCACGGCTTCGGCCAGCTGTCCGCGGCGCTGGCATGCCGAGAACGAGTGTCCGGCGCCGGGGATGGTGTGGAGCGCGGGCTCGGTGCTGCGGCCGTGCGCGGCTGCCGCCCGCTGCAGTGCGACGCGCCAGCGTTGTGCCCGCTCCAGCCGGCTCGGTCCCTGCCAGGCGCTCAGCGCCGGCTCGTCGCGCAGGTGGCGGTCGGGTCCGTCGTCCCGCTCACCGACCCAGAGCGCCGTGGGCAAATCCAGGAATGCGCCGAGGTCTGCACCGCCCAGTGCTTCGACACCGGCCAGTCCGAGTGGCCAAGGCTGGGTGGTCTCCGGCCACGTGTACCACCCGGCCGCCCCCAGGGCCAGCGCGCGCAGCCGCTGCGGATGCAGCATGGCGAAGCGGTGGGCGAACTGCGCCCCTGCGGAGTACCCGAAGAGGTACCACCCGTCGCGCGGCAGCCCGTGCCTGGGAGCCAGGGCGTCGACGCGTGCAAGCAGGCCGAGGTCGGCCCGCAGACCCTGCCTGGGTGGGCGCAGTTGCGCATACCGTCTGTGACGCTGCTCGTCGAAGATCGGCAGCACCAGCGCCCACCCGCGCGCAGCGGCCAGCGGCAGGAAGGCCTCGGCCTGTTCCAGCGGTTGGCGCGTGAAGCCGTGGACGCAGAGGACCAGCCCGCGCGGACGCTGCGGCGGGTTGAACAGCAGCAGGGCCGGTTGCCGGTCAGGGCCCGCAGGGATCAGGTCGAGTGACCACATCCGTGTGCCTTCCATGTGCGGCGGCATCGCCGACGGTCGTGTTGCGGGAGACGGCCCAGGCGGCTCGCCTGCTGCCTGCTTCGAAGGTCCAGATCTCGTCGGCCAGGGTGGCCAGTGCGGGGTCGGTGGTCGCGAAGATCACCGTGCCGTCGAACCCGGCCAGCAGCCGGTGCATCCCCTCCTCGACATTGCCGGGCAGGCACGCTGCCGGGTCGTCGATGAGCAGGATGGCCGGCCGACCGGCCAGGCAGCGCGCGAGCTGGATGGCCCTGCGTTGCCCGTGGCTGAGGTTGGAGCCCGCGTCCCGCACCCGGGTGTCGAGCCCGTCGGGCAACCCTGGCAGCAGCCGTGACAGCCCCGACAGCGACAGCGCCTGCTCGAACACCGCGTCGGCCGGCGCTTCGCCGGCCGCGCAGAGGTTCTCCCTGACCGTGCCGCGCAGCAGCGGCAGATCGGGCGACAGCAGGGCCACGCGGCGCCGCATCGACGCGGTGTCCAGCTGGTGCAATGCCGTGCCGCCCAGGCACACGGCGCCCGACGACGGCGTCTGCAGCCCCGCCATCAGAAGGAGCAACGACGTCTTGCCGGCGGCTGCAGGGCCGCTGATGGCCACGCGCGCGCCATACGCGACGACGGCCTGCGGCCCATTGACGCGGCCCGCCCAGGTCGGGGCGTGCAGCGCCAGATCCGGGTGCGCGCCCACCGGTTCGGTGCCGCGTCCTTGTGGCGCGTCGCCGCCGAGGAATTCCGCCACGCGCGCGCGGGCCACCTGTGCCGCCACCCAGGCATCGGCCGCCTGGCCCAGCGTCCGCAGCGCGGGCAGCATCAGCAGGGCCAGCAACGAACTTCCTGCGTTCAGACCGAGCCAGGGCGCCGCGGCGGTGAACGGGGCAGGCAGCGTCAGCAGCGCCTGCGCTGCCACGACGAGCAGCAGCGCGCCCGCGGCCAGCGTCGTGATCGCCCGGTGGCGGCCCCGCCAGTCCGCACGCTCTTGCAGCGCGCGTCGCAGCCGCAGATGGAGCTTGTTCAGCCGTTCGCGCTCGAGCTTCGCACGACCGAAGCCCTGCAGCGTGCTCAGGCCGGCGATGCGGTCCTGCATGAAGCCGGCCACCAGTGCCTGGCGCCGCCTGGACACGGCGGTAGCGTCGTACATCGGGCCCCATTGGCGCCACATGGCCAAGCCCGCGGCGGCCAGGATCAGCGCCGTGGCCGCGCCAAGCGCCGGCGCTGCGGACAGCATCAGGAGCCACAGCGCCAGCAACGTGCTGCCGGCCACCAGCCCGCGCGCGATGCCGCGGCCGATCCAGTAGCGCAGCGCCTGCACATCGCCGATGAAGCGCAGCAGCACGCCGCCGCGGCTGCGGCGCTGGGCCTGCTCGGGTGTCAGCAGCGCCAGGCGGTCGAACAGGCGCAGGCGCACGTGGGCGATGTAGTGCTGGGCCAGGCCTTCCGCATCCAACATCTCGCGCCGCTGCAGCCAGGCATGGGCCACGACCCCGATCGCCAGCGCCGGCAGCAGCACCAGCGCGGGCAGCGGCGCCTGGCCGGCCGACAGCGCCCAGCGCAGCAGCACGACGCCGCTGGCCGCCAGCAAGGCGCGCCCGAGCCCGTTGGCCAGCAGTGCCACGAGCCACCGCCGGCGGTGCGGCGTCAGCAGCGGGGGCAGGGTGGGGGTCATGCCGCGAGGCCGGGGGTGCGGCTGGCGGCCGCCTGGTTCCAGAGCCGCCGGGCCGCTTCGGGATTGGCAAGATCGTCCAGGCCGACCACCGGCAGCCCGCTGGCGACCGCGGCCTCGCGGGCCGCCAGGGGCGAGCGTGTCATCGCGCCCGTCAGCGCCAGCGGCGTGAGACCGACCGCGCCCAGCCACTGTGCGCCCGAGCAGGCGCCCATGGCGTCTCCGGAAGAGAACAGTGCGGCGTCCACGAGGCCGCGGAACCCGTCATGGCGCAGCAGGCCTGCCGTTTCGCGCTGGAACAGGCCGTCGGCCACTTCCAGCACCACGGCGTCCACCTTCGCTTCTGCCAGGTGCGAGACGAGCCGGTGCGCCGCGGCTGCGAGCGCGTCCACCGCCACGTCGCAGGTGGACGCGAAGCCGGCGTCGGTGAAATCCACCACGCGCACGGCACCGGCGTCTCGCAGCAGGCCGGGGTCGTTGCCCGAGCCCGTGCCCGTGACCTTGGCCGCGCCCACGCGCAGCCCGGCGCGCGTGAGCCCGTGGATGAGGTAGGCAGCCGACGTGGTCTTGCCGGCGTTCATCGACGTGCCCAGCGACACGATCGTGACGGGTCGCCGTGCTGCGGGCTGCAGCCGGGTGGGCAGGGCGTGGTCGGCCAGATTCGCCACGCGCCCGTGCGCATCGGCCAGCAGGCCGATGGGCTGCAGTTCGGTCGGTGCACCGACGCCGTCGCGTCTGGCCACCACCACGCCGGCCACGCCGCCGCCGGCAGCCAGGTGGCAGGGCCCGAGCGAGGTGGGCTGCCGCGCATCGAACTGGTCCGGCGCGTAGCGCGGCGCGCAGGCCACGACGATCTCGTCGCCCGCGAACAGGGCGGTGCGCCGGCTGTCGGTGGCTTCGAGGTGGGCGTGCTTGCCGATGCGCACCACGCGCGCCAGCATCAGGTCGCCGGCGCGCGGCACCACGGCCTCGCCGGTCACCAGGCGCGCCATCGCCTGGAGCGGCACGCGCCGCGTGGTGTAGGCGCGCTTGGCGGCGAGCACCCGCTGCAGGGTGGGCTGGTTCGAGATTTCCGTCGTCTGGATCAGTTCGAGGTTCATGCGATCTCCTGGATGGTTGGTTGGGGCGCTTGCGCCACGACCCACGGAGCAGCAGCCCCTGGTGTCACGGACACGTCATGTGCGTAACTGTTCGAGTCAGGTCTGGGCGCCAACGGCGTCCGGTTCAGCGCCAGCCCAGCACCTTGTGGCCCCGCTCCTTGAGGCACAGGTCGACGTAATTGCGGTACACGCCGTCGGGTTCGTTCCAGTTCAGCGCCACGGCGGTGAGCGAGCCCGCCATCGCGCCGGCACTGGCACCCCTGGCCTTGGCCCACACCTCCTTCGAGCCGTTGACCATCGACTCCACGGCCTTGTCGACGAACTCGATGCTCCCGCGCTGGGCCGTGCGCGTGCCTGCCGTGCGGCTGTGCGTGCCGTTGACGCCCACGGCCGCGTCGGCTTCGGCGCGGCAGGCCTTCAGGTCGGCATCCGCGCGCTGCGACTGCGTGGCCTTGGCCGACGGGTAGACGACTGGAGTGCTGGTGCTGGCACAGCCCGCCAGACCCAGGACCGCGATCGCGGCCAGGATCGATGTCGAGCGGGGCAGGGGGGTGACGGAATGCATGGACGGTTCCTTGGTTCGGTTGCGACACCGGAACCGAGGGCGAGAACGTCCAGGAAATACAGCGCGCGGCGGTGTCGCGCGCGACGCGCCTACGCCAGCGGCCCTGCGGGCTCTGGCGCGGGCGTCGCCTCGTGCCGCGCAGACGCCTGGTATGCCAGCGGTGCCGGCAGGCGCTCCTTGAGGAACCGCACCAGCGAGCGCACGCGCTCGGGCAGGTGTTCCCGACTGGGGTAGATCGCGTACAAGGTTCTCGGCTCGGCACGGTAGTCGTCCAGTGCGCATTCGAGTTCCCCCGCGTCCAGCGCACGGCGCACCATCGGCTCGGGCACGAGGCCCACACCCAGCCCGCTGCGCAGGGCATCGATCAGCAGCAGGCTGTTGTCAGAGCGCAGGCGGCCGCGCACGTCGACGCCGTGGTGCCCGTCCGGCCCGTCGAACTCCCAGCGCGCGGCGTCGCTGCCCAGCACATAGGACGCGCACTCGTACCGGGCCAGGTCCGACGGATGTGCGGGCTTGCCGTGGCGTTGCCAGTAGGCGGGCGACGCGCAGACCACGCGGCCGATCGTCATCAGGGAGACCGCGACGAGCGAGGAGTCTTCCAGCTGGGCACGGCCCCGCAGCGCCAGGTCGACGCCCTCGCGCACCAGGTCGACGGGCTTGTCGCTCAGGCGCAGGTCCAGTTCGAGCGCCGGGTGGGCGCGTTGAAAGGCCAGCAGATGCTCGTGCAGGAACGACAGCGTCAGCGACACCGGTGTGGAGATGGTGATGCGGCCGGACAAGCCCGACCGCTCGCTGCGCATCGCCGACAAGGTCTGCTCGGTGTCTTGCAGCACGCGGCGGCAATAGGCGTAGAACCGTTCTCCGGCCTCGGTGCGCTGCATCGTGCGGGTGGTGCGCTCGAGCAGGCGGCTGCCGGTCCACTGTTCCAGTTCCTGCACCGTGCGCGTGACCACCGAGCGCGCCACGTCGAGGTCGCGGGCTGCGGCGGCGAAGCTGCCGGTCTCGACGATGCGGCAGAAGCACCGCAAGGACTGATGCCGATCCATGATGAGGCCTCCCGGTCGCTGCTGGGGTGGTGTCCATTCTCCTCAAGCGCAGCGGCGCGGGGCCGCTCCCGGGGCATTCGCTGCGCAGGCCCCGGCAACACGGAGCTCCGGCCCGGGCCCCTTGGCGCGCTCAGCGGGATGCCGGGTCCCACAGCAGCGCCAGGGCGAGCCCGGCATGGACGGCAGCGGCGGACGTGGCGGCATCGGGCGTGTGCTGCCACAGACGCGGCTGCGTTCCGTTGAGGTCGAGCGCCGCCACCACCTGGCCCCGGTGGCGCATGACATAGCCGACTGGCGCGGGCAGCGGCAACGGCGAGCCCTGCACGCGGTGCAGCGATTGCACGTCCAGCGTGATCGGGCCGGCCACGAAGCTGCCGCGGCGCTCCTCGCGGGTTCCTGCCGCGGCATCCACCGCGCGCAGGTCCAGGCGCTGCGGCAGGGGTTGACCATCGCGGCTGAAGGTGCAGGCGTAGCGGGCGCGTTCAAGCGGCAGTTGCAGAACACCCGCGGTGGCCGTGTTGCCGACCAGCTTGCAGTCGGCACGCAGGCCATCGGGTTGCAGCGTGTAGCGCACGAGGGCGCGGTCCTGCGCCAGCCGGCCGAAGAGGTCCAGGCGGCTGGCGTGGCGCTCGAAGCTGCCATGCAGCGCGCCCAGCCGGAAGTCGCCGCGGGCCGCGCCGAGCGGGCTTTCCATCGCCAGGGGCGCGACGCCGGCCAAGGTGTCGGGCAGTTCGATGCGCGCCGCGGGCAGCGCGGCGCAGGCGCCCAGGACCGAAGTCGCCAGCAGCGCTGCCATGCGCCGCGTGGTGGCACGAGGGAGCGTGATCGTCATGTCGGGTTCCGATGTGTGTGCGTGGGTCCGTGCCCGAGGCATCGGATGGCGAGCACCTCTACTGCGCGCTGCCGCGGGCCGGTGCGGTGGCCACGATGCCGCCCAGGAAGTCGCCGGCCCGGGTCTGCAGCGTGGGGTCGTAGAGCGCGCCGCGGGTCGAGAAGGCAGCGGAGAAGCCCGTGCCGGCACGCTCGGGGTGGCGGCAGTACAGCGCCACTTGCTGCAGCAGGGGCGGCGCGCTGCCGGCCTGCGTGGTGCTGGCCTGCAGATCGTGGCTCACGCTGCGATGCACGACGCAGTCGTAGCCCCGGGTGTCGCTGGCCTCGGCCTGCTGCTTGACGGGCCGGAAGCGCGATGCGGGCAGTTCCGCCTGCACGGCCTGGTCGACCCAGGCCCGGAAGCGGTCACTGTCGAGCGGCTCGGGCAGCTTGAAGACGCTGACCGTCGCGACCTCGCTGCGCGCCAGTTCGTCGCTGCGGCGCATGAAGGCCAGGGCCTGTTTGGAGGCCGAGACCAGCACCCAGCCGGGCGATTCGGGGGCACGGACCTCGAGCTGCTGCCAGGGGAACTTCTCGCCGGGTTGCACGGGCTGGGCCGGGGCGGACAGGTGCATCGCACCCAACAGGACAGGCATGAAGGACAGAAGGGATCGCATGCGGAATTCTCCAGGTGGTTGGTCGCGACGACGCGCGACGATCAGCGCATCAGCAGTGGCAGCAGGGGTGCCAGCACGGCCGGGGGGATGCCAGGGTCGGTGCGCACAGCCGCGTCCCGGCCGCCGGGGTCTGCGGGCGCGGCGGCCAGCAACCAGGCTGCGGGTCCTGCCGCAGCGCTGCCGGGCCCGGGCTCGACCCGCAGGCCGCGCAGGCGGCCGAACACCGGCCCGTTGCCGAACAGCAGGCCCGTGGACGGCCGCGATTCGACGTCGGCGACCAGCGTGCCCAGGTCCAAGACGGCGCCCTGCGGCAGCGTGAAGGCTGCCCCGGGGTCGATGATGCCGTTGACCCGGATCACCTGGCCGCTGGGCAGGCGCAAGGGCTGCGCCGTGGGGGCGAAGCCGCCGAAGATCACGGCGACGGTGTAGTCCCCCGCGGGCAGGGTCCAGCGGTAGCTTCCGTCGGACTGGACCTCCGGCGTCGACATCAGCACGCCGCTCTGCCGGTGGAACAGCGACAGGTGCGGCTTGCTCAGCAGGCCGTAGTCGAACGGCCTGCCGTCCACCACGTGGCAGATGCGGCCGCTGGCGACCGCCTGCGCGGCCCCCGGGGTGTGCACAGCCGGGTCGGCGCGCCGCACGCTGTGGACGTCGATGCCCATGCAGCCCGCCAGCAGTGCGGCGAGTGCAACTGCGGGTGCCAGGGCGGCGAGGGTGGGCGAGCGCCTGCGGCACACGGTGGCGAGGTGCTTCACGCTGTCGGCTTTTCTGCTGGGTGGCGAGGCAGTCAGAAGCGGTAGGACAGGCCGACCGACAGCAGGTCGACGTGGTCCGCTTCGCCGCCGGGGAAACGGGCGCGCATGCGCTCCCACTCGCCACGGACCGAGAGCTGGCCGGTCAGCGGGTACGACACGCCCAGGCCCAGCGTCGGCTGCCACGAGCTCTCGCTGCCGGGCAGGCCCGTGCTCACGTTGGCCTCGGCGCTGGCACGCACGTAGGCGATGCCCGCCTTCGCGAACAGTGCGACCGGACCCACCGGCGCGCTGAGCACGCCTGCAGCGCCGATGCCGCGCACCTGGGCCGACGCGTCGACGGTGCCGAGGCCGGGCACGAAGATCGAGCCGCTGGTGCGGCCCAGGTCGAACACGGCCGCCTCGACGCCCAGCAGGGGCGTGAACCTGGCGCCGAAGAGGACCTTGCCGGCGGTGTCCGTGGTGTCGGCGCTGCTGGCGCCGGTGGTGTCGATGCGGTAGTCCGACTGGCCGATCGACGCGCCGGCGTACAGCTCTGCGGCCGATGCGGTGCCGTGCAGGCTCGCGGCCAGGGAGGTCGCGAGGGCGAGGGTGAGCAAACGAGACATGGGTGAGGTCCTTCAGGGGTGACACAAGGCGGCCGTGCAACTGCCCGGTCCGCAGCGCCGCTGGCGATGGCCGCGACGACGTGCCTGCATGGTCGGCTCGGCGCGCAACGGCGCGATTTCATTTCGCGGCCGATGCGTTACATCCGCAATGCGGCGCGAGGCCGCCGTGCGTTCAGCCGCGGCCGAGTGCCGCAGCGAGTGCGCGTGCGATGTCGCGTGCCACCAGCGGCTTGGCCAGCACCTCGGCCACGCCGGCCTCGCGTGCGCGCTGCGCCAGCGCGGGCGTGACGAGCCCGCTCACCAGCACGATGGGCAGGTCGCTGCGCAACTGGCGCAGCGCCAGCGCCAGTTCGGAGCCGGTGAGCTCCGGCATGGCGTCGTCCGACAGCACCACGTCGAAGCGCGCCGGGTCGGCGCGGAAGGCGTCGAGCGCGGCGCGGCTCGATGTGTAGCCCACCGGCTCGTAGCCCAGCTCGGCCACCAGTTCCTCGCCCAGGCGCACCAGCGCCTCTTCGTCGTCGACCAGCAGCACGGTCTCGCCGCGACCCGAGGGCACCGCGGCGGTCTCGCGTGCGGGCGGTGCGGTGCTGCTTTGCGACGGCAGGAAGACGGTGAAGGTCGAGCCGACGCCGGGTTCGCTCTGCACGTCGATGCCGCCGCCCAGGTCGGTGACGATGCCGTGCACCAGCGACAGGCCCAGGCCCGTGCCGACGCCGACGCCCTTGGTCGTGAAGAAGGGGTCGAAGATGCGCTCCAGCACCTGCGGCGTGATGCCCACGCCGCTGTCGCCGACCTGCAGGCGCACATAGTCGCCCGCCGGCAGCCGGCCCGTGATGCACACGGGCTGGCTGTCGCGCACACGGTCCAGCGTCACGACCACCCGGCCCTGGGAGCGCATGGCCTGCACGGCGTTGGCGCACAGGTTCATCACCACCTGGTGCACCTGGGTCGGGTCGCCGAGCACCGCTGTGTCGCCGACATCGAGCCGGCGCTCGACCGTCAGGCCCGCCGGCGTCGAGGCCTGCAGCTGGTCCAGGGCTTCTCGCACCACCGACTGCACATGCACCTCCACGCGTTCACCGATGCCGCTGCGGCTGAAGGCCAGGATGCGCTCGACCAGCGACTTGGCACGCAGGCCGGCGCTGACCGCGGCATCGATGTGGCGCCGCTGCGCCGAGCCCTCGGGCGCGTCCTTCAGCGCCATCTCGCCGTAGCCGAGGATGGCGGCCAGGATGTTGTTGAAGTCGTGGGCGATGCCGCCTGCCAGCGTGCCGATGGCCTCGAGCTTCTGGGCCTGCCGCAGCTGGCTTTCCAGGCGATCCCGTTCGATGTCGGCGTTCTTGCGGTCGCTGATGTCCTCGATGGAGCCGGCCATGCGCGTCGGGCGCCCCGCGGCGTCGCGCACGGCGATGCCGCGCTGGCGGTACCAGTGCCAGTCCCCGCCGTGGTGGCGCACCCGGTACTCGACGTTGAAGCCGCGCGTGCGGCCCTGCAGGTACGCGGCGATGGCCTCGCGCACGGGCGCGACGTCGTCCGGGTGGTAGGGCGTGCGCGCGATCCAGTCGCGCCGCGGCCGCTGTGGCTCGCCGCTCTCGGGCCAGAACAGCTGCTGCGCGCGCGGCGACAGGAAGACCTGGTCGCTCGCCAGGTCCCAGTCCCACAGGCCCTGATCGGAGCCGGCCACCGCGAGCTGGTAGCGCTCTTCCGAGCGGCGCAGCGCCTCCTCGGTCTGCTTCTGCTCGTCGATGTCGGTCACCGAGCCGGCCATGCGCAGCGCACGGCCTGTGGCATCGCGCTCGCACAGCCCGCGCACGCGCACCCATCGCCAGCGGCCATCCATGCCGCGCACACGGTACTCGCAGGCGTACACCGCCGTGCGCCCGGCGATGTGGGCCTCCAGGTCGGTGCTGCGGCTGGCGTCGTCGTCCGGGTGCACGCGGACCTGGCCCCGCCAGTCGTCCAGGCGCACATGGTCGGGCCCGGGGTGCAGTCCGAAGATCTCGCGCGCACGCGGCGAGCCGTACATCTCGTTCGTGCGCAGGTTCCAGTCCCAGATGCCTTCCTCGGAGCCGGCCGCCGCGAGCGCAAACCGCTGGCGCGACAGCTCCAGCGAAGCACGGGCCGCTGCCAGCCGGCGCAGCTGGCGCCGCAGCAGCGCCAGCAGGACCAGCGCCACCGCCATCAGCGTTCCCGTGCGCAGCACCGTGCCCCGGGTGCGCTCGCGCCAGGGGGCGAGTGCGCGCTCGGCGTCGCGCGTGATGACGATGGACAACGGGTAGTCGGGCACGGCCGCGCGCACGCCGAACTGCGTGCGGCCGTCGGACGGATCGACGGCCCGGGCCGCCACCAGCGTGCGGCCCGCCCAGGCCGCCTCCAGCGCAGCAAAGCCGGTCCACGGGCGGCCGAGCGCCTGCGTGGCCATCGGGTGGCGCGCCACGAGGTGGCCGTCGTCGTGCAGCACCGAGATCGTGGAGTCGGCCTCGGCGGCGATCTCACGGAAGAAGTCCTGGAAGTAGGCCACGCGCACGCTGGCCGCCACCACGCCGGCGAAGCGGCCGTCGGCCGTCTCGAGGCGGCGTACCACCGGCAGGAACCAGCTTCCGGTCGCCAGTGCCCCCGGCCGTACGGTGGCCAGCACAGGCGTGTCGCGTGGCGCGGCGCGCAGGCGCTGGTAGACCGGGTCGGAGGCAAAGTTCACCAGCGGCAGCGGCAGGCTGGCCACCGCCGAACTGGCGTAGCGGTCGGCCCTGGCATCGAAGAGCGCCAGGCCCTCGGCCTGCACCAGGCCCAGCGCCTGGATCTTCAGGTCGTCGTGCAGCTGGTCTGCGGGCTTGCTGCGCAGGTCGGTCGAGCGGTTCTGCGCGACGACATTGCGCAGCACCACGTCCACCGCCTGCAGGCTGCGCGCCGTCTGCTCGGCGGTCACCCGGGCCTGGCCTTGCAGGTCGCGGCCGATCTCCGCCACGGCCGCGTGTTGGCTGCGCACGATGTCGTCGGCCGACAGGCCCGCCATCGCGGCGATGAAGAACAGCCCGATGCCGGTGACCCAGCGGCCGAGCAGCGTGGACAGGCGGTCGTCGGCGTCGCTCACTTCACGTGCGCAACAGGCTGCGGACCGCACGCCGCAGCGCGTCGCCGGTGGTCGGCTTGGGCAGCAGGCCGTCGGCTCCGAGCGCGCGTGCCGCCGGTCCGCAGCAGTCGACGCTTGCAAACACGTTGGTCGACAGCACGAGGATCGGGACGTGGCCATGGGGGCCGAGCCGCGTGCGCAGGGCATCGACATGCGCCCGGCTCGGGAATGGCAGGTCGGCGATGGCCAGGGCCACCGCGTGGGTGCCTCCTGGCGCGGCCCCGGGTTGCGGCACCGGGCACACCGGCAGGCCCTCGGGTTGCAGCCACTGTTCGATCAGCCCGGCCAGGTCGGCGTCGGCGTCGAGCACCAGCGCGCACGGTGCGCCGCAGTCGACGGGCGGATGCGCAATTCGATCGGTCATGGCGGGCTCGGCAGCACACCCGCATGATGCATCGCGCGCCATGGCCGCGTGGTGGCGTCGGGGGTGGGTCGTGGCATGGCAGCTCCTCGGAAGCGCGGCTTGGCATCGTGAGGATGGCCGGCTCCGGTTGCACGCCGCTTGCAGGGAGCGGCCGCAGCATTGCAATTGCAATCTTGCGGCCGTGGCGCACCGTCAGCGCACCGTGTCGACGGCGGCGTCGAAGAAGTAGCCGCTGCCGCGCTCGGTCTTGATGTAGGTCGGCCGCGCAGGATCGGCCTCGACCTTGCGCCGCAGCCGCAGGATCTGCACGTCGATCGAGCGGTCGTAGACCTCGGCGTTGTGCAGGCGCGAGAGTTCGAGCAGCTGGTCGCGCGTCAGGACGCGCTGCGGGGCCGACAGGAAGGCCGCGAGCAGGCTGAACTCGCCGTTGGTCAGCTCGACCTGGCGGCCATCGGCGGCCTTCAGCCGGCGCAGGCCGACGTTGAGCTCCCAGGGTCCGAAGCGGTAGGCCCGGACGCGCGCCACCGCATCGGCGACGCTGGCATGCAGCTGCGCGCGCCGGAGCAGGGCACGGATACGGGCCAGCAGTTCCCGCGGGCTGAAGGGTTTGGTCAGGTAGTCGTCGGCACCCAGCTCCAGGCCCATCACGCGGTCGGCCTCCTCGGCGCGACCGGTCAGCATCAGGATCGGAATGGCCGAGGACGCGCGCAGCCGCCGCGCGATCGCCAGGCCATCTTCGCCCGGCAGGCGCAGGTCGAGGATCAGCACGTCGGCCGTCTCGCTCGCCATCGCGGCGTCGAGCGCGGCGCCGCTGGCGACGGCATGCACGCGCAGCTCGTTGTCTCCCAGGTAGTCGGTGAGCAGCTGTCGGATCGCAGGATCGTCGTCGAGCACGAGCACCAGCGGACGGTGCGTGGCGGCGGTGGGCGCAGGCGCGGGCGTTTCCGGAAGCATGGTCGGGCCGCATTGTCGGCCACCGCGGTCGTCAACGAGGCCCCGGTCGACGCGGGGGCTTTGCAGCGCCCGCTCGGCCTGCGCCGGGACGTGCTGCCGCAACGGCCAGCCGTGCCACCCAGGAACGGCCGATGCCCGGTGGCGGCGACGCACACGGCGTTCCGTGTCGCCGGGCGGGGCCGCTCGCGGGCACCACCTGCTGCCGGCCGTGCCGTACCACCGGCTGCCGCAGGCCCAGGCGCTGCTGCGCCAGCGGTGCCAGTGCAGCGCAATCGTCATGCGCACGCCGGGCACCAGCTCCAGCAGCCGGCCGTCAGCCAGCAGCGGCCGGGCCCGGTCTGTCGGCAGCAGTGCGTAACTGCGGCCTTGTGCCGTCGCGCGCAGCAGGGCCTCGGGCGAAGGGGTGTAGTGGCGGCGGTAGCGTTCCACCGCCACCCCGAACACCTGGCGCAGAAAGTCGCCGTGCAGGCCGTCCTTCCTGTCGAACAGCAGCGCCGGCGCGCCCAGCACCGCCTGCAGCGTCCCGCCCCTGGGGAAGTGCTGCTTCGTGCGCGAGCTGCCGGCAGCCGCCTACACCGTCAAGCATCTGGAGCGCGGCACTGCCGACGGCCTGATGCTGGCGTGAGCCGGCCCGGGGGCCGGCCGCGCGGTGGCGGGGTCAGGCTGGCGCCTCGGGCTGCGGACAACGCGCGGGAGCCGAGGCGCTGCCGTCGTCGCCGGTGGCAGCGCCACCGCCTTCGGCCCGTGCCCGGAAGCTGGCGTCGCGCTCGACCCGGCAGATCTGGATGCGGTACTCGGCATAGAAGCCGCGCCGGCCGGCGATGGCTGCCGCCTTGTGTTCGGGGCTGAGCGACCAGGCGCGCTGGTGCTCCATGTTGTCGAACTCCACCAGCGTCACCCGTTCTCCATCGTCGGCGACGAACATCTTGTGGCCCAGGAAACCAGGCATCTGCTCGGCCAGCGCCGCGGTGGTCTGCACGTGGCGGTCGTACTCGGCCCGGTGGCCTGCGTTCAGGCGCGATCGGAAGACGGTCAGGATCATCGACAACCTCGTCGGCAGTGGCAGGAGGCCGCAGCCTAGCGCTGCGGACTGCCGCTCATTTGACGAGGAAGCCGTGGTTCGCGCAGTCTGCAACAAGCCGCGACGGGTGTAACTGCCACCCCGTGGCCGCCGCTCGCTTCAGGCGGCCTTCCAGAAGATGTAGTCGGCCTGGTAGCGCACCTGCTGACGGGCGCCGACCGTCTGCGCGGTGCACGGCGCGGCCGGCGCCACGCCGCCCTGCGTGGCCACGCGCTGGATGTAGGTGACGCCGCTCATGGCGCCCGCCCCCATGGCCGGGTTGGCCTGCACCAGCTGCAGCGGAATGCTGCCGGCGGCGGCCGGCGCCACGGCCAGTTGCTTGCCGGTGAGCTTGCTCTTGTCGCTGGCTTCCCAGGTGGCGGGCGGGCCATAGTAGCTGCCCACGGTGCGGCCGCTGCGGTCGGTCAGCGTGGCCTGCGGGCCGACGAAGACCCATTCATGCGCACCGGCCATCTCGGCCTTGGCGCGGCACTCGTAGGTGATCTCGCCCGCGCCCACGGTCTCCATCGCCACGCGGTGGCCGGCCGGCACCTGCACGGGGGCTGGCAGAGTCGCCTGCGAGAACATCGGCGCCGGCATCGTGCGGGTGGCGCAGGCCGACATGGCGGCGGTCACGGCCAATGCGGCCAGCAGGGACGGGCGGGGGGTGGTGGTCATGGGCGAACTCCTCGTTGCGTGGCTGGAAGGGTGCGCCGGGCTGGTCTGCCCGGCTGTTCCTGCTGTACGCACGCAGCGGGCTGCTGGATGCAGCCCGTTCGCCCGGCGCTGCCTTCAGCGCCTGTGCCCGACCTCGAAGTCGTTGCGGCCGCTGCGATCCACGCCGCGCAGCAGCCACAACGGCCGGCGCGAGAAGTCCACCGGCACACCGCTCTGGCCGTCGGCCGGGCGCAGGTGGCGCTCGAAGACCGAGCTGGCCGGCATGTAGCGCAGCGCCACGCCGGTGCGCCGCTGCGCCGAGCGGTTGGCTGCGGCACCGTGGATCATGTAGACGTCGTGCAGCGACATCTGCCCGGGTTCGAGCGTGATGTCCACGGCGCGGCTCTCGTCGAAGCTGTCGCTGTCCAGGCGCTGGTTCAGCGTCAGGTCCTGTCGGTCTTCGCGCAGGTGCGCGTGCAGGCGCTGCGCCCGGTGCGAGCCGGGAATCACACGCAGGCAGCCGTTGGCCGGCGTCGACGGCTCCAGCGCCACCCACACGGTGCAGGTGGCCAGCGGGCGGATCGGCCAATAGTGACCGTCCTGGTGCCACGGGGTCTCGTAACCTTCGGCCGCTGGCTTGCAGAAGACGTGGCAGCCCCAGAGGATGACGTCGTCGCCGATGACGCTGGCCACCAGGTCGACGATGGCCGGGTCTTGCGCCAGTTCGAGAAAGCGCGCGCTGCCACGCACGCCCTCGCCGTTGTCGCCTGCGATGTGCGCCGAGACCAGCTTCTCGGGCCGCACGCCGGGGTTGTCGTGCAGCAGTTGCTCCAGCGCCTGCTGCAGGCCCTGCAGCTGGGCCGGCGGCAGGCGGAAGGCCGGGACGACCCAGCCTTCCGTGTGGTAACGCGCCACCTCGTTGGCGCTCAGGCCAGCCATGGCGGCCGGCTACTGCGAAGCCGCCGGAGCGGCCGGCGTGGCGGCAGGCGCCACTGTGGCGGCTGCCGGCGCATGCGCCGCCGCCTTGGCCGGGCCGGTGCTCATCGGCAGCAGCGGCACGATCAGCAGGGCCACGATGTTGATGATCTTGATCAGCGGGTTCACGGCCGGGCCGGCGGTGTCCTTGTACGGGTCGCCGACCGTGTCGCCGGTGACGGCCGACTTGTGGGCGTCGCCGCCCTTCTTGTGCAGCACGCCGTTGGCATCGGTGAAGCCTTCCTCGATCAGCTTCTTGGCGTTGTCCCAGGCGCCGCCGCCGGTGCACATGCTGATGGCAACGAACAGGCCGGTGACGATGGTGCCCATCAGCAGGCCGCCGAGCGCAGCCGGGCCGAGCAGCATGCCCACCAGGATGGGGGCGACCACCGGCAGCAGGCTGGGCACGATCATTTCCTTGATCGCCGCGGTGGTCAGCATGTCGACGGCCGCGCTGTAGTCGGGCTTGCGCTTGTTGGCCATGATCTGGCCGTCGGCGAACTGCTTGCGCACTTCCACCACCACCGCACCGGCAGCGCGGCCCACGGCTTCCATCGCCATGGCGCCGAACAGGTAGGGGATGAGGCCGCCGATGAACAGGCCGACGATCACCTTGTGGTCGCTGAGATCGAAGCTCAGGTCCATGCCACGCGCTTCCAGTGCGTGCGTGTAGTCGGCAAACAGCACCAGCGCCGCGAGGCCGGCCGAGCCGATGGCGTAGCCCTTGGTGACGGCCTTGGTGGTGTTGCCCACGGCGTCGAGCGGGTCGGTGATGTCGCGCACGCTGCTGGGCAGCTCGGCCATCTCGGCGATGCCGCCGGCGTTGTCGGTGATCGGGCCGTAGGCGTCGAGCGCCACCACGATGCCGGCCATGCTCAGCATCGCCGTGGCCGCCACCGCGATGCCGTACAGACCGCCTAAAGCGTAGGCGGCGTAGATGGCGGCACAGATCAGCAGCACCGGGTAAGCGGTGGAGCGCATGCTGACGCCCAGGCCCGCGATGATGTTGGTGCCGTGGCCGGTGGTCGAGGCCTGCGCGATGTGCTTGACCGGGCTGTATTGCGTGCCTGTGTAGAACTCGGTGATCCACACCAGCGCCGCGGTCAGCGCCAGGCCGACGAAACACGCGCCCCACAGCTTCAGCGCCGTGGTGGTGGCGCCGCCCGCCAGCGCCACCGGCTCGGGGAAGACCGCCTGCGTGACGAAGTAGAAGGCGATCAGGCTCAGCACGCCGGCCACCGCCAGGCCGCGGTACAGCGCCGGCATCACGTTCACCATGCCCGGCTTGGCCTTCACGAAGTAGCAGCCGATGATCGACGCGATGATCGAGACGCCGCCCAGCACCAGCGGGTACACCACGCCGGCCATCGGCACGGCCGTCAGCATGATGGCGCCCAGCGCCATCGTGGCGATCAGCGTCACGGCGTAGGTCTCGAACAGGTCGGCCGCCATGCCGGCGCAGTCGCCGACGTTGTCGCCCACGTTGTCGGCGATCACGGCCGGGTTGCGCGGGTCGTCTTCCGGGATGCCGGCCTCGACCTTGCCCACGAGGTCGGCGCCGACGTCGGCGCCCTTCGTGAAGATGCCGCCGCCCAGCCGCGCGAAGATGGAGATCAGCGACGAGCCGAACGCCAGGCCCAGCATCGGCTTGAGCACCTGCGACAGCGAGGTGCCTTCAGCCGGCATGCGTGCGCCGGTGATCCACCAGAAGAACAGCGCCACGCCTATCAGGCCCAGGCCCACCACCAGCATGCCGGTGATGGCGCCGCCCTTGAACGCGACGTCGAGCGCCGGGCCGATGCCGCGCGTGGCGGCCTGCGCGGTGCGTACGTTGGCGCGCACCGAGATGTTCATGCCGATGAAGCCGCAGGCGCCCGAGAGCACGGCGCCCAGCACGAAGCCGATGGCGGTCTTGGTGTCGAGGAAGAAGAAGATCAGCACGGCCAGGATCACGCCGACGATGCCGATGGTCTTGTACTGCCGCGCGAGGTAGGCCGCGGCACCCTGCTGGATGGCGCCCGAGATCTCCTGCATGCGCGCGTTGCCGGCGTCCTGCCCCAGGATCCAACTTCGCTGGACGAATCCGTAGAGCACCGCAGCGACACCGCAGGCCAGCGCTACATAGAGCGCCATCGTGGTGGACATGGAAAGGTCTCCTTCCTCGTTCGGGTCTTGTGATGGATGGACACCGTCCGTCGCAGCACGGCGGTGCGCCGATCGATGCTAGGGGAAGGTCGCCCTGCCAGGCATGGGGTTTCCCTGCGGTGTGACTCGGGGCTGACCCGCGTCAAAGCCCGTCAGGCGTGGGCAAGCGCAGCATCTAAAATCGCGGGCAATCCCTGACCGAAAGCTGTCCATGAGCCTGCACAACGTGACCCCCGGCGCCAAGGCGCCCGACGAATTCAACGTCATCATCGAGATCCCGATGAACGGCGACCCGATCAAGTACGAGGTCGACCACGACACCGGCGCGCTGTTCGTCGACCGTTTCATGAGCACGTCGATGCACTACCCGTGCAACTACGGCTACATCCCGAACACGCTGGCCGATGACGGCGATCCGGTGGACGTGCTCGTCATCACCCCGGTGCCGCTGATTCCCGGCGTGGTCGTCACCTGCCGCCCGCTGGGCATGCTGAAGATGGACGACGAAGCCGGCGGCGACAACAAGCTGCTGGCGGTGCCGATCGACAAGATCCTGTCGATCTACTCGCAGTGGAAGAAGCCGGAAGACCTGAACCCGCTGCGCCTGAAGACCATCCAGCACTTCTTCGAGCACTACAAGGACCTGGAGCCCGGCAAGT
>VFQM010000731.1_pt1 | contig 34057 bp, 32 predicted proteins | sample 3512391 | NCBI WGS metagenome assembly VFQM01 (sample SAMN10412369, study PRJNA504923) | tailings metagenome | isolation source: Replicate 1 from Balatoc abandoned mine | place: Philippines
GCGACGAAATCGCGGCCCTCTTCGACCAGCCCTTCACCGAGCTGCTGTTCCAGGCTGCCAGCGTTCACCGCGAATATCACCCCGCGACCGAGGTGCAGCTGTGCACCCTGCTCAGCATCAAGACCGGCGGGTGCCCGGAGGATTGCGGCTATTGCTCGCAGTCGGTCCATGCCGACAGCGGCGTCGAAGCGACCAAGCTGATGGACGTGCAGGCCGTGCTCCAGCGCGCGGCGCAGGCGAAGGATGCGGGCTCGCAGCGCTTCTGCATGGGCGCGGCGTGGCGCAATCCCAAGGACCGCGATATGCCCGCGATCGTGGAGATCGTGAAGGGTGTCTCCGCCATGGGGCTTGAAACCTGCATGACGCTGGGGATGCTCGAGCCGCATCAGGCCGAGATGCTGGCCGAGGCGGGGCTCGACTATTACAACCACAATATCGACAGCTCGCCCGAATATTACGAGCGCGTCATTTCCACCCGCGATTTCCAGTGCCGCTTGGATACGCTCGATCACGTGCGCAAGGCGGGGATCAATGTCTGCTCTGGCGGGATCGTCGGCATGGGCGAGACGCGCGAGGACCGGGTGGGCTTCATCCACACCCTTTCCAACCTGCCGCAGCATCCCGAAAGCGTGCCGGTCAATGCGCTGGTGCCGGTCAAGGGCACGGTGTTGGGGAATATGCTGGCCGATACCCCGCTCGCCAAAATCGACGATATCGAGTTCGTCCGCACCGTCGCGGTCGCGCGCATCGCCATGCCGCGCTCGATGGTGCGGCTCTCGGCCGGGCGTGAGTCCATGTCCGAAGCGACGCAGGCACTGTGCTTCCTCGCAGGCGCGAATTCGATCTTCACCGGCGACAAGCTGCTCACCGCGCCCAATGCCGGCGATGACAAGGACGGCGCGCTGTTCGCCAAGCTCGGCCTCACCGCGCTAAAGGGCGAGGAACCCGCGCGGGCGTGCAAGAGCGCGGCGCATGTATAACTTCCGTTCGCCCTGAGCTTGTCGAAGGGCCGCCTTTCTTTAAGTCGCAAGCCGAAAGGGAGAAGAACGGTGCTTCGACAGGCTCAGCACGAACGGGACGTTAGCTGATGGTGTTCGATATCATCGCCGCAGCCGCGCTCGGTGCGGTCACTGCGCCCCCGGCAGTCGAACCCCAACCGCTTTCTATCGGCAAGACGGTGACCCTCGAAGCCTTGGGCGAGGCCCGCGAGGTCAATATCGTTCTGCCGATCGGTTACGCCGAGGAGCCGGACAAGCGCTGGCCGGTCATCTATCTGCTTGATGGCGGGCTGACGCAGGACGTCCTGATGGGCGCCGGGCTCCAGCGTTGGAACACCATCTGGGGGCGCAGCCAGAACGCGATCCTCGTCGGCATCGAAACCAGGAACCGGCAACGCGAACTGCTCCCGACGACTAGCGATCCTGCCGAGCGCCAGCGCTGGCCGACCGCAGGTGAAAGCGCGGCGTTCCGGGCGTGGATCGCCGACACGGTCAAACCGATGATCGAAGCGCGCTATCGCCACGATGGCAACGCCTTCCTCGTCGGCGAGAGCGCGGCGGGCCATTTCGTGGTTGAAACCTGGGCCAGCGCGCCGGAGATGTTCACCGGCTACGCGGCGATCAGCCCCAGCCTGCAATGGGATTTCGAGGCCTTGAGCCGCCGTCCGCTGGGTGAGGGCAAGCGCCCGCCGCTCTATCTCAGCCTCGCCGACGAAGGCGGGGCGACCGAGAGCGGCATGATGCGGCTGCTGGACACCCTCCCGCAAAGCCAGCCCTACTGCTTCTCCGACCGCCGCACGCAGCTGCGCCACGCCACCAGTTTGCACGGCCTGCTGCCCGAGGCGCTGCAATATCTGCTGCCGACCGGGGTTGATTACCTCGAGGAATACGGCTTCATTCTGCGCTGCGAGAAACGGGGCGGCTGAATGAGCCTCGGTTTCTCCGTCAATACCTTGCTGCCCAAGGCGCGCGGGGGCGGGCAATTGCGCATGGGGCTGGTGAAGCTGGAGGAACGCCAGTGGCTCCAGCCCGCGCCTGACCTCGTAGCGCGGGCGGCGGGGTTTGGCGAGTGGCCCGAGGGCGTGCAGCTCACCTCCGAGGTCGATGCACCGGGCCGCGAGCTGGCCGCCATGCTCGGCACACATGGCGCGCTCCCTCAAGCCGCGCTCGCTGTCCACGAAGACCTGTGCCTGCTCACCAAACGCGAAGGCGAGGACGCCTATCGCCTGATCGGGGCAGCGGTGGCGTGGCCCTCGGACTGGCACCCGAGCGAGAAGATCGGCCTGCCCCTGCGCGCGCTCCATGCGCCGATTGCGGGCTACGAGGAGCAGCTCGCCACCGGGGTCGACCGCTTCATGGAAACCCTGCGACCCGGCCTCATCTACGGGCGCTGCAACTGGTTCATCGCGGCGACGGGCGAGCGCCGCTGGCTCCCCGACCGCCCGCCTGCCGAGGCCTTTGCCCACGTCACTCCCGACAACGCGGGCGAGACCCTGTTCGTGCGCTCCGAGCGCCAGACGCTCCGCCGCCTGCCGTTGACGGGCGCGATCCTGTTCACCATCGGCATTTATGTCGAACCGCTCGGGCGCCTCTCCCCCGCCAATATCGCCATGCTGGGCCGCGCGGTGCAAAGCCTCGTCAACGGCGAGGGTGACCGCAGGGGCGCGCCCGCCTATGCTGCCAGCCTGATTGCCTTTGCCGAAAGGAACGCCGCATGATCGCCACGCTGTTTCTCCCGCTGCTTGCCCAGGCCGCGCAGCCGCCCGTGCCCGAATGGAACTGCGCCGATCCGCAGGTGCAGATGGAAATGAACTGGTGCGCCGGGCAGCAATACGAGGCCGCCGATGCCGCGCTCAATGCGCAATGGGCGATCACCGCCGAGGTGATGAAGACGCGCGATGCAGAATGGGCGGAGCTTGGCTCGTCCGACAAGCGGCCGGGCTTTTTCAAGAGCCTGCTCGAAGCCCAGCGCGCCTGGCTACGCTATCGCGATGCGCATTGCCGGGTGGATGGCTATGCCGCACGCATGGGGAGCCTCGAATCACTGTTGGTCTCCACCTGCAAGACGCGCCTCAGCCGCCTGCGCACCGAGGAACTCCTGAGCCTGATCGAGGACGCGGGCTAAGCGCAAATCCGCTAGCTTGCTTGCTGCGCATTCCCTCGGCATAGCCCTCGGCCGTAACGGCACCCTTTGGAGAGAGGTTTTCCGCCCTTGTTCTCGAAAATCCTGATTGCCAACCGCGGCGAGATCGCCTGCCGGGTCATCACCACCGCGCGAAAAATGGGGATCAAGACCGTCGCGGTCTATTCCGATGCCGACGCGCGCGCGCCCTTTGTGGCGATGGCGGACGAGGCGGTGCATATCGGGCCTTCGCCGGCCGCCGAAAGCTACCTGATCGCCGACAAGATCATCGCCGCCTGCAAGCAGACCGGCGCGGAAGCGGTGCATCCGGGCTACGGCTTCCTTTCCGAACGCACCTCCTTTGCCGAGGCGCTGGCGAAGGAAGGCATCGCCTTCATCGGCCCGCCGGTGGGCGCGATTGCCGCCATGGGCGACAAGATCGAATCCAAGAAGCTCGCCAAGGAAGCGGGCGTCAATGTCGTCCCCGGCTTTGTCGGCGAGATCGAGGATACCGAGCACGCGGTACGCATCTCGAACGAGATCGGCTATCCGGTGATGATGAAGGCGAGCGCCGGGGGCGGGGGCAAGGGGATGCGCTTGGCCTACAGCGAGGCCGACGTGCGCGAGGGCTTTGAAAGCGTGAAGCGCGAAGGCCTCAATTCCTTCGGCGACGACCGCGTCTTCATCGAGAAGTTCATCCTCAATCCGCGCCACATCGAGATCCAGATCCTCGGTGACCAGCACGGCAACATCCTCTATCTGAACGAGCGCGAATGCTCGATCCAGCGCCGCCACCAGAAAGTGGTCGAGGAAGCGCCGTCGCCCTTCGTGACGCCCAAGATGAGGAAGGCGATGGGCGAGCAATGCGTCGCTCTGGCGCGCGCGGTGGGGTATTACAGCGCGGGGACGGTCGAGCTGATCGTCAGCGGCGCGGACCCGACGGGTGAGAGCTTCTACTTCCTCGAAATGAACACCCGGCTTCAGGTCGAACACCCTGTCACCGAAGCGATCACCGGGATCGATCTCGTCGAACAGATGATCCGTGTGGCCGCGGGCGAGAAGCTGGCGATGACGCAGGACGACATCGGCATCGACGGCTGGGCGATCGAGAACCGTGTCTATGCCGAAGACCCCTATCGCGGCTTCCTGCCCTCCACCGGGCGGCTGGTGCATTACGCGCCCCCGCTCCCCGGCTGGACGGAAGACGAGACCGTTGCGGGCAAGCCCCGCCGCGGCGTGGCGCGAGGGCCCGGCTCTGTGCGCGTCGACGACGGGGTCTATGAAGGCGGCGAGGTTTCGCGCTTCTACGACCCGATGATCGCCAAGCTGATCACCTGGGCCCCGACCCGCGACGAGGCAGCGGATTTGCAGATCGAGGCGCTCGATCATTTCCGCATCAAGGGCCTCGGCCACAATGTCGATTTCCTCTCCGCCATCATGCAGCACCCGCGCTTCCGTTCGGGCGAACTCACCACGGGCTTCATCGCCGAGGAATATCCCGAAGGCTTCCACGGCGCGGCGACCAGCGACGATGTGAAGCGCATGCTTGCCGCCGTGTGCGCGGGCAACGAGTTCAGCCTCCAGAGCCGCGCGCGCCGGATCACGGGCCAGCTGGACGGGCCGCTGCCGGTGACATCCGAATGGATGGTGAAGCTGGGCGATGAACGTTTCGAAGTGACCCTTGGCGAAGGCCACGCGCTGGTGGATGGCGTGCGGGTCGAGGGCACCTGCAACTGGCTGCCCGGCATGGTCCAGGCCGAGGCTGTCGGCAAGGTGGGCGAGGGCGCCGAGCACCGGCTCGGCCTCATCGTCGAGCGCACCGGCAACCAGTGGAAGGTGACCACCCGCGGCGCGGCCCACACCGCGCTGGTGCTGCCGCTGCGTCTGGCGCGGCACGAGAGCCTGATGCTGGAAAAGGTTCCGCCCGATCTTTCGCGCCTGCTGATCTGCCCGATGCCGGGGATGCTGGTGAAGCTGCACGTGGCCGAGGGCGAAACTGTGCAGCCCGGCCAGCCGCTTGCCACGGTCGAGGCGATGAAGATGGAGAACATCCTGCGCGCCGAGAAGGAAGGCGTGATCGCGAAAATCAACGCCGCCGAGGGCGAAAGCCTCGCGGTCGATGCGGTGATCCTCGAGCTGGAATAGGGCGCAGGCACCGTGCTGATGGCCACTTGACCGGCATCGCGTCGGGCGCGGCTTTGCGTCAAAGCACAATCTTGCTGCAGTGCGGCGAAACAATCTTGCCGCAACTGTTGTAGAATTGCGCCAAACGGTTGATATTTCGCGCCAGTCCGCTGCCAGTGTTTGGCTAACGACCCCGAATCAGGCGACTATGCCCTTGCCGAGTCGCGGTATTCCCCGTGCTCGCAGATTGAATCTCGGTGGGAGGATTTGATCATGGCACATACCGGAACCGGGTTTTTCGACCGGAAGGGCAACTTCTTCAAGACGGCGCGCGATGCGACTGTGAGCGATATTGCCGGTCTGCTCGGCCAGATCGGCGAGGGCGAGAGCCTTGCGCCCGGCATCGCCTACATGCTGCTCGAACGCCGCGCCGAGATCGAGCGGCTGTTCGCCGAGCATGACAAGATGCTGGAAGAGGAAGCCGCGATGAAGGCCGCACGGCAAGGCGACACCGGCGACAATATCGCCAAGCTGCCGAGCCGTCCGGTCGCCTGAGATCGGGTTCAGTCCAGGGCCAGATGCAGGCACTGGTTGAAGTCGGTGAGCGTGTAGCCGCCGAAAGCCTCGCCGTTCACGAAGCCGCGCTTGCGATAGAGCGCCAGCGCCGGTTCGAAGGCCGGACCGCTGCCGGTTTCGAGGCTGAGCACCGACAGGCCTTGCGCCTCTGCATGATCGATGATCGTCTCCAGCAGCGCCGCCGCCAGACCCCTCCGCAGGAAATCGGGATGGGTGCGCATCGACTTCACCTCGCCGCGCGCGGAATCGAGCCGCTTCATCGCACCGATCGCGGCCACCCGGTCGCCACAATACGCTGCCCATACGGTGACATCGTCGGCCTGCAATCCGCTGAGATCGAGTGCGAAGCTGTGTCCGGGCGGCGAGCCTTCGACCATGCTGCGCTGGTGGTAGGCGATCAATGCCTGCACCTCGCGGTCGTCGAGATCGGCCAGCGCGATCCGCATGCCTATTCCTCGACGATCGCCACCGCGCGGATCCAGCCTGCGCTGGCGCGTTCGATCTTCACCGGAAAGCAGCTCACCATGAAGCCGTGCGGGGGAAGGCTGGCGAGGTTGGCGAGCTTTTCGATCTGGTAATAGGGCCGGATGCGCCCGGCCTTGTGGCCTTCCCAGATGATCGCCGGATCGCGCGTCTCGGCCCAGCGCCGCGCGGTGTGGCTGAAGGGCGCGTCCCAGCTCCAGGCGTCGGTGCCGACCACCTCGACGCCCCTTTCGGTCAGCCACAGCGTCGCCTCCGCGCCGAGCCCGACGCCCTGATCGGTGAAATTGTCGGTGCCATAGACCGCACCCGACTGCACCAGCACGATATCGAGCGGTTCGAGCCGGTAGCCGATCCGCGCGAGCTCCGCCTCGACCTCGGCGGCGCTGACGACATGGCCGTGGGGCAGGTGGCTGAAATCGAGCTTCACGCCGGGGCGGAAGAAGCGGTCGAGCGGGGCCTCGTCGATGCTGGGCGCGGGGCGCGCGCCCGCATCCGTGGTCGAATGGAAGTGCCACGGCGCGTCCATGTGGGTGCCGTTGTGCGTCGAGAGTTCGACGAATTCCACCGCCCAGCCTTCGCCGTCGGGCAGGTCTTCGCGGCGAAGTCCGGGGAAGAAAATCGCGATCTGCTCCCACGTGCTCTCGTGGGTCATGTAAGTGACCTTGGGGCGCATCACCTCGGGATCGGAGATCACGTCATTGGTGATCGGGATCGAGAGATCGACGAAACGGGTCATGCGGCAAGCTCCGCGTCAAGGAAGGCGGCAATGTCGGCGAGATCGACGTCGCGCGCGACATAGGCTTCGCCCAGTGCGCGAAGCAGCAGGAAGGGCAGGGTGGTGCCTTCGGCCTTCTTGTCGTGGCGCATATGCTCGACAAGGGCCGCGCCGTCGCAGGCGAGGTCCAGCGCGGCAAGACTGGCGGGCAGGCCGGCAGCGGCAATCGCAGTCGTCGCCCGCCCGGCATCCGCTTGCGAAATCTCCCCGCGCCGCGCCGAATACTTCGCCGCCAGCACCATGCCGAGCGCGACCGCCTCGCCGTGCAGCAACCTGTCGGAAAAGCCGGTCTCCGCCTCCAGCGCATGGCCGAAAGTGTGGCCGAGATTGAGCAGCGCGCGCAGGTCCAGCGTCTCGCGTTCATCCTCGGCGACAATCCGGGCCTTCATCGCGATACTGGTGGCAATCGCCTGTTCGAGCGGTTGCCCGTCGCGGGCCAGCACCTTGTCTCCATTGGCTTCCAGCCACGCGAAGAAGGCGGCATCGCCGAGCAACCCGTATTTGAGCACTTCGGCGTAGCCTGCGCGCATCTCGCGGTCGGGCAGGGTGGCGAGCACCAGCGGGTCGATCAGCACCAGCGCAGGCTGGTGGAAGGCGCCGATCAGGTTTTTCCCTGCGCGCGTGTTGATCGCGGTCTTGCCGCCGACCGAGGAATCGACCTGCGCCAGCAGCGTCGTCGGCACCTGCACGAAGCCGCAGCCGCGCTTCAGCACCGCGCAGGCAAAGCCGACAAGGTCGCCCACCACCCCGCCGCCCAGCGCGACCACGTGATCCTTGCGGGTGATGCCGAGGGCCAGCAGCCAGTCGCACAATTCTTCGAGCACCGCCCAGCTTTTCGCGCCCTCGCCCGGTTCGACCACGAACCAGTCGGCGGCATGTCCATCGGCGGCAAGGTTGCTGTCGAGCGCGGCACGGTAGAGCCGATGGGTGTTGGTATCAGCCACCACCGGCACCTTGCGCGCGCTGCCATAGCTCTTGAGGAAGGGCGCAGCCGCTTCGGCGAAGCGCCCCAGCAGGCCTTCCTCGATCACCACGTCATAGGCGCGCCCGGCCAGCGCCACTTCGATCACAGCCATTGGTCAATCGCCTCGATGATGGCGCGGGCGGTGTCGGCATGGGGGCCGTTCTCGCTCACCACGCGGATGGGGGCCTCGGCATAGAAGGGCGCGCGTGTCGCGGCCAGCCGGGTGAGGATTTCGCGGGGGTTGCCGTTCTTGAGCAGCGGCCGCGTGTTGCGCCGCGCGGTGCGCTCCACCAGCGTGTCGATATCGGCATCGACCCACACCGCGATCGCGCGTTCGAGGATCAGCGCGCGGGTCGAGGGATCGACAAAGGCTCCGCCGCCGGTGGCGATCACGCCGTGACCTTCCTCGATCAGGCGGGCGATCACCCGCCGCTCGCCGTCGCGGAAATAGGGCTCGCCGAACTGTTCGAAGATTTCCGGGATGGAAAGCTGCGCGGCCTCGACGATGGCCTCGTCGGCATCGACGAAATCGCGCCTGAGCAGGCTGGCGAGCTTGCGCCCGACGGTGGACTTGCCGACCCCCATCAACCCCACCAGCACCACCGGGCAGGTGATGCGCGCCGAGATGGCCGCCAGATCGGCAGGTGCGGGATCGGTTGATGCAGGCTCGGCGGACATTGCCGCACGGCCTATAGATGGGCTAGGGCGCGTGCAATATGGCAAACCTCTCCCGACCCTCGCCGGCCCGGCAGATTCTCTCGCGCGAACCTTCGCGGCCCGTGCGTTTGCCAGCGCGGCGGGTGGTGATCGGGTTGATGGTGGCGCTTGCGCTCGCGGGCCTCGCGTGGTTCGACGGCGGCGAGGAAGCGCTGCATCCGATCGCGCAGGAGATCGTTCTGCCCGGAGCATCGCAATGATGCGCGCCCGCACCCGTCTGACGCTGGGGCTGAGCGTGCTGGCGCTGGGCCTTGGCGGTGCCATCGGCGGAGCGGGTCTGGCTGGCCTCGCCAGCGCGCAGGGCAAGCCCGAATCGATCCTGCCGCCCGGTTTCGATGACCCCGCGCCAGCGCCCACCCCTGCGCCGCGCCCTGCGCCCGCGCCGAGCGGTGCGCCCGCGACGCAGGCCCGTCCGGCCGCGCCCGCCACGGTTCCGGCCCCCGGCACTGTCCTGCCCGGCACCGGCCCGGCCGCCGTTCCCGCCGATGCCCCGGCACTGCCCTCGATCACCCGCGACGAGCTGGCCCGCCTGCCGAGCCTTGAAGAGCTGGAAAACATGTCGACCGAGGAGCTCGACCAGCTGCTCGGGCTCAAGCCCAAGTCCGACATCCCTCCCGGTGCCCGCCGCGCGCTGACCCGTATCGGCGTGATGGCAAGCGAGGAGGGCGGCCTGCCGCCGCGCGCGCTTGCCAAGCAGCCGGACAAGCTGGTGCGCGCAGCGCTTAATGGCATGCGCGGGCCGATGGTCTCGCGCTGGGGCCATATCCTCGTGCGCCGCGCGCTGGCGAGCCGCCTGGCCGCGCCGCTCGGCATGGACCCGGTCGAATTCGCGGCCCTGCGCGTCGGCGTGCTCAACCGGATCGGCGAATTCGCCGTGGCGCGCGCGGTGGTGCAGGATATCGACACCGTCAACTGGTCGCCCGCGCTCACCGCCGAGGCGCTGACCGCCTATCTCGGCGCTGGCGACATCACGGGCGCCTGCCCTGCGGTGCGGCTGCAGGGTTCGGCCCGCGATGATGGCGAATGGCAGCTGATGCAGGCGATCTGCAACGCCTATGCGGGCGAGAGCGCACTGGCCGCCTCGCAGCTCGACCGCGCCCTGTTCCGCGGTGTTGCCCCGCGCATCGACGTGCTGCTGGCGCGGCGCTTTGCCGGGGCTGCAGGACGCGGCCAGCGGGCGGTGCAGATCGAATGGGAGCCGGTCGAGCAGCTCACCGCGTGGCGCTTCAGCCTCGCGACTGCCCTCGGCGAGCCGGTGCCCGAGAAGCTGCTGGAGTCGGCGCTTGGCGGGGCGGACAGCGGCTATTACGCCCGGTCCGGCGCGGTGCTGCCGATGCTTCCCGCGATCCAGCGCGCGCCCTTTGCCGGACGCGCCGCGCGCGAGGGGATCCTCTCCTCGCAGGCGCTGATCGACCTTTACAGTGCGGTCTATGCCGACAGCACCGCCGAGAGCGAGGCGCGGACCCACGCCGCTTCGCTGCGCGAGGCCTATGTCGCCGCCGACCCGGCCACGCGCATCGCCGCGATGCAGCGCCTGTGGGAGGCGGGCAATGCCATCGGCGGGGGAGACGGTTACGGCGCAAGGGTGCTCACCGCCTATGCCGCCGCGCGCATTCCGGCCGATGCCGCCCATGCCGATGCCGCCGGTGCGCTGATTTCCTCGATGCTCGCCGCCGGGCTCGATCGCGATGCGCTCGCCTGGCGCGAGGTGGTGGACGAAGGCTCGCTCGGCTGGGCGCTGATCGTGCTCTCCGCGCCGCGCAGCAATGGCGTGGGGCAGGGCGCGGTCGAAAGCTTCATCAGTGATGACGACAGCGCCGAGAGCCGCAAGTCGGCCTTCCTCGTCGCCGGTCTTGCCGGGCTCGGCCGGCTCGACGAGGGCGATACGGCCGCGCTGGCCGACGATCTCGGTGTCGATCTCGCCCGCCAGACCCGCTGGAGCCGGGCCATTGCGCGCGCCGCCGCCGTCAACAACCCGACGCTGGTGGCGCTGCTGGCAGGGCTCGGGATGCAGGGGACGAGCTGGGAGCAGATGACCCCGCTGCACCTCTATCACATCACCGCCGCGCTGACCCGCGTGGGGCTGGAGGCCGAGGCCCGGATGATCGCCGCCGAGGCGGTCGCGCGCGGCTGAGGCTGGCGGGCCGGTGTCCGCCGCGACCGAGGCGTTTCTCGCCATGCTCGCCGCCGAGCGCGGGGCTGCCGCCAACACGCTCGCCGCCTACCGCCGCGATCTCGCAGGGGCCGAGGAGGCGATCGGCGATCTCGCTGCGGCCGACCGCGATGCGGTCGCCAGCCTCGCGCAGGAATGGGCCGCGCTCGCGCCCGCCAGCGTGGCCCGCAAGGTCTCGGCGCTCAGGCAGTTCTTCGGCTTTGCCATCGACGAGGGCTGGCGCTCCGATGATCCCTCGGGCGCGCTCCCGGCCCCGCGCACCCGTCGTCCGCTGCCCAAGGTGCTCGGACACGCCGACATCGCCGCATTGTTCGCCCGCGCCGAGCTGGAAGCGGCGGGCGAGGAGCCGCAGGCGGTGCGCACCCTCGCGCTGATCGAGCTGCTTTACGGATCGGGCCTGCGCGCCTCGGAACTGGCGGAGCTGCCGCTGGTCGCGGTGCCGCGCGATGCGCCGTTCCTGACCGTCACCGGCAAGGGGGGCACGACCCGGCTGGTGCCGGTGGGTGCCCGCGCGCTGGAGGCGCTGTCGCGCTGGCTGGCGCTGCGCCCGGCCGAGCCCGCCTCGCGCTACCTGTTCCCCTCGAACAACGGCAAGCCGCTTACCCGCGTGCGATTGTTCCAGCTCCTGAAGGCACTGGCGGCGCGCGCCGGGCTCGATCCTGCGCGCATCAGCCCGCATGTGCTGCGCCATGCCTTTGCCACCCACCTGCTCGAAGGCGGAGCGGATCTGCGGAGCTTGCAGACTTTGCTCGGCCATGCCGACATTTCCACCACCCAGATCTACACCCATGTCGATGCGGCACGGCTGGTTGCCCTCGTCAATTCGCGACACCCTCTGGCGCAGGCGCTTGCCACACGCGCCGCATCGGACTAGCGCGGCGCAATGATTTCCTATCTCGATTTCGAGAAGCCGGTCGCCCAGCTGGAAGAACGCATCGCCCAGCTGCGCAGCGTCAACGCGCTGCATGATGTCGACGTCGCGCAAGAGATTGCGCGGCTCGAAGCCAAGAGCACCGAGCTGCTTGCCAGCACCTATGCCTCGCTCACCCCGTGGCAGAAAACCCAGGTCGCGCGCCATCCGCAGCGGCCGCATTTCCGCGACTATGTGGCGCACGCTTTCAGCGACTTCATGCCCTTGGGCGGGGACCGGCTCTATGCCGACGATCTTGCGATCATGGGCGGGTTCGCCACGCTGAACGGGCGGCGGGTGATGCTGATCGGGCACGAAAAGGGGCGCGACACCCAAAGCCGCATCCGCCACAATTTCGGCATGGGCAAGCCCGAAGGCTACCGCAAGGCGATCCGCCTGATGGAACTCGCGGGCCGATTCGGGCTTCCGGTCGTGACGCTGGTGGATACCTCGGGCGCCTTCCCGGGGATCGAGGCGGAAGAGCGCGGCCAGGCCGAAGCCATCGCCCGTGCGACCGAGGCCTGCCTTGCCCTGCCGGTGCCGATGGTCGCCGCGATCGTGGGCGAGGGCGGATCGGGCGGCGCGGTGGCGCTCGCCAGCGCCAACCGGGTGCTGATGATGGAACACGCGGTCTATTCGGTGATCAGCCCGGAAGGTTGCGCTTCGATCCTGTGGCGTACCTCGGAGAAGGCCGCCGATGCCGCACAGGCGATGAAGGTCACCGCCCAACATCTCAAGCGCGACAACGTGATCGACCGCATCGTCAAGGAGCCGGTCGGCGGGGCGCAGCGCGATCCTGTAGCGGCTGCAAGGTTGCTCGGCGCGGCGCTGACCGAAGAGCTTGACCAGCTTGCCGGCAAGGACGGCGCAGGCCTGATCGCCGCGCGCGAAGAGCGCTTTCTCGCCATCGGCGGTTAATCTTTCGCTTGCCAAACCCTTGCCGTGGGCGGGTTTCCGGATAGGCTAGGGCCTGACCGGAAAGCGCCGCAGGATGAGGGACTGATCATGGCACGATTCTCACGCAAGCAGCTCGCGCTTGGCGCGGCCGCGCTCGCGCTGGCGGGTGCGGTGGGCGGCAGCGGAGCGGCACAGACCCCGCGGCCCGGGAGCGCCATCACGCCGCAGGAAGCGCAGATGGGGGCGCAGTATCACCCGCAGTTCCTCGCCGAATTCGGCGGGGCGATGAGCGGGCCGCACGCCGCCTATGTCGAGCAGGTGGGCAAGACCATCGCGGTGCAATCGGGCCTCGGCAATGCGCGCGAGAGCTTCACTGTCAGCCTGCTGAATTCACCGGTGCACAACGCCTTCGCGGTGCCGGGCGGCTATATCTACACCACCCGTCAGCTCGTCACGCTGATGAACAACGAGGCCGAACTGGCGGCCGTGCTCGGTCACGAGGTCGGTCATGTCGCCGCGCGCCATTCGCAGCGGCGGCAGAAGGCTGCGCAGCGCAATTCGATCCTTGGCGTTCTCGGCGCGATCGGCTCCTCGATCCTGCTGGGCGATTCGCAGATCGGCAGCACCCTGTCGCGCACCTTCATGGAAGGCTCGCAGCTGCTCACCTTGCGGTTCTCGCGCAAGCAGGAGCTGCAGGCGGACGATCTGGGCATCCAGTATCTCGGTCGTGCCGGTTACGATCGCCGTGCCATGGCGACCGTGCTGGCCAGCCTTGCCGCGCAGAACGCGCTCGATGCGCGGCTGGCGGGGCGCAATGCGAGCGTGCCCGAATGGGCCTCGACCCACCCCGATCCGGCGAGCCGGGTGCAGACCGCGCTGTCAAAGGCCGGCGGCGCCACCGGCGGTGTTCTCAACCGCGACAGTTTCCTGACCCGGATCGACGGGCTGCTCTATGGCGATGATCCGGCGCAGGGTCTGATCGAGGGCAGCACCTTCATCCATCCCGAGCTACGGCTGGCCTTCACCGCGCCGCAGGGCTTCATCATGGTCAACGGCACCCGCGCGGTGAGCATTCAGGGGCAGGGCGGGCAGGCGCAGATGACGCTGGCGGCCTATAACGGCAATCTCGACACCTATGTCCGCCAGCAGTTCACCGCGCTGGGCGGGCAGAACCGCAATCTGGCGCCCGCGCAGATGGAGCGCACAACGGTCAACGGCCTGCCGGCGGCCTATGGGGTAGCGCGGGTCAACAATGGCAACTCGCAGGTCGATGTGGTGGTGTTCGCCTATGAATTCGCGCGCGACCGGGCCTATCACTTCACCGCGATCGCGCCTGCCGGCCGCGCGGGCACCTTCAATGCGATGTTCCAGTCGATGCGGCGCATAACCCCGGCCGAGGCCGGTTCGGTGGTGCCGAAGAAGCTGCAGGTGGTGACCGTGGCGCGCGGCGATACGGTCGCGAGCCTCGCGCGGCGCATGGCCTATCCTAGCGCGCAGGAGGAACGCTTCCTCGTGCTCAACGCCCTGCGGCCCGGCGAGGCGCTGGTCCCGGGCCAGAAGGTCAAGATCGTGGTGCGGGCGCGTTAATGCTCTGATCGCGCTGACGCGCGATGCAGACCGCCCGCAGGTTTCTTGTTTTCGTGCCACCTTCGGTGGCGCAGACCCCCCGCCCCACCTTCCCACCCGACCACCAATGATACCATCAGGCTATGGTGGCCGGGTGGGAAGGTGGGGCGGGGGGTCTGCATCGCGCGCAAGCGCGATTTGCAAACGAAAAGCGGCGGAGGTTTCCCTCCGCCGCTTCCGTTTCCAGTCCCTGGAGCGATTACGCAGCCGGGGTGGTGTTGTTGGCGTCGAGTTCGGCGCTCACGTTGTTGAAGGTGGTGTCGAGGCTGTCGCCCAGAGCCTGCATGCCGACGATGGCGGCCACGGCGATGAGAGCGGCGATCAGGCCGTATTCGATGGCGGTCGCGCCAGCTTCGTCACGGAAAAGCTTGTTGATGAAGGTCATTAGTCGTCTCCTGGTTTCGGTCTTCGGTACCCATACCGTTCCGCTTGGCCCGGCCCGGTGTGTTTCTGCTTAACTGCAAGCTATTGAGAAATTCCTAACTGCCGATTGTTTTTCGGCTACGTCAGGCCCCCATGGCCTCCAGCGATTTGTCTTCAACGTGACCCCACATTTCGAGGGTTTCGGTGGCAACGAGTTGCATCGAAACCAGCATGGCGAGCACGATGAGGGCAACGATCAGGCCGTATTCGACGGCGGTGGCGCCAGACGTGTCGTCCTTCATGGTCCTGAGAAAGGTCGTCATCATCTTGGGAGCACCTGTCTTTTTGCGTCCTGACAGGCCTGAAAATCGGTTCCCCGGGTTAAGAAAAGGTTATTGTGCAGCCCATGATTGGAAAAAAAACCGACGCAGCATCGGGCTGGATCGCAGTGGTGGCAGGCGCGCTGCAACGGGCCGACGGGCGCTGGCTGATGCATCAGCGCCCACCGGGCAAGCATCATGCAGGGCTCTGGGAGTTCCCGGGCGGCAAGGTCGAACCTCATGAAATTCCATCACAATCCTTGATCCGCGAGCTGCACGAGGAGCTCGGCATCACATGCGATCCGATAACGCTGGCGCCGGCCGGATTTGCCGAAAGCAGCACACCCGAGGCGGGATGGCGGATTGTCATCCTGCTTTACACCGTCAGCGGCTGGAGCGGCGAGCCGGCGGCGCTCGAAGGCGGCGCGGTGGGCTGGTTCACGCCCGCCGAGGCGCGCGCTCTGCCGATGCCGCCGCTCGACATCATGCTTGCAGGGCAGCTGTTCCAAAATCGCTGACGGGTCGCAAAAGCCCCTTGCCAAGCCCGTTCGACCCCCCTAGATGGCCCCCCTCAGCGCGCACCCGTAGCTCAGCTGGATAGAGCACCAGACTACGAATCTGGGGGTCAGAGGTTCGAATCCTTTCGGGTGCGCCAACAACGCCCGCTCCTCAGCCGAGGGGCGGGCGTTGTTGGTTCTACCATGACAGATGCGAACGCGTTCGGAGTCGGGGCCGCGCAGCGCCGGAGACGGCGAGCGAACGCAGTGAGCGAGGCAATCCTTTCGGGTGCCGGGCCGCCGGGCGCGGCCTCGCCCGTCACTAATCCCCCACGCTTGCCTCAAGTGCGTCCATGTCTTCGTCGGACAGGCCGAAATGATGGCCGGCCTCGTGGATCACCACATGGCGCACCAGTTCGGCAAGGCCGACTCCGGTTTCCTCCATCTCGGCCAGCAGCGGCTGGCGGAACAGGCTGATCATCGGCGGCATCCGCTCGTGATCCCATTGCGACTGTTCGGGCAAGGCGATGCCTTCGTACAGGCCGGTCAGCTCGTAGGGATCGTTCATGCCGACCGCGGCGAGTTGCTCGGCACTGGCGAATTCGGCGATTCGCAGCACCACATCGTCGAGATGGTCGCGGAACGGGGGCGGCAGGCCGCGCAGCACCTTGCGCGCCTGCTGTTCGAATTCGGCGGCGCTGTGGCTGGGCAAGGGGCGTGTCCTTTTTTCCGGCGCCGAAGGGATGAATTGCGCCTTTTGCGGCCTACATAGCGTAATATGGTCCATGGCGCTGCCGGTGCAACCGGCGCGTCGTCCGGCAAAACCTGCGGAACGTCAGGCGGGTTGGACGGTTAACGTGTCGCGGGATTGACGGTTGAGGGGGCGCAGGGCCGAAGCGGCTCGGTGCCGATATGCTAAGAAAGACCACACAGAATGAATTACGTTTGCGCGCATGATGACGAGTTCGATCCGGACAATCCGCTCGGCAAGCCCGATGTGCCGGCCCACGTCCAGGACGCGATCCGCACGCTGATCGAATGGGCGGGCGATGATCCGTCGCGCGAAGGCCTGCTCGACACGCCCAAGCGGGTCGGGCGCGCGTGGCTCGAATATTGCGAGGGCTACAAGGAAGACCCGGCGATCCACCTCTCGCGCCAGTTCGAGGAAGTGGGCGGCTATGACGAGATCGTGCTGCTCAAGGACATTCCGTTCCAGTCGCATTGCGAACACCATATGGCCCCGATCACCGGCAAGGCCGCGATCGCCTATCTGCCCAACAAGAAGGTGGTCGGGATTTCCAAGCTCGCCCGCGTGCTGCACGGCTTTGCCCACCGCTTGCAGATCCAGGAGCGTCTGACGGCCGAGGTTGCGCAGTGTATCTGGGACAATCTCGAACCGCATGGCGTGGCCGTGGTGATCGAGGCGCAGCATGGCTGCATGACCGGGCGCGGAGTGAAGACCCACGGGGTGGAGATGGTGACCAGCCGGATTCTCGGCTGTTTTCTCGACGATCACCGCAGCCGCAAGGAAGTCATGAGCTTGATGGGCTACTGATCGCCCCTGTCTGCCAATCACGATAGATATGCAGTGTCAATTTTCTGCTTGCGTGTGATGAAATAGCATCACTTCCGCTTGGAATCGGCTGGCTTCGCTGCTAGTCTTCTGTGGTCAACGGCCGGAACAAAGGGCCGGGATAATGCAGGAGACTGATGATGAAGAAGCTTGCTTTCGCAGGCGCGATGGCCGCGGGTATCCTTGCCTCGCCGGCGCTCGCTCTTGAGCATGAAGTGGTGATCGATCACGCTGCCGGCCCGATTGCGGCCGATTACAAGGGCGCGGTGTCGATCGAGACCACCCAGGTCGGTGCGGCCGGTGTGGCCGGTCGTCCCAGCACGCTCGCCTGCCAGTGGACGGCCTCGCTCACTCTCGAACGTGTGGCCCGCGTCGGCGAGGCGCTCCAGTCGCGCCGTTCGCTGCGCAGCGAGGACGTGGCCAGTGGCTCGCGTCCGGGCTGGTGCGAAACCAATGAAAAGGCGATCGCCAAGCTGGTCGACACCCGCAGCGACAGCTTCCGCAGCGCCATGCTCGCGCTGGTCGATAGCGATCGTGCCGTCATTCTCGCCGAGGCCGAAAGCGCCAACAAGAGCCGCGGCGGCTGATCCGCCCGTCAGGGTCGCAAGGATCAGGGGCGTCTCCTCTATGGGGGCGCCCCTTTTTCGTGTGATATTGGGGTTTGCATGCGCTCCCAAAGCGGCATAGCTTGCCGGGCGGGATCGGCCCGAAGGCCTCAATCAGGAGCACTGCCGCAATGGTTCGCACGCACACCTCTCGCCTTGTCCTCACCTTTGCGCTGGCTGCCGCGTTGGCGGCCTGTTCGGGCGAGGCTCCGGCCGATGCCCCCGCCGATGCGCCGGCCGATGCCGCTGCCTCGGCTGAAGGCGCGCCGGTCGATGTCGCCGCGGTGCTGAAGGAGCGCGAAGAAAATTTCGAAGCGATCGGCGATGCCTTCAAGGCGGTGCGCGGGGAGCTGGAAAAGGACGCGCCCGATTTTGCGCTGATCGCCACCAACGCGACCGACATCAACACCCGCGCCAAGCTGATCGAAACCCATTTTCCCGCCGGCACCAGCGTGGATGACGGCGTCAAGACCGAGGCGCTGGCGACGATCTGGCAGAAGCCCGAGGAATTCAAGGCCGCCGGCCAGAAGCTGATCGACGAAAGCGCCAAGCTGGCCGAACTGGCCAAGGGCGGCGACAAGGCCGCCGTGGGCGCGCAGGCGATGGCGATGGGCGGCGCGTGCAAGGGCTGCCACGACCAGTTCCGGCTCGACGACAAGAAGTAGGCGATCATGAGCGAGGCTGCCGCCCCGCGTCCTGCCACCGCGCCCGACGTCAGGGTGTGGGACGGGCTGCTCAGACTGGCCCACTGGAGCTTCCCGCTGCTCATCGCGATGATGTGGTGGACGGCGGAAAACGACAAGTGGGCGCTGCATCGCCGGACCGGGCTGGTGCTGCTCGGCATCCTCGTCTTCCGGGTGGTGTGGGGCTTCATCGGCCCGGAAACCGCCCGCTTTGCCCAGTTCGTGAAGGGGCCGGGCACGGTGCTCGCCTATCTGCGCGGGGACAAGGGTGCGGGCCCGGCCATCGGCCATTCACCGCTTGGCGGGTGGAGCACGCTTGCCCTGATCGGGGCGATGCTGCTGCAGGTCGGCATGGGGCTGTTCGCGGGCGATCCCTATGACGGGATGACCGGGCCGCTCAATCCGCTGGTGGGGGTGATGACAGCGGACACGATCACCGAACTGCACGAAACCTTCTTCAACGTGCTGCTCGGCCTGATCGTGCTGCATCTCGCCGCGATCACCTTCTACGCAGTGAAGGGCGATGATCTGCTGAGCCCGATGGTGGGCGGGGATCGTCCGCCGATGGAGGGGGTGGAAGGGATCGGCCCCATGCCGTGGCTGCGCGCGCTGCTGGCGGCGGCGCTGGCGGCAGGGCTGGCGCTGTGGGTCGCCTATGGGGCGCCGCCGCTGACCTGACCGGCGGGCCTCGGCCATGAAAAAGGGGCGCTTTCCGCAGTGGGAAGCGCCCCTTTTCCATTCAGCCGGTTAGAAGCCGTTGCTCAGAGCTGGCCGAGCATATGCTCCGCGCTCGAAACCTTGAAATCGCCTGGTTCCTCGACGTTGATCTGCTCGACCACGCCGTCGTTGATCACCATCGAGAAACGCTGGCCGCGCTTGCCCATGCCGAAGCCCGAGCCGTCCATGGTGAGGCCCAGCGCCTCGACGAATTCGGCATTGCCGTCGGCCAGCATGGTGATGTCGTCGCTGCCGGCGGCCTTGTTCCAGGCGCCCATCACGAACGCATCGTTGACGGCGGTGCCGACGATCTCGTCGACGCCCTTCGCCTTGAGGTCGGCGGCCTTCTCGACGAAGCCTGGCAGGTGCTTGGCCGAGCAGGTCGGGGTGAAGGCACCCGGCACCGAAAACAGCGCCACCTTCTTGCCGGCGAAGTATTCGGACGCCTTCACGGCCTGCGGGCCTTCGGCCGTGGCCTTGACCAGCGTGACATCGGGGAGCTTGTCGCCAACGGAAATCGTCATGTGTGTCGTCCTTCCTGACAGGGGGGGAATCCGTGTCCCCCTATAACGCCCGCCGCGGCGCGGGCAACAAATAGACATATAAAGATAAGTTTATATTTGCCTCTCGCGGGGCTTGCGGCTAGGGGCGTGAAACCGAACATCCCGCCCCGATACGCGCGCTTTCGCGCAGGAGAAACGAGCATGGCCACCCTCGCTGCCGCCCCGACCCACGAATATGTCATCAAGGACATCGCGCTCGCCGAATTCGGCCGCGACGAGATCCGCATCGCCGAAACCGAAATGCCCGGCCTGATGGCGCTGCGCGAGGAATTCGGCGCGGCCCAGCCGCTGAAGGGCGCGCGCATCACCGGCTCGCTCCACATGACGATCCAGACCGCCGTTCTGATCGAGACCCTCGTGGCGCTGGGCGCGGAAGTGCGCTGGGCGACCTGCAACATCTTCTCGACCCAGGACCACGCCGCCGCCGCGATCGCCGCGCGCGGCATTCCGGTGTTCGCGGTCAAGGGCGAGACGCTGGCCGATTACTGGGACTATGTCGGCCGCATCTTCGACTGGGCCTCGGAAGCCGATCCCGATCTGACCGCCAACATGATCCTCGACGATGGCGGCGATGCCACCATGTTCGCGCTGTGGGGCGCGCGCATTGAAGCGGGCGAGGAAATGGGCGAGCCGACCAACGCCGAGGAAATCGAATTCCAGCGCGCGCTCAAGGCCTTCGTCGCCGCCAAGCCGGGCTACCTCACCAAGACGGTGAAGGCGATCAAGGGCGTCTCGGAAGAGACCACCACGGGCGTGATGCGCCTCTACCAGATCGCCAAGCAGGGCAAGCTGCCGTTCCCGGCGATCAACGTGAACGATTCGGTCACCAAGTCGAAGTTCGACAACCTCTACGGCTGCAAGGAATCGCTGGTCGACGCGATCCGCCGCGCGACCGACGTGATGCTGGCCGGCAAGGTCGCCTGCGTTGCCGGTTACGGCGATGTCGGCAAGGGCTCGGCCGCGAGCCTGCGTGACGGCGGCGCGCGCGTGATGGTGACCGAGATCGATCCGATTTGCGCGCTTCAGGCAGCGATGGACGGCTTCGAGGTCGTCACCATGGAGGACGCGGTCAAGCGTGCCGACATCTTCGTGACCGCCACCGGCAACGAGGACGTGATCACCGCCGAGCACATGATGAACATGAAGCCGATGGCGATCGTCTGCAACATCGGCCACTTCGACAGCGAGATCCAGATTTCCGCGCTTTCCAACTACGAGTGGAAGGAAATCAAGGAAGGCACCGATCTTGTCACCTTCCCCGATGGCAAGTCGATCATCATCCTCGCCAAGGGCCGCTTGGTGAACCTTGGCTGCGCCACCGGCCACCCGAGCTTCGTGATGAGCGCCAGCTTCACCAACCAGACCCTTGCCCAGATCGAGCTGTTCACCAAGGCCGAGGAATATGACAACGATGTCTACGTCCTGCCCAAGCATCTCGACGAGAAGGTCGCCGCGCTGCACCTCGAAAAGCTCGGCGTGAAACTGACCCAGCTTTCGCAGAAGCAGGCGAGCTACATCGGCGTGCCGCAGGCCGGCCCGTTCAAGCCGGATCATTATCGCTACTGATTGGCGCTCCTGAGCCGTTCCATCCCCCCGTTCCCCCGCCTTTTTTCACCGCGTTGGGGGCGGGGGGCGGGAAGCCCGTTGCACTGGCGCGGTGACGCGCATAGCGGTTGAGCGATGGACACCTCGCCGCTTTCGCTTGTGCTGATCGCGCTGCTGCTGGCCGCCTGGGCGGTCGGCGCGGGGCTGGTCGTGCTGCGCGCCAGCCGCTCGATGAAGCGCGCCCGCGCGCTCAAGACCAGCCTCAAACGCATGTCGACCCTGCTCGACGTCGCCCCGGCGGTGCCGCTGCTGGTGCGCGTCGACGGACGGATCGAGGGGCCGGACAAGCTGGCGCGGTTGCTCGGCTTGCCGGCCATGCCCAAATACCTGAGCGAGCTTGCCAGCGCCGGCGGCACCAAGAGCGGGGGGCTCACGCAGGAACAGCTCGATCAGCTCTGGGCCAAGGTGCAGACCACCCAGAAAAGCGCCGCGCCCTTCCGCATGGCGCTCAATCCGCCCGGCTCGCAGCGCTCCCTTGCGCTCTATGGCACGCTCGCTGATCCGCAGGTCTCGCCCGGCGGCGCGGCGCTGGTGTGGGTGTTCGACTTTACCGAAAGCCATGCCGAGATGGCCCGTCTGCGCGCGGCGGCGGCGCGGGCGACGGGGGATTTCGCCGCGCTGGTCGGCCTGATCGAGGCCGCGCCGATGCCGATGTGGTTCCGCAGCGCCGACCTTTCGCTCCAGCTTGTCAACCAGGCCTATGTCGATGCCGTGGGCGCGACCAGCGCGGCCGAGGTGGTGCAGGGCCAGATCGAGCTGCTTGAACCCGAGGATGGCCGCACCCCGGCCGAGATCGCGCGCGAGACGCTGCGCCGTCAGGACAAGTCGGAACGGGTCGTCGCGGCCACGATCCACGGCGCGCGCCGCAGCTTGCGCGTTTCCGATCTGCCGCTCGGACAGGAGGGGGTGGCAGGCTACGCCATCGACATCGAGGAACAGCAGCAGGTCGCCCGCAATTTCCGCGCCTTCCGCGAAGCCCAGCGCGCGCTGCTCGATCAGCTTTCGGTCGGCGTGGCGCAGTTCGATGCCGAGGAGCGGCTGACCTTTGCCAACCGCCCCTTCCGCCGCCAGTTCAGCCTCACCGACGAGGCGGTCGAGGCGCGCTCCCCGTTCGAGCGCTTCCTTGCCGAGGCGCGCGAGCGCGGGCGCACCCCCGAAGTGCGCGACTTTCCCGAATGGCGGCGCGAGCGGGCGGGCTGGTTTGGGATGCAGGAAACGCTGGAGGAGGCCTGGCCGTTGCCGGGCGGGACGCACCTGCGCATCATCGCCCAGCCTTTGCCCGACGGCGGGCTCGTTCTGATCGCCGAGGACCGCACCGAACAGCTGGCCCTTTCCGCCGTGCGGGACACCCTGCTGCGCACCCGCACCGCGACGCTCGACAGCCTGTTCGAAGCGCTGGCGATCTTCGCGCCCGATGGTTCTGTTCAGCTGTGGAACCGCAGCTTTGCGGGTACCTGGGGCCTCACCCCCGAACTGCTCGACGCCCATCCCAGCGCCGATGAACTGCTCGGCGCGATCGGGCGCAATCTGGTGCGCCCCGAGGAAGCCGCGCTGATCGGCGCGGTGGTGCGTGCAGCCACGCTCGACCGGCGCGAGAAAGGCGGGCAGGTCGATCTCGCCGACGGGCGCACGCTGCGCTTTGCCGGAGTGCCGCTGCCCGACGGCAACGGGCTGCTCACCGTGCTCGACATCACCGCCTCGCAGAAGGCCGAACAGGCCCTGCGCGAACGCGCCGAGGCGCTGGACGAGGCCAATGCGGTCAAGGCCAGGTTCCTCGCCAACATGTCTTACGAATTCCGCACGCCGCTCACCACCATCGGCGGCTATGCCGAACTGCTCAAGGCGGGCGTGGCGAGCGATCCGAAGGCGGCGGGCGAATATGTCGATGCGATCCTCGCCGCGGTCGAGCGCCTGACCGAACAGGTCGAGAACGTGCTCGATCTGTCGCAGAGCGAGGCCGGGCTGCTGCCGATCCGCAAGGAACGGCTCGATCTGCTCGAATTCCTCACCACGCTGGTGCGCGAGCGCGAGGCGGCGATCATCGCGGCGGGTCTCAGCCTCGATCTCAAGGGACGGCGCGGGCGGGTGATCGAGGGCGATCCGCGCCAGCTCGGCCGGGCGATTGGCAATCTCATCGACAACGCGATTGCCGGCACACCCGATGGCGGGCGGATCGTGATCGAGATCAGAAAGGCGCCCGAAGGCGCCGGCTTCGCGATGGAAATCAGCGTTGCCGACAATGGTCGCGGCATGACTGCGCAGGAACTCGCCCGCGCGCAGGGTGGCCTGACCCCGGGCAAGGACGGCGCGCCCGAACGCCGCACCGGGCTCGGCATCCCGCTCGCGCGCCAGCTGATCGACGCGCATGACGGGACGCTGGAAATCGCCAGCCGCAAGGGTGCCGGCACCACCGCGACCATTCGCCTGCCGTGAGCGAAACGCGCGAGACCCTGCCCGATCTGGCGGCGATGGCGGATTATGGCGCGCGCATCGCGGCGCGGCTGCGCGAGGGCGATGTGGTCGCGCTCGAAGGCGGGCTGGGGGCGGGCAAGACGACGCTCGCCCGCGCGATCCTAGCCGCGCTGGGCCATCGGGGCGAGGTGCCTTCGCCGACCTTCACCATCATCGAGACCTATGATGCCCCGCCGCTGCGCGTGGCCGTGGTCCACGCCGATTTCTACCGGCTGGAACACCCGTCCGAGCTGGCCGAGATCGGCCTCGACGATTACCGCGAGGGCGCAGTGCTGCTGGCCGAATGGCCCGATCACGCCGGGGGCTTCGCGCATGAGCCGGGGTGCCTTGCGATCACGCTCCAGCCTGCCGGAGAAAGCGGGGAAGGCGGGCGGATTGCGATTGCCCGCGGCGGGGCTGATTGGGTAGGGCGCATGCCATGAGCCAGCTTCCGACAGGTCTTGCCGCATTCACCGCCAGCGCCGGATGGGCCGATGCCCGCGTCGAGCCGCTGCCCGGCGATGCATCGTTCCGGCGCTATTTCCGGCTGGCCCGCGGTGACGGCGAAACCGCGATGCTGATGCACGCGCCCCCGCCCCACGAGGACCCCGCGCCGTTTCTGCATGTCGCGCGCTGGCTCAACGACAACGCGATGCGTGCGCCTGCGATCCTCGCCGCCGAGCCGCAAGCGGGCTGGGTGCTGACCGAGGATTTCGGCAATGACCGGATGCGCGACTGGCTCGATCTGAACCCGGCCGACGAGCGTGCGGCCTACGAAGCCGCGGTAGAGGCGCTGGTGGCGCTCCACCGCGTCGCGCCCGGGCCTTTCGCGCCCTATGACATGGCGGTCTATGCCCGCGAGGCGGCGCTGCTGACCGAATGGTATTGCCCGGCGCAGGGGCTGGAGGTGGACACGGCCGGCTATGCGGCGGCGTGGGAGGAAGTGCTTGCGCCCCTGCTCGCGCGGCAGAACCCCGGGGTCACGGTGCTGCGCGATTATCATGCCGAGAACATCATGCTGCTCGGGGGGCAGCCCGGCGCACCCCAGGGCCTGATCGATTTCCAGGACGCGCTGGTCGGCCATCCGGCCTATGACCTCGTCTCGCTGCTGCAGGATGCGCGGCGCGATGTGTCCGAGGATCTGGAAACCGCGATGCTGCTCCACTATGCGCACCATGCCGGGGTGAGCGACGAGGAGTTTCTTGCCGACTACGCGCGGCTCGGCGCGCAAAGGAACGCCAAGATCGTCGGCATCTTCACCCGCCTGAATGCGCGCGACGGCAAGCCGAAGTATCTCTCGATGATCCCACGGGTATGGGCCGCGCTCGAACGCGATCTGGCGCATCCGGCGCTTGCGCCCGTGGCCGCGTGGTTCGATGACAACATCCCCGACACGCTTCGCTTCGCCCACGGAGCCTTCTCGGCATGAGCGGCAAGCCTTCTCTCGCCTCGGACACCGCGATGGTGCTGGCCGCAGGGCTGGGCAAGCGGATGCGCCCGCTCACCGCCACCCAGCCCAAGCCGATGGTGCGCGTGGCCGGCAAGCCGCTGATCGACCACGCGCTTGACCGGCTGGCCGATGCGGGCGTGGCCAGGGCGGTGGTGAACGTCCATTACCTCGCCGATGCGCTGGAGGCCCATGTTCTCGCCCGCCGCTCGCCGCAGGTGACGATCTCGGACGAACGCACACAGCTGATGGAGACCGGCGGCGGGATGATCCGGGCCCTGCCGCAGCTGCCCGATCCCTTCTTTGCCCTCAACGCCGACAACATCTGGCTCGATGGCCCGAACAACGCCTTTGCCGAGCTGTCGCGGCGCTGGGACCCGGCGCAGATGGACGCGCTGCTGTTGCTGGTTCCGCACGCACGCGCGGCCAATTTCGGCGGGCCGGGCGATTTCCATATGGACGCGCTGGGCCAGCTGTCGCGCCGCCGCGACGGGCGGATCGCGCCGTTCATCTACACCGGCATCCAGCTCGTCAGCCACCGCCTGCTGCGCGATGCGCCGGAGGGGCCGTTCTCGACCAACATCCTGTGGAACCGCGCGATAGCCGAAGGGCGGCTCTATGGCCTCTCCTTCAGCGGGTTGTGGTTCGAGGTCGGCACGCCGCAGGCGATCCGCCCGACCGAGGAGGCGCTGACGGGTGGCTGAGGCGCGCCAAGCCGGCCCGCTGGTCTATGGAATTGCCGCCCATCGCGGCTTTGCCGATGCGCTCGTCGCGGGGATCGTCCCGCGCTACCGTGAAGAGGGCTTCGGCCTCGCCCGCCTGACGCTGCTGGTGCCGTCGAGCCGCGCGGCGCGCACGCTGGCGCAGGCCTTCATCCGCCACGCCGGCGCCAATGGCGAGGGCGGGCTGCTGATGCCGCGCATGGTCGCGGTGGGCGATCTCGATCTTGACGAGACACTGGGCGCCGGCCTCGATCCGCTGGGCGCGGCGGATGTTCCGCCGGCCTGCGATCCGGTGGCGCGCTGGCTGACGCTCGACCGCCTGATCGCCGAGGAACGCGAAGCGGAGGGGATGGAGCCGCTGCCGGGCCGCGCGCGGCTCAATCTCGCGCGCGAGATGGCGCGCAGCATCGACCGGCTGCTGGTCGAGGAAAAGACCCCGGACGACCTGCTGGGCGATGCGGTGCTCGATCAGCTCGGCAATCTGGCCGAGCATTGGCAGCGTTCGATCCGCCTGTTCGCGCGGGTCAACGCCCGCTGGCAGGCGGAGCTCGCCGTGCGCGGGCAGGTGGACGGCGCGACCCGGCGCAACCTGCTGTTTGCGGCGGCCGCGCGGCGCTGGAAGGATGCGCCGCCGCCGCACCCGATTGTCGCTGCCGGGGTCACCAGTGCCGCGCCTGCACTGGCCCGCCTGCTGCGGGTCATCGCGGAATTGCCGCAAGGCGCGGTGATCCTGCCCGATCTCGACCGCGAGATGGACGATGCCGCGTGGGAGGAACTGGGCCTGGCAGGGGCCTCGGCGGAACCGGGCGGGCCGGTGTTCGGGGCTGACGACGCGCTTACCCACCCGCAATATCACCTCAAGCTGCTGCTGAACCGGATGGGCGTGAACCGCGCCGAGGTGCAGCCGTGGCACCGGCGCGGGGCTGCGGCGGCCGAGCCCGCCCGCAGCCGCGCGATTTCCTCGCTGTTCCTGCCCCCGCAGGCAAGCCGTTCGTGGATCGGCCTCGATGCCGACCGGCGGCGGCTGGCAGGGGTGCGCCTCATGACCAGCGCCACCATCGAGGAGGAAGCGCAGGCCATCGCGCTGCTCGTGCGCGAGGCGCTGGAAGTGCCGGAGAAACGCATCGCCGTGGTCACCGCCGATCGCGGGTTGGCGCGGCGGGTGGTGCAGCATTGCGAGCGCTGGAACATCGCCGCCGACGACTCCGCCGGTCGTCCCCTGGCGCTGACTCCGGCCGGGCGCCTGTTCGGACTGCTGGCGGAGATCGCCGCCAACGGCCCGGATCCCGCCCATCTCGTCGCCGCTTTCGCCCATCCGCTGGTGCGGGGTCAGGAACCGGAGGCGCGGCGCGACTGGCTGAGGGGCCTGCGCGCCTTCGACCGCGAATTGCGCGGCCCGGCGCCTGCGCCCGGGCTGGAACCGCTGCGCGAAGCGGCGCGGGAGGCAAAGGTCGGGCACTGGTGGGACGAGGCCGAGGCGTTGATCGAGCCGCTCGGTGGCTGGCCCGCCGTCAGCCCGCTGGCCGAGGCGCTCGACCGTCTGGCCCGCGCCGGCGAGGCCTTTGCCGGCACCGCCCTGTGGGAGCGCGAGGACGGGCGGGCGCTTGGCAACATGATCGAGGAGCTGCGCGCGCATTCGCAAGCGCTCGGCACCATGATCGAGACCGCTGACCTCGGCGGGGCCTTGCGCGACTGCATGGACGCGGTTGCGGTGCGCCCCGGCTATGGCGGGCACCCGCGGGTTGCGATCTACGGCCTGCTCGAAGCGCGCATGGCGCGGGCCGATCTGGTGATCTGCGGCGGATTGAACGAGGGCAGCTGGCCCCAGCCGCCCGGCGCCGACGCGCTGCTCGCGCCCGCGATCCTGCGTGCACTGGGCGTGCCGGGAGCGGAGTTCCGCATCGGCCTTGCCGCGCATGACCTTGCCGGCTGCATGGGCGCGCCGGAGGTGGTGCTGAGCCGCGCGCTGCGCGACGCCGAGGGGCCGACGCTACCCTCGCGCTTCCTGCTCAGGGTCGAGGCGCTGCTGGGCGATGATCTCGCCAAGGAGCACCGCGAGAGCCGCATCCCCGCGTTGCTTCCGCATCTCGATCGCCAGCGGCCGGCAGCGCCCGAATATCCGCGCCCCGCGCCCGATCCTGCGTCTGACAAGCGCAATGTGCCGATCAAGGTCACCGCGCTCGACCGGCTGTTGGGCGATCCCTACCAGTTCTACGCGCTCGCGATCCTCGACTTGCGGCGGCTCGATCCGCTCGCCGCCGATCCCTTCAGCGATCCGGCGCTGCGCGGCACGCTGGTGCACGACATTCTCGACAGATGGCACAAGGCGCGGGCCACCGATCCCGGCCTTGCGATCGGCCCCTTTGCGCAAGGCCGCTTCGCCGCCGAACGCGTCCATCCGCTGTTCCGCGCGCTGTGGCAGCCGCGCCTGATCTCGGCGCTCGAACGCTTCGCAGGGTGGGTCGAGCAGGCCGAGGCCGAGGGACGGGTGGTGCTCGCGTCCGAGATTTCGGGTGCGATGGAGGTGGACGGGGTCAAGGTCATGGGCCGCGCCGACCGGATCGACCGGCTTCCCGACGGCAGCCTTGCGATCGTCGACTACAAGACGGGCGCACCTCCGGCCAAGAAGCAGGTGATGGCGGGCTATGCGTTGCAGCTGGGCTTGCTCGGGCTGATTGCACGCGACGGGCGGTTTGCGGACAGGAAGACGGGCCAGGTCGTCACCGGCACGCCGGGCCGGTTCGAATACTGGTCGCTGCGCAAGGCCGACGGCGGCTTCGGCAAGTGCGAGACCCCGATGCTCGAAGGCAAGGCCAAGACGGGCCTTCTGCCCGAGGAATACCTGCCCTTCCACGAACAGAAGCTGGCGCTCGCGATCCGCGAATACATCAAGGGCACCAAGCCCTTCACCGCGCGCGAGAACCCCGATTACAAGGGCTACAACGAATATGACCAGCTGATGCGGCTGGAGGAATGGATCGTGCGTCTGACCGGGGACGAGGAGGGCGAGCCATGAGCGGCGGGAACGGGTCTGTCTTCCCGCTGAAGGACAACCAGCTCAAGGCGGCCGAGCCGGAGGCGAATGTCTGGCTCTCGGCCTCGGCGGGGACGGGCAAGACGCAGGTGCTTTCCGCGCGGGTGCTGAGGCTGCTACTGCGCCCCGATGTCGCGCCTTCGCAGATCCTGTGCCTGACCTTCACCAAGGCGGGCGCGGCGGAAATGGCGAACCGTATCAACGCGGTGCTGGCGCGCTGGGTGCGGCTGCCGGAAACGACCCTGTTCAAGGAACTCGGCTACCTTGGCGCCCCGCAGGACGATGCCACCCGTGACCGCGCGCGCAGTCTGTTTGCCAGTGTGCTCGACTGCCCCGGCGGCGGCCTCAGGATCGATACCATCCACGCCTTCGCGCAATATCTGATCGGCAATTTCCCCGAGGAAGCGGGCCTGGCGCCGGGCACGCGGGTAATGGATGATCGCAGCCGCGAACTGCTGGCGCGCGCGGTGCTGACCGACATGGTCGAGGAAGCCGAGGCCACGAACGACGTGCGGATCCTCGACGGGCTCACGCAGTTCACCACCCGCAAGGATCCCGGCGCCCTGCACAAGTGGCTGATGCGCGCGGCCGGCGCGCAGGAGTTGTGGGAAGGGCCGGACGGCTGGCAGTCGCCGATGGCCGCGCGGGTGCGCCAGATGCTGGGCATGCCCGCCGATGGGGACGAGGCCTGGGCGAACGCGCCGCTCGATCCCGAGGTCTTTCCCGATCACCAGCTCGAAGCGATGCTGCCCTCGCTCGATGGCTGGAAGGCCGAGACCGGGCAGGAAGCCGCTGCCTTCATCCGCCACTGGCTGGCGCTCGACGGGCCGGCGCGCGGCGGTGCCGCGGCGGGGTTCTATACCACCTTGCTGAAGAAGGACGGCGATCCGCGCAAGATGGAGGCGCCCGCCAAGACCGATCCGCAGTTCCCCGCGCGGCAGGAGGAAATCGCCGGGGCCCTGCGCCTCGTCGAGGAACGCCGGGCGCTGCTCGCCTGCGCCGACATCGTCACCTCGGCGGTCGAAATCGGGCGGGCCTTTGCGGTGCGCTGGGAGGCGCGCAAGGCGCGCGAGGGGTGGCTCGATTTTGCCGACCTGATCCGCAAGGCCGCTGCCCTGCTCGGCCGGTCCGAGGCCGCCGACTGGATCCGCTACAAGCTCGATCGCCATTTCGACCACATCCTGATCGACGAGGCGCAGGATACCAACCAGAGCCAGTGGGACATCGTCGAGGCGCTGATCGACGACTTCTTCACCGGCGAGGGCGCGCGCGGTGACCGGTTGCGCACGATCTTCACCGTGGGCGATTACAAGCAGGCGATCTTCGGTTTCCAGGGCACCAGTCCGGAGAACTTCGCGCGCGCCAAGGAGCGCATCTTCGCGCGGATCGATGCCGCACGCACCGGCATCCGCCAGAGCCGCACCAACCGCCGCGAGCCGGACTGGAAGGATCTCGACCTCGGCAAGTCCTACCGCACCGCCGATATCGTGCTCGATTTCGTCAACCGCATGATCGACCTGCTCGGCTTCGGCGCTTTCGGGCTCGATACGCCGCCCGGGCCGCACATAGGTGCCAAGCGCCCTGGGCTTGTGACGCTGTGGCCGCCGGTCGTGCCGGACAAGGGAGAAAGCTGGGACGAGGACACCGACAGTAATGGCGACTCGGCAGGCGAGAGCGCGGGCGAGGATGGCGAGCGCAACTGGCTGCCCAGACACGACACGCTGCTGGCGCAGAACATCGCCGAACAGGTGCACCGCTGGCTGACCGACGAGCCTTTCGTGCTCGAGAAGGGCCAGCGCCGCCATGCGCAGGCGGGCGACATCATGGTGCTGGTGCGCCAGAGGAAGGAACTTGCCGCGCAGATCGTGGCCAAGCTCCATGCGCGCGGCGTGCCTGTGGCGGGGGTTGACCGCTTGCGGCTGGGCGCGCCGCTGGCGGTCAAGGATGTGCTGGCGGCCCTGCGCTTTGCCGCGCAGCCGCTCGATGATCTCAGCCTTGCCAACCTGCTCGCCTCGCCGTTGATCGGGTGGAGCCAGGAGGACATCCTCGAACACGTCCCGCGGCCCGAAAAGGTGCGCCTGTGGGACCACCTTCGCCGCGAGGATGCGCCGGCCTTCGTGGCCGCAACCGCAGAAAAACTGCGCGAACTGCTGCGCCGCGCCGATTTCCTCACTCCGCAGGCGCTGATCGCGTGGGTGCTCACCGGCCCGTGGCAGGGCCGTGCGCGTACCGTCGAGCGGCTCGGGGCCGAGGCCAATGACCCGCTCGACGAATTGCTCAACGCGGCCTTCGCCTACGAGACCGAACACTGGCCGAGCCTCGCCGGGTTCCTGACGTGGTTCGATGCCAGCACGGGCGATCTGAAGCGCGATTCGGACAGCGCGAGCGGGCAGGTGCGGGTGATGACGGTGCATGGCTCCAAGGGCCTGCAGGCGCCGATCGTGATCCTTGCCGATGCCACCGGCGCGCCGGGCGATCCGGGCGATCTGGCGCTGGAGGACGATCCCTTCGGCCTCGGCGCTGGCCGCAAGCGAGCGGTGCCGCTGCCGCCGCTGTCGAAGAGCGAGAAGGCCGGGCCGGTCAGCGACGCGGAGGACGCAGCGCGGGCTGCCGCGATGCAGGAACACTGGCGGCTGCTCTATGTCGCGCTGACCCGCGCCGAGGAAGCCTTGTTCATCGGCGGGTCGCTGAACAAGACCGAGGCGAAGACGCGCGAGCCGCATGAAGACAGCTGGTATGCCCGCCTCGCGCCGCTGTTCGAGGGCGAGGAACTGGACGATCCGGTCTGGCTGTGGCGCAAGGAATGGGGCCACCGCGCCGAGCCGCTGGAGGCTGCGGACCGCGCCGGGGCCGGGGAGGAAGTCCCCGAACTGCCGCGCTGGATGATCACTCCCGTCGGCCCCGAACCGCGCCCGCCGCGCCCGCTGGCTCCGTCCGCTGCGGGCGAGGAGGCGGGGGCCGAGCCGCCCTTGCCGCCCGAGGCTGCGCGCGATGCGGCGCGGCGCGGGAGCCTGATCCACAAGCTGCTCGAACGCCTGCCCGACGTGCCCGCCGACGCGCGTGTCGAGGCCGCGCAGCGCTGGCTCGAACGGCAGGCGGGCGACCTGCCCGAGGCCGCGCGGGCAGAGATGCTCGCCGCCGCAATGGGCGTGCTGGATCATCCCGGGTTTGCCGCGATCTTCTCCGGCGCAGCGCTGGCCGAAGTGCCGCTTGCCGCCGTGGTCGACGGGGTGGTGGTGGCAGGCACCGCCGACCGGCTGCTGATCGAGGAGACGTGCGTCACGGTGGTCGATTTCAAGACCACCCGCCGTCCTCCCGCCAGTGCTGCCGATATTCCGCTTGCGACGCTCCGGCAGATGGCGGCCTACGTCGCCGCGCTGGAGGCGATCCATCCCGGCCGCGAAGTGCGCGCGGGCGTGCTCTACACCCATGCGCCGGTGCTGTTCGCGCTCGATCCCCAAGAGCTCGCCGCGCACAAGCAGGCCTTGCAGAGCGCGCAGCAATCCTTGCCCTTGCCCGATATTGAGTGAAAACCTGCCGTCACTAGATTGCAATGCAACGCGCAGCGCCCCTATGCTGGCGCGCACAAGGAGAAACGCGAAATGGCCACCGTCAACGTCACCGATGCAAGCTTTGCGGCCGATGTGCTGGGGAGCGATGTCCCTGTGCTGGTCGATTTCTGGGCCGACTGGTGCGGCCCGTGCAAGATGATCGCTCCGGCGCTGGAAGAAATCAGCGACGAGCTGGCGGGTCAGGTCAAGATCGCCAAGATCGACATCATGGAGAACACCGATATTGCCGCGCAGATGGGTGTGCAGTCGATCCCGCTGATGGTGCTGTTCAAGGACGGCAAGCCGGTCGCCCAGAAGCTCGGCGCGGCGCCCAAGGGCCAATTGAAAGCGTGGCTCGAAAGCGAGCTGTGATCGCCTAGGCCAGCACCCGGCCCACGAATTCGTCCCAGATCGCCGGGCTGGACGCGCCCACCAGCCCGGGCGCGTCGTGCTGGTCCACGCGGTAGGCGCTGCCATCGAGCCGCGCGGCCTTGCCGCCGGCCTCGTTCAGCCACAACACGCCCGCGGCGTGATCCCAGGCAAGCGTGCGCTTGAAGCTCGATATGTCGTTCTCGCCCAGCGCGAGGCGGGGATATTGCTCGGCGGCGCAGCGCGGGATGTCGACCAGTGTGTAGTGCGGCGCTAGTTTCGCATCGACCATCGCCGATTGTTCGGGAGTGAGGAAGATGCGGCTGACCGCGGTGACGGGCGGCTGCTGGCCGGTGGTGCGTGCCGCGATCCGTTCCCCGTTGACGAAGGCCCCTTCGCCGTGGCGGGCGTGGCAGAAGCGGTCCTTGACCGGATCGTAGATCCACCCCGCCACGGCCTCGCCTGCGTCGGCCAGCGCGATGATGATGCCGAAGGGCTGCTTGCCTTGCGCGAAGTTGGCCGTGCCGTCCAAGGGGTCGATGATCCAGCACTGGCCCGAAAGCGCCTCCAGCACGCTGGCATCGGCGTGCGCGGCTTCCTCGCCCACCACGGCGACGCCGGGGGCAAGGCGGGTGAGGGCTTCGGTGAGGAAGCTTTCCACCTCGCGGTCGACGATGGTGACGGGATCGTCCTCGCCCTTCAGCTCGACTTCGTGCGCAGCGAGCTGGCGGAAGCGCGGCAGCATCGAGCGCTGCGCGGCAAAGCGCATCAGGTCGCGGATCTCGTCGTCGAGCGCGCTCACGAGCGGTAATCGGCGTTGATGGCGATGTAGCCGTGGGTGAGATCGCAAGTCCACACGCTCGCCCTGCCGTCCCCGAGGCCGAGATCGACCGCGATCTCGATCTCTTCGCCCTTGAGGTGGGCAGCTACGGGCGCTTCGTCATAGCCCTCGACCGGCAGGCCGTTCTTGGCGGTCCAGATGCCGCCGAAAGCGATCGAGAGCCGGTCGCGGTCCGCCGGTTCGCCCGCCTTGCCCACCGCCATGACGACGCGGCCCCAATTGGCATCCTCGCCCGCGATGGCGGTCTTCACCAGCGGGGAGTTGGCGATGGCAAGGCCGATGGTGCGCGCGCTTTGATCACTCGCGGCGCCGCTCACGCGGATGGTGATGAATTTCTGCGCACCCTCGCCA
>VFQM010000733.1_pt1 | contig 33974 bp, 37 predicted proteins | sample 3512391 | NCBI WGS metagenome assembly VFQM01 (sample SAMN10412369, study PRJNA504923) | tailings metagenome | isolation source: Replicate 1 from Balatoc abandoned mine | place: Philippines
AACCTAAACAGCACATGACATTCTCACGATTGAAATCGCGAATTGAAAGCGACAGCGGAGGATCAGCTTGCCCGACTGGACGAACAGGTCCGCCGCAGCGCGGTGGGGGAAGGCTTTGTCGAGCGGGGCCACTTCTTCGATTCTGCAGCGAGCATGTGGGTCGGGGGCGAACTTGTCCATGTGGAGGACCTGGTTCTCCACGACGCACGTATGGATGTGCGGACGCCGACGCATGAGTTGACGATCGCCCATCGAATTCTCCGAACTCGACGTCGGATCGCTGGAGCGAGGGCCGGCTGGGCGGTGAGTGACGCGGGCATCGCCGCGCTCACCGGCTCCGCGGATCATGAGCAGGAGGCCGGGGTAGGGCAGGGGGCAACACCGGTCGACGAAACGATGGATAACGACCTCACGAGCGAGGATGATCCTCTTGCGCAGGAACTCGCCAACGTCGACGCCCTCCTCGAACAGTCGCAACGTCTCCTCGACCGGCTGTCAGACGGGAAAAGCGAGCGGTCTACATTGGTCGTCGGCGATCTCGTGGTGCGTGATCCCGACTGGGATGAGGCGGATCGCCTGGCGCAATGGAAGCGGGCCCTACGGCAGTGCGACGACCTTCCTCCGACGCTCGCCGCGGCATTGGTTTGGGACGCCTGGGAATCCCTCGAGCCGATGCAGCGGCAGCATTGGCTCGGAAGCCAGATGGTCGGCGCCTATCTTCACTCTCGAGGTAAAGTCGCCTCGCACCTGTTCGCATTCAATGTCGGGCTCAAGGCCGTGCCACGGGAGCGGCGACGATCACAAAACCGGCTGACCCGAATTGCCGCTTTTCTCGATGCCATGGCGGCGTCGGCCGATACCGGCATGAAGGAGATCGCCAGACTGGCGCAGGCGCGCGAGCAGATGACCCGTCGCCTGAACGGTCGCCGTTCGTCGAGTAGCCTGCCGACGACCATCGAGCTCATCTTGTCACGACCGATCGTGTCGGCGCCGATGATCGCCAAGACAGCCAAGGTAACGCAGCGGGCCGCGCTCAATCTCATCGGCGAGCTTAGCGTGCGGGAGGTCACAGGGAGAGGGCGGTATAGGGCGTGGGGCATTCTGTGAGGCTTTGCTGGCGACGAGTTGTCCGAAGATTGTTACAGTTTTCGGACGCTCACTTGACTTGTCCGAAAAATGTAGCATATTTCGGACATGATGAATCTGGCTAAAGACACCGATCTACGCTCTCGGCTGTTGGCTCGAGTCGCGTCGCAACCCGATGAGGTCTGGACGCCAGGTGACTTCGCCGATCTCGGCGGCCGCGACGCTATCGACAAGACGCTCCAGCGTCTCGCCGCGGCCGGCGAACTGCGCCGCGTCGATCGTGGACTCTATGACCGGCCGCGAAAAAACGCGCTGACCGGCCGCCCAACTGTTCCGGACTACCGCTCTGTGATCCGTGCCGTCACCCGTCGCGACCAGGCGCGCGCCGTTATTGACGGCATGACCGCTGCCAACGATCTCGGACTAACCACGGCTGTGCCCGCGCGCATCGAGGTGCTGGTCGATGCACGGCTAAGACCGATAAAACTGGGCAACCAGGAGATCCACTTTAAGTTCGCCGCACCGAGCCGGCTCTACTGGGCCGACCGGCCCGCGATGCGCGTCGTCCAGGCCCTGCATTGGATGCAGGATATGCTGACCCAGGACAGCGAGCGCGAGCGTATTCAAGCCGAGCTGCGTCGCTTGTTTGCCGATCCAAAACACGGCAAGGTGATCCGCGACGACCTACGCGCTGGTCTCGCCGCCCTGCCAATCTGGATGCAGGAATTCCTGCGTGACCTCATCACGCCCGCCGAGGCCGAGGCGGTGCAGCAGTGAGTACGGCCGCTTACAGACAGGTCATTGGCACACCGGCGCGGGACCGGCTCGATCTGTTTCTTGCGACCGCCAACCGTCTCGGAGCGCCGGTCGGCAACATCGAAAAAGATTTCTGGGTCTGCTGGACCTTGAACGCGCTCTACCACGAACGGCCTGCCGCCGCACCGCGCCTCCTCTTCAAAGGCGGCACATCACTGTCAAAAGCTTACGGTCTGATCCAACGCTTCTCCGAGGATATCGACATCACCGTGTTCCGTGACGATCTCGACGAGGCGGCCTCAGTCGAGCAGCTGGAGGCGCTGTCGAACAAGAAGCGCCGCGCCAGGCTCGATGCCATCCGGGACGCCTGCCGCGCATACATCACTGGCCCACTCCGGGAGTTTCTTGCCGATCAACTCGCCGACGCCACCGACGGCGCTGGACGGATCGAGATCGATGAAGCCGATCCCGACGGGCAGACACTTCTGGTCTGGTATCCCGAGGTCGAGCCGCGCGACGGCGCCTATGTGCGTCCGGCCGTTCGGATTGAATCCGGCGCGAAATCAGCACTCGATCCAAACCGGGCCGTCACGATCCGCCCCTACATCGCCGAAGAGGCCGCGGCACTTGAATTGGCCGTTGCCGACGTAACCACCGTCGAAGCCACGCGGACCTTTTGGGACAAGGTCGTTATCGCGCATGGCCTGCGCCGTTGGTACGAGCGGCGTGGCGTCCTTAGGCAGGAAGGGCAGCGCGTATCGCGGCACTATTACGACCTTTATTGCCTTCTCAACTCGGACGTCGGCCAAGTAGCGCTTGCAGATCTCGAGCTTGGTGCCGATTGTTTTCGGCACGCACGGATGTTCTTCGATCGACCTGACTATGATCTTGGCTCGGCCGTACCTGGGAAATTCGCCATCGGACCGGTCGATGGAATGGTCGGGGCGCTCCAGGATGACTATGCCAACACGACAGCGATGATTTTCGGGGCGGCGCCTGCGTTCGACGAAGTGCTCGCATCCGCACTAGAGATCGAGCGGCGTTTGAATGAGGCGGCAAGTTGATGCGCGGGGGAGAGGGGATATGCCGGTCGCCAGAATATGAGAACGGCGGTGGAAAACTAGACCACGGTAGCGGCGGGATTGTCCGGCTGCGGGCGGCGTAAAAGTCGTCCACTTTTTCCCTTTTCTGCGTGGCGCAGGGAGGGAATAGGGATCTACACCGTGGAATTATATCTGAAGGTTCGCGTGGCTTGCGACGGAGGCATGAGCCAGCGCGAGGCAGCAAGGCATTTCGGCATCTCGCGCGACACGGTTCGCAAGATGATGGCGTATTCGGTTCCGCCGGGCTATCGGCGGCAGGCTCCGGTTCGGCGTCCGAAGCTGGACGCGTTCATCGCGGTCATCGATCGGTGGCTTGATGCGGACCGTGCGGTCCCGCGCAAGCAGCGCCATACGGCCAAGCGGGTGTTCGACCGGCTGCGCGACGAGCACGGGTTTGCCGGCGGCTACACGATCATCAAGGACTATATGCGCAAGCGGGATCTGCGCGGCCAGGAGATGTTCGTGCCGCTGGCGCACCCGGCGGGGCACGCACAGGCCGACTTCGGGGAGGCTGTCGTTGTCATCGGCGGCGTTGAGCAGAAGGCGCACTTCTTCGTGCTCGATCTGCCGCACAGCGATGCCTGCTATGTGCGCGCCTATCCTGCGGCGGTGGCCGAAGCGTGGGTGGACGGCCATATCCATGCGTTCGCCTTCTTCGGCGCCGTGCCGCAGTCGATTGTCTACGACAACGACCGCTGCCTGGTGGCGAAGATCCTGCCCGACGGCACGCGCAAGCGGGCAACGCTGTTCAGCGGCTTCCTGTCCCACTATCTGATCCGGGATCGTTACGGCCGCCCCGGCAAGGGCAATGACAAGGGCAGCGTCGAAGGTCTGGTCGGCTATGTGCGCCGCAACTTCATGGTGCCGATTCCGCACTTTGCATCGTGGGACGAGTTCAATCTGTGGCTCGAGGAGCAGTGCCGCAAGCGCCAGGGTGACCGGCTGCGCGGCGAGAGCGAGACGATCGGCGAACGCTTGCTGCGCGATCTGGTGGCGATGCGCCCACTGCCGGCATCACCCTTCGATGCTTGCGACCATGCCAGCGGTCGGGTCACTTCGCAGGCGCTGGTGCGCTACAGGACCAACGACTACTCCGTCCCGGTCGCCTACGGCCACCAGGACGTCTGGATCCGTGGCTATGTCGGCGAGGTGGTGATTGGCTGCGGCGGGGGGATCATTGCCCGTCATCCGCGCAGCTATGAGCGCGAGGAGGTTGTCTTCGATCCACTGCATTACCTGCCGCTGATCGAGCAGAAGATCAACGCGCTCGACCAGGCGGCACCGCTACAGGGCTGGGAATTGCCGGAGGCGTTCACGACACTGCGCCGCCTCATGGAAGCACGGATGGGCAAGCAGGGCCGGCGCGCCTATGTGCAGGTGCTGCGCCTGATGGAAAGCTTCGATCTGGCCGATCTGCACGCAGCCGTGAAGCAGGCGCTGCATCTGGGCGCCATCAGCTTCGACGCCGTGAAGCACCTCGTCCTGTGCCGGGCCGAACGCAGGCCACCAAAGCTGGACCTCGACATCTATCCCTATCTGCCCAGAGCCACTGTCGAGAAGACGTCGGCCAAGGCCTATATGCGCCTGCTGGACCGTAAGGAGGAACCGGCATGAGCAGCGATGCTCCAGAACTCCTGCTCGCCCACCACCTCAAGACCTTGAAGCTGCCGACCTTCCTGCGTGAGCACCACAAACTTGCCCGGCAATGTGCGGTCGAGGGCGTGGATCATGTCCGCTACCTTGCCCGGCTGGTCGAGCTGGAACTGATCGATCGGGAACGGCGGATGGTCGAACGCCGCATCAAGGCGGCAAAGTTCCCCGCCGCAAAAAGCCTCGACAGCTTCGACTTCGCCGCCATCCCGAAGCTCAACAAGATGCTGGTGCTGGAACTGGCGCGGTGCGAATGGATCGAGCGCCGCGAGAACGTCATCGCGCTCGGCCCCAGCGGCACGGGCAAGACCCACGTCGCGATCGGCCTCGGCCTGGCGGCCTGCCAGAAGGGATTGTCCGTCGGCTTCACCACAGCGGCCGCGCTCGTCAGCGAGATGATGGAGGCGCGCGACGAACGCCGTCTTCTGCGCTTCCAGAAGCAGATGGCGGGCTACAAGCTGCTCATCATCGACGAGCTGGGCTTCGTGCCGCTCTCCAAAACCGGCGCCGAGCTGTTGTTCGAGCTGATCTCGCAGCGTTACGAGCGTGGCTCCACCCTGATCACCAGCAATCTGCCCTTCGACGAATGGACCCAAACCTTCGGTTCCGAGCGCCTCACAGGCGCACTCCTCGACCGGCTGACCCACCACGTCAGCATCCTCGAGATGAACGGCGACAGCTATCGCCTCGCGCAAAGCCGGGCACGAAAAACCGCCAACCCTCACCAATAAGATCGCCGCTGCTGCGAGCGGAAAACTCTGGTCGGGCTACGCCCTCCCGACGTTCCCCGCTCGCAGCAGCGCCAGTGGCCTGGTTTTGCGCCGCCCAATGGCCGGTTTTTGCTCCGCCGTTGACAACACAGCTTCACGTCCCCGTGGTCGCGCGTGCGACCACTGACATCGGGAAGCAACTGAGATCACCGGCCGGGTGTAAGAGAGTAGCTAGTCGGCGCGATCGGTCACAAAGAGGTAGTCCTCGCCAGGCGCTGCGGAGTGACAGGCAATGCAGCCTTGATCCGCTCCTTTGGCAACACGACCGGCGAGCTGCATTCCGGCCGGATTCTGGTCGAGGGAGCCGTCTGGAAGATATTTCGCCCAGAACCAGTTCTTGTTGTCCGCGTCGTATCCGGCTTCACGCCGGAACATGACGGTGACCGCTGCCAGATGCGCTTTCGGATCGTTCGACACATCCTGCGCGTCCACGCCCTCGGGTCCGTAATTGTTCTTCACGACCACCCGGCCGGTGTGTCCGTTGATGCTCAGCTCTGAATCAAAAATCTCCAGCACGAAACCGTGCGGCTCGGTGCCTTCATAGAAGTGCGAATGCATGGCGCCTGAGCCGGCCAGTTTTGCCTCGTTCAGCGCGGTCCAAAGCGCGTCCGCATATGCCAGATCGTCGGCCCCTCCAAATGGCTGGGTTTGGGTTTCCGCGGTTTGGGGATGGACCACAAGCCCGGCTGCGATGATAGCGGCTGCAATACCGCCATAGCTTACCTGTTTCAGTCTCATCGATCTTCCTCCCATCTTGGATTACGTCCGCAATTTCCTCCCTCGGATTCCTTTCGCTGTCGTCGCCGCGACCTCAACCGCCATGCGGTTCAAGGACCGGCAAGGGCACAGCCTGCTTGAGATGCCGATCAAACCATCGTCGGGTCTGCGTGCGCAGTTCTACCGGGTGCCATGTCAGGCCGTGATCATCGCCCTCGAGCAGCATCAGGCGAAACGGTACACGATGTTCGAGCAACAGGGATGCCATGCGTATCGAGTCTGTCGGCGACACCCGCCAGTCGGCAGTACCGTGAACAAGAAGAAGCGGAACGTCCTTGGGCAGCTTGTCGGCCCAATGGACGGCGGAGCGCTTCCGTAGTTCACTTGCCAGCTGAGCACCGCGCGCGTTGATCGCCTGTTCATACACCCTGGTCATTTCGGGACGTTTATCGAGCGAGTCTTCAAGGTCGGCGGGGCCGGCCAGGATGACGGCCGCCTTGATGCGCGTCGTGCGCGAAAGGGCAAGATAGGTCATCATGCCACCCCGGCTGTGGCCCATCATGCCGATCCTGGAGGCATCGACATTGTCCCTGGACTCAAGCAGGGGGATCAGATTCAGCACATCGGCTACGTCCGCGCCGCCGAATTCGTCATGGCCGGGTGCGCCTGCCGTACCCCGATACTGGCTTGCCACGACGATATAGCCTTCGGCGGCCAGATCGGCCAGTTGCAGCAATCCCGCGTCGGTCGCCAGCGCGCCGAATTCACCATAGCCGCCGCGATTGTAGACAATGGCCGGATATTTTCCCGGAGCGTGCGGTTCAATCAGGAACCCGCCAACGGGGAGTCCGTCGCTCGCGTAGGTGATGCGCCATATCCGCACCCGCTCCAGGAAATCCTCTCGGCCAATCGACGGATGCGAGCGACAGGCGGCACTCGCGGTCATCCTCACGATTTCTGCTTCGAGCAGCGCGCCGTTCGGCTGCGCGGCCTGAACCGGCAATCCCCCCACGATCACCGTCAGCCACGCGATTCCGACAATGCACCACAAGCGGCGCAGCCATCGCGGAGCGAATGGGATCAAACAGGACACGTACAGCTTCATGATTTCCATGCCTTCGCCCGCTTTGCTCAACGATCGACCGTGACGGCAAGGGGCTTTTCCCGGTTGAGCCTAAGCCTGCACCTTGTAGGCACTACACGGTCAACGGCAATTATGATCACAACCGTGTGACTGTGCTGGCGAACCTGCCTTTGATCCGGCGCACGCGAGCCATCCTGCGACCGGCGCGCCCTACGTAGCCCTTGAGTCTGTAGTGGCTACCGGGTGTATGCTTCTCGCAAATCGGCTGCAGGAGGCTGCAATGAGCGATAAACCGGTTGCCGGCATCACAACGGCAATAATAGCGCTCCCGCTTGTCATCCTGTGCTGCCTTGGTCCGGTCTTCCTTTTCGCGGGCCTGGGTGGCCTTATAGGGTGGCTCGGCGGGGCGAACATTTTTCTGGCCGTGGGCATGGCGATTGTCGCGGGGATTGCCGTGAACAGATTTCTGCGTCGAAGAGGTGGAGGGCCTCTGACAACCGAAGCCACGAACCACGCCGCAGACCAGCTTGAGGACGAGACGAGCGAAAGTGTCAGCGATTGGCCGGCCTTATCGGCCTGCTGCCCGGCCGCTCCGCGCGAAACGCCAGCCAAAGGGACACAACTGGAACGATCAACCACTGCAACAACGGTGAAATCCCGACCTGAACATATGGAAGTACCGGCATTTTTGCGTCGTAGCTCCAACGCCCCAACAGATGAATGGAAGCCCATTCGATCACCACAGTCAGGAGAAATCCGGTCGCAATCGTCGCGACCACCAAGGCGAAACGGGCGGTAAATGGCCGGAAGGGCCTCCTTGAGAGCCACCATCCCGCAAAAATGGCCGCTGCTGCAATGGCGATGTCACCCAACGTGCATTGAGCGATGTCCGAAACGATCTGCAGCGGCGATCCTGAGCTCCAGAGCGTGTAAAGCGGCGAATGGGCAATCTCCCAAAGCAAATGGAACACGGCAGAAGACACCAAGTAGATCAGCCAGAAGCGCTTTCCAAATCGGACTACAGGTAGTGTCGTCGCGGAGAGGGTCACATCCGATACCGCCAGTTTGGATTTACCATCGCCAACGATACCGCCAGTAGAGGCTACAGGGTCAAGATAGCATCGGACAAAGGTTCACCACGATATGGCCGGACATAATGGACCAGGCATACGGAAACCCGCTCTGACGGTCATCGAAAGCAGTGGCGAGCCCATTGCCCCCTTGATTGAATCCCGGCAGCGCATCGAGGAAGGAATTTCTTTGATGCCACGGTTCGACGCGAACGGCCTCATTCCCGCCGTTGCCACGGATATATCGGACGGTACCGTGCTCATGCTTGCCTGGATGAATGCGACGGCTCTGAATAAGACGATCGAGACCGGTGAGGCCTGGTACTGGAGCCGATCCCGCCAGTCTCTCTGGCACAAGGGAGCCACCAGTGGGCAGATCCAGATAGTCGAGGAACTGCGCATGGACTGTGACCAGGACGCAGTCTGGCTCAAGGTTCGGGTTGCAGGCGATGGCGGGTGCTGCCACACCGGCAGAATTACCTGCTTCTATCGCAGTATCGCAAATGGGCCGGAGGGTGCGCGGCTGCGGGGCATTGAGATGTGACGCGGCCTTGTCCGCTGTGAGATGCACGGATGAACCCAGTCGGTCTCACAAGCCGACAATGATTGTCCTAACAGGCGGAGGACCCTCCCGGAACCGGAAGGAGATGTCCTGTGAGCATGGAAGCCAAAATTCCCGGTCCAAGCCCGCCGGCGTCCGCTGACAAACGTCGCGATTTTCTCTACATGGCCGCAAGCATGGCGGCTGTGGTCGGCACGGCGACAGCGCTCTGGCCATTGATCGACAGCATGCGGCCATCTGCCGATGTCGGCGCCTTGGCAACGATCGACGTGGATCTGTCTCCGATCGTCCCCGGCCAGCGCGTAACCGTCAAATGGCAGGGAAAACCTGTCTTCATCGTCCATCGCACCGAAGCGCTCATCGCACAGGCGCGCGCCGACGACGACAATCCGGCGCTCATCGACCCGGCACTCGACAGCGCTCGGGTCGAGCGCCCCGAATGGCTCGTGGTCGTCGGCGTTTGCACGCACCTCGGCTGTATTCCGCGCGGTCAGAACGTCGGCGATATGCGCGGTCCCTATGGCGGCTGGTTCTGTCAGTGCCACGGCTCCATCTATGACAGCGCCGGTCGGGTACGGAAAGGACCAGCGCCGCGCAATCTCGAGGTGCCGCCCTACACCTTCCTGAGCGATCTCATGATACGGATTGGCTAGGTCGGCGTGATCGATTTTCCGGGGGGATGCGGTGCGTGACGCTTGGGGTTGGATTTTGTCTTCCCCCGGATTTCCCGTTCGGCTTGGCCTGTCGTCACCGGCAGCAGATAGTCGCGGGCATAGCGATAGCCGGCTTCGATGAGTTTTTCAGTCTGGCGAAAATCCAGCATGTCCACTTCCTGGTCCAGTTGCGGCCGCACCGAATGGATCTGCAGGCGATCACGCAGGTGCACAAGATCGGCATTGTATTTGCTGTCGATGGCGAGGGAAAAGCTGCGCATGAGAATGTCAGTCCAACCTCGAAGCGGCCGGGGACAGCTCTCCGCACAGGCACACTCGATCATATAGGCGGATTGTGCGCCCAGTTCCGCCGCCTTATCCAAAGGGGTATTATTGCTGATCCCGCCGTCGACGTGCAGATGACCGTCGATTTCGACCGGCGGGAAGATTCCCGGCAAGCTCATCGATGCGATCACTGGCGCAATGAGATCGCCGTGTTCCTGCCAATAGTGGGCGCGGCCCGACTCCAGATCGGTGGTGACGACGATCAAGGGGATCGAGAGGTCTTCAAAACGTGTTGCAGGCAAGGTGCGCCGGAGCAATGCCCGCAAGGGCGCGAGGCTGAAAAACCCGGGCCGGCGGCGTGGATTGGAAAGCCAGGCCCAGTTGAGCGACAGCGCCTGACGACGCCTAAAACCCAGCCACAGCCGGGCGAGTTCAGGCGCGCTCATGCCGCCAGCGATATAGGCGCCGTTCAGCGCCCCGATCGAACTGCCAAGAAGGAAATCGCAACGAATGCCGAGCTCGGCCAAAGCCTGATAGAACCCCACCTCCATCGCCCCCACGGCTGCCGCCTCCGCACAATATCAGCGCGGCAGGCCGGAGACAGGACTGAGGAATGGCGGCATCGGGCATCCACGGTGATCCCTGTTTTTGAACGGGCGAGCGATGTTGTTTGCCTCCTAAATCATCGAACCGATGTCGGATGCAAAACTGGGATAGGCGAAGATGATGCCCTTGATCTTGTTTGCGGTCAGACCTGCGGCCATCGCCATTGCGAAGAGGTTGATCTGTTCCTCGGCGCCGGGGCCGATCAGGTGCGCGCCCAGGATCTTGCCCGTCCCCTTTTCAACCAGCACCTTGTAGCCGGTATGTTTGGCGCCGACCCGTAGTGACGAGTACCAGCCCGCCGTTTTGTCGAAATGGGTGTCGAACTCCAATCCCTTGTCGCGGGCCGCTGCTTCGGACAGTCCCACGGTGGCCAGTTGCGGCAGCGTAAAGACGACGCTCGGGATCGGCGGATAATTCACCTCTCGCTCGTCCTTGCCGGCAAGCAGGTTCTTCCCGACAATCCGGCCTTCATTGGCCGAGACGGGGGTCAGGTTCGGGCCGCTGTCCGCGCAATCGCCAGCGGCGAAGATGGCGGGGTTGGTGGTGCGCATGAAGGGGCTGACCTTGATGCCCTTGCGGCTGTACTCAACGCCCGCGGCGTCTAGGTTGAGATGGTCGATATTGGGCACGCGGCCCGTTGCGTGAACCACCAGATCGCAGCCGACAGTCTCAACGCCCGTCGGCGTCTCGTAGGTGACCGTGAAACTTGCGCCATTGTTCTCGATCTTCAGAACTTTGGCCTTGGTCCGCAGATCGACGCCGAGATCGGCCGTGGCTTCGGACAGGATAGCCACCAGGTCCGGATCGAAATTCCCCAGCGGCCGCTCCATCATTTCCAAAACCGTCACTTCGGATGCGCCGGCGCGCTTGGCGATATGGGCGAATTCCATCGCAATGAACCCACCGCCGACGAACACCACCCTATCGGGCCGTTCGGGTAGATCGAGGAAATCGGTGCTGGTCGCCAGCAATTCCTCGCCGGGGATGTTCAGCGTCATTGGCCGGGCGCCGGTGGCGATATGAAAGTGCCGTGCCGACAGGGTCTCGCCATTCACCTCGATCCTGTCGCGCCCGGTGAAGCGCGCCTCGCCGTGCAACACGGTAATGCCGGCTTTCGCCAGTCCGCCCTCGATGCGGCCGGGCATCGCGTCGGTGAACGTGCGCTTGAAGGCGATCATGTCCGGCCAGTTGACGGCGGTCTGTGCCTCCAGCCCCTTGCCGTCGAGGTTGCGGGTCCATTCGACTCCCTCGGTCACGGCGATCAGCATCTTCTTGGGATCGCAGCCTCGTAAAGCGCAGGTTCCGCCGAACGGCAGGCTGTCGATGCTGGCGACCGACCAGCCGGAGTTGGCGGCCATCCGGGCGACACCGTTGCCGCCCGTTCCGCCGCCGATCACGATCAGATCGAAACTTTTGTCGTTGCTCATTTTATGCTCATTCCTGCCTGTTGCGGTCGTTCAGCTCCGCTCACCTGGCCTTTGCGCAATATGATAGCACGTTCGTGCCGGACGGCCTTGACCCTCGGCAATCTCGACGCAGGAGACGATTGCCTGTCTTCTTGCGACATCGGCGGCTTTCCGGCGTCGAAGCCGTGGCGTCGCACCATTCGCGCCGACAGGGCTGAGCCGACGCGCCGTCGTTTTGACATTCACCCGTCGTTTTGGCGGCCGCCTATTTATGTTGACCATGAAGAGGAAGCGTGACGGCCTCCTTGTGAACATCGCTGCCGCCCGGCCGCGCACTCCGGCGCCACAAGACGATTCCGATGACGGACAGGGCAGCGGCGACAAGCCAGAAAAGGCCGCCGCCTGTCAGCCAACTGGCAAGACCGGCAAAGCTGACCACGCCGGTGGCGGCGAGTACCAACCCGCCACAGCACACGATGTGGGCCACAAGCACCCCGGCAATGCCGTTTCGGTGTAAGGGTTCCATCGCAGCCTTCTATCCGGCGCAGCAGGACAGCTTCGCCACGTCCTTGCCGAAGCCCTGCGCGGCAAGTTTCAGGCCTTCGACCGTGGTGAGATAGGGAAATATCGTTTCACCCAGTTCCCGTGTCGTCATGCCGTGCTTGATCGCAAGGACGAGCGTTTGGATGCTGTCCGCGCCCTCGGGCGCGAGGATCTGCCCGCCGAGCAGCCGGTCGGTCTCCTGGTCCGCAACCAGCTTGATGAGACCACGCGTGTCGCGGGCGGCCAGCGCCCGCGGCACCTGGTCGAGCGGTGCGATCGAGGTCTTGGTCGTAAAGCCGGCGGCCTGAGCAGCCCGCTCCGTCAGCCCGACGCCGGCCACTTGCGGATCGGTGAAGACCACCCAGGGCATGGCTGCATTGTCGTAGACGAGGCTGTCGCCGTTCAGCGCATTTTGTGCCGCGAGCTTCGCGCCATAAGCGGCCATGTAGACGAACTGGTCACGCCCCGTAACGTCGCCGGCAGCGTAGACACCGGACTTCGAGGTGCGCATCCGCTCGTCGACGGTAATGCCGCCATTGCCGGCCAGAGTGACGCCTGCCTCTGCAAGACCGAGGTCGTTGGTATTCGGCGACCGCCCGGTGGTGACGAGAACCTGCTCGGCGCCGATCACCTGTTCCTCGCCGTCGACGATGATCGCAAGCGCCACACCGTCACCTGTCCGCGCAATCCCACGATAGGCAAGCCCGGTCTTTACGGCGATACCCTCATCGCGGAGATAACCGGTCAGCGCCGCCGAGACTTCCGGTTCGGCTTCCGGCAGCAGGCGCGAGCGCGTGACGATGGTCACGGCCGTCCCGGCTCGCGCGAACATCTGCGCCAGTTCGCAGCCGATATAGCCGCCGCCGATCACCAGAAGCGAACGCGGCAATGTTTGGAGTTCAAGCGCTGTGGTGCTGGTCAGGTAAGGAATCTCGGCCATGCCGGAAATGTCCGGCACCATCGGCGAGGAGCCGGTGGCGATGATGATCCTGCCGGCTGGGATGGAGCTGCCATCCACGATCACGCCGGCGCCGTTTAATCGAGCTTTTCCTTCCAGATAGGCAACGCCGTTATATTCGGGCAGCAGGTCGGCATACTTCTTCTGCCTGAGCGCTGTGACCAGATCGTCCTTGGCGGCAATCAGGCTGCCCCAGTCAGCCACGTTGGCTTCCCCAGCCAAGCCCGGAAAGCGCTGTGCCGCGCGTGCACCATGGAGCGCCTCGGCGGCACGGATCATGGTCTTGGACGGCACGCAGCCGACATTGACGCAGGTGCCGCCAATCGTGCCGTGACCGATCAGCGCGACATTGGCGCCCTCTTCGGCAGCTGTGATAGCGGCCGAGAAGCCGGCGGAGCCGGCCCCGATAACCGCGAGATCGTAGTTGCCCTTGGGTGTGCAGCAGTCTGTCATTCAAGAAATCCTCTCAGGCCAGCCGCAGGCGCCGCTGGCGGCGCCAGACTGCGTAACCGGTCAATGCAACGAAAATCATCAGAGCCGGAATCAGGATATAGTCGATCCAGCCCAGCACAGCCGAAAGTCCTACGGCGCCGAACAGAACGACAAGAACCGGCGTAAAACAGCACAGTGCGGCGATTGAAGTGCCGATGATACCAGTCGTCAGGAGCTTGCGGTCGGTCTTGTCACTCATGTTTGTCCCTTTTCACAAAGATCACCGGCGGTTACCGCCGCCGCAAGACATAAATCGCCAGCCCAGCCAGCAGCACGGGAACCAGAATCCATGCGTAACCGAAATAGCTGGCGACAACGGCCAACATGCCGCCACCGGCTGCGAGCAAGAGCAGCGGGACGGCACAGCACAGCACCAATGCGACCGCGCCGATCACGCCGAGACCGATATTGCCCCCGTCACTCTTGTGATCGTCGCCCATGATGCCGCCTCCCGTCAGTTGCTGGCCAGAAGAACCTCGGCCGGATAGCCGTTGGCCATGATTGCATCGACGATCGTATCCGCATCGGCCAGTTGATCGTCGAAAGTGAGTGTGAACACGCCCTCACCCCATTCGCTGCCCTGTTTGAAACCCACAATCTCGACACTTGGCACGGCCTTTATGGAGGCCGCAGCGATATAGGAGCAGGATGGGCAGGTCAGATCGCCGACATTGATGTCGATCCGCTGTTCCCCGGCGAGAGCCGGAGACGCGACAAGCCATGCACATATGGCAGCGGGAACGAGATACTTTTTCATGTTCGAGGTTCCTTTCAGAATGTCAGAATGTAGGGTGAAACGTAAGGAAACAGCACGGCAACCGCGACGATGGCCGTGGCGATCCAGAGAATGGCGCGCATCACTGTTCTATTCATCGGCCGTGCGCAGCTCCCGTCGGCGCAGGCCACGGCCGGGATCGGCCGGTAGGCCTTCCAGAACCCGTAGCCGAGAAAGGCTGCGCTCAGGGAGAAGGTGATCCACTTGTATTCATAGAGCGCACCGAGCTGGGCGATGAACACACCGGTGACCCCGAAACTCACCAGGACCAGCGGCAGGATACAGCACGAGGTCATGGCCAGCGCACCCAGTATGCCGAGCCCGGTTGTTGCCCAGGCCGTGCGGTCGGACCCGGGAGAATCCTCCAAATCCGCTTCGCCGCCTTCAATCCCGCGCGCTGGATCCAGGGACGCTTCACGTACACCATTCATCATCCAAAACCCTCATGACAGTTAGTCGGTCCCATGATACATAGCACCTGTATTCACTACAGGCTCAAGGGGAAATTGCGTCATGACAGAACACGTTCCGGTGAAGGGTCTGCAGCGCGGCCAGCTGTCCAAACGCACCGGCTGCAACATTGAAACCATCAGATATTACGAGAACATCGGCTTGATGCCGGAACCGCCGCGCAACCCCAAGGGATATCGGCTCTATGACGAGACCCACGTCCGGCGCCTGCGCTTTATCCTGCGCAGCCGCGAGCTGGGCTTTGGCATTGATGAGATTCGCGGCTTGCTCCACCTGCTTGATCGCAAAAGCCAGACCTGTGCCGAGATCCAGGAACGGACGAAGCCGCATCTGGCGGAAATCAGGGCCAAGATCGCCGACCTCCGGCGCATCGAACGGCTATTGGCCCAGACGATGGCGCAATGCTCGGGCGAAGACGTGCCGGAATGCCCGATCCTCGACGCCCTTGCCACGTAACGTTCGCCTGCGTCGTGTCGGGTCGCAATTGGGCATCTCTCGATACCGGCTCACGGAACCGTTATCGCCAGGACCTTTTCCGCGCTTGAGTCTGTAGCAGATACAGGCTGTAGCGTGCCGTTGAATGCCCGGTGCGAAAGCCGACGCGATCGGGGGCTTTGTTCGTCTACTCGGAGGTTATCACTTGCAAGCGGTCATTTCCTGGCTCCGGGGTGGCGCGGAGAAACCATCCGGCGGACGGCGGCGCAAATCGAGATGGCCCCTTGTCGTCGGGCTCGTAGCCTTTGGCGGGCTCGCGGCGGCCACGATTTATGCCACTTTGCCCCGGCAGGACTCCGATCCCGGTAACGGGCCTCCTGCCGCAGGGTCCCAGGCGCAGGCGGCGCTCCTTGCGAGAGGCGACGAATTGCTCATTCCCGCCGCCGAGCGGCCGTCCGCACCGGATATAGAACTCCGGACCGCTTCCTACGCGGACGGCTCGGTCTTTGAGCTGAGTGAGGAGCGGGGCAATGTCGTGGCCCTGTATTTCATGGCCGCTTGGTGCACGACCTGTATCCCGGAAGCCCGAGCGCTGGCCGATTTGCACGAGGCATACGCCGACAGGGGATTGCGCATCCTGGTGCTCGATGTCGAGCAGAGGGAAACGGAACAGGATCTGGCGGGCTTCCGGCAACGGGCAGGCAGTGGCAACTATCTGTGGGCCATGGACCGGGATTTCCACGTGGCGCAACCCTATAATGTCCGCGCGCTCGACACCACAATCTTCATCGACCGGGAGGGGAACGTCGCCTATGGCGACGCGGCACCGACAACGTACCGGGACCTCGCCTCGGTAACCGAAGCTCTGCTGCAATAATGCTCGATACCTTCTTTTCCGGTCTCGCCGCTCAAGCCTATATCCTCATCAACCTCATGATGCGGGCGGTCGAGGCGCTGCCGGTCTCCTATTCCTTCGGCGCGGGCATGCTCGCTTCGGTCAATCCGTGCGGCTTTATCATGTTACCTGCATTCGCCGCGTTTTATTTCACCGCGGGCGATGTTGCGGATGCGCCAGGCGCCGTTCGCCGCGCAAGGCGGGCGCTCGAAATGGCCGGTCTTATCACACTCGCCTTTGTCGCAACGTTCGGTCTGGCCGGTGCCGTCATCAGTGTCGGGGGGCGTTTCGTCCTGAGCGGAATCGGCTGGGCGGCATTGGCGATCGGCGGTGCACTCGTCATTGTGGGAATCTATCAGCTCGCAACGCGTCGTTCGCTTTTCACCAATGCCACCATGGGGGTGCGCGTTCAGCGTAGCGCCACCCTGCGCGGTGTGGTGCTGTTCGGCATGGCCTACGCCCTGGCCTCGCTAAGCTGCACACTGCCCATCTTTTTGACCGTCGTCGGCGTGGCGCTCACCGACACTGGCGGCCTTTTTCAATCGCTGCGGAACTTTCTCGAATATGCCGCCGGAATGGGCGCCATATTGACGATGGTCACGCTGGGCATCGCCCTTTTCCGCCATCAAACGGTTCGCTTCGTCAATCGCGCACTGCCCTATGTCGAAGCCACCAGCAACCTGTTTCTCATCCTGGCGGGCAGTTATCTGGTCTGGTACTGGATTGTGAAAGGGGGGCTGTTATGAGTGTGCCAATGTCGGATGCGACGGTTGAACTGTTCACCCAGGCCCATTGCGCGGGCTGCAAGGATGTTGAACGCTATCTGGAAAAACGAGGCATCGCGTTCACACTACGCCAGGTTGATCGCGACGAAGCCGCGCTTGAGGCGCTGGCGGCGCAGGGCTTCATGTCAACTCCGGTCACGCACATCGGCGACCGGTGGATCGTCGGCTTCAAGCCCCGGGACATTGAGCAGGCGCTGGCAGCCTTGGACGGTTGAAGAGCGAGCGCGAAGCGTCCCACCCCCGGAAGGACGACAGACCCAAACAGCACAGGGCAAGGGCAAGCGCCCAGAATGCGAAAAGCCCGCGATTGGTAGGGTAGCTCATGGCCGGGCCCGCCCTTGTCGGGCCGGTATTGGGCTCCGGGTGCCGGACAGACGACGCCGCCGCCAAACGGCGTAAAGTGTCAGAAGGGCGAAAAAGCCCAGCGCCGGATACAAGGACCAGATCGAGATAAACGACAAGGGCGGCCAGACCGGTCGCGCCGGGGATTGGAGGTAAGGGGGTCTATGCTCGTTGTGATCCGCCGCTGGCTCGAACACAGACGCACGATCCGTGGACGCTGGCAGGCTGATGCCCGTCGCCTCGTCGCGGCCGAGGAGGCCAACGCCTACTATGAGGCGCAACGCCGGGCCGCCCGGGCACGCGTTCGTGGCGAGACAGCCGAATTCTACCACTGGGCCAAGGTAGCCGCGGAAATCGCCCGCATCTCCCCGCGCGCGGAAATAGACATCGACAGGTTGACCGCGATTGTCGCCGAGGAAGAGCGCCGCAGCGGTTGAGTTGATTGTGTGCGTGCCGCTTGCGCGCTGCGCCCGGCAAGGGAGGCTTCGCCGCGGCGGGCCGGATCGGTCCGGCACCGCAATTCTGCCGGGTTGCCCACCGCGCCCTTGCCCGTCTTGCTCTTCGCGGCATGACGATCCTCGTTTCGGAAAAACCGGGAACGGGAATCGGATAAGAGGAGCGCACGAAGGCGCAGGCGAGACATGGAAAAAGCAGACCTGGAAGAGCTGAGAGGAAAAGTGCCCTGCAACGCCGTGCTGGAGGATGCGGGGTTCGCGCTCGATCTCAAGGAGAGCAGCCGCAAGGCGATGAAGTATCGCCGCGCCAGCGAGATCATCATCGTCATCCACGACGGCAAGGGCTGGTTCGATCCCTTGTCGGATGCAAAGGGCGACGTCTTCTCTCTGGTGGAACACCTCGACGGCGTTCCTTTTGCCGCCGCGCTCTATGTCGTCGCCGAGCTGGTCGGCTTTGTGCCGTCCGAGCCGGTCTGGATACGCGAGGCCAGGGATCGCGCCCCCGACCTGACGATCATGGAGCGCTGGCGGGTCCGGCGCAAGCCCTGGCCCGGCTCGGCGGCATGGCGTTATCTTCGCGATACGCGCCACATTCCCGAGGCAATGATCCGCAAAGCCGTTGCCGCAAACATCTTGCGCGAAGGCCCGAAGGGCAGCATGTGGGCAGGCCACACCGATCCCGCCGGTCAGGTGACCGGCTGGGAGGAGCGCGGTCCCGACTGGCGCGGCTTCGCGACGGGAGGGGCCAAGATGCTGTTCCGTCTCGGCCGGCCCGATGCGCTCCGACTCTGTGTCACCGAGGCGGCGATCGACGCCATGAGCCTGGCCGCGATCGAGGACCTTCGAGCGAATACCCTCTATCTCAGCACCGGCGGCGGCTGGGCACCGGCCACGGCCGAGGCCCTTCGCATGCTCGCCCATCGGCCCGACGCCCATCTTGTGGCGGCCACCGACAACAACGCGCAGGGCGAGATATATGCCAGCCGTCTTCGAGACCTCGCTGCCGAGGCAGGATGCGGGTTCGAGCGGATGTGTCCGCTGGCGGAAGACTGGAACGCCGAATTGGGAAGGAAGCAGGAATCGAGAGGGAGGGAGAAGTCGAAGGTGGACGGCTGCCGCATGCCCGCCGACCGCCTCAAGGGTGACGCTTCGCCCGGCTGACGCCGGCCCTTGACCCGGCCGGACGGAAAGGCGGCCGCTCGAGAGGGGTCCGGAAGGGCTGAAGACGATGGCGACGTCGAACGGATGAGCCGCGCTCCAGCCCCGGAGGCCAAGGAGCCCACTCATGACCCTCTCTCCCATCCGCAAGATCTATTTCGGGGTAGCCGATCGCCGGCAGATGTTCCGTCTGTTCGATCGCCACGCCCAGCGTCCGAACCGCTGGCAGAACGACGACGGCGCCCTGTTCGCGGGCGAATGGTTCGAGATCGCCCGGCCCGAACACGATTACATGCTCGATATCCTGCCGCCGCTCTGGATGCGCGGTGAGATGTTCGCCCTGGGCGAATTCCTCACCGGCAGCATCACCAGCGTGTTTTATGCGCTGCGCATCAACGGGGCGGAGCGCTGCTTCCATGCCTATTGCGATCTCGCCCGGCCGGGTTCGCCGGTCGAGATGCGCGACGCCATCGTCGAGCGGGAGCGCCGCCCGGTCAAGGCGATGACCCGCGAGGAGCGCATCGAGCACATCTGGAGCGCCACCGAGGACAGGTATCGCGGCTATGCCGGGGCGAATTTCCGGCCCGAGCATCGGAGCAAGCGCATCGTCGTCGTCTATGGCCAGCATGTAAGCAGCTTTGCGCTGCTGGATCATCTGACCGACGCGCAGATCTCGGAGAAGCTTCCCGTTCATCTGCGCCACCTGCCGCTCGCCGAGGCCGCGTGAGGCTGCCATGTTCACCTTCCCGATCATGGCCGTGCGCAAGGTCATTGCGCGCGGAGAAGCCGACGCTGCCGCCAATGGCGGCTTCCGCAACCCCTACTACGGCTTGAAACCCGGCCAGGGCGAAAAGCCCGGCCTGTGGCTCGTTGGCGACGAGGGCGTCTACATCATCTCGAACGGCAAGCTCGCCGATGGAGAGACACCGCTCGTCGTCTATTCCGCCGAATGCCATCCGAAGGGCAATCCGGATTGGTGGGACTACAAGCGCCGGCATTTCGGGGGCGATGACGGCGTCGAATTCATCGATGCCGACCTGCTGATCCCGAGCTTCAACCGGAACTTTGGCGCCACGCATCTGAGGGTGCAACTCACCGAGCACGACATCTCGTTCGCGCTGATCACCCGCTGACCTCATCCCGAATCTGTCGCGTGCGTCGCGCCACCGGCCAACCCGGCGGCGGGCGGCCGCGCACCCCAACGCACGGAGAACAACCCATGCCCGATGACGACCCCTTCACGCTCGTGTCTCTGGGCAACACGTCCCTTTCATCCGGCCTCGGTCTTGGCATCACTACGTTCGGCACGACGATCGAACCGCCGGAGGATCACGATAATACGCCGGAAGAGCCGGTACCGGCGGCCTCACGGCACCCCGGCAAGACCGCCGACAACGAACGCGGCGAGAATTTCCATCTGGTCGGCGATCGCGGTCTGGCCCGTGGCTGGCGGCAGCGCGCCCAGGACAATGTCGCCGCCATCGCGCTCGCCCAGACGATCGAATCCGAAGCCCGTCCGGCGACGGTTGAGGAAAAGGCGACTCTCATCAAGTTCACCGGGTTCGGTGCCTCGGAGCTGGCCAATACGGTGTTCCGGCGCCCGGGCGAGGAGGAGTTTCGCAAGGGCTGGCAAGTGATCGGCGCCGATCTGCAGGATGTCACCTCTGAGCAGGAATACGCTTCGCTCGCCCGCTGCACGCAATATGCGCATTTTACGCCGGAGTTCATCGTCCGCGCCATCTGGTTGGGCTTGCTGCGGCTTGGCTGGCGAGGCGGCCGGGTGCTCGAACCTGGCATCGGCACGGGGCTGTTTCCTGCCCTGATGCCCGAGGACCTGCGCCCGGTCACCCATGTCACCGGCATCGAGCTCGATCCGGTCACGGCGCGGATCGCCCGCCTGCTCCAGCCCCGCGCCCGGATCGTCAATGGCGATTTCGCCCGTACGGACCTGCCGGCCCATTTCGATCTGGCAATCGGCAATCCGCCCTTTTCCGACCGCACTGTGCGTTCGGACCGGGCGTATCGCGGCCTCGGTCTGCGGCTGCACGACTATTTCATCGTCAAGGCCATCGACCGGCTGAAGCCGGGCGGGCTTGCGGCCTTCGTCACCTCCAGCGGCACCATGGACAAGGCCGATGCAGCCGCCCGGGATACGATCGTCAGACAGGCCGATCTTGTCGCTGCTATCCGCCTGCCGGAGGGCAGTTTCCGGGCTGAGGCCGGCACGAATGTGGTGGCCGACATCCTCTTTTTCCGGAAGCGCAAACCTGACGACGCCGAGGGCGACATATCCTGGCTGGAAACAGAAGAGGTCCGGCCTGCAACCGAGGACGAGGGCCCCATCCGGGTCAATCGCTGGTTCGCGCAGCATCCCGATCACGTGTTGGGAATCCATGCCACGACGTCCGGACCTTACGGCGAGACCTATACCTGCCTGCCGCACCCCCATGTCGATCTGAAGCAGGCGCTTGGCGCCGCCATCCACCTTCTTCCGGAAGCAATCTATGACGGGGAGCCGGAAGCCGTCGACCCGGAAACCGATCCCGGCGATGCCCACGAATTCGATGAGCCCGAAGGGCAAGGCGTCCGCGAGGGCAGCTTCTTTATCGGGAAGAACCAGTCGCTGATGCAGATGCGCGACGGTGAACCCGTCACCGTCACGGTGCGCAAGGGCCGCACCGCTGAGGGCGTCTCCGACAAACAGGCCAGAATCATCCGAAAGCTGATCCCGATCCGCGACGCCGTGCGCGAGGTTCTGAAGGCTCAGGAGCGCGATCAGCCCTTCAAGCAGCATCAGGTCAAGCTGCGCATTGCCTGGTCGAATTTCGTGCGCGCCTTCGGTCCGGTCAATTCCACCACCGTATCGTCGAAGGAGGATCTTGAGACCGGCGAAGTCCGCGAAACGCACCGTCGTCCCAATCTCCAGCCCTTCCTCGACGATCCCGATTGCTGGCTCGTCGCCTCGATCGAGGAGTACGATCTCGAAACGAACACGGCGCACCCCGGTCCGATCTTTACCGAGCGGGTGATCGCCCCGCCCTCGGCGCCGCTCATCACCTGTGCCGCCGATGCGTTGGCCGTGGTGCTCAACGAGCGCGGTCATGTCGATGTCGATCACATTGCCGAGCTCATGCACGCCGATGTCGACACCGTTATCGCCGAGCTGGGCGACGCAGTTTTCCGCGACCCCGAGACCGGGTCCTGGCAGACCGCCGACGCCTATCTCTCAGGGAAGGTGCGCGACAAGCTTAAGGCGGCGCAGGCCGCTGCCGCCCTCGATCCGGTGTTTGAACGCAATGTCAGGGCGCTGCGAAATGTCCAGCCCGCGGACCTGAACCCCTCCGATATCACGGCGCGTCTGGGTGCCCCCTGGATTCCGGCCGATGAAGTGGTCTCCTTCGTCAAGGAGATGATGGGCGCCGAAATCAAGATCTGCCACATGCCGGAGCTCGCCTCTTGGACGGTCGAGGCACGACAGCTTGGGGTTTGCGCCGCGGGGACCTCGGAATGGGGCACGGATCGGCGGCACGCCGGCGAGCTTCTTGCCGATGCGCTCAACAGCCGGGTGCCGCAGATTTTCGACACCATCAGGGATGGCGACAGCGAGAAGCGCGTTCTCAATGTGGTCGACACCGAGGCGGCCAAGGAGAAGCTCACAAAGATCAAGACGACCTTCCAGTCATGGATCTGGTCCGATCCGGACCGCACCGACCGGCTTGCCCGGGACTATAACGACCGGTTCAACAACATCGCCCCGCGAGCGTTCAACGGCGATCACCTTCAGCTTCCGGGCGCCTCAGGCGCCTTTTCTCTTTATGGGCACCAGAAACGCGGCATCTGGCGCATCATCTCGGCGGGTTCGACCTATCTCGCCCACGCCGTCGGCGCCGGCAAGACCATGACCATGGCGGCCGCCATCATGGAGCAGAAGCGGCTCGGGCTGATCGCCAAGGCGATGCTGGTCGTTCCCGGTCATTGCCTGGCGCAGGCCGCACGCGAGTTCCTGGCGCTCTACCCGACCGCCCGCATCCTCGTTGCCGACGAAACCAACTTCACCAAGGACAAGCGGCATCTCTTCCTCGCCCGCGCCGCCACGGCCAATTGGGATGCGATCATCATCACGCATTCGGCGTTCAGGTTCATCTCCATTCCGTCCGCCTTCGAACAGCAGATGATCCAGGGCGAACTGGAGCTCTATGAAGACCTGCTGACCAAGGTCGAAAGCGACGATCGCGTGTCGCGCAAGCGGCTCGAGCGGCTGAAAGAGGGGCTCAAGGAACGGCTGGAGGCGCTCGCGACCCGCAAGGACGATCTTCTGACCATTTCCGAGCTCGGTATTGATCAGATCATCGTCGACGAGGCCCAGGAATTCCGCAAACTCTCCTTTGCCACCAACATGTCGAGCTTGAAGGGGGTCGATCCGAACGGTTCGCAGCGGGCGTGGGACCTCTACGTCAAGTCCCGCTTCGTCGAAACGAAGAACCCTGGCCGTGCGCTCGTTCTGGCGTCGGGCACCCCGATCACCGACACGCTCGGCGAAATGTTCTCCGTGCAGCGCTTCCTCGGCATCGAGGCGCTGAAAGAGCGTGGTCTGCACGAGTTCGACGCCTGGGCGTCGACCTTCGGCGATGTGACGACCGAACTCGAGCTTCAGCCATCGGGCAAATACAAGCCGGTGACGCGCTTTGCCACATTCGTCAACGTGCCCGAGCTCATCGCGATGTTCCGCTCTTTTGCGGATGTTGTGCTGCCCGAAGACCTGCGGCAACATGTGAAGGTGCCGGCGGTCTCGACCGGCAAGCGCCAGATCAGGACCTCCAGGCCGTCCGCCGCTTTCAAACGCTACCAGACGGTGCTCGACGCCCGCATCAAGGCGATCGAGGAACGGGCGGGACCGGCGAAGCCCGGCGATGACATCCTGCTGTCGGTGATCACCGACGGACGCCACGCCGCGATCGATCTGCGCCTGGTCGACCCCGACAATGGAGACGAGCCCGACAACAAGCTCAACGACCTGATCGGCAACGCCTTCCGCATCTGGTCCGAAACGTTACAGAACAACTATCGTAAGCCCGATGGTGACTGCTTTGAGCTGCCCGGTGCCGCGCAGATGATCTTCTCCGATCTCGGCACGATCAGCGTGGAAAAGAGCAGGGGGTTCTCTGCCTATCGCTGGATCCGGGATGAGCTTGTCCGCAGGGGCGTGCCGGCGTCGGAAATCGCCTTCATGCAGGACTACAGACGCGCGCAAGCCAAGCAGCGCCTGTTCGGTGACGTCAATGCCGGCAAGGTCCGGTTCCTGATCGGCTCGTCGGAAACCATGGGCACCGGCGTCAACGCCCAGCTGCGCCTCAAGGCCCTGCATCACCTCGACGTGCCCTGGCTGCCGTCGCAGATCGAGCAGCGCGAAGGGCGCATCGGACGGCAGGGCAATCAGCATGACGAGATCGACATCTTCGCCTATGCGACGGAAGGTTCGCTCGACGCCACCATGTGGCAAAACAATGAGCGCAAGGCCCGGTTCATCGCAGCGGCCCTTTCCGGCGACACCTCGATCCGCAGGCTCGAGGATATGGGCGAAGGGCAGGCCAACCAGTTCGCCATGGCCAAGGCGATCGCATCGGGCGACCCGCGCCTGATGCAGAAGGCCGGGCTCGAAGCCGACATCGCTCGGCTGGAGCGCCTGCGTGCCGCGCATCAGGATGATCAGTTCGCCGTCCGCCGGCAGATCCGCGATGCCGAACGCGACATCGAGGTCGCGACCCGCCGCATTGCTGACATCGGCAAGGACATCGAACGGCGTATTGCTACGGCGGGCGAGGCATTCGCCATGACCGTGGCGGGCAAACCCTACACGGAGCGCAAGCCCGCGGGCCGGGCGCTGATGAAGGAGATCCTCGCCCTCGTCCAGCGCCAGGAGGAGGGTGACGCCGCAATCGCTTCGATCGGCGGGTTCGATGTCAAGTTCTCCAGCGAGCGGTTCGGTGGCGATGGCTACCGCTACACCACCATGCTCATGCGCACCGGCGCCGAACACAAAATCGAACTGCCGGTCATGACGACACCGCTCGGCGCGGTCTCCAGACTCGAGCACGCGCTTTCGAGGTTCGAAGACGAGCGGCTCCGGTATCGCCAGCGTCTGGCGGATGCCGAGCGCAGGATCGCGTCCTACCGCGCTCGCCAGGGCGAAGCCTTCGCCTTTGCGGGAGAGCTTGAAGACAAGCGCCAGCAATTGGCCGAGGTCGAGAGATCGCTGGCGCAGGATGTCGCGAGCGTGCGGTCGGACGCAACTCGGGCCGCCTGAGCCTGCCATCGAGATCTGGCGGGTCGTCGCTCGTCCCTAATCAGGTCGAGACTGAAAAGGGAGGCTGAGCCTCATCGCCATCGAGCGCCAATTTTCGCCAGTCACAGTGGCCCTTCGGAAGCTCAGGACAATCAGGGTGTGCGTGCGCCGAACTGTCATACGTTCAGCCTGTCGGTCAGGCGTGTCATCAGATCCATGCGCTCGTGGAAGATTGCCACGATCAACGCGGGCGCATTTTCACGCGGCAAGCAGAAGACATAATGGTGTTCGCATCGCGCCGCCCGCAGTGCCGGGTAGAGTGCGCTCATATCCTTGAACGTTCCCTGTCCGGCCGCGAGGCGAATGATACCCTGTTCCAGTTTGGCAATATATCGACGCAGCTGGACATCGCCCCATTGCTCGCGCGTGTACCGGATGACGTCACGCAGATCGGCTTCCGCCGCATCGGTCAGCACATAAGCTGTCACGTGCGATGGCTTTCGTTCAACTCCTCATCGAGAATGTCGCTGATGGTCCTAGCGGACACCTTGCCTGCCTGAGCCTCGCTGATGCGTGCGCCCAGCAGGGTTTTCAGTTCCTGCCATGCAAGTTCGCCGTCCGCATCGCCGGGAAACAGCCGTTCGAGCGTGTATTGTTTGATCGTCTTGCCTTGCAGGGCGGCCAGAGCCTTCAGGCTTTGGTGCTGCTGGTCGGTGATATCGATAGTAAGGCGGCTCATGTCAGCGCTCCACAGTTTCCTGTAAACCCACATTACCACATTTACGATAATGTGGCCAGCTGTTCTGCGAAGAACACCACCCGCGAGAACGCCTATCGTTCTCGCCAGGGTGGGGAATTCACATACGCTGGCAACTGGCTGAAATCGAAAAGAACCTGCTAACAATCTCATCGCCAACGCGCCAGGTGTCGAAAAAGCGGCATGATGCCCGTTGCTCAGCTCAGCCGATCCTCATCATCGATCAGCTCCAGGCGGGACGGGACGCTCTTGCTCCATTTCCAGAGCACCAGATTCATGTCACCCGGACCGGCCCCTTTGGCGAAACTGCGAACCAGAAGGCCGTTATAGCCTTGAGCAATCAGCTCGCGCGCGAAACGCTGTGTGCGTGCTTCCCCTGTGGTCCGCATCTGGTCGCGCCAGGTCGGATCCGCCAGTGAAATTTCGTCGAAGCCCGCCCTGGCCAGGGCCGCCACGTCGCCGGTGTCGAAGATCATCTCGATCTCCGCACGATAGCAGACCAGGGTCGTTGGCTGCAGATCGCCTACCTGGTTGGCTTCCCTCAATGCGGTGAGCACGGATGTCGACGCATAGAGCGTCGGTACGCCCTTTGGATTGAACCGGCCGCCATAGAGTTCCGCTCCGCGTCCCGACATCGGTTCGCGCGCGAAGACCGGATTTATTGCCCGGTAGAGCTTTCCAGAATAGGTGAGCGCCACGATCAGGCGTGAACGCCGGCGTCGACCGCGTCGATGAAATCGAGAACCTCTTCGGCCCGGCCATCGCGCACCAGCTGCATGGCCGTCTGGCCGGAAAATCCCGGCAACGGCTCGGACCGATACCAGGCGTAGGCCATCAGGGCGGAGCCGAAACGCGGTTCGACCTTGTTCACGATCTCCACCATCTCGCGCAGGCGGCGCTGTGTCTTGTCCGAGCGCACCCGATCCTTGCGCTGGATGGCGTCCTTGCCGAGGCCGACCGTGCGCGCGATCTCCTCGCTCGTCGTGCGAAAGACGGTTGCGATCTTGCTCGGCGCGAACAGCCCGTGATCTGAATACTGCGCGAGGTTCATTCTGTCGCCTCAATCACTTGCCGGTAGTTATGACGCAATATAGCGTCAGTTCGAACGGCAATCAAGGGCTGCGCGTATGGTATCGGCGAACTGATCAATCGCCTCGTGCCAATGGGCAAGAAGCGGATCCGGGTAGGGCGGGAACGCGGAGAGGAAAGCAGGGGCAGAAGAACCCCTCGCAGAGCGGCCTGGCCGCTGGCGGTTGTCACCTCAACCGCGCCGCTCGCGATCCCGGCCGCGTCGGCCTGCGCAGGGCTACGAGCCCTGCTCGCCCTGCCGGGCAGGGATGCTCCGCCGCAGTTGCACCGGCCCGTCCGCTCCGCGGGCCGGGGAATGTCTTTGGAAAGAAGACGAAAAAGGGACCGGCGCGGTGCCGGGTTCCGAACCCCGAAAGGAGCATCCCGATGGAAATCAAGCTCGTCGATCCGCGCGCGCTCGTTGAAAACCCCGAGAGGGCCCGCCGCTCGAAATCCAATCCCCAGGCCGATGCGCTGCTGCTTGCAACGATCAAGGCGGTCGGCATCGTGCAGCCGCCGGTCGTGGCGCCTCAGGCCGATGGCGGCAATGGCTTTGTCATCCAGGCCGGGCACCGCCGCGTCAAACAGGCGATCGCCGCCGGTCTCGGAGAGATCGCGGTTATTGTTGGAGAAGCCGCCGAGGATGGCGGCGCCATGCGTTCGCTCGTCGAAACGCTCGCCCATGAAGGGCTCAATCCGGTCGACCAGTGGCGGGCGATCGAGCGCCTCGTCGCCATCGGCTGGACCGAGGAGGCGATCGCCGTGGCGCTCGCGCTTTCGGTTCGCCAGATCCGAAAGCTGCGGTTGCTCGCCAATGTGCTGCCGGCCATGCTCGATCATATGGCCAAGGGCGACATGCCCAGCGAAAGCCAACTCCGCACGATCGCGGCGGCCTCGCTCGACGAGCAGAAGGAGGTCTGGAAGGCGCACAAGCCCGGCAAGGGCGATCCCCAGGTATCCTGGTGGAGCGTGGCCAACGGCCTTTCCAAGACCCGCATGTATGCGCGCGATGCGAGTTTCGACGACGAGCTCGCTCAGGCCTACGGCATTTCCTGGGTTGAGGACCTGTTCGCGCCCGCCGATGAGGACAGCCGCTACACCACCGACGTCGAGGCCTATCTCGGTGCCCAGCAGGAGTGGATGACGCGGAACCTGCCAAAGAAGGGGGTCATCACCGAGGCCAATACATGGGGCCAGCCGGAGCTGCCCAAGAAGGCCGAGCAGGTCTACGGCAAGCCGAAAAAGTCCGATCACACCGCCATGTACCTCGATCGTGACGGCAAGGTGCAGACCGTTCACTTCCGGATGCCGCAGCCGAACGCGGCCAAGGGCAAGGGGTCTTCGGGCGAGGATGCCGTCGCGATGCCCAAGACGCGGCCTGACGTCACGCGCAAGGGCACCGAGATGATCGGCGACTTCCGCACCGACGCCCTTCACGAGGCGCTCGGCCGTGCGCCGATCGAGGACGATACGCTGATGGCCTTGCTGGTCCTCGCCTTCGCCGGCCAGAATGTCAGGGTCGATTCCGCCAACGGAGGTGGAGACGATTACTACCATGGCAATCGGCGGATCGCGCGCCACGCGGCGGCGCTCTTCGACGCCGAGGGCAAGCTGTCCTTCGACATGGAGACCCTGCGTCTCGCGGTCCGCTCCATGCTGATCGAGGTGCTCTCCTGCCAGGAGAACCGGACCAATAGCGGCATCGTGGCCCGCGCTGCCGGCGATGTGGTCGGCGCCGATGGCTTTCTGCCGAACATGGGCACGGAGGAATTCCTGTCCTGCCTGTCGCGCTCCGCCCTCGAAGCATCGTGCGAAGGCACGTCCGTCCTGCCCCGGGCCCGGGTCAAGGATACGCGGGCGGCGCTGGTCGAGGCGTTCAACGAGCAGACTTTCGTTCATCCCTCGGCGTTCTTCGCACCCGATCGCGAAGCGCTCGGCGCATGGCTCGCCTCCAACACGGTCAGCGAGGAGGACCAGGAGGACGAGGAGCCGGTCGGCCCGGACGCCGAACCGGTCGACCCGGCCCACGACGACAGTGAAGGGTTCCGCGAGGCCGCCGAATAGCCCCACCACCCTTCTTTTTCGAATGCCTTTCCGCCGCCGGCCCACTCCGGCGGCGCTTTCGTTTCAGAACCCACAACCGGAGGACATCATGTCCGCACAACTGATCTTTGACCACGTGCCGCTGGGCGCGATCATCCGCTATTCCGACGGCACCCCGCGGCCTCCCGAACGCCATCGGCGCAAGCTGCGAGCCTGGGAAAGTCGCAACAACACCGGCCGGTTCGTCAGGAAACAGGCCGGCACACGCGTCGGCGAAACCACGATACCGGCCGCGATCACGCTTCACGAGGGCGATTTCGGCAGCAAGGCGGTGATCGTCCTGCGGGTCTTCAAGACTTTTTCGGTCGACAGCAACCTCGCCTTCACGGTGGTCGAACGGCCCGCCATCGGCTCCGTCCTCGTGCTCGACCGCCCCGGCGATGAGGCCGAGCTCGTCCATGTTGCGACCAGCCGTCAGGCCGCCGATGAATGGTTGTCGCGGCAAGGCTATCCAAATGCCGTGCTCCGTGAGGTGACCGCCGACGAGGCCGCGGCCGATCAGGTCGAGGGGAGGGCGGCATGATCCGTTCTCAGTCATCGCACCCTCGGTCGGGCGGAACGTCGGGCCAGTCGGGGGTTCGTTTCGGCATCAGCGCCGAAGGGTTTCCCGTGGCGCGCGTCGATGACACTGTCTTTGCCATGCTGCCGGGGCGCGTCGGCCAGTATTTTCTCGCCACATGCTGGTGCGCGCGCCGGCCGTTGGCGGAACTCACCCGCAATGACTTCTACGGGCATGGTGGCCAACTCGCGGACGAGCCGGAATTCAGGGCAAAGGTGCTCGAGCAGGCCGAGCACCAGCGCGAAAAGCGCGCGCTCGGCCGCCGGGAAATCCGCTCCCGCGCCCATACGCCATGGGGACCCTCTCAGGGCGCGTCGGTCTTTGCCGAGGGCATCGTCTGCCATTCGACCGCCGGGCACGGCGGCTTCCATCTCTCGGCCGACCGCAATGCCAGTGTCCACTCCCGGCTCCGGAAAATGGACGGCTGGTACGAGGAAGACGCCGAATGGGCGATCGTTGCGATCACCTTCCCGCACCTGTTCACCGGGTTCGAACGGCGATGTGCCGAGCAGACCCTGAAGGACTCCTGGCCGGACGCCTGGGAGGCGATCTTCGGAACCGTTCTGCAGCCTGGCGAATCCCGCGAAAAGGATCGCTGGGCATTCGAGGCGCGGCATGCCGGTGACTGGGTCGTCGTGTCGGCAATCAGGTCGGAGCACCACGATGGTTTCGTTGAAGTGATCGCCACGCTCGGTGGAGGCCGTGGTGAGGGCCTCGAGCGCCAGCGCTTTCTGGTCCCGGCCGGCGAGTACGACGTCAGCCGTTTCGGCTTCGTCGTCGATCCGGCGCGCCACGCATCCTATGACGGGCCCTCGAGCTTTGTCGCCTGGGGGCGGTGATGTCCATCCCATGGAAAGCGATCGCGGTCCGCTTCGGCTGGCGGGCCGCGTTCGGGATGGACGGCGCGCATCCCCGTCTTGTCGTCCAACACACGCGGCATCGCCATCGTTTCACAGGCGCCGATGCCTGGAAGCGCGCGGTGCTCGTCTCGATCCGCGCGCCACGCTTCAACTATCCAGCACGGAGACCCAACCGATGACCACCTATCTCGTCGTGGTATACATCCTCGTCGATACGCAAGCCGCCAGTCCCCATTCGGCTGTCGCAGCTGCTTTGGAGAACCACCTCGACCGTTGCGCACCGGCTGTTCCGGCGGCCGGCACGATAGTCGACTGGGCCGTCGCCGGCGAGGACCTCGCCGCGTCGATGGCACCTGTCGTGATTCCGGCCGACTACATGCCGGGAGCAACGCCATTTCCCGAATGGAGCACCGCGCGAGAGCCAAGCGCGGAAAAACGACCCGGATCTGCCCGTCCAGGCCCCGATCCCGCATGCAAGGCGCCGGTCAGCTGATACCTTCCATACGTCGAAGGAACTGACTCGATCGATACCGTTTCACGGGAGCTCGCTCGTCGGGCGTGTGCGACCGCCATCCTCAGGAGGAATTGTGAGGACAGCAGTGTTCGGCCGCAGGATGCCGGGGTGTCCAGCCACTCGGGATGACGGGCATGCGGACCCGGGTCATCGTCATTTCCTTCATGGGGCAGCTTCGGTGGAACGCCACCCCCTGCCGGCCTCCCTTCGGTTCTGGCTTCGGTCCTAAACCGGCGGCCGGAGCCTTCAAGGTCGCTGGCGCGCCGCGGAGCGGCCATGCGCACCAGCCTCGGCAAACCAGCCCAGCGGGACGGCGCGAGGGCAGTGAGCCCTGCTTGCCCGCAAGGCTGGTCCGCTCGGCTTTGGTCCGCACGGACCCTGAAGCCTCCTCCTTCCGCCGGTTTTTCTGGACCGCGCCCGAAGGGAGGGCCGGCAGGGGTCGGCTCGAGCCTTCGGCCAGACCGTGAAGGAAAGGACTCTCACATGACCAGAACCGCTCGTTCCAGCCGTCAATCCAGCAAGGTCGTCCAGCTCCGAAAGGGCGCCTCCCTCGAAATGGTCCGCCTCGCCTGTCCCGACAGCGCCCAGGCATCGCTCATTTCCGAAAGCTTCGGCCTCCCCGTCATCGACAGCGACGGCATCCGTGATCTTCATCGCAAGATCATCATCGACACGGCCGACTCATTGAACGAAGGCCTCGGCGAACGGGCCATGCAGATCCATCTCCAGCGGATCGTGGGCTCCTATGTCGGTTCAGCCCATGGCGCCGGTCAGTTCTACTCCCGGTCGGTCTCGGAAGCCCGCGATGCCACGGCCAGAAACGCAAACGACGACCGCGACGCGGACCTCGACGGTCCGGTCGGATTCGACAGTGCCGCGCAGCGCAAGCGCGAATTCGCCGCCGATATGGGCATTCAGGCCCATGCGCTCCGCTGCGCCGCCGAAGGCGTGGTGGCTGCCTACGAAGAGGTCGTCGGCGAAGCCTGGAAGCCCTTCGAACGACATGTCGAAAATCCCGGCCAGACCGTCGATCGCAAGGCGGCCGAATTGCAGATGGCCGCCTTTGGCTGAACGGCTCGGGCGGAGCTCCGGCTCCGCTCATTTCTTTCAATTCGCGAGCTCGGATTGGTCACGCAGCTGGCACGCTTCATCGCACGGGCCGTTGCAAGCTACTGCCGCCGATCCCGCGTGATGAAGCGTGCCCGCTCGAGCAACTCATCGAATGTTAGAATGTCAATCGACCGAGTCTCCCGGCGGAACAACTCGAATGTGTCTCGCAGTACCTGTGAGGTACGGGGATCGCCCGCTGCTTCAAACTCCCTGCGCGAACCAATCACAAGGATGGTCCTCGCGTTGCGCGTACGTGCTTCCAAGCGAGCTCCATCTCGAGAGAAGTGCTCGCCGCTGCCTGCAAATGCCAGCCACTCCGCCTTTTGCTCGAGGATCTGCGACACCGCGTTGGTAAAGTCTGTGCTAAATGCCCGTGTTCCCGCGCGCCCGGTGCTTCGGCCTGTTCGGAAGATTGGCGTATCAGGTCGCTTGATTTCCACCAGCACAGTATAGTCTGTGAAGCTCATCAGGAAATCGACCACGGGCCTGTCGCGATTATCGGTGCCGCCGCCCGACACTGTCATTTCACGATCGAAAGTGCGCATGACACGGTAGTCGAGGCCATAACCGAAGACCCACGGCTCGCGTTCGAAAAAATCCTGCCACTCCCGCTCAGACCAGCTCCCGTTCCGAACCTCCTGCTCAAATGTCTCCAGAGCCTGCCGCCGCCCCAGGAGAATGTTGACCTCTTCGGTTGAGAGTGAGCCGTGCAACGCCTTCAAGAAGGCCTCGCGGTCATCACTGCTCATTGTCCGAAGCCGCTCAACGATGCCGCGATTCGAAGCGTCGACAATGAGCTTGCGCCCGGCGCCGATCGAAATGTCTTCAATATCAAACCGATCCTGGTTCGAGAGATCGACAAATTCTATGCGGTCGAGAAAAGTCAGCAGACGTTGGAACTCCTCGCCTCGAAACGTGAAGCAATGCTCCTCGTATCCTTGGTACCAGTCCCCCTTGCGAGATTGAAAGCTCTGCAAAGTCAGGCGACGCACAGCCTTATCGTCCTGGGTGACCACCGCGGTGACCTGTGTCTTGCGTTTTTCACCTGAAAGACGAAGGCACAGCGCACCCTCTATCTCCCCGAGGTGGAGGATGTCGGAACCTTCCATGACCATACGCACGTTGCGTAGGCGTTCTGTCGTATGGGCACCCCAAGTGAAGACCTTAGATATATAGGTCCTAGCCGCCTGCCTCAGTTGGAAAAACCGATGTTCTTTGCTCATATTCGGATCGTGCAGAGTATTAACCGCGCTGGCAAGTGACCATTCCGGCGAAACAATCTCCATCGCAGTATTCCCGGTCTGTAGCTGCGCCGCAGACCCTTCCTCAGCAGTCCCGCCGCGACGACCGCCCGGCGAGCATGGTTTCTGCCGCGATCCTTAGGTCCGCATCGGCCCAAATCATGTCGATGCTTGCGGCATCATCGGCTGGGCGACTATTTGGCAAGCCTCAATGTCGCGATCCCCTGAGCAAGGTGCCGGCTGAGACACTGGGGTGCCACTTGCAGGAAATCGCACAACACCAGGCATACACCGCGTTGCGCTCCAATCCCGCTCTTCGGGGATGGCATTCCTGGTGCGGCCGCGGAACTTCCACGATCAACCCATAAAGGGTCCGCTAGCGAAGCTGCGGCCGTTTGGCTGTCGCCTGCACGGTGATCGCG
>VFQM010000734.1_pt1 | contig 33939 bp, 27 predicted proteins | sample 3512391 | NCBI WGS metagenome assembly VFQM01 (sample SAMN10412369, study PRJNA504923) | tailings metagenome | isolation source: Replicate 1 from Balatoc abandoned mine | place: Philippines
GCCGGTGCCAGCTCGCGTGGGTACCGGAGGGGGCGACGGGAAGTAAAGGAGGAGCCGGCGGCCAGCGGCCGACGGCGGGGGACATGAGCGGCGCCCCCTCCGGTGCCCACGCGAGCTTGCCACCCTGCTCGCACGCGCGAACAACGACTCACTGCTCAGGGTCAACCGAGGCCCTTGGAAGCACCGCAACATGACCTCCTCGTACGTCCAACGCCTGCGCCGGCTCGATGCCTGCGCCGTCTCCGATGCCCTCGACAAGCTGGGCCTGCCCGGTGCCGTCACCGGCATTCCCCAGCGCAGCGGCGAGGGCCGCGTCGCCGGCCGTGCCGTGACCATGAAGGTCGGCCCCGGCCAGCCGCCGCCCGGCCCGCCGGTGCACCTGGGCTGCACCGCCATTGCACTCGCCGGGCCCGACGACGTCATCGTCGTCGAGCAGATCAGCGGCATCGAGGCCGGCTGCTGGGGCGGCCTGCTCACGCTGGGCGCCAAGGTGCGCGGCGTGGCCGGCGTGGTGGCCGACGGGCCGCTGCGCGACGTCGACGAGGCCATCGGCTACGGCTTCCCGGTCTGGGCCCGCACGCTCACCTCGCGCACCGCGCGCGGCCGCGTCGTCGAACTCGGCACCCAGGTGCCAGTGGCGCTGGGCGGCGTGCCCGTGCAGCCCGGCGACTACCTGCTCGCCGACCGCAGCGCCGTCATCGTCATCGCCGCCGCGGACATCGAACGCGTGCTCGACGCGGCCGAGGCCATCGTGGCCAAGGAGGCTGCCATGGCCAAGGCCATCCTCGCCGGCACCCCCATCGGCCAGGTGATGGGCGGCGCCTACGAACACATGCTGAAGGCCTGAAGGCCCCGGAGACCCATGACCCCCGAAGACCGCAACGTCGCGCGCGCCGCGAAGCTCGACACCGCCACCCTCAGCGACGCGCTGGACAAGCTGGGCATCGCCGGCCAGTGCCACCGCATCAAGCCGCGCGGCAGCGGCTTTCGCATGGCCGGCCGCGCCTGGACCCTGCTCTACGGCCCGGCCGGCAACCCCGCCGGCACCGTGGGCGACTACATCGACGACGTGCCGCCCGGCAGCGTCATCGTGCTGGACAACGGCGGCCGCGACAACGCCACCGTCTGGGGCGACATCCTCACCGAGATCGCACACCGCCGCGGCATCGCCGGCACCGTGATCGACGGCATCTGCCGCGACACCGCGCTGTGCCTGGACCTCGGCTACCCCGTGTTCAGCAAGGACCACTGGATGCGCACCGGCAAGGACCGCGTGCAGGTCGAGGCCACCGGCGTGCCGGTGAACATCGGCGACGCGCGCGTGGCCCCGGGTGACATCCTCAAGGGCGACGCCGACGGTGTGGTCGTCATCCCGAAGGCCCTCGAGGACCGCGTGCTGGACACCGCCGAGGCCATCGAGGCCGCCGAGGACGCCATCCGCCAGGCCGTGCGCGGCGGCATGCGGCTGGACGAGGCCAGGCGCGTGCACAAGTACCACGCGCTGCAGACCCGGGAGGCGCAGTGACGGCCGCCGCCCGCTTCCCCTGGGAGACCACCACCCGGCGCGAGGTGCCGGCGCTGGACGCGAGCACGCTGGAGGCCGCCCGCGGCCTGCCCACCGCCACGCTGCACGAGGCCGCCGGCAAGGTGGGCGCCCTGCCCTCGGCCATCAGGCCCGTGGCCCCCGGCATGGCGCTGGCCGGCCCGGCGCTCACCGTGCACTCGCCCCCGGGCGACAACCTCTGGCTGCACCGCGCGCTCGACATCGCCTGCCCGGGCGACGTGATGGTCGTGCACTGCAGCGGCGCGCACGAACACGGCTACTGGGGCGAGATCATGGCCACCATGGCGCAGGCCCGCGGCCTGGCGGGCCTGGTGATCGACGGCTGCGTGCGCGACGGCGCGCTGCTCGCGGCCATGGGCTTCCCGGTGTTCGCGCGCGGCCTGTGCATCCGCGGCACCGGCAAGGACTTCGGCGCCATCGGCTGGCTCAACCACCCGGTGTGGATGGGCGAGGTGGTGGTGCACGCCGGCGACCTGATCGTCGGCGACGGCGACGGCGTGGTGGCGCTGCCACAGGCTCGGGCCGCCGAGGCGGTGGCCAAGGGGAGGCAGCGCGAAGCCGACGAGGCCGCCATCCTGCAGCGGCTGAAGGACGGCGCCTCGACGCTGGACGTCTATGGCTGGCGCTGAACCCACCCTGGCCGTCGATCCCGCCGGCATCGCCACCCTGACGCTGCACCGCCCGGCGGTGGCCAACCGGCTGGAGCTGGAGGACCTGGACGCCATCGCGCGCTTCCTGCAGCAGGTGAACGCCGACCCGCGCGTGCGCGTGCTGCGCCTGCGCGGCGAGGGCCGGCATTTCTGCAGCGGCTTCAACGTCGAGCGCGTGGGCGCCGACGGGGCCGCCGCCGGCCCCCGGTTCGAGGCCCTGGCCGACGCGCTGGAACAGGCGCGGCCGGTCACGGTGGTGCAGCTGCAGGGCGGCGCCTACGGCGGCGCGGTGGACCTGGCCCTGGCCTGCGACTTCCGCGTGGGCGGGCCGGCGGCCGAACTGCGCATCCCCGCCGTGCAGCTGGGCCTGCACTTCTACCGCGGCGGGCTGGAGCGCGGCGTGGCCCGCATCGGCCTGCCCTGGGCGCGCCGCCTGTTCCTGACCGCCGACGCGCTGGGCGCCGACGTCCTGCACCAGGCCGGCCTGCTGGACCGCCGGGCCGGCAGCGCCGAGGCCGTGGACACCGAGGCCTGGCGCTTCTGCAGCCACCTGGCCAGCCTCGCGCCGCTGGCCCTGCTGGGCATGAAGCGGCACCTCAACCGCATCGCGCGCGGCACGCTGGACGCCCAGGCGCTGGCGCACGACATCGCCGCCGCCGACGCCTCGGCCGACCTGCAGGAAGGCGCACGCGCCTGGCGCGAGAAACGCGCGCCGCGCTTCGAAGGGCGCTGATGGAGTTCGACGTCGTCGTCGTCGGTGCCGGCACCGCCGGCTGCGTGCTGGCCAACCGGCTCAGCGCCGACGGCCGCCACCGCGTGCTGCTGCTGGAGGCCGGCGGCGGCGACGGCCACCCCTGGATCCGCATGCCGCTGGGCTTCCTGCGCGCGCTGCAGCAGCCGCGCTTCACCTGGGGCTACCAGAGCGAGCCCGAGGCGGCCCTGAACGGCCGCGTGCTGCCGGTGCCGCGCGGGCGGCTGCTGGGCGGCTCGTCGTCCATCAACGGCATGTTCCACATCCGCGGCGACCGGCGCGACTTCGACGACTGGGCCGCCGCAGGCTGCACCGGCTGGTCCTATGCCGAGGTGCTGCCCTACTTCATCCGCAGCGAGCGCCACTGGCGCGGCGAGGGCCCTTTCCACGGCGGCCACGGGCCGCTGCAGGTCCACCGCATCGACGACCGCCGGCTGCTGCCCGGCCCGCTGCGCGAGGCCGCGGCCGCCGCCGGCCACCGCCTGAACGATGATCACGACGGCGAACACCACGACGGCCTGGCCGCCGGCGACGTGGCCATCGACGCCCGCGGCCGGCGCGCCAGCAGCGCGCGCGCCTACCTGCACCCCGTGCGCGGGCGGCCCAACCTGACGGTGTGGACCGGCGCGCGCACCGAGCGCGTGCTGTTCGAGGGCGGCGGCGAGCGCCGCCGCGCCATCGGCGTGCAGCTGCGGCGTGGGGGCCGCCGGATCACCGTGCGCGCCCGCCGCGAGGTGATCCTGGCCGGCGGCGCCTACGGCAGCCCGCAGCTGCTGATGCTCTCGGGCATCGGGCCGCTCGACGAGCTGCAGCGCCACGGCATCGCGCCGGTGCAGGCGCTGCCCGGCGTGGGTGGCAACCTCATCGAGCACCCGCGCATGCCGCTGCAGTACACGCTCAGGCGCCCGGTGAGCTTCCTCAACGAACTGCGCCTGGACCGTGCGGTGCTGTCGGTGCTGCGCTGGGCGCTGACCGGCCGCGGTGCCTTCGCCAGCCAGGTCTGCCACGGCACGCTGCTGTTCAAGACCGACCCGGCGCTGGACCGGCCCGACTTCCAGCTGCTGTGCAACCCGGTGCGGCTGGACGCGAAGCTGTGGTTCCCGGGCCTCGCGCCCGCCCAGCCGCACGCCTTCTACGTCACCGTCTGCCAGCTCTATGCGCGCAGCCGCGGCCGCGTCACGCTGCGCTCGGCCGACCCCGCGGACGCGCCGCGCATTGCGCTGAACCTGTTCTCGCACGACGACGACCTCCGCAGCATGCGCCGTGCGCTGCGCACGGCGCGCGCGCTCTACGCCACGCCGCCGCTGGCCGACCTGATCGCCGTGGAGACCCTGCCCGGCGCCGCGCTGCAGAGCGACGCGGACCTGGACGACGCCATCCGCGCGCTCGGCGGCATCACCCACCACCCGGTGGGCACCTGCGCCATGGGCACCGGGCCGCAGGCGGTGGTGGACCCGCGGCTGCGCGTGCACGGCGTGGACGGCCTGCGCGTGGTGGACGCCTCGGTGATGCCCGGCATCGTCGGCGGCAACACCAATGCCGCCACGCTGATGATTGCCGAGAAGGCGGCCGACATGATCCTGGAGGACGCGCGATGACCGACGCCCGGCACGCGGGGCAGCCGCCGATCCTGCCGGCGGGGCAGCTGCTGATCGACGGCGCCTGGCGCGACGCGGCCGATGGCGTCACCCTGCCGATCACCGACCCCTGCACCGGCACCGTCTTCGCCCACGTGGCCGCTGCCGGCGTGGCCGACGTGGATGCCGCCGTGGCCGCGGCGCGGCGCGCCTTCGAGGGCCCCTGGGCCGCCACCCCGCCGGCGCAGCGCGCGCGGCTGCTGTGGCGGCTGGCCGAGCTGATCGACCGCGACGCCGACGCCTTGGCAACGCTGGAAGTGCGCAACACCGGCAAGCCGCTGACCGTGGCGCGGCGCTTCGACATCGCGATGGCCGCCGAGTGCCTGCGCTACCACGCCGGCTGGTGCACCAAGCTCGAAGGCGCCACGCGCACGCTGTCGCTGCCTGGCGAGTGGCATGCCTACACGCGGCGCGAGCCGCTGGGCGTGGCCGGGCTGATCGTGCCCTGGAACGTGCCGCTGCCCATGGCCGTGGGCAAGGTGGCACCGGCGCTGGCCGCCGGCTGCACGGCCGTGCTCAAGCCGGCGGAGCTGACGCCGCTGACGGCGCTGCGCCTGGGCGCGCTGGCGCTGGAGGCCGGCATCCCGCCCGGCGTGCTGAACGTCCTGCCCGGCCCGGGCCCCGTGGCCGGGCAGGCGCTGGTGGACCACCCGGGGGTGGACAAGCTCTCGTTCACCGGCAGCACGGCGGTGGGCCAGCGCATCCTGGCCAGTGCCGCCGGCAACCTCAAGCGCCTGTCGCTGGAGCTGGGCGGCAAGAGCCCGGTGATCGTGTTCCCCGACGCCGACCTCGACCGTGCCATCCCCGCGGTGGCCGCCGGCATCTTTGCGAACGCCGGCCAGGTGTGTGCCGCCGGTTCGCGGCTGTTCGTGCACCGCGCGGTGGCCGAGCGTGTGCTCGAGGGCGTGGCCATGCGCGCCCGCACGCTGCGCGTGGGCCCGGGCCTGGCGCCGGAATCGGAGATGGGCCCGCTGATCAGCGAACGCCAGCGCGAGCGCGTGCTGGGTCACGTGGCCAGCGGGCAACGCGACGGTGCGGCCCTGCTCGCCGGTGGCGGCGCGCTGCCCGGCCCCGGCTTCTTCGTGCAGCCCACGGTGATGGTGAACACGCGGCCGGAGATGGCCATGGTGCGCGAGGAGATCTTCGGCCCGGTGCTGGCCACCTTCACGTTCGACGACGATACCCTGGAGGCGCTGGCTGCACGCGGCAACGCGACCGACTACGGGCTGTCGGCGTCGATCTGGACACGTGACCTGGCCCGGGCGCACCGTCTGGCCGCGCGGCTGAAGGCCGGCAACGTGCGCATCAATGCCGCCGTGGCGCCCGACGTCGCCATGCCCTTCGGCGGCATGAAGCTGTCGGGCTGGGGCCGCGAGAACGGGCGCGAAGGCGTCGAAGGCTTCACCGAGCTGAAATCGGTGGCCGTGAACCTGGAGTGATCGCATGGAACTGGGCATCCGTGGCCGCAAGGCCCTGGTCTGCGCCTCGTCGCAGGGGCTGGGGCTGGCCTGTGCCACCGCGCTGGCGCGCGAGGGCTGCAGCGTCTGGCTCAACGGCCGCCACGCGCAGAGGCTGGAAGCCGCCGCGCAGGCGCTGCGCGAGACCACCGACGCCGCCGTGCACACGGTGGCGGCCGACCTGAACACCGAATCCGGTCGCCACGCGCTGCTGGCCGCCTGCCCGGAGCCGGACATCCTGGTCAACAACAACGCCGGCCCCCCGCCGGGGCAGCTGGCCGACTGGGATCACGCCGCCTGGATCGGCGCGCTGGAGGCCAACCTGATCGCCGGCGTGCTGCTGATCCGCGCCGTGCTGCCGGGCATGCGGGCGCGGCGCTTCGGCCGCATCGTCAACATCACCAGCGCGATGGTGAAGACGCCGCACGCGGCCATGGGCCTGTCCACCGCCGCGCGTGCCGGGCTCACGGCAGTGAGCAAGGCCCTGGCGCGCGAGGCGGTGGTGGACAACGTGACCATCAACCAGCTGCTGCCCGAGCGCTTCGACACCCCGCGCCAGGCCTTCATGGCCGAGCGCATGATGGCCGAGCACGGCCTCTCGCGCGAGGAGGCCTACCGCCGCATCGCCGACACGCTGCCGGCGCGCCGCCTGGGCCGCCCGCAGGAGTTCGGCCAGGCCTGCGCCTTCCTGTGCAGCGCCGACGCCGGCTTCATCACCGGCCAGAACCTGCAGCTCGACGGCGGCGCCTACGCCGGGCTGATCTGAGCGCGTGACCGCCCGGGGCCGGTGTCGGCCCCATGGCAGGCGCGCAGCAGCTGCTGCTCGAAGCGGGCCACCACCGCCTCCCAGCCCAGCCCGCCCGCCGTCTCCAGGGCGGCGGCGGCCAGGCGCTGGCGCAGCGCGCCGTCGGCGGCCAGGCGAACCGCCGCCGCCACGAACCGCGCCGGGTCACCGGCGGGCACCAGCCAGCCGTTGCGCCCGCTGTCCACCAGCGCCCCGGCCGCGGCATGGTCGAAGGCCAGCAGCGGCAGGCCACTGGCCAGCGCCTCGACGGTGACGTTGCCGAAGGTCTCGGTCAGGCTCGGGAACAGGAAGAGGTCCATCGACGCGTAGTGCGCCGCCAGGTCGGCCCCCTGACGCAGGCCGGCGAACACCGCCTCCGGGCAGCGGGCCGCGAAGTCGGCGCGCAGCGGGCCGTCGCCCACCAGCACGAGGCGGGCATCGGGCCGCTGCCGGCGCACGGCCTGCCAGGCGGCGTGCAGCAGGCCCAGGTTCTTCTCCGCCGCCAGCCGGCCCACGAAGCCGACCACCAGCGTGTCCGCGCCGGCACCCCAGGCCGCACGCAGGCCGGCGCTGCGCCACGCCGGGGAGAAGCGCGCCGTGTCCACGCCGCGCGGCACCACGTGCAGGCGCTCGAAGCCGGCCGCGGCCAGGTCGCGGCGCAGGGCCTCGGTGGGCACCAGGGTGCAGGCGCAGCGGTTATGGAAGCGGCGCAGGTAGGCCATGATGGGCCGGTCCAGCCAGCCGATGCCGTAGTGGCGGCTGTAGGCGTGGAAGTTGGTGCGGAAGTCCGAGCTCACCGGCAGCTTCAGGTGGCGCGCCGCCTGCAGCGCCGACCAGCCCAGCGGCCCCTCGGTGGCCACGTGCACCAGGTCCGGCCGCTGCAGCGACCACAGCCGCACCAGCGCGCGCCGGCTGGGCACGCCCATGCGCAGGTGCGGGTACTTCGGGATGGGCAGGCCGCGCATCAGCACCTCCGCGATGCCGGCCGCGGGGCTGGCCGCGTCTGCCGACCCCGCGGCCGGCCCGCCCGGCTGCCGCGGCCGCACCAGCTGCAACGCGTGCCCGCGCGCATGCAGGCCTTCGACGAAGCGGGCCACGGTGGTGGCCACGCCGTTGACCTCCGGCGGATAGGTCTCGCTGACGAAGGCCACCCGCAGCTGGCGCCGCAGGGCCGGCCACTCGTCGACCTGCAGCGAGGCGTCGGCGGGCAAGGAAGGCATGCGGCGATGCTGGCCCGCCGCTGCAACAGAACGATGACACGGCGTTCACGGAAGTTTCATCGGTGGCCGACACGATGCGGTCACGCCACCCTCAGGAGCACGACCGCATGCCCGCCTTCCTCGAGAACTTCCGTCAGACCCTGAAGACGCAGCGCTGGGACGACCACCGCTACTACCACCACTGCCGCATCAACCAGAGCCTGCACCTGGTCAGCGCCATCAGCTTCCTGGTGGCCTACGCGCTGCTGTTCGTCGACCCGCCGATGGCGGCCATCCTCGGCTGGTGCTTCTCGATGACCACCCGCCAGGCGGGCCACTTCTTCTTCGAGCCGCGCGGCTTCGACCAGGTCAACCAGGTCAGCGACGAGCACAAGGAGGCCGTGAAGGTCGGCTACAACATCCGGCGCAAGGTGGTGCTGATGGCGGTGTGGGTGGGCATCCCGCTGCTGCTGTGGCTGCAGCCCTCGGTGTTCGGGCTCATCGCGCCGGCCACCGACGCGCACGGCATGCTGCGCGACATCGGCATGGCCTGGCTGGCGCTGGGCGTGGCGGGGCTGCTGTTCCGCGTGGCGCAGCTGTGGTGGCGCGACGGGCCGGTGCCGGCACTGGCCTGGATGACCAAGATCCTCACCGACCCGGTGCACGACATCCTGCTGTACCACCGGGCCCCGCTGGCGCTGCTGCGCGGCGAGCGCTACGACCCGATGCACCACGTGGGCCAGGCGCGCTGACACCCGCTGCGCGCGCCGCCAGGCCGGCGCGGCGTGCCGCGCGGCCGGCGGCGCCGGCCTCGCCCTGGATTCAGAACTTCTGCCGCAGCATCTCCAGCAGGATGGACCGCCGGATCGCGCGGTTGGACAGCTGCGGGTCGCGCCACCACCAGCCGTCCTCTTGCATCTGGCGGGCGGCGGCGACGAACTTACCGGTCACGGCGGCCATGTCGGCCTCGCCATAGTTGAGGCTGAACACGATGCGCCCGCTGCCCACCCAGCTCAGCGCCAGGCCATGCGCACGCAGGTAGAACTGCAGCATCCAGTTGTAGCGGCTCGGCTGCGTGAACAGCACGGTCCAGATGCTGGACAGGTGGGCCACGCGCACCGGCACGCCGGCCTCGGCCAGCGCCGCGTTGAAGCGCTCGGCGCGCGTGTTCCAGCGCTCGTCCAGGCCGTCGTAGAGCGCGCTCACCTCGGGCGTGTCCAGCCGGCGCAGGAAGGCGTTCATCGCGGCCATCACCTGCGGGTGGGCGTTGAAGGTGCCGCGGGCGAAGCAGATGTCCACCGGCCTGTGGTCGCGGAAGCGCTTCATCAGCGCACGCTTGCCGCAGACCACGCCCACCGGCAGGCCGCCGCCGAGCGTCTTGCCGTAGGTGACCATGTCGGCCTGCACGCCGAAGTACGCCTGCGCACCGCCCTTGGCCAGGCGGAAGCCGACGAAGACCTCGTCGAAGATGAGCACGATGCCATGCGCGCTGCACACCTCGCGCAGGCGCCGGAGCCAGGCCGCGTAGGCGGCGCGGTCGGCGCCGGCGCTGCGGCTGCTGTCCACCAGCGTGGAGTCGCCCGGGGCCGGGCGGTTGGGGTGCAGCGCCTGCAGCGGGTTGACCAGCACGCAGGCGATGTCGCGCCGCGTGGCCAGCACCTGCAGCGAGCGCTCGTCCATGTCGCGCAGCGTGTAGGTCTCGCGTGGCGGCAGCGGGTTGCCGGGGCCGGGCTGCACGTCCTCCCACCAGCCGTGGTACGCGCCGGTGAAGCGCACCAGGTGGCGGCGCCCGGTGTGGTAGCGCGCCAGGCGCACCGCCTGCATCACGGCCTCGGTGCCGCTCATGTGGAACGACACCTCGTCCAGGCCCGAGATCTCCTTCAGCCGCGCGATGTTGTCGGCCACGCAGGGCAGGTAGCTGCCCAGGATGGGGCCCACCGCCGAGGCCTCGGCCAGGCCCTCGGCCATGCAGGCCTTGTAGGCGTCCACGCCCAGCACGTTGACGCCATAGGAGCCGGTGAGGTCGTGGAACAGGTTGCCGTCCACGTCCTCCAGCATCACGCCCCAGGCCCGCGCGACGAAGCTGCTGGTGCGCAGGTGCGCACGCACGACGGGCGAGAACTGGAAGGGCACGCGGTAGCTGCCGGTGAACTGCAGGTCCGACAGGCCCTCGCGCGCCTGCGCCGTGAGCGCGGCACCCCGCGCATAGCGCTGGTCGAACAGCGCCTCGAGCCGGCGCAGCGCCGCCCGGCGTTGCGCCGCCACCGGCTCGGGCGCGCCGTCCACGGCGTAGAAGCGGTCTTCGCCGTAGGCGTAGCCCGGGATCAGCCGGGCCACGCGCTGCGCCATGCGCGCGTGGCCGGCCAGCGAGCGGTGCTTGGCCCGCGAGAGCTGCAGACGCCGCCAGGCGCGCGGCATGGTCCAGGCCAGCACCCCCAACCCCAGCGCCGACAGCGCGATGCCTTCGTTCATGGTTCTCCTTCAAAACAACCCGCCCCCGGATGTACCACCCATGCTTGACACCAACGTGAAGCGCCCCGGCGCCCTGCGCCGATTCCTGCAGCAGGAGGACCTGAACTTCCTGCTCACCAACCGCATCCCGCGCATCGCGCTGACCCGCGCCATGGGGCGACTGAGCCGCGTGCAGAGCCCGCTGCTGGCGCGGCTGTGCATCGCGGTCTGGCGCCTCTTCACCGAGCTCGACCTGAGCGACGCCGCCGAGACCCGCTTCGGCAGCCTGCAGGCCTGCTTCACGCGCGCGCTGCGGCCGGGTGCGCGCACGGTGGACGCCGACCCGGCCGTGCTGGCCAGCCCCTGCGACGCCATCGTCGGCGCCTGCGGCACGCTGGCGGGCGACCAGCTGCTGCAGGCCAAGGGCTACCCCTACACCCTGGGCGAGCTGTTCGGGCCGACGCAGGACACCTCGCCCTTCGTCGGCGGCACCTACGCCACGCTGCGCCTGACCTCGGCCATGTACCACCGCTTCCACGCGCCGCACGACCTGACCGTGGAGCACGTGACCTACCTCAGCGGCGACACCTGGAACGTGAACCCGATCGCGCTGGCGCGCGTGCAGCGGCTGTTCTGCCGCAACGAGCGCGCGGTGCTGCGCGCCCGGCTGAGCAACGGCGGCCACCCGCTGGCGCTGGTGCCGGTGGCCGCCGTGCTGGTGGCCAGCATCCGGCTGCACTTCCTGGACGTGCTGCTGCACCTGCGCTGGCCGGGCCCGAACGAGATGCCCTGCCGGGTGCGCCTGGGCAAGGGCCAGGAGATGGGCTGGTTCGAGCACGGCTCGACCATCATCGTCTTCGCACCGCCCGGCTTCCGCCTGGCCGAGGGCGTGGCCGGCGGCGCGCGCATCCGCATGGGGCAGGCCCTGATGCGCCTGCCGGCAGAGCCGCTGTCGAACGCCCCGTCAAACGCCGGTCATCCGGCCCGCGGAGCATGACGGTCCCATGAAGACCGTCGACCTCGTGTACTTCGACGCCGGCGGCGGCCACCGTGCCGCGGCGCTGGCGCTGCAGGCCCTGGCCCAGGCACAGCAGCGCCCGTTCCAGACCCGGCTGGTGAACCTGACCCGCGTGCTCGATCCGCAGGCCAGCTTCCGCCGGCTGGCCGGCTTCGAGCCCGAGGACTACTACAACGCCCGCCTGCGCCGCGGCTGGACACTGGGCCTGGCTCAGGAGCTGAAGCTGCTGCAGGCCATGATCCGGCTCGCCCACCGCCCCCTGGTGCGCCAGCTGGCCGCGCACTGGCGCGCGAGCCCACCCGACGCGGTGGTCTCGCTGGTGCCCAACTTCGTGCGGGCGCTGCACGACGGCCTGCGGCGGGCCCGCCCGCACGCGCCCTTTGCCACCGTGATGACGGACCTGGCCGACCACCCGCCGCACTTCTGGATCGAGCCCGGCCTGGACCAGCGCCTGGTCTGCGGCACGGCGCACGCCCGCGCACAGGCGCTGGCCGCCGGCCTGCCGCCGGAGCGCGTGCACCTCGTCTCGGGCATGATCCTGCGGCCGGCGGTGGACGCCGCGCGCGGCATCGACCGCGCCGAGGCGCGCGCCGCGCTGGGCCTGCAGACGGACCAGCCGGTGGGCGTGGTGATGTTCGGCGGCCACGGCTCGACGCAGATGCTGCACATCGCGCGGCGGCTGCCGCAGGTGCCGCTGATCTTCGCCTGCGGGCACAACGCCGGCCTGCTGGGCGACCTGAAGGCGCTGCGCCGCCCGGCGCCGCACGTGGCCGTCGGCTTCACGCCGGAGGTCGGCCGCCTGCTGCGCGCGGCCGACTTCTTCATCGGCAAGCCGGGGCCGGGCTCGCTGTCGGAGGCGGTGCACCTGGGGCTGCCGGTGATCACCTTCGACAACGCGTGGACCATGCCGCAGGAGCGCTACAACGCCACCTGGGTGCGCGACCACGGCCTGGGGCGCGTGGTGCGCGGCCTGCGCGAGCTGCCGGGCGCGGTGGCCGGGCTGACGGCCGAGCTGGACGCCGCACGCGCGCGCGTGGCCGCCGTGCACAACCGGGCCGCCTTCGAGGTGCTGGACATCGTGGCCGACATGCTGGAGCCGGCTGCCCCGCACACCGCGGCCGCGGACGGCGGCGATGCCGTGCCGGAAGGCGCCGCGCCGTCGGGCCTGCGCGCCAGGACGCTCAGCGCGGCACGCTGAAGACGGGCTCGGGCTCGGGCGCGGGCTCGGCTTCCGGCCGTCCCGCTGCGGCCGGCCCGGCCACGGCGGGCTGCGGCACCGTCACCGGCGCCGGGTCCGGGAACGCCGGGTTGGCCCCGGGCGCCCCGAAGTCGAGGATCTCCAGCCGCCCGTCGGCGTGCTCCACCAGCGCCGTCAGGCTCTCGACCCAGTCGCCGTCGTTGCAGTAGAGCACGCCGTCGATCATGCGCATCTCGGCGTGGTGGATGTGGCCGCAGACCACGCCGTCGGCGCCGCGGCGGCGCGCCTCGCGGGCGACCGCGGCCTCGAACTCGCTGACGTAGCTGACCGCGCGCTTGACCTTGAGCTTGAGGTACTTCGACAGGCTCCAGTACGGCAGGCCCAGTCGCGCGCGGGCGCGGTTGAACCAGCGGTTGACCTTGAGCGTGAACTCGTAGGCCGCATCGCCCACGTAGGCCAGCCACTTGGCGCACTGGATCACGCCGTCGAACAGGTCGCCGTGCGTCACCCACAGGCGGCGGCCGTCGGCGGTGAGGTGCATGCAGTCCTCCACCACGTCCACGCCGCCGAAGTTGTGCTCCACGTAGCGGCGCGCGAACTCGTCGTGGTTGCCCGGCACGAAGACCACACGCGTGCCCTTGCGCGCCTTGCGCAGGATCTTCTGCACCACATCGTTGTGGGCCTGAGGCCAGTACCAGCTGCGGCGCAGCTGCCAGCCGTCGATGATGTCGCCCACCAGGTACAGCGTCTGGCACTCCACGTCGCGCAGGAAGGCCAGCAGCGCCTGCGCCTGGCAGCCCGGCGTGCCCAGGTGGATGTCGGAGATCCACACGGTGCGCAGCTGCAGGGGCGGCCGGGGGTCGTCGGCAGGCTCGGATCGCATGGGCTGCCATGCTTGCCGGCGGGCATGACGCTGGCGTGAACAGGCGGTGACGGCTGCACGGCGCGCAGGCGCCCCGGGGGCTTCAGCGCAGGGTCAGCAGGTCGATCTCGGTCACTTCCGATGCGCGGTGGCCCCAGGACTGGCGCAGGTGCGTGAGCACGGCCGCCTGCTCGGCGGCGCTGAGCGCCTGTGGCGGCATGCCGAAGGGGCGCGGGTGCGCGGCCGTGCCGGCGCCGAAGCCGCCGTGGCGCAGCAGGCGCACCAGGTTGTGGAGCTGCGGCTGGGTGACGCCGGGGTTGCCGGCCAGCGGCGCCACCGCCGGCCGGCCCGGGGCACCCGGCACGCCCTCCCCCTCGGCGCCGTGGCACGACGCGCACTGCCGCTCGTAGACCTGACGGCCCAGGGCCCGCCGGGCCGGGTCGCCCGGGCCGGCGTCGCCGCCGCGCCGGGCCGGCGCTGCGAGCGGCTGCGGCGGCAGCGACATCAGGTAGGCCGCGGCGGCGCGCAGGTCCTCCTCGCGCCAGTGCTGCGTGCTGGCCGAGACGACGGCGGCCATGGGGCCGGTGGCGCTGGCGTGGCGGTGGCGGCCGTCGCGCAGCAGGGCCACCAGGTCGTCGGCCGTCTGGCCCGGGGCGGGGAGCAGCGACGGTGCCCACCACGCACGGTCGGGCATCAGACCGCCGGTGGGCTGGTTGCTGCGCGCGCCCAGGCGGCCGCGCGGCGCGTGGCACTCCAGGCAGTGGCCCAGGCCCTCCACGAGGTAGCGGCCGCGCGCCAGCTGCGCGTCGGCCACCGGTGGGGTGCCGGCCCGGGCCGGCTCGAAGAACAGCGCCTGCCACACCGCCAGCGCGGCCTGCGTGCCATAGGGGAAGCGCAGCGCATGTTCGGGCCGCTGCCGCTGCACCGGCGGCAGCGACTGCAGGTAGGCGAAGAGCGCGTCGCTGTCGGCCCGCGTCACGTGGGTGTAGGCGGTGTAGGGAAAGGCCGGCAGCAGGCGGCGCCCGTCTCGCCCGCGGCCCTCGTGCATCGCGCGCCAGAAGTCGTCGGCGCTCCAGGCGCCCAGGCCGGTGGCCGGGTCGGGCGTGAGGTTGCCGGCGTGCACGGTGCCGAAGGGCGTGGCCAGGCCCGGCCCGCCGCTGAGCTCGCGCGTGCCCGGCCGCTGGTGGCAGCCGGCGCAGTTGCCCAGCCGCGCCAGGTAGGCGCCTCGCGCCAGCACCGGGTCGGCGGGAGCCGCGGCGGGCGCGTCCACCGGGGCCACGGGCGGTGCGCAGGCCAGGTCGCCGGCCTGCGTCCCGGGCCCGTGCGCCGCACCCGGTTTCGGCGCTGGCGCCGGGGGCTGCCGCGGGTCGGCGCGGTGCGGTGTCGCGGGCGCCGGCACCGGCTGCGCGGCCAGCCAGTCGGCCACGCGCGCCAGGTCCGCCGCCGGAAGACGCCGCGCCACCTCGGCCATGCAGTCGGGCGTGCGCGCGCGCCGGATGCCCTGGCGCCAGGCGCCGAGCTGGCCCATCAGGTAGTCGCGCGGCAAGCCCAGCAGCCCGGGTACCTGGACGCCGTCACCCATCAGCGCCTCGCCATGGCAGCGCACGCAGGACGGCAGGCCCGCCTCCGGCAGGCCCTGGCGGACGATGCGCTGCGCCCGGGCGGCGGCGTCGGGCGCCAGCATCGCGCGCGCCGGCGGCGGGTACGGCAGGTCCTGCCCGGCGAAGTGGTCGGCCAGTTCGCGCAGCAGCGCGTCGTCCACGTTGTGGAGCAGCTGCGCCATGCCGTGGTGGGCACGGCGGCCGTCGCGGAAGGCCTGCATCTGGTCGAGCAGGTAGCCCGCGGGCTTGCCCGCCAGCCGGGGCACGTAGCCCTCCGGGCTGGCGCGGCCCTGCGGGCCGTGGCAGCCGGTGCAGGCCAGCGCACGCTGGGCCACGGTGTCGGCAAAGGGGGTGGGCGTGGGCGTGGCCGCCTGGGCGCCGGCCAGCATGCCGACGCACGCGGCCAGGGTCAGTGCGCGCAGCACGGCACGGTGCGGGGACATGCAATGTCGGCGCGCAGGCCGCGCCGGCCGGGGATCAGGGAGGAAGGCATTCGCCCCCCATTGTCACGGGTCGGCCCGGCGCGCCGTGCGCGGCGGGCCGATTCACCCGCCGCCTGCAGGTGCGCCGGGCTGCAGGCCTGCCGGGCGCCACAATGGCCAGGTGATGGCCCAGGCCCCGCGGGTGTTGCTGTTCGACTTTGCCGACCCGGCCGCCGTGCGCGGCTGGGCGTCCATCGACGACCGCGTGATGGGCGGCCGCTCCGCCAGCCGGCTGCGCCACGACCCCGCCGGGCATGCCGTCTTCGAGGGCGTGGTCTCGCTCGCGCAGGGTGGCGGCTTTGCGTCCGTGCGCTCGCCGGCCCTGGCCGGCACGCATGCCGGCGCCCGGTTCTGCGAGATCGAGGTCCGGGGCAGCGCCCGGCGCTTCAAGCTGGCGCTGTTCGACGGCGAGGGTTTCGACCGGCCGAGCCACCAGGCCGAGTTCACGCCGGGTGAGGCCTGGCAGACCCTGTGGCTGCCGTTGTCGGACTTCGTGCCGCGCTTTCGCGGCCGCGCCCTCGAGGGCGCGGCACCGCTGGACCCGGCCCGCATCCGCCAGGCGGGCCTGCTGACCGCAGTCCGCGAGGCCGGCCCGTTTGCCCTGGAGATCCGGCGCATCGCGCTGGCGTGAACGCGGACGCGGACGCCTCGGCGTCCTTCAACCGGAGGCAGTCGCCTCCGCATCCGCGGGGTCGAACACCTCCACCCGGCTGCGGCCGCGGTGCTTGGCCCGGTAGCAGGCCACGTCGGCCGCGCGCAGCACGCCCGCGGCGTCGCGGAAGCTGGCGTCCACCACCACCAGCCCCACGCTGGCGCCCACACCGTGCGTGCGGCCCTCCCAGTCCAACGCATAGGCCCGCACGGCGTCGCACAGCTTGTCCGCGATGAGGCGCGCCTGCGCCAGATCGCAGCGCCGCAGCAGCACGGCGAACTCGTCGCCACCGAGGCGGGCCACGGTGTCGCTGCTGCGCACCTGCGCAGCCAGCAGACGGGCCACGTCGCGCAGCAGGGCGTCGCCGGCGGCATGACCACCGGTGTCGTTGACCTGCTTGAAGCGGTCGAGGTCGATGAACAGGGCGCAGAACGGCTCGTGCGCCGCATCGGCGGTGGCGGCGTCGAGCAGCTGTTCGAAGGCGGCGCGGTTCAACAGCCCGGTGAGGGCATCGTGCCGGGCCGTGTGGGCCAGGCGTTCGAGGTGACCGCGCGCCACGCTGATGTCCTCGATGGTCCAGATCGTGCCCTGGCCGGCATCGCCCGGCACCACCGCACGGCCGCGCAGACGTGCCCAGAACCGCTCGCCACCGGCGCGCACCAGCTCGACCTCGGTGTCCAGCAGCCCGGGCCCCGACAGCGCCGGCCCCGCCTGCGCGGCCAGCGCCGCGAAGGCCTCGTCGCTCGGGTAGATCAGGCGCGTGGGCTGGCCGACGACGGCCTCCTTGCCGAACCCCAGGAGGGTGCAGAACTGGCGGCTGACCAGCTCGAAGCGCCCGGAGCGGGTCAGCGCGATGCCGACCTCGGCGTGGTCCAGCACGGCCTCGATCTGCTCGAGCAGCGAGCGCACCTGGGCCTGCTGCCTGTCGCGCTGTTCCACCACATGCCTGAAGGCCTCGGCCAGACGGCCCACCTCGCTGCCGTCGTCGGGCGGCCAGGCCGCCTCGACCCCCGCCAGCAGCTGCTCGGCGCGCCGTCGCAGCCGTGCGATCGGGCGGATGAGCAGGAAGGCCGTGGCTCCGGCGATGAGCGCAGCGGCCAGCCCCGCACCGGCCGCGGCAGGCCAGGCGGCGCGGCGCGCCTGCGCCACCGGTGCCAGCGCGCGGGCCGTCGTCGTCACCCGCACATGCACCCAGTCGGTCAGCGGAATGCCGGCCATCGACACCAGGTGCGCACCCCGCAGCGTGGCCGAGCCGACCGTGTCGATCGGGCTGCCGGAGGCCAGCCACTCGCCCACCGGGGCGGCCAGGCCGGCCTCGTCGGTGGCCGGCTGCAGCAATCGCGCAGGGTTTTCGTGCGCGACGATGCGCCCGCGGCGGTCGATCACCATGTCGTGCTGGTCGGGGTCGTGGACGCTGGCCCGCAGCTCGTCGAACAACGGGCCCGACTGCAGCCGCAGCGAGCCGGCCAGCAGCCCGAGGTGCCGGCCGCTGGCGTCGAGGACCGGCACCGCGATCACCACCGACGGCACCCGGCGCACGCGGCCGATCAGCGCTTCGGAGATCACCGGCTGGTCGAAGGCCATGGCGCGCTGGAAGTACTCGCGGTCGGCCACGTTGGGCAGGATGTCGGTCAGGCGCCCCGCCTCCACCCTGGCCAGCGTCTGGCCGCGGGGATCGACGACGAAGACCGCATCGAACAGCGCGCCCAGGGCCGGCTTGTCCAGAAGATAACGGCCCAATGCAGCAGTGTCGTCCCAGGCCGTGGCCGGCATGTAGGCCGCCACCGCGCGCAGGGTGTCCGTGAGCACCGCGACCTTGCTGCCCAGCAGGCTGGCGCTGCGCTCGCGGTCCTCCCGGGCCGAGGCCAGCACCACCTGCGTGATGCTGGCCTGTGTGCTGTGCAGCACCACGGCCGCCGTACCCAGGGCAGCGAGCACGCCGGTCAGGACCGTCAACAGGACGATCTTGAACTTGAGCGTGCGCGTCCACCGACGCGGTGCGAGGCGAGACAAGGGCATGCGCAGGGTGGACACGTTGGCTCGGCCACGCGTGCACGCGACCGCATGCGCGGATTCTGCGGCGCAGCAGCCGCAGCCGGCACGGGGAAAGAGGCTGGAACCCGGCCCAGTTCCGCCGGGTGCAGCCGGCGCCAATGATCCACGATGGTGCAGGCTTGCCGCGGATCAAGGTGGCACGACCGATGCCAAGGCCGGCATGCCGTACGGGGTTCACAATGCGACGGACAGGGACGGCCACCGCAGGAGGAGACCGGATGAAGCAGGACGATGTCGAGAGCACGGCGCCCGGCATCCGCCGCCGCGCCCTGTTGCTGGCCGGTGCAGGCGCGGGCCTGTTCACGGGTTGCGCGCCGCGCACGCCGGTGAAGGTGGGCTTCATCGGCGGCACCTCGGGGCGTTACTCCGACCTGGGCGTGGGTGGCCGACGCGGCGTGGAGCTGGCGGTGGAGGACCTGAACCGGGCGGGCGGCGTGGACGGGCGCCCGCTCGAGCTCGCCGCCCGCGACGACGAACAAAGCGACGCCGTGGCCGTGCAGCGGCTGCAGGCGCTGATCGACGAGGGCGTGGCCTTCGTGGTCGGGCCGATGACGAGTTCGGTGGCCAAGGCGCTGGTGCCGATCGCCAACCAGCGGCGGGTGCCGCTGATTGCCCCGAGCGCCGGCACGCACGAGCTCTCCGGCCTGGCCGATCACCTGTTCCGCGTGGTGCCCGACACCCGCGTGTCGGCACGCCGCCAGGCCGAGGGGCTGCTGGCCCGCGGTCACCGCCGGCTGGTCACCGTGGCCGACATGAAGAACCGCGCCTTCTCCCGCGCCTGGGCCGACGTGGTCGCCCAGGTGTTCACCGCCGGCGGCGGCCAGCGCGTGGGCACGGTGGAGTTCGAGGCCGTGCCGGGCCTGGCCTTCACCGAGGTGGCCCGGCAGGCGGTGGCCCCGGGCGGCGACGTGGTCATGATCGCGGCCAGTGCCACCGACAGCAGCGTCCTGGCGCAGCAGGTGCGGCGCCTGGACGCGCAGGTGGCCTTTGCGCTCTCGGCCTGGGCCGGCACCGAGCAGCTGCCCATGCAGGCGGGCAAGGCCCTCGAAGGCGCCCAGGTGCCGCAGTTCCACGACCGCGACAGCAAGGCCGCGCCCTACGTGGATTTCGTGCAGCGCTTCACCGCGCGCTACGGCGAGGCCCCCGGCTACCAGGCCACCAACGCCTACGACTGCACCACGCTGGGCGCGCGGGCGCTGCAGCAGGCCGGCGGCGGCGAGCTGGTGGCGGCGCTGCGCGCGATCTCGCGCCACCCGGGCCTGCAACGCGAGATCATCCTGGACGCCAACGGCGACTGTGCGTCGCCGGTGTTCCTGACCGAGCTGCGCGGCGGGCGCTACGTGATGGTCGACCACTGAATGAGCGCCTCCTCCGCCAGCCTGCGGCAGGTGCTCACGCGTCAGTTCCTGACGGTGGGCGTGCTGCCCTTGCTGGCCGTGGCCCTGCTGGCCGCGGCGGTGCTGGTGCCGCTGCTGGTGGCGCAGGCCCAGCAGCGGCAGATGGAACTGGCGATCGCGATCCGCGACCAGATCTCCGCCCAGCTCGTCGACTACCTGCACTCGGCGACCGTGATCGCCCGGCAGGTCACGGGTGGCGGGGCCGACGCCGGCGCTTACGGTCTGCTGCGCTCGATGGTCGAGGTCGACCCGATCCTGCTGGCGGTGTACGTGGCCGACGGCCAGGGCGAGGTCCGTGCCGCGGCCATCCGCCCGGCCAGCGGCCGTTCGGAGGCCGATGCCGTGGGCCTGGACATCTCGGCCCAGCCCTACTTCATCGAGGCCCGACGGCTGCGCACGCCGGTGTGGTCCGACGTGTTCGTCTCCACCCTCACCGGCCGCGTGACCGCGATGCTGGTGGTGCCGCAGGCCGAGGACACCCTGCTGCTGGAGCTCTCGCTGGAGTCGATGTCGCACGCCCTGGCGGCGGTGTCGCGCGACCGTTCCACCCTCACCGCCATCGTCGACCGCCAGGGGCGCATCGTCGCCCATCCCGACGTGGCGCTGGCGCTGCAGCAGCAGCGGCTGCCGCAGCTCGGTGCGCCCGGGCCCGACACCGCGCGTGGCCAGGCTGCGGGCTGGCTGCGGCCGGCCGCATGGTGGGACGACCCGGCCGTGCAGCTGCCCGTGGAGCCGGTGGGCTGGACGGTGGTGGTGAGCCGGCCGCTGCACCTGACGCTGGCGCCGGCGTTGCTGCTCGGCGCCGGCCTGGCCGGTGTGGTGCTGCTGACGGGCCTGCTGGCCACGCTGGCGGCCCGGCGCTACGCGCGGCGCACCAGCGGGCAGGTGGAGCAGCTGGCGGCCGCGGCGGCGCAGGCGGCCCGGCAGGCGCCGTCCACCACGCCACCTGCCTTCGAGGTGCGCGAGCTGGACGTCCTGTGGCAGCACCTGCAGGCCCTGTTCGGACAGTTGCACGAGCGCGACCTCGCCGTGCGCACGGCGCACCGCGACCTGCAGAACCTGCTCGACACGGCCAGCCTGGTGGCCATCTACGCCAGCGGCCTCGACGGCCGCGTGACGCTCTTCAACCACGGCGCGGAGCGGCTGCTGGCGCGCCCTGCGGGCGACGTGGTGGGCCACGTGGATGCACTGGCGTGGCACGAGCCGCAGGAGCTGGCTGCGGCCGCGGCGGCGGCCGGCATCGACGTGACATCGGCACCCCGGATGCTGGAGGCGCTGGCCGCCGGCGGGCCGGAACGCCGGCAAGGGCCGCGCGACTGGACCTTCTTGCGCCCCGACGGCACGCGGGTGCCGGTCTCGCTGGCGGTCACGCCCATGCTCGACGCCGCCGGGGCCTGCAAGGGCTACCTGTTCGTCGGCGTGGACGTGAGCGCGCGGCAGCGCGCCACCGAGCTGGAGGTGGCGCACCGGGTCGCGCAGCTCGCCAGCCAGGCCAAGTCGGAGTTCCTGTCGAAGATGAGCCACGAGCTGCGCACGCCGCTCAACGCCATCCTGGGCTTCGCGGAACTGCTGCAGACCGGCCAGGGCGGACCGCTCGCACCGGGCCAGCAGCAGCAGCTGCGCTACATGCAGGAGGCGGGCTGGCACCTGCTGGAGCTGATCAGCGACGTGCTCGACCTGGCGCGCATCGAATCGGGCAGCCTGAAGGTGGAGCTCACCGCCATCGACCTGGGCGAGCTGATGCCCCGGGTCGCCCATCTCGTGGAGGCGGCCATGGGCCGGCATGCGGTGCGGCTGAGCCTGGAGCCCTGCCCGGACCCGGCCGGTACCCGGGTGCTGGCCGACGAGACGCGGCTGACGCAGGTGCTGGTGAACCTGCTGTCCAACGCCGCCAAGTACAACCGGCCCGGCGGCAGCGTGACCGTGTCCTGCGCCCGCGACGGCGCGCGCGTGCTGCTGCACATCCGCGACACCGGCCAGGGCATGACGGCCGAGCAGCTGTCGCACCTGTTCGAACCCTTCAACCGGCTCGGCCGCGAGCGCAGCCGCATCGAAGGCACCGGCATCGGCCTGGTCATCAGCAGGCAGTTGATGGAGCTGATGGGTGGCACGCTGAGCGCGGACAGCGAGGTCGGTGTCGGCACGGTGTTCACGCTGGCCCTCGCGGCGGCGGGCGACGAGCCGCACGCGCCGGCCGCACCCGCGGCGGCCAGCGCCCTCGCCGCGGGAGCGCCGGCGGCGCGCCCGCAACGCGTGCTGTACGTCGAGGACAACGACGTCAACGTGCTGCTGATGCAGGCCATGCTGCAGCGCCGGCCCGGCCTGGCGCTGGAGGTGGCCGACAGTGCCGCCAGCGCCCTCGACCAGGCCCGCGCGGCCACCCCCGACCTCATCCTGCTGGACATGCACCTGCCGGACTCCGACGGGCTGGAGGTGCTGCAGCGCATCCGCGCGGAGGCCAGCCTGCGCGACGTGCCCGTGGTTGCCGTGACCGCCGACGCGTCAGCGGAGCGCGAGCGCAGCGCCGCCGCCGCCGGCGTGCAGGCCTACCTGAAGAAGCCGCTGCGGCTGGAGGACACGCTGCGCGTCATCGACGAGGCCCTGGCCAAGGGCCATTGAGGCCGGTCCGGTCCGTCGAGGGGCGGCCCACGAAAAAGGGCCTGGCGTTGCCGCCAGGCCCTTGCAGAGGCTGCCATCGAAACCACCCGGCACCGGGTTGTCCTGCAGCGGTTTCCTACCAGATGTGGTAGGCGCGATTGGACTCGAACCAACGACCCCCACCATGTCAAGGTGGTGCTCTAACCAGCTGAGCTACGCGCCTGAGAACCGAAGACTATACACCAGAACGCCAACACGGCCCGCCGCGGCTCAGCGTCGGCGGGCGTGACGGATGCCCGGCATCTGCCGCAGCTGGGCCAGCGCGCCATGCAGCAGCCGGCCGTCGGGCACCTCCACGGTGAAGCACATGCGGGCCACCCGGCCCTGCGCGTCGCGCGCCGACTGGCTCTGCACGCCGGTGACGTTCAGCCGCTCCTTGGCAAAGACCTCGGTGATGTCGCGCAGGAGGCCGGGGCGGTCGGCCGCCTCCACCAGCACGTCCAGCGGGTACAGGGCCTGGCGGTCGCCGCCGCCGGGCTGGCGGGCCGGCTCGTCCCAGGCCACCTCGATCACGCGGCCGGGGGTGGCCGCGGCCATGTGGCGGAAGTTGCTGCAGTCGCGGCGGTGGATGGCCACGCCCTTGCCGCGGGTGACGAAGCCGGCGATGTCGTCCGGCGGCACCGGGCGGCAGCAGCGCGCCAGCGTGGTCAGCAGCGAGTCGATGCCCACCACCAGCACGCCTCCGCCAGCGCTGCGCGAGCGCTTCAGCGGCAGCGGCGCGTCGTCGGCCGGCGCCGGCTCGGCCGGGCGCAGCAGCTGCTCCACGTGGCGCAGCGAGAACTCGTCCTTGCCGACCACCTCGAACAGCGCATCGGCACTCTTGAAGCCCAGCTGATCGGCCAGCGCGTCGAGCTTGACCGCGGTGCGGCCCTCCCGCTGCAGCAGCTTCTCCACCAGCTCGCGGCCGCGGGCGATCGTCTGCCCCTGCTGCTCGGCGTTGAACCAGGCGCGCACCTTGGCCCGCGAGCGCGCGCCGGCCAGGTAGCCCAGCTCGGGGTTGAGCCAGTCGCGCGAGGGGCCGCCTTCCTTGGCGGCCACGATCTCCACCGTCTGCCCGCTGGCCAGCGGCGTGTTCAGCGGCACCAGGGCGCCGTCCACGCGCGCGCCGCGGCAGCGGTGGCCGAGGTCGGTGTGCAGGTGGTAGGCGAAGTCCACCGGCGTGCCGCCCTCGGGCAGCTCGATGATGGTGGCCTGCGGCGTGAAGACGTAGATCCGCCCGTCGGCCGACGGGGCGCCGCCGCCGCCCGCGGGCTCCGACAGGTCGCGCTCCCAGGCCAGCAGCTGGCGCAGCACCGCCTTGCGCGCCTCGGCAATGCGCTCCTCGAAGGCACCCGCGGCGCTGACGCCGGCGTAGCCGCGCGTGCCGGCCTCCTTGTAGGCCCAGTGCGCGGCCACGCCGAACTCGGCGTGCTCGTGCATCTGGCGCGTGCGGATCTGCACTTCCACCACGCGCGCGTCGTCCATCCGCACCACGGTGTGCAGCGACTGGTAGCCGTTGGGCTTGGGGCGGGCGATGTAGTCGTCGAACTCGTCGGGCAGCGGCGTCCAGCGCTCGTGCACGCGCGCCAGCGCCGCGTAGCAGGCCGGCACATCGTCGACGATCACGCGCAGCGCGCTGAGGTCGTGCACCTGCGCCAGCGCCAGGTGCTTGCCCTGCATCTTCTTCCAGATGCTGTAGAGGTGCTTGGGACGGCCGGACACGTCGGCGCGCAGCCCGGCGGCGTCCAGCAGGCCGGCCAGCGCGGCGCGCGCGGCCTCCACCGCGGCCTCGCGCTCGGTGCGCTTCTCGTCGATCTCGCGCGCCAGGCGGTGGTAGTCCTCGGGCTGCAGGCTGCGGAAGGCCAGGTCCTCCAGCTCCCACTTGACCTGCCAGATGCCCAGCCGGTTGGCCAGCGGCGCAAAGACCTGCAGTGCCTCGCGCGCGAGCTCCGGCGGGCAGGCCTGGCGCACGGCGGCGAACCAGCGCAGCGTCTGCAGCCGCGAGGCCAGGCGCAGCAGCACCACGCGCAGGTCGCGCGAGAAGGCCAGCAGCATCTTGCGCACGCGCTCGATCTGCTGCTGGCGCTGCGCCTCGGGCAGCTGCGCCTCGCGCGCCGCGCGCTGCACCTGCACCAGCTTGCGCGTGCCGGCGACCAGCGCCGCATACGACTCGCCGAAGGCCTTGCCCACCACCTCCTCCGGCCGCGTGAGCCAGTCGCCCGCGTAGACCAGGTAGGCCGCCGCCTGCACGCTGGGCGCAGCCCCGATGGACGCGAGGATCGCGGCCACGCCCTGCGCGTGCGCCCAGGCCTCCTCGCCGCTGTCCAGCGCCCGCCCGGCCAGCAGCGGCTCGGCAAAGGCGCGCGCGCGGGCGAGCGCCGCCGCGCCGTCTTCGCCGGGCAGCGCCGGCTCGGTGTCGCTGCCCGACAGCGAGACGATGGGTGCCAGCGCCGGGGTCGGTGCCGCGGGCGCCGCCGAGGTCTTCATGGGCTGCGCAGGAACCCGGCCACCGCCGCGCGCTGTGCCGGGTCCTGCAGCGTGGGCGCGTGGCCCACGCCCTCGAAGCTCACCAGCTGCGTGGCCGGCCCGCGCTGCGTCATGCGCTGCGCCGTCTCGGCCGACAGCAGGTCGGACTGCGCGCCGCGCAGCAGCAGCACCGGCGCGCCGATGCGGTCCCAGGCCTGCCAGAGCATGGCCTCGCCGGCGGCGGCCATCTCCGGCGTCAGCGCGCGGAAGGGCACGGCGATGGCCGGGTCGTAGTGGGGCCGCAGGCCGCCGCCCTCGGCCGCCGGCACGGGCACCACCTGCGGCACGCTCAGCGCCAGCCACTGCTCGCGCGTGTGCGGGCCGAAGCCCTGGGAGACGGCCCACATCGCGTCGGCCGCTTCGTCCAGCGTCTGCCAGCGCACCGGCCGCCCCAGGTAGGTGCCGATGCGCTCCAGCGCCGCCCACTGGATGGCGGGACCCACGTCGTTGAGCACCAGCCGGCGCAGCGGCGCACCGGGCAGGCTGGCCAGGCTCATGCCGATGAGGCCGCCCATCGAGGTGCCCACCCAGTCGAGCTGCTCGGCGTCCAGCCGCGCCAGCAGCGTGACCATGTCGGCCACGTAGGTGGGCACCGCGTAGCCCATGGGGTCGGCCAGCCAGTCGCTGCGGCCGCGGCCCACCACGTCGGGGCAGACGACGCGGAACTCGCCGCAGAGGTCGCGCGCCAGGGTGTCGAAATCGCGCCCCTGGCGCGACAGGCCGTGCACGCACACCACCACGCGCGGGTTGGCCGGGTCGCCCCATTCCCAGTAGGCCATGCGGTGCAGGCCCTCGGCGTCGAGGCACTGCACGTGCTTCAGGCGGGGTTCGGCGGCGGTCAGGGTCATGTCGGGTCCTCTCCGTATCATGATGCCAGCACCTCCCGGAGACCCCTCTCATGCTTCAAGGAAAGACCGCCCTCGTCACCGGCTCCACCAGCGGCATCGGCCTGGGCATCGCCAAGGCCCTGGCCGCGCAGGGCGCCAACGTCATGCTCAACGGGTTTGGCGACGTCGACGGCCCCAAGGCCGAGGTGGCCGCCGCCGGCGCGCCGCGCGTGGGCTACCACGGCGCCGACATGAGCAAGCCGGCGGAGATTGCCGCCATGGTGCGCGCCTGCGAGGCCGAGTTCGGCGCGGTGGACATCCTGGTCAACAACGCCGGCATCCAGTACGTCGCGAACGTGGAGGACTTCCCGGCCGAGCGCTGGGACGCCATCATCGCCATCAACCTCAGCTCGGCCTTCCATGCCATGCACCATGCGCTGCCGGGCATGCGCGCGCGCGGCTGGGGCCGTGTCCTCAACGTGGCCTCGGCGCACGGCCTGGTGGCCTCGGCCGGCAAGAGCGCCTATGTGGCGGCCAAGCACGGCATCGTGGGCCTGACCAAGGCGGCGGCGCTGGAAACCGCCACCACCGGCATCACCGTCAACGCCATCTGCCCGGGCTGGGTGCTCACGCCGCTGGTGCAGAAGCAGGTGGACGCCCGCGCCGCGAAGGACGGGGTCTCCAACGACGAGGCCAAGGTGCGCCTGCTGGCCGACAAGCAGCCTTCGCTGCAGTTCGTGACGCCGGAGCAGCTCGGCGGCCTGGCGGTGTTCCTGTGCTCGCCCGCCGCCGACCAGGTGCGCGGCGTGGCCTGGAACATGGACGGCGGCTGGGTGGCGCAGTAGCCTGCGCCGGGCGCTCCGGCGGCGGCGCCGGGCCGCCGCGCTCAGCGCGTCAGCTGCACGCTGCCGTTGACGCTGGCGGTGACGCTGGTCTTGCCGGCCTCCACGGGCAGCGATTCCTCGGCCATCGGCGCCGCGGCGGCACGCATGGCCACCACCGGCACCCGCATCAGCGGCGGCTCGGCGCCCACGTTCACCTCGCGCAGCTGCCAGGCCGCAAAGCCGAAGAGCCTAGCGCTCTGGTCGGCCTTGGCGCGAAAGCGCGCCACCGCCTGCGCGGTGACGTCGGCCTCCACGCGCTCGGCGGCCTCGCGCGACAGGCCCTGCTGCACGCGCGCGATGGACAGCGTCTGGATGCGGCCGGTGAGGGCCGAGATGGCCGCGGTGTCGCGGCCCTCGACCACCAGCTCGGTGCTGCCGCGCCAGCCGTTGCTGCTGCCCTTGGGGGTCAGGCGCGGGTGGATGGCAAAGCCGCCGGTGCGCACCTCGACTTCGCCCGGCCGGGCCACGCGGCGCGCCTCGGCCAGCGCGGCGTCCAGCGCCTGCCGCAGCTGCGCCTGCACCGTGGCCGCCTCCGGCCCCTCGCGGCTGGTGGAGAAGGTCACCGTCAGCCAGTCGTTGGGCACCTCCACGGTGGCGCTGGCGCTCAGGTTGACCACGTTCTGCGGCGGCGGCAGCGTCTGCGCCGCCAGCGGCAGCGCGGCCAGCGCCAGCGCCGCCGTCGTGACGGGGCGCCAGGCGGCGATGGCGGCGGCGGCAACGGGGTTCGGTGTTCCGGGCATGGGTCTCCTTGGTGGACGGTTCACACAGCGCGCCGAGGGCACGCGCGGTTGACACCGCCGCGGCCGACCCCACGGTGGCGGTTGACGCCACGGCAGCAGCGCAAGAGATGTAACAGAGGGTCAGGCCGGCCGGGAACCCGCGGTTCGCCCCCCGCACAATGCCGCTGTTACATTTTCGGGAACCCCGCCATGAGCACCCAGCCGCACAGCCGCCCCGACCGCATCGTCGTCGTCGACGACGACGCGCGCATCCGCGACCTGCTGCGCCGTTACCTCGCCCAGGAAGGCTTCGACGTGCTGCTGGCCGAGGACGCCAAGGCCCTGAACCGCGTGCTCACGCGCGACACGGTGGACCTGATCGTGCTGGACCTGATGCTGCCGGGCGAGGACGGCCTGTCGATCTGCCGCCGCCTGCGCGCCGCCAACGACCGCACGCCCATCATCATGCTGACGGCCAAGGTGGAGGACGTGGACCGCATCGTGGGCCTGGAGGTGGGCGCCGACGACTACCTGCCCAAGCCCTTCAACCCGCGCGAGCTGCTGGCGCGCATCCACGCCGTGCTGCGCCGGCGGCCGCCGCCGGAGGCGCCGGGGGCGCCGTCCAAGGAGGCCCAGGTGGTCAACTTCGGCCCCTTCGAGTTCGATCTCTCGCTGCGCCGGCTCACCAAGGACGGCGAGCAGATTGCGCTGACCACGGGCGAGTTCAGCATGCTCAAGGCGCTGGTGCGCCACCCGCGGCAGCCGCTGTCGCGCGACAAGCTGGCACAGCTGGCGCGCGGGCGCGAGTTCGAGCCCTTCGACCGCAGCCTGGACGTGCAGGTCTCGCGCCTGCGCAAGATGATCGAGCCCGACCCGGCGCAGCCGCGCTACATCCAGACCGTCTGGGGCGTGGGCTACGTCTTCGTGCCGGACGGCGCCAGCTGAACGCGGCGCCCCGCCCGCCGCCCAGCCCCACGACCGCGACCCGCGCCCTGCCCTTGCATGCCAAGACCCGCCCGCGCCGCCCGCAGGCCCTGGCCGGCCTCCGGCGGGCCCGCCTGATGGCGCGCCAGCCGGTGGCGCTGAGCCTGTTCTGGCGCACCTTCTTCTACCTCGCCATCCTGCTGACCGGCGGCATCTTCGCCTGGGTGCAGACGCTGCGCGCCCTCGAATTCGAGCCGCGCGCGCTGCAGACGGCGCAGCAGATCGCCGGGCTGGTGAACCTGTCGCGCCATGCGCTGCAGCAGGCCGACAACATCCAGCGCGTGGCGCTGCTGAAGTCGCTGGGCGACGACGCGGTGCGGGTCGCGCCGCAGGAGCCCAGCGACCGCCACGAGCCCTTCGAGGTGGACCGCTTCTCGCAGCGCGTGGGCCTGGCGCTGCGCGAGCGGCTGGGGCCGGGCACGGTGGTGGCGCGCGCGGTCAACGGCGAGCCCGGGCTGTGGGTGGGCTTCACCATCGAACGCGACGCCTACTGGCTGCGCGCCAACGCCGAGCAGGTCAGCCCGATGTCGGGCGACACCTGGTTCGTCTGGATCGGCATCGCGCTGCTGGCCACGGCGCTGGGCTCGGTGGGCATCGCAAGGCTGATCAACCGTCCGCTCAAGCAGCTCTCCTTCGCCGCCAGCCGCATCCGCGAGGGCGACCTCGACTCGCGCCTGGACGAAAACACCCTGACCAGCGAGATCCGCGAGGTCAACATGGGCTTCAACCGCATGGCCCGCGAACTGGCCAAGGTGGAGGAGGACCGCGCCGTCATGCTCGCCGGCATCAGCCACGACCTGCGCACGCCGCTGGCGCGCCTGCGGCTGGAGACCGAGATGAGCGTGGCCGACGAGGAGGCTCGCGCCAACATGGTGATGGACATCGACCAGCTCGACGCCATCATCGACAAATTCATGGACTACGCGCGCCCGGGCGACACCCAGCTGGCCCCGGTGCTGCTGTCGCCGCTGGTGGACCGCGAGGCCGCCGCCTTCCGCGACCCGACACAGATCCGCATCGACTCGCGGCTGGCCATCGACCTGCGCGTGCTCGCCGACGAGACCGAGCTGGCCCGCGTGTTTGCCAACCTGTTCGAGAACGCACGCCGCTACGGGCGCAGCGCCGTCACCGGGATTGCCGAGGTGACGGTGGCCTACACGCGCAGCGGGCCGTGGGTGGCGGTGACGGTGCGCGACCACGGGCCCGGCGTGGCCCCGGCCAAGCTGCCGCAGCTGACCACGCCCTTCTTCCGCGGCGACACCGCACGCACCGCGGCCACCGGTGCCGGGCTGGGCCTGGCCATCGTGGACAAGGCCATGCAGCGCATGGGCGGGCACCTCGAGCTGGCCAATGCACCGGACGGCGGCCTCGTGGTACAGCTGCGGCTGCGGCGCGCGCCCTGAGCCTCCGCCGGCGCGTGGCGTGCGGCAGGCGGCATCCCGCCTCGCGGCAGCCCCTTGAAATGCCGGTCCGGCGACACATCTGAGGGTCATCGGGGGCCATGACCGGCACCCCGGCGAACGCACCGCTTGGAGGCCATGCCATGTACCGCACCCTGTTCCCGCGCGACCTGTTCGCCGAGCTCGATCGCCTGCAGCGCGACCTGTCCGGCTTCGTGGAACCCTCGCCCTCCATCCGCGGCCTGGGCCGCGGCGGCTACCCGGCGCTGAACGTCGGCAGCACGCCGGGTTCGGTGGAGCTGTACGCCTTCGCGCCCGGGCTGGACCCGGCGAGCATCGAGGTCAACCTCGACCGCGGCGTGCTCACCCTGGCCGGCGAGCGCCGCGCCAGCACGCCCGAGGGCGGCGACCAGAAGGTCTCGCTGCACCTGAACGAGCGCTTCGCTGGCCGCTTCCGCCGCGTGGTGAGCCTGCCCGACGACATCGACCCCAATGCGGTCAGCGCCGACTACCGCGACGGCGTGCTGCACGTCAGCGTGCAGCGCCGCGCCTCGGCCCAGCCGCGCCGCATCGACGTCCAGTGACCCCGGAGAAGACCATGTCCGCCCTGCCCCAAGTCAAGACCGACACCACCCCTGCCCGCACCGAGCCGGCACTGCTGCCGCCGGTGGACGTGATCGAGGATGCCAGCGGCATCACGCTGTACGCCGACCTGCCCGGCGTGCCGCGCGACCGGCTGCAGCTGCGCGTGGAAGGCGACCAGCTCCGCATCGAGGCCGAGACCGTGATCGCGGTGCCGCCCGGCATGGCGCCCACGCACGTGGAGGTGGGCCTGTCGCGCTACCGCCGCGCCTTCACGCTGAGCAAGGAACTCGACGCCGACAAGGTCTCGGCCGAGATGTCGCACGGCGTGCTGCGCGTGCGCATCCCCAAGGCCGAGCACGCCCAGCCGCGGCGCATCACGGTGAACGTGGGCTGAACGCGGCGCGCTGAGCGGCCCGCCGCCCGACGGGCGCCCTGGCCCGCTCAGCGCGCGTCGGCGTGCCGGGTCAGCAGGCAGACAGCCCGCGTCTCGATGGCGCGGCCCTCGCCCACCGGGCCCATCTTCTCGGCCGTCTTGGCCTTCACGTTGACCGCGCCCTCGTCCAGGCCCAGCAGCGCCGCGATGCGCGCACGCATGGCCCCGATGTGCGGCGCCATCTTGGGCGCCTGGGCCACGATGGTGCTGTCCACGTTCAGCGGCGTCCAGCCGGCTGCGCGCACGCGGCGCACGGCCTCCTGCAGCAGCACGCCGGAGTCGGCCCCGGCAAAGGCCGGGTCGGTGTCGGGGAAGTGGCGGCCGATGTCGCCCAGGCCGGCGCCGCCGAGCAGGGCGTCGGTGATGGCGTGCAGCAGCGCGTCGGCATCCGAGTGGCCCAGCAGGCCGTGCGTGTGCGGGATGGTCACGCCGCCGAGCACCAGCGGCCGGCCGATGACCAGGGCGTGGGTGTCCCAGCCCTCGCCGATGCGCAGCACGGGCGGCGGCGGGGCGGACGTCGCGGGGACGGTCATGCGCATCTCCAGCAGCAGTTCGGCCCGTGCGAAGTCGCCGGGCCAGGTGACCTTGAGGTTGTCGGCGTCGCCGGGCACCAGCCGTGGCTGCAGGCCCAGCGCCTCCACCGCCGAGGCCTCGTCGGTGACGGCGTCGCCCGCCCGGTCCAGCGCCCGTGCCAGCAGGCCCAGGCGGAACATCTGCGGCGTCTGCGCCGCCCACTTGCCGGCCCGGTCCACCGTGGCGGCCACGCGGTCGCCGGCCGGGCCGCCGCCCTGCTTGAGCGTGTCGGTCAGCGGCAGCGCCAGCAGGCCGCCCACCGGGTCGTCGGCACAGGCGTCGAGCAGGCGCTCCACCCAGGCGGGCGCCAGCAGGCAGCGGGCGGCGTCGTGCACCAGCACCCAGTCGTCGTCGGCCGCACCACGCGCGCGCAGCGCCTCCAGGCCGGCGCGCACGGTGGCCGCGCGGGTGGCGCCGCCGCAGCGCGCCGTCCACAGCGCGGGCCGCGGCGCCACCAGGGTGTCGAAAACGGCATCGTCGGGCGCCAGCACCACCAGCGTGGCCGCCAGGCGGGGAACGGCCGCCAGCGCCTCCAGGGTGTGCGCCACCAGCGGTCGCCCGGCCACCGCCGCGTACTGCTTGGGCCCGCCCGCACCGGCCCGCTGGCCGACGCCGGCGCAGGGGATCAGCGCGTAACAGGTCATGCGGCGAATTCTAGAATCCGCCCCTCCATGCAGCTCCCCACCATCGCGCCGGGCAAGCGCTTCACGCTCCCGCGCCCCATCGGCAGCGCCGACGCGCTGCTGCTCGCCCGCCTGGCCCGCCAGCACACCGATGCACGGCGGCTGCTGGCCATCGTCACGGCCGAGCCGGCCGACGCCCAGCGCCTGGCCGACGAGATGCCGTTCTTCGAGACCGGCCTGCGCATCGCCGTCTTCCCCGACTGGGAGACCCTCCCCTACGACAGCTTCAGCCCGCACCAGGACCTGATCTCCGAGCGCCTGGCCACGCTGTGGGCGGTGCTGCAGGGCGAGGTGGACGTGGTGCTGCTGCCCGCCTCCACCGCGCTGACGCGGCTGGCGCCGCCGAGCTTCCTGGCCGCCACCACCTTCCAGTTCCGGCAGAAGAGCCGGCTCGACGAGGCCAGGCTGAAGGCGCAGCTGGTGCTGGCCGGCTACCAGCACGTGAGCCAGGTGGTGTCGCCGGGCGAGTACGCGGTGCGCGGCGGGCTGATCGACCTGTTCCCGATGGGCTCGCCCGTGCCCTACCGGGTGGACCTGTTCGGCGACGAGGTCGATTCCATCCGCACCTTCGACCCCGACAGCCAGCGCAGCCTGTACCCGGTGCCGGAGGTCCGCCTGCTGCCCGGCCGCGAGTTCCCGCTCGACGAGGCGGCGCGCACCGCCTTCCGCGCCCGCTGGCGCGAGCGGCTGGACGGCGACCCCACCCGGGCCCGCCTCTACAAGGACATGGCGCAGGGCATCGCCGGCGGCGGCATCGAGTACTACCTGCCGCTGTTCTTCGAGCAGACGGCCACCGTGTTCGACTACCTCGGCCAGACCGGCGCCGAGGGCTCGCGTCCGGCGGCGCTGGTGCTGCACGGCGAGGTCGACGCCGCGCTGGAGCGCTTCTGGACCGACACCCGCGAGCGCCACCGCTTCCTGCAGCACGACCCGGAGCGACCCATCCTGCCGCCGGAGGCCATCTTCCTGAAGGTGGACGAGTTCTTCGGCCTGACGCAGCCGCACGCCACCCTGGCGCTGCGCGGCGGCGACCCGGTGGAGTGGGCCCGCCCGCTGCCCGACGTGGCCGTGGACCGCGCCGCCACCGAGCCGCTGGCCGCGCTGGAGCGCCACCTGGACAGCACGCCGCACCGCGTGCTGCTGGTGGCCGAGAGCGAGGGTCGGCGCGAGAGCATCCTCGACCTGCTGCGCGACCACCGGATCCAGGTGCCGGCCGCCGGCTCGCTGGCGGAGTTCCTGGGCGGGGCGGAGAAGGTGGCCATCACGGCCGCGCCGCTGGCCGCGGGCTTCCACTGGCGGGAGACCGACGGCCCCGACGCCGGCCTCAGCGTGCAGCTCATCACCGAGACCGAGCTCTTCGCCAGCGCGCCGCAGGCGCGGCGCCGGCGCAAGCAGGAGCAGGTGTCGAGCGTCGATGCGCTGATCAAGGACCTGTCGGAGCTGAAGGTCGGCGACCCGGTGGTGCACCTCAACCACGGCATCGGCCGCTACCAGGGCCTCAGGCACATCGACCTCGGCGAGGGCGAGAGCGAGTTTCTCCACCTGGAGTACGCCGACAAGGCCACGCTCTACGTGCCGGTGAGCCAGCTGCACCTGATCGGCCGCTACACCGGCGTCAGCGCCGACGAGGCGCCGCTGCACCGGCTCGGCAGCGGCCAGTGGGACAAGGCCCGGCGCAAGGCCGCCGAACAGGTGCGCGACACCGCCGCCGAGCTGCTGAACCTGTACGCCCGGCGGGCCGCGCGCGAAGGCTTCGCGCACCGCTTCACGCCGCACGACTACGAGGCCTTTGCCACCAGCTTCGGCTTCGAGGAGACGCCCGACCAGCGCGCCGCCATCCACGCCGTGATCCAGGACATGGTGAGCCCGCGGCCGATGGACCGCCTGGTCTGCGGCGACGTGGGCTTCGGCAAGACCGAGGTGGCGCTGC
>VFQM010000737.1_pt1 | contig 33880 bp, 35 predicted proteins | sample 3512391 | NCBI WGS metagenome assembly VFQM01 (sample SAMN10412369, study PRJNA504923) | tailings metagenome | isolation source: Replicate 1 from Balatoc abandoned mine | place: Philippines
AGCCGCACCCTGCCCTGCTGGCGGTCGTCGCCGGTGGCGCTGAATTCGAAACGAAATTGGCGTTCCAGCGTGGCGCGGCCATCGGCATCGCGCGCGAGGCGCATGCCCGACTGGCTGACGGTGTCGTCGAGGAACTGCACGCCGGCTTCATCACAGGCCCTGCGGGCGGCCGCATGAGCGGTCTCGCGCGCCTTCAGGCCGTCTGCGACGAACCAGACGGCAAGCGCCAGCAGCAGGAAAACGATGAGTTCGATCATGAAAAAATCAGGCGCAAGATTCAAGTTGCAAGATACAAGGTTCTTCCTTGAAGGCGCCAAGCGCCGCGCTTGAAACTTGCATCCTGCAACTTGCCGAATTTATTCCTGCGGCGGTGGGGGCATGCGGAACAAGGCGGCGACCTGCTTGGTCGGCCGCTTCGACGGCGCGGAAGAAGTCACCGGCACCGGGCGCGGGATAACCGGCGCCGGCGCGGCGGGCGGGCGGTAGTCCGGCACTTGCGCGGCGCCCGGCGAGTAGCCCGGCACCAGGATTTGTTCGATGGTCTTGCCGATGAGCTTCTCGATGTCCTTGAGGTAGCGCGCCTCGTCCTCGGTCATCAGCGAAATGGCTTCGCCGGATGCGCCGGCGCGGCCGGTGCGGCCGATGCGGTGCACGTAGTCTTCGGCGTTGTGCGGCAGGTCGAAGTTGATGACGTAGGGCAGCGCGGAGATGTCGAGGCCGCGCGCAGCGACGTCGGTCGCCACCAGCACGCCGACTTCGCCCGACTTGAAGTCGTCCAGCGCCTTGATGCGCTCGCCCTGGGTCTTGTCGCCGTGGATGGCGGCGGCGTGGATGCCGGATTTGTTGAGTTCGTTGGCGAGCCGGTTGGCGCCGAGCTTGGTGCCGGTAAACACCAGCACCTGGTTGAGCTGGCGGCTGCGGATGAGGTGGATCAGCAGCGAACGCTTTTTCTCGTGGTGCACCGGATGCAGCACCTGGGTGACGTTTTCCGCGGTGGCGTTGCGGCGCGCGACTTCGATGCGCTGCGGGTCCTTCAGGATGGTGCGCGCCAGCGACTCGATTTCCTGCGGGAAGGTGGCCGAGAACATCAGGTTCTGGCGCTGCGCCGGCAGCAGGCTGACGATGCGCTTCAAGTCGGGCATGAAGCCCATGTCGAGCATGCGGTCGGCTTCGTCCAGCACCAGCATGGAAACCTGCGACAGCTGCAGTGTCTTGTTCTGCACGTGGTCGAGCAGGCGACCGGGGGTGGCGACGAGGATTTCGACGCCGGTCTTCAGTATCGGGATCTGGGTGTCGATGTTGACGCCGCCGTACACGCACAGCGACCTGAGCGGCAGGTATTTGGTGTAGGCCTTGATGCTTTCCTCGACCTGGATCGCCAGTTCGCGCGTCGGCGCCAGGATCAATGCGCGGATGGGATGGCGCGCCGGCGAGGTGCTGGTGCTGGCCATGGGCGCCAGCTTTTCGATGATGGGCAGCGCGAAGCCGGCGGTCTTGCCGGTGCCGGTTTGCGCGGCGGCGAGCACGTCGTGCCCGGCGAGCGCCACGGGAATCACGGCATCCTGGATCGGCGACGGCTCCTTGTAGCCGAGGTCAGTCAGTGCATTGAGTATTTCGGGGCGCAGCCCCAGGTCGGTAAAAGCCATAGTCTCCTGTCGGCGCCTAGTCGATGTGGCGCCAGTCAAACCCGCCGTCCTGGCAGGCCACTTCAATCCAATCCGCCTCGCAGCCCAGCGCCTCGGCCAGCGCGCCACGCGCCAGCTCCGGGGTGTTGTTCTTCTGCGAAAGATGCGCCGCGATCACGTGGCGCAGCCCGGATACGTCGATTTGTTTGAGCAGCGCAGCCGCCTGGCGGTTCTCCAGATGGCCGTACTGCCCGCCCACCCGCCGTTTCAGGCTGGGCGGGTACGGCCCCGCCGAAAGCATGCCGGCATCGTGGTTGCATTCCAGCACCAGTGCCTGCACGCCGCTCAGGCTGGCGGCGATGTGCGGGGTGACATGGCCGGCATCGGTCAGCACGCCCAGCATGCGCGCACCCGCGCGGAACACGAACTGCACCGGCTCGCGCGCATCATGCGGCACGGCAAAGGGCTGGATTTCCAGTTCGCCGACCGAAAACGGACGATGCGGATCGATCATTTCCAGCCACGGCAGCGCATCGGTCTGCGCTCGCCAGTTGATCCAGGTGCCGTGCGTGCACCAGACCGGCAGTTCGTACCTGGCGGCGAGGCGCGCCACGCCGCCGATGTGGTCGCTGTGCTCGTGGGTCACGACCACCGCGTCCAGGTCTTCCGGCGCGAGCCCCAGTTGCGCCAGGCGCGCGCGGGTTTCCGTCAGCGAAAACCCGCAGTCCATCAGGACCCGTGTCGTGCCCGCCTCGACAACCAGGCCGTTGCCATCGCTGCCGCTGCCGATGCTGGCGAAACGCATCGGCCCGGCCTTACTTCAGTTCCTTGTGCAGCAGGTTGACGATGCGCTTCTGCGTGTTGGCATCGACCGGCTTGCCATCGCTGCCGACGACCGAAACGCGCGTCTTGTCGCCCTGCCCCAGGACCCGGATCTGCAACTGCGGTGAAGTCTGCTCCGGCTTGCCGCGCCAGAAGGCGAGCTTGGAGAACAGGCCCTCGTCGCGCTTGGTGGCGTTGTCGATCTGCGGGTCGATGTAGCGCACGTAGTAGGTGCCGCGCGAACGGTCGCGGTCTTCCACGGCGAAGCCGACGCGGTCGAGGGCGAGGCCGACGCGGCGCCAGGCGCGGTCGAAGGCTTCGTCCATTTCCAGCTCGGCGCCGACGATGCGTGCCATTTCGGGCGCCTGCTGCCGGGCGATCAGGGTCTCGGCGCGGGCTTCCTCGACGCCGAAGCGCAGCATCAGGCGGCGCAGCATTTCAGCCTCGAGTTCGGGGTCGGCCGGGCGCGGCTGCCATACCGTGCGGTCCTTGCCTTCGGTCGAGTACACCTCGTAGACGCCGCGATGGCTGATGTAGATCTCGGTGCCGGTTTCCGACTTCTCGACGCGAGTGCGGAACTTGTCGCGCTCGGGCGTGGAGTAGAGGCTGTCGGCAAATTTGCCGATGGTGCGGCGAATGACGTCCTGCGGGATGTTGGCGCGGTTCTCGGCCCAGTCGGTTTCCATCACGCCGGTTTCCTTGGATTCCAGATTGACGATGAAGCCGAGCTCCTGCCAGAAATCCTTTATCACCGGCCACACCTGCTCGGGCGTGGCCGAAACCACCAGCCAGCGCTGGCTGCCTGAGCGCTCGATGTGGGCTTTTTCCTGTTCCGGCAGGATCGTGCTGGACGCGGGCTTCTCGCCGCGCTCCTTGGAATAGGCGGAGAAGGTCGCGGCGCCCGCGCCGCCGATGTCCGGCACGCTGTAGCGGTTATCGCCGGTGGGCGCGGTAAGGTCGGGCGGCACTTCCAGCGAGGGGGCCTTGCCGGCCGACTTGTAGTCGATTCTCTTCGGCTCCAGCATTTCGCAGCCGCCCAGCGCCAGCGCAGCGATCGTCACGGAAACCAGCAAACGCATGTTCAAACGCATCTTCATCCTCACAGAACGCCGGCCTGGGCCATCGCGGCACGCAGGGTTTCATGGTGGGCCGCCGACAGCGGCGACAGCGGCAGTCTCAAGCCATGTTCGATCTTGCCCATTTCGGCCAGCGCCCACTTCACGGGAATCGGATTGGCTTCGACGAACAGCCTGGTATGCAGGCCGAACAGTTGCAGGTTGATCTCGCGCGCACGCTGCAAGTTCCCGGCAAAGGCCGCCTGACACATCTCGTGCATCAGTTTCGGCGCGACGTTGGTCGTCACCGAAATCACGCCGTGGCCGCCCAGCAGCAGGAAAGCCAGGCCGCTGGCGTCGTCGCCGGAGTAGAGCGCGAAGTCCGCAGGCGCACGGCGCATGAGGTCGGTGCCGCGCTCGATGTTGCCGGTGGCGTCCTTGATGCCGGCGATGTTGGGAACCTCGGCCAGGCGCAGCACGGTGTCGTTGTTCATGTCGGCCACGGTGCGGCCGGGCACGTTGTAGAGGATGACCGGGATGTCGACGCCTTCGGCGATGGCCTTGAAATGGCGGTAGAGACCTTCCTGGGTGGGCTTGTTGTAGTAGGGCACCACCGACAGCACGGCGTCGGCGCCGGACGCCTTGGCGCAATGGGTGAGCTCGATGGCTTCGCGCGTGGAGTTGCCGCCGGTGCCGGCGATCACCGGGATGCGTCCGGCAATCTGCTCCACCGTCACGCGGATCAGTTCGCAATGTTCGTCGTAGTCGACGGTCGGCGATTCGCCCGTGGTGCCGACCACAACGATGCCGTCGGTACCCTGCTCGACGTGCCAGTCGAGCAGCTTGCGCAGGCTGGGAAAATCCAGGCTGCCGTCTTCATGCATGGGGGTGACGATTGCCACCAGACTGCCCTTGATCATTGATATCCAGGCTGAAAATAAAACGATGATTCTAAACCATTCAGGGCATCAACTGTGGCATGAAGCGGACAAACAGGCCGGTGAGCCCGGACACCAGCAGAGGCACGGCCAGGGCCAGGCCGCCCAGCAGGACAAAGGTGCCAAGGGTGAGCCCCACGGAGAAACTGTCCACCCCGGGCAGGGTGCGGCTCATGACGGCAAAGGCGAAATGCGCGAGCAGCACCAGCACCAGCAGCGGCAACCCCAGTTGCAGCGCCGCCGCAAGCAGCAGGCCGCCGGCTTCGGCCAGTTCGCGCGCCGAAGCTGCGTCCGGCAGCGCCGCCAGCGGCATGGCGGCGAAGCTTGCATCGATGGCCTGCACCACCAGCAGGTGGCCGTTGGCGGAGAAAAAGGCCAGCAGCGCCAGCCACCAGGCCAGCGCCAGCAGCACCGCGTCGAGGCCGCCCTTCTGCCCGGGATCGATCTGGGTCAGCCCCTGGCTGGCGGCAAGTCCGGTCATGGCCAGCGCGGTTTCTGCCGCCGCCACCAGCAGGCGGGCGGCAAAGCCCAGCACGGCGCCGGTGAGAAACGCCGTCGCCAGACCAAGGAGGCCGGCGCCCGAGAAAGGCTCGACCTGCGCCGGGGCGAGACCGGGAACCCACACCCAGGCCAGCGCACCCGCCACCAGCAGGCGCAGGCTCCACGGCAGGCGGCCGACGAGCGGATCGACCGCCGCCCAGCCGAGCAGGCGGGCGAACACGAACAGCCATGCTTCAAGCTGCGACTGGGTTACGAGCAGGTCCATCGGAGAGGGCTGAGTGCATCATTGTCTGCCCGCCGAGCATACCATTGCGGCGCCGCGCAGCGGCCGGATTCGGCGCGCCGCGCCCGACAAAAAAAGGCAGCCGAAGCTGCCCTGAAATCTCCACGAGGGAGGAGGAGTTCCGATCGTTCAGCCGAAGGTGTCCTGGGTGATGCCCTGGTACCAGCCCTGGGCATAGCCCGCCTCCTGCACGCGCTGCAGGCGCGGCGCCTCTTTCGGGCTGAGGCCGCCTGCGCCCTTGACGCCCTGCAGCACGCCTTGTTCGTTGATGCGGTACACCGCCGCGATGCTGATGCCGTACTCCGGGCTGACCAGGCTGTAGCAGGTGTTGACGTGCGAGGGCGTGGGCGGCCTGACGCCGCGGAACAGCGATACGATGGAGGCCGCAGTCATCTTGGCGATGTTGTTCGCGGTATGGCCGGACTTGGGCATGGCGCCGGCGACGGCGGCATCGCCGATGACGTGGACGTTCGGCACCTGCGTCGATTCGAAGGTGTGCTGGTTGACCGGGCACCAGCCCGTCTCGTTGGCGAGCCCGCCGGCGACCGCGATATTGCCTGCCCGCTGCGGCGGGATGATGTTGATGACATCGCCCTTGTGCGTGGTCAGGCCCTCGTCGGTGTAGACGGTGCGCGTTTTCACGTCGACGCGCTGCACCTTGCCGCCCTTGGACGCGGGCACGAACTCGATCATGCCGGGATAGAGTTCCTCCCAGGCATCCATGAACAGTCCCTGCTTGGAAAACTCTTCCTTGGCGTCGAGGATGAGTATCTTCGAGCGCGGCTTGTGGGCCTTGAAGTAATGGGCGACCATGCTCACGCGCTCCGGCGGCCCCGGCGGGCAACGGAAAGGCATGGGCGGCGGGCAGATGATGAAGGTGCCGCCGTCGCGCATGGCGTGCAGTTGCTTCTGCAGCAGGACCGTCTGCGCGCCGGCCTTCCAGGCATGGGGCATGAGTTCGCTGGCCGCCTCGTCATACCCTTCGATGGCGTTCCAGCGGAAATCGATGCCCGGCGACACCACCAGCCGGTCGTATTCGACGGTCTTGCCGCTGGCGAGGCCGACGGTACGTTTGGCCGCGTCGATCGAGGTGACGCGATCGTGCACCACGTTCACGCCATGCTTGCTGCGCAGGGCGTCGTAGCTGTGCGTGATGTCCTGCATGGTGCGCATGCCGCCCAGCACCCAGTTGCTGCCCGGGCAGGTGACGAAATTGGCGTTCTGCTCGATCATGGTGACGTTGAGCGCCGGATCGTAGATGCGCAGATACTTGGCGCAGGTCGCGCCGCCGAAGCCGCCGCCGACCACCACCACCCGTGGCGCGGCCTTGGCCGACTTGGGCACGGTTTCGCAGCCGGCGCCCAGGCCCAGCGCGGTTGCCGCCCCGCTGGCGCCGAGCAGCTTTACAAAATCCCTACGTGTAATGCCTGCCATGATTCATTTCCCCCGCTTCTGAAGTTTGCCGAAGTACTGCGCCACTTCCCTGATCTCTTCGTCGGTGTAGCCGCTGGCGTGACGGCCCATGACCGTGGCGACGCGCTGGCCGGAGCGGTAGGCCTGCAGGATGGCGGCCATGCGATCGGCGGAGATTTCGTTGATGGAAGGAATGGCGCCGGGGCTCACGCCATAGGTGCCGTGACAGGTGTAGCAGGTGCTGGCGATGACCTCTCCGCGGGAAATCTCCTGCGCCTGGGTTGTTGCGGCACCTGCCAGTGCCAGGGTGCCAGCCAGGCAGGACAGGGCCGCCTTGCCGGTTTTGCCGAGTAAAAACATAAGCGTTGTCTCCAAATATTTGAGCGTGCGTTGCATTCCCTCACGCAGGGTGAAGCTCCTTGCCGCCGGGCACGTGCCCCGGCTGGCGCCGAACTCCGAATCGCAACGGCCATCTGCAATGGATGGCTTTCTCGTTGTTCCTCAATCCGTCAAAAAGTGTGTGCATTCAGGCCATAGGCACGCCTCCTGTGGAAAACAATGAATCCGGGAAAACGCCTGCGCCGCTTACAGGTCGACGCCGAACTGCATTTCGCCGCCGAGCTTTCCTCCGCCAGTGGCCTTGGGCTTCGCCTTTTCCTTGGCTGCCTCCTGTTCCAGTCGGGCCCTGACCTCGGCCAGCGCGGCCTCCCGCTCCTGCAGCTTCGCCAGGGCCGCCTGGCGCTCGCGCTCGGCCTGTTCGGCGCGTGCCGCGGCCTCGCGCCTGGCTCTCTCCTGCACAGCTTCGCGCGCCTTGCGTTCCTGTTCGTTTATTGCAGCCGCGCGCTCGGATGCATCGCGGGCGGCCTGCCGGCGCTTTTCCTCTTCTTCCCGCTTGCGCTCCTCCGCCTGTCGCGCCAGCAGCTGCTTGCGTTCCTCGCGCAGGCGCGCGTACTCCTCGCGCCACGCCTCGCTTTGTTGCCTGACGCGTTCGCCCGCTTCCTTCATCGCCTGGTAATGCGCATCCTCGTCGCCTGGGGCAGCCACGACGGGCTGCGACAGGAACAGCAGGCCGGCTGATACCGCCAGCACAGGCACAAGCGCGATTTTCATGAATGCCTCCACTACATTAGCAATTAAAGGAATTACGATGTATTTAATATTTTTTTATCCTTTATCTTGGGTATATCGACCGATCTCGCACGAGCTTTAGGGGTTTTTTATCGCGGTGCGACAACCGGCCGCAGGGGGGCGTGAGGACGGGCGCCGGGGATTCGCGCCGCGCATGCGGCGAACTGGCGAAACGGGGCTGTTGCCCGTAAGGGGGATGCCTCGGCCGGCTGGCGTTACTCGATCATGCCGGGAAACCCGCCCAGCACTTCGCGCGCGAATTCCACCAGGCTGCCGCTCATCCAGGCGCCGAGCAGCGCCAGCACCAGCACCAGCACCAGCAGCTTGGGCACGAAGGACAGGGTCGGCTCGAGGATCTGGGTGGCGGCCTGGAACACGCTCATCAGCAGCGCCGCCAGCAGCAGCGCGCCCAGGATCGGCAGCGCGATCCAGAACGCGAGCCACAGGCTTTGCGAGAGCAGGCCGTCCATCAGAAGCTCGCCACCAGCGAGCCGACCAGCAGGTGCCAGCCGTCGGCCATGACGAACAGCAGCAGCTTCAGCGGCAGCGACACCATCTGCGGCGGCACCATGATCATGCCCATGCCGGTGAGCACGCTCGCCACCACCAGGTCGATGATGAGGAAGGGCAGGATGACCATGAAGCCGATCTGGAACGCGGTCTTCAGTTCGCTGGTGACGAAGGCCGGCGCCAGCGCATGTAAAGGCACGGCCTCGGGTTTATTCAGATCGACCTTGCTGCCTTCGGGCATGAAGATGGCGAGGTCGTCGGCGCGCGTCTGCCGGAACATGAAGCCCTTCAGCGCATCGCCCGCCTTTTCGCGCGCAGCCTCGGCGGCGATCTCTCCCTTGCCGTAGGGTTCGAAGGCTTCGGCCTGCATTTTCTGTACCACCGGCTGCATGATGAAATAGGTCAGCAGCATGGCCAGGCCGACCAGCACCAGGTTGGGCGGCGCGTACTGGTTGCCGAGGCCCTGGCGCAGCAGGAAGAAAACCACCGCCACGCGGGTGAAGGCCGACAGGCTCAGCAGCAGCGCGGGCAGGAAGGGCAGCAGCAGCACGTAGGGCAGGCTGTCGGCGGGAATCGAGTAAGTCTGCCCGCCCGGCGCCGGCGCGGTCTGCAGCAGCGTCAGCCCCTGCGCGGAAGCGTATGCGTCTGTGCTGGCCAGGAGCCCAATCGCCGCCAGTGCGCCAAGCAGCATCAAGAAGACATGGCAGGCACGGGGAAAGCCAAGCCGGCGATTAACCGCAGCGTTCGCGGAGGCCGCGGAGCCTCTTGCCGGATTCCTCTGCGCACTGCGCGCCTGATTCTGCATGGGCCTTGCCCCGTGTCCCCGGAGGTACCCGCTCATGCCTCATCTCCCGGCTTGGGCAGGGTGTGCAGCGTGCGCACCTGTCCGCCGCCCACGCCCAGCACCAGCCAGGTGCCCTCCACTTCCACCACCACCACGCGCTCGCGCGGGCCGACCAGGGTAGCGCCGACCACCTTGACCGGGCCGGACTTGCCGGCCTGCGGCAGATAGCGCTTGAACAGCCAGGCCGCGAGGACGAACAGGCCGAGGATCAGCAGCAGCGACAGCAGCATGCCGGCGACCCCTGCGGTGCCGGCCGCCCACGCCGACGGGCTGGCCGCCAGCAGCAGTCCGCTCCAGATTGTCTTCATGCCTTCTCCCTGAGGGCACGGCGTGCCCAGTCTTTGGCGTGCGCGCCGTCCCAGAAAATTTCCACCCTGCCATGCCGGCCGCCCAGGCTCACGTCCAGGCGCATCCTGTGCGGCCAGTCGGCGGCGCCGGCATTGACCACGCTTTCGGCCAGGGCGCGGCGGATCGCCGCCGTAAAAGGCCGCAGCCGTTCTTCATCCATGCGCGCTACCCAGACTGCGCCCGGCCTGCCGCCGAAACGCGATGCCAGCCAGGCCTCCGCCAGTTCCGGCGCGATCGCGATTGCCGGTTCCGCCCTGCTGCCGGATTGGTCGAGCCCGCCGCATTCCGACGCGCTGACGCTGGCCGGCACGCCGAGGCTGGCGACCAGGCGCTGGCGCAGGCGGGCGGCAAACACCTCGACTGCGGCGTCGGACTGTGGCGCCCGCAGGTAGGCGCGTTCCGCTTCATCCAGCGCAGGCAGGGGCATCATCTCGTCCGCCTCGCATGCACATAACGCATGGCGGCCTCACCCTCTTCGTCGGCGTAGCGCTGCGCATGGGCGCTGCGCGTGGAGAGCTCGTCGTGCAGGCGACGCTCGCGCTGCTCTTCCAGCTTGCGCCGTTCGAGCGCATGACGCCGCGCCAGCAGCTGCAGGGCTTCCACGCGCTTCCGCTCGGTCTGCCAGTCGTCCAGCGCCTGCTGCCATTCGCGCCGTGCAGCCTCCAGCCGCTGCACGGCGGATTTCGTATCGGCCTGCCACTGCCGCAGCGCGGCGCCTGCCGCCTGCGCCACGGCGGCGGAACAGCCCTGGCGCAGTTTCGCATCGAGTTTGCCGGCGTAAAGCTGGCGGCGCTGCTCCAGCCTGACCTGGTGCGTGCGCGCATTGAGCCAGGCGACGTAGGCGGCCTTGACTGCGCGCGACTTCGCTTCCGCCCTGCGTTCGGCGACATCCAGCGCGGGCTGCAGGGCAAAAGTCATGGCAGCACCCCGGCGAGCTCGGCACGGGCTTCGGCCAGGCTCACGCGCGTCGACATTTCCTGCGCCATGAAGGCCTGCATCGCCGGCTGCAGCTTCATGGCCTCGTCGAGCACGGCGTCGGCGCCCGGCACGTAGGCGCCCACCGAGATCAGGTCGCGGCTGCGGCGGTAGCGCGAGTAGAGGTACCTGAAGCGGCGGATGCGCTCCATGTCCTCGGCTCCGTTCAGGTCCTGCAGGGTGCGGCTGATCGAGGATTCGATGTCGATGGCCGGGTACAGCCCGGCATCGGCGAGGTCGCGGGTGAGCACGATATGGCCGTCGAGGATGGAGCGCGCGGCGTCGGCGATCGGGTCCTGCTGGTCGTCCTGTTCCATGAACACGGTGAAGAACGCGGTGATCGAACCGCCGCCGCTCCTGGCGTTGCCGGCGCGCTCGCACAGCTGCGGCAGCCTGGAAAACACCGAGGGCGGATAGCCCTTGGTCGCGGGCGGCTCGCCGATGGCCAGCGCCACTTCGCGCTGGGCCATGGCAAAGCGCGTGAGCGAGTCCATGATGAGCAGCACGTGCTTGCCCTGATCGCGAAAATATTCGGCGATGGCCATGGTGTAGGCGGCGCCGTTCAGGCGCATCAGCGGCGGCGAGTCGGACGGCGCCGCCACCACCACGGCGCGCGCCATGCCCTCGGCGCCGAGATTGTTCTCGATGAAGTCCTTGACCTCGCGCCCGCGCTCGCCGATCAGGCCCACCACCACCACGTCGGCATCGGTGTAGCGCGCCATCATGCCCAACAAAAGGCTCTTGCCGACGCCGCTGCCGGCGAACAGGCCGAGACGCTGGCCGCGGCCGACGGTGAGCAGGGCGTTGATCGAGCGCACGCCGACATCGAGCGGTTCGCGGATCGGTGCGCGCGTCAGCGGATTGAGCGAGCGCGCATACAGCGGCACGCGGCGCTCGGCCACCAGCGGCGCCAGGCTGTCGAGTGCGCGGCCGGCGCCGTCGAGCACGCGTCCCAGCAGCTGCGGGCCGACGGCGACCTGGCGCACGCGGTCCTGCGCGCGGCGCTTGGGCGTGTAGCGGCTGCCCATGCGCGGCGGCTGCGCGGCGAGCGGATTTTCCGGCACCACGCGCGCGCCCGGCATCACGCCGTAGACATCGGTCGACGGCATCAGCAGCAGGCGCTCGCCGGAAAATCCCACCACTTCGGCATCGACGCTGGGGCCGCCGGGGACCTGCACCAGGCACTGGCTGCCGATGGGCAGGCGCAGGCCCACGGCTTCCATTACCAGGCCCGCCACGCGCGTGAGCCGTCCGCTTTCCGCCCACGGCTGGGCGAAGCCCACCGCGCGCCGGCAGTCGGCCAGGTATTCGCGGAAGCGCACCGTGCGGTCCATGCCTATTCGAGCCAGTTCCGGTTCGAGCCGAGTACCGAAATCACCTGACGCCAGCGCGTCTGCAGGCTGGCGTCGAGATCGCCCTGCGGCGTCTCGACGAGGCAGCCGCCGCGCACGATGCGCGCGTCCTCGACGATGCGCAGGCGACTCTTGTCCAGCTGCTCGTTGAGAATCGGCCGCACCAGTTGCGCATCCTCCGGGTTCAGCAGCAGGCGGGCCTCGCGCGTGCTTTCCGCCATCTGCCGCAGCGCCAGCCTGACCACGTCGAGGATGCGTTCCGGGCGCGCGGCGAGTTCGCCGGCGATCACCTGCTTCGCCACATCCAGGGCCAGGCTCAGCACCTCGTCGGCCAGCCGGAAATCGAGCGAATCCAGCGCGCCGTCGAGGCTTTCCGCCAGCTGGCGCAGGCGCAGCGTTTCCTGCTCCCGCTCGCTGCGTCCCTGTTCGAGGCCGGCCTCGTAGCCCTGACTGCGGGCCGCTTCGAAGGCCTGCTGGAGGCGCTGCTGCGTTGCCGCCTCGCGGTCGGCCTCCGGCGCGACCTCCAGGCCTTCCCAGCGTTCGAACGCGCTGCGCGTATCGGGGGCGTCTTCGTTCATGATTCGAGTTCCGCTTTGTCCAGTTCCAGCTGCCCCTGCGCGGCCATGTCCCGCAACAGCCTGAGCGTTTCCGCCTGCGCCGACTCGATGTCGGCGAGTCTCGCCGCCCCCAGCGCTTCGAGGTCATCGCGCAGCCGGCGCGCGGCCGCGTCCGGCATGCGCACCAGCAGTTCATCGACGAGGTCGGGGCCGGCGCCCTTCAGCGCCAGCAGCAGCGTATGTCCGGGCACGGCCTTGAAAAAGCGCGTGCGCGACTCGCCCGACAGGCGTGCAAGGTCTTCGAGGGCAAGCTGCTGCGCCTTGAGCTGCCCCAGCAGCCCGGGCGCGCTCTGCGCCAGGCCGGATTCGATCTCCTCACGCGCGGCCGGCGAAACACGCGCCAGCAGTTCGGCCGCGAGCTGCGTGCCCGACGACGGCGCTTGCTCCTGCAACTGGCGCCCAAGCCATTCTTCCATTTCGCGCATGGCCTCGGCAGGCGCGCCGCGCCATTCCGCCAGCCGGCGCACGACTTCCTCGCGCCGGCTTTCCGGCAACCATTCGAGCGTGGCGGCGGCATGCGCGCGGTCCAGTTGCGCGAGCACCGCAGCCGCCAGCTGCGGGTGCTCGTCCTGCAGCAGCGCCGCCACTTCGGCGGGCTCGCGGTATGCCAGCTCGCGAATGCTGCTGCCCGTGCCGGCGATGCGCGCGAGCAGGCTGCGGGCGCGCTCCTCGCCCAGCGCGCGGGTGAGCGCGGCATCGAGGAACTGGTCGGCGTCGGTGCCGATGCCGGTCTGCTGCGAGGCGGCAGCTTCGTATTCGTCGAGCAGCGCTTCCACGCGCTCGCGCGGCAGGGCGCCCAGTTCGCGCATGGCGCGCCCGATCTCGCCGACCTCGTAGGGCGAGAGATAGCGGAATACCTGGGCCGCCGCGTCCTCGCCCAGAGCGAGCAGCAGCGCCGCCGCCTTGTCCACGCCTGCGCGGTTCATGGATTGCCCATCCACAGCTTCACCACGCTGGCGGCGACCCGTGGATCGCCGAGCACGTGCTGGCGCAGGCTGTCGAGCCGCGCGTCCAGCAGTTCGCCGGGCGCGGCCGTCCGCGCCGCGCGCGCCGCCTCTTCCGCGCGCCGCCGGCGCTGGCGCGCACGCAAAAACATGAACAGGAACATGAACAGCAATGCCAGCGCCAGGCCGGCATAGACGGGCAGCAGTTCGTCGTCGAGAATCGAATGCGGCGCCTGCTCCGGCGCGGCAATCGGAATCCTGCGCGGCAAGGGCAACGGCGGCGCGGCAACGGCGGCTGGCGCCTGCGCATCGGCGAACGGCAGCATGATCACCTGCAGCCTGTCGCCGCGCCTGCCGTCGAAACCGGCCGCCTGCCGCGCCAGCGTCGCCAGCCTGGCGAGTTCCGCGGGCGCGAAACCTGCGCGTTCGTCCACCACGATCAGGCTGGCGACCTGCTCGATGCCGCCGCGCGGCTCGCGCACGTGTCGCACGCTGCGGTTCACGGTGCCGGCCACCGTGCCGGTGCGGCGCGAGCTTTCGACGGTTTCCTCGCGTTCGCTGAAATCGATTCTGGCGGTGACCTGCACCCTGAAGGCGGCATCGCCCAGCACCGGCGCCAGCACGCGCCCGATGCGCGCGGCGAGATCGCCTTCGACGCGGCGTGCATATTCGATCTGGCTGGAGCTGAGCCCGCGATAGAAGCCGGCCAGACCGGCGGCAAGCAGCGCGCCGCGCTGGTCGACGACGCTGACCTGTCCCGGGTTCATGCCGGGAACGCTGCCCGCCACGATCTGGCGCAGGGATTCGACGGTTTCCTCGTCGATGCCGGCGCCCGGCTTGAGTTCCACCAGCACCGAGGCGGCCGGCGGCACCTGCTCGCGCAGGAACGTCGACTGCCTGGGCAGCGCGAGATGCACGCGCGCCGACTGGACCGCATCGATGCTTTCGACCGAGCGCGCCAGCGCCGCTTCCAGGCTGCGCTGGTAGCCGAGTTGCTCCTGAAAGGGGGATACGCCGAAGCGCGGGCCGCTGTCGTCGACCGGCTTGTCGCCGCGCGGCAGGCCCTGGGCGGCGAGCTTGTAACGGGCGACATGCAGCTGATCGACGGGTACCTGGATCGAGCCATCGGCCGCGGCCAGGCGATAGGGAATGTTCAGGCGCTCCAGCGTCTCGACCACCTCGCCGCCGTCGCGGTCGGACAGTTCGGCGAACAGCACGCCATATTCGCGCGGGGCCTGGGCGTCCTTCCAGAAAAGCGCCGCCGGCAAGGCCAGCAAAAGCAGGATGATCACGCCCCACACCAGCTTTCTTGCGGGGCTGGCCGCGGCGAATGCGTCGCGCAATCCGGTAAAGGTCAGTCCATCGGCCATTGGGGTGCTTTTATGGTTTCCTCCATCGTCGCGGTGGCGTCCTGCTTCGGCCACGCGAGCGTGATGAGCCGATTATATCCGGCTCACAACAGCTCGGGGGCGGTCACCGCGCGCAGCACGACATCGTTGCCGCCCGCCCGCTCGCGGCCCGAGAACCACCATACGCCGCCCTTTCTGATCGAGAACGAAGCGCGCGCGCCCAGCAGTTGCGCCGCCGCCTCGCCCAGGTCGGGCTGGTGGCCGGCGATCAGCACGCATGCGTCGTTGCCGCCCGGCCAGCCTGCGGCTTGCAGGATGTCTGCGGCGCTGGCGCCGGGCGCGAGCACGGCGAGGGTTTCGATGTTCCGGTTCAAGGCCTGCGCGGTTTGCTGCGCGCGCGCTGCCGGGCTGGCCAGCACCCTGCACTTCCCGGGCAGCCGGGTGTTCAGCCAGGCGGCCATGCGCGCTGCCTGCTTGCGGCCCTTGGGCGTGAGCTCGCGCGCGAGGTCGTCGAGTCCGTCCTCTGCCTCGGCATGGCGCCACAGGATCAATTCCACGGTCATTCCTCCTTTTTGTTCCGTTCCCGCACTTTTCCGATTACCGCCATGGCGGCGCCAGGCGGGAAAAGCTTTCCAGCATGCGGCCGATCTCGGGCGCGTGCGCCTGCATGCGCGCTTCGAGGCCGTCCGCGAGTTGTGCCGTCAGTTCATCGAGGCGGCCATCGCGATTGAGCCGGCCGAGCAGGCCCAGGGCGGTGGCGGCGTCGTTGAGCGCGCCGAGCTCGTCCTGCAGCCCGGCGAAGCAGGCGCCGAATTTCTTGTGCTTGCCGAACAGGCCGCCGAGGTAATCGAGGGCATAGCGCAGGCGCTTGATCCGGATGCGCAGGGCATGGCGCTGCGCCGCCGTCTGCCCGGCGAAGTCCTCGGCCGCGGCAAGCGCGGCAGCATGCAGGCGCGCGAGCTTCCGCGCTGCCAGCTTGTGCAGCGCGGGCTTGCCCGGCGAAGCGGCCTGCGCATGCAGCCAGCGATGCAGGGCGATGAGGTCGGCCCCGGTTTGCGGGCATGCCGCTGCCGCCAGCGCAGCCGCGCGCGCCTTGCGCCGGGCGGCCTGCGCGCGCCTGACCAGCAGGGTCTTTTGCGCGGCCGGGACGGACTCGCGCAGCGCCGGCAAGGTTTCGAGTACGAACACATCCCAGTCGCGCGCCGCGCCCAGCGCGCGCCCCAGTTCCGCCAGGCGCGCCATCGGCTCGGGCGGCGGCGGGCAGGCTTTTCCGAACAGGCCGGCGGCCGAGCGCAGGCGTCTGAGCGCAACGCGCGCCTGGTGCAGGTATTCCGGATCCTCCTCCTGCAGCAGGCCGGGCAGGTTGGCCTGCAGCTGGGCGAGGCAGGCACGCGCGATCTGTACGAAGCCGGCGCAGGCCGGCGTGTCGCCCGCGAGGTCGGGCAACGCCGCCCCTGCGGGCCTGCGCGGTTTGCCCGCGGCAAGCCGCGCGCCGCGCTCGGCCTTGCTGGCATCGAAGGGAATCAGCAGGACCCGTTGCGCCAGCGCCTGCGCCAGCCCGTAGAGCGCATCCGCCGAACCGGACTTGAGTTCCAGTTCGACCTCGCACAGCGCTTCGGACAGCCTGCCCGCAACGATCTCGCCGACATCGAGCGCCACCTCCACGCGGCTGCCGTCGGGGGCACGCAGATTCCAGGCGGTGCGAAGAAAGCGGGTCTCGTACACGGGAACCAGGCGGGTACGCCATTTTCGCCGGATCAGCCTGTCCACCGTTGCCGCCGGCAGGCGCGAAAAATCCGGCAGCGGGCCGCCGACCGGCGTTTCCAGCTCCAGCCTCCGCGACAGGCCGCCGCTTTTCTCGCCCTCGGTCTTCAGCGTCTGCACCCAGCGCCGTCCACTCCTGCGCACGCGCAGCGCGATGCCGTGCCTGGCGAGCGCCAGGCACGGGGTGTCGAAATAGAGGGTGTGCAAGGCTTCCTGGCGCGGCCGCGCGCGGGCGAGCCTGGCCAGCGCGCGGAATGCCGCGACGTCGCCGGGTGACAACCAGAGCTTGAGTTCGGTTTCGAATGACACGATTGTTGCAGCGCGCGATAGATGGCAGGGAACCGTTTTGCTAGCATCGACTCACTATAGTCGTCCAATTGCCTGCACAGCTCAATACAGATCATGCCCCTGCCCCTGCCGGAACAACTCATCAACCGCGAACTCGGCATTCTCGAATTCCAGCGCCGCGTGCTGGCCCAGGCCGAGGACGAAGAGACTCCGCTGCTCGAGCGCCTGCGCTTTCTGTGCATCGTGTCGAGCAACATGGACGAATTCTTCGAAGTGCGCGTGGCCGGGCTGAAGGAACAGATCAAGGCCGGCATTTCCGCGCCATCCCCCGACGGTCTCACGCCGCGCCAGTCCTATGCCGAAGTGCAGCGCATGGCGCACGAGCTGGTGGCGAAGCAGTACCAGCTGTTCAACCAGACCCTGCTGCCTGCGCTGGGCGCGCGCGGCATCCGCTTCATCCGGCGCACGCAGTGGAACGAGGAACAGGCCGCCTGGATACGCGACTATTTCTTCCGCGAGCTGATGCCGGTACTGACGCCGATCGGGCTCGATCCTGCGCACCCGTTCCCGCGCGTGCTCAACAAGAGTCTCAACTTCGCCGTGGAACTCAAGGGCAAGGACGCCTTCGGCCGCAATTCGGGCGCCGCCGTGGTGCAGGCGCCGCGCTCGCTACCGCGCGTGATCCAGCTGCCCGAACACATAGCCGGCTGCGAATACGGCTTCGTGTTCCTGTCCTCCATCCTGCACGCGCATGTCGGCGAACTGTTCACGGGCATGACGGTGGAAGGCTGCTACCAGTTCCGCGTCACGCGCAACTCCGACCTCTTCGTCGACGACGAGGAAACCAAGAACCTGCGCCACGCCCTGCAGGGCGAGCTGCCGCACCGCCACTTCGGCGCCGCCGTCCGCCTCGAAGTCGCCGACAACTGCTCCGACACCATGGCGGACTTCCTGCTCGCCCAGTTCGAACTCGACCGCTCCGACCTTTACCAGGTGCACGGCCCGGTCAACCTGGTGCGCCTGATGCAGGTGCCCGACTGGGTGGATCGCCCCGAACTGAAGTTCCCGCCCTTCACCCCGAGCCTGCCGGCGCGCATCGGCAAGGCGGCCAACATGTTCGAGGTGATCGCCAGGGGCGACGTGCTGCTGCACCATCCGTTCGAGTCCTTCCAGCCGGTGACCGATTTCATCGAGCAGGCCGCCTCCGATCCGCAGGTGGTCGCCATCCGCCAGACCGTGTACCGCACCGGCACCGACTCGCAGCTGATGAACGCGCTGATCCGCGCGGCGCAGAGCGGCAAGGAAGTCACCGTGGTGGTGGAGCTGCTGGCGCGCTTCGACGAGGAAGCCAACATCAACTGGGCCGCGCGTCTGGAGGAAGCCGGCGCCCACGTGGTCTACGGCGTGGTCGGACACAAGACCCACGCCAAGCTCGCCCTGGTCATCCGCCGCGAGGAAGGCGGACTGCGCCGCTACGCGCACCTCGGCACCGGCAACTATCACGCGCGCACCGCGCGCCTGTACACCGACTTCGGCCTGATGACGGCAAACGAGGAGATCACCGCCGACGTCAACCAGATCTTCACCCAGCTGACCGGGCTGGGGCGTGCCGGCAGGCTGCGCCAGTTGCTGCAGTCGCCGTTCACCCTGCACCCGGAGATCATCGCCGCCATCGAACGCGAGGCCGTCGCCGCCAGGGCCGGCCAGCCGGCGGCGATCATCGCCAAGATGAACGCGCTGCTGGAACCGCGGGTGATCGCCGCGCTGTACGAGGCCTCGCAGGCCGGGGTAAAGATCGACCTCATCGTGCGCGGCGTGTGCGCGCTGCGCCCGGGCGTGCCGGGGCTTTCGGACAACATCCGCGTGCGCTCGGTGGTCGGCCGCTTCCTCGAGCATTCGCGCATTTTCTATTTCAGGAACCTCGGCGAGGAGCAGGTCTACCTCTCCAGCGCCGACTGGATGGACCGCAACTTCTTCCGCCGCATCGAGAGCTGTTTCCCGATTCTCGACCCGAAGCTGAGGAAACGCGTGATCCAGGAAGGCCTCAGGCCCTACCTGCGCGACAACCTGCAGGCCTGGGAAATGCAGCCGGACGGCAGCTTCCGCCGGCGCGGCAGGAAAAGCGCCAAGCCCTATTGCGCGCAGTCGATGCTGCTGGCGCTGCACTCGAAAAAATAAGCTTCACATTCCGGTCACGACCGCGTCATGCGGCTGTGGCTTCATGCGCACATGCTCACTCGTGTCATGGGCCTGTTGCGCTCCTCCACCCCGCCTGCCATCTCCGTCTTCACACGGCAGGAAACCGTTTCCTTCCTGGTTTCATCGCTCGATCCCGGCGGCGAGCCGCCGCCGGAAAAGACCCGCCGCTACCGCACGCTCTGGATTTCCGACATCCATCTCGGCACGCCGGGCTGCCAGGCGCAGTATCTGCTGGACTTCCTCAGGCACAACGATTCCGACACGCTCTACCTCGTCGGCGACATCATCGACGGCTGGCAGCTGCGCCGCGGCTGGTACTGGCCGCAAGCGCACAACGACGTGGTGCAGAAGATACTGAGGAAGGCGCGCAAGGGCACGCGCGTGGTCTACGTGCCCGGCAACCATGACGAGATGGCGCGACAGTTCGCCGGCCTCGCCTTCGGCGAGATCGAGGTAGCCGAGGACATCGTGCATGTCACCGCCGACGGCCGGAAACTGCTGGTCACCCACGGCGACCTGTTCGACGGCGTCATGCAGCACGCGCGCTGGCTGGCCTACGTCGGCGATTCGCTCTACACCCTGACCCTGGTGCTCAACCGCTGGTTCAACTGGGCGCGCGCGCACTTCGGCTATTCCTACTGGTCGCTGTCGCAGTACCTCAAGCACAAGGTGAAGAACGCGGTCAGCTTCATCACCGCCTTCGAGCGGGTGATGACCGAGGAAGCCCGGCGCCGCGACTGCGATGGCGTGGTCTGCGGCCACATCCACAAAGCCGAGATCCGCACCATCGACGACATCGTCTACTGCAACGACGGCGACTGGGTGGAAAGCCTGTCGGCGCTGGCGGAAACCTTCGACGGCGAACTGCAGATCATCTACTGGACCAACCGCCTCGACAGTCCGGCAAGAAAACGGCGCAGCGCCGTCACTGTCGACTAGGCCCGCGAAAGGAACCCCATGAAAGTCATGATCGTCACCGATGCCTGGCAGCCGCAGGTCAACGGCGTGGTGCGCACCCTCACCACGACGCGGCGCGAACTGCAGGCCATGGGCCATGAGGTCGAGCTGCTGTCGCCGCTGGAGTTTGCCACCCTGCCCTGCCCGACCTATCCCGACATCCGCCTGTCCCTGCTGCCCGGCAAGGGCGTCGAGAAACGCATACGCGACTTCGCGCCGAACGCGCTGCACATCGCCACCGAAGGCCCGCTCGGCCTGGCCGCACGGCGTTATGCGCTGAAGCACGGCCTGCCCTTCACCACCGCCTACCACACGCGCTTTCCGGAATACGTCGAGGCGCGCTTCAGGCTGCCGCTGTCCTGGACCTATCGCTTCCTGCGCTGGTTCCACGGCCCTTCGCGCGCGGTGATGGCGCCCACCCCAAAGGTCAAGGCCGACCTCGAGACCTGGGGCTTCGGCAATGTGGTGCTGTGGTCGCGCGGCGTCGACCTCGACGTGTTCAGGCTGCAGGACGTCCACCGGCTCGACAGCGCGCCGCCGATTTTCCTCTACGTCGGCCGCGTGGCGGTGGAAAAGAATATCGAGGCCTTCCTCGAACTCGACCTGCCCGGTTCCAAGTGGGTGGCGGGCGACGGCCCGGCGCTAGCCGGCCTGCGCGCGAAATACCCGGTGGTGAACTACCTCGGCGTGCTCAATCAGCAGGAACTGGCCGAGGTCTACGCCTCGGCGAACGTGTTCGTGTTCCCCAGCAGGACCGACACCTTCGGCCTGGTATTGCTGGAAGCGCTGGCCTGCGGCCTGCCGGTGGCCGCCTATCCGGTCACCGGGCCCATCGACGTGCTGGGCGATTCGAATGCCGGGGCCATGCACGAGGATTTGCGGGAAGCCTGCCTGGCTGCGCTCGATATCGAGCGGAGCGCGGCGCGCGCCCACGCAGAGAAGTTCTCCTGGCGCGCCGCGACCGAGCAGTTTCTCGGCCACCTGCGGGTTTCGGAAAAGCCGCTCGAAGCCACCGCGCGCTCAGGCGCGGCCGCGGTTTGAGGCAGGCGTGCGCCGCGCCGTTCTCTCGAGATATTGCTTGAGCACCACGGCCTGGTTGTGCTGTTCGTCCTTCGCACCATAGACCAGCGTGACCGTGCCGCGGCGGGCGTGCGCCGCCAGCTTTTCGACTTCGGCAGGATTGTTGTCCAGTTCTTCGGCATAGCGTCTGCGGAATTCCTGCCACTTCGCCGGATCGTGGGCGAACCACTTGCGCAGTTCCGCGCTGGGCGCGATCTCCTTGTGCCACAGGTCGATGCGCGCGGCTTCGCGCGAGAGTCCGCGCGGCCACAGCCGGTCCACCAGGATCCTGAATCCGTCTTCGGGCGCGCACGCTTCATATGCGCGTTTCAGATGCATGGCCATTGATCAGTCGTATTGCACGCGCACACCGACGCTGGCCCAGTAGACTGCCTCTTCCTCCAGCGCACGCCAGGTGAGCGCGTTGTCTTCCAGCCAGGTCCGGGCAAGCCGCAGGCGATAGCCCTTGGCCGTCGTTTCCGGCTGCACCTCGGGCAGGCTCGGTTCGGCGCGGTTGCGGCACAGGATCACCGCCTGGCGCAGCAGCCAGGCCAGGGTGCGGTCGATGCCGGCAAGTTCGCCGCCAGCGGCGAGCGGAGGCAACTTGGCCACTGCGCCGCGCTGGGCGCGCACCAGCAGCGCCAGGCGTTCCTGGTCGGTGCGCGAGAAGCCGGGCATGTCGGCGTTTTCCAGGATATAGGCGCCGTGCTTGTGGTAGCCGGAATGGGCGATGGAAATGCCGATCTCGTGCAGGCGCGCGGCCCACGACAGGAAGCGGCGCGCCTCCTGTTTTTCCTCCTTGTCCGCAGGCGCCACGCTCTTGAACAGGCGCAGCGCCAGCTTTTCGACGCGCGCCGCCTGCCTGGGGTCGACGTGATAGCGGCGCATGAATTCGGCGACGGTTTCCTCGCGCATGTCGTTCCTCGACATGCGGCCTAGCAGATCGTAGAGGATGCCCTCGCGCAGCGCGCCGGATGCGGGATTCATCTGCCCGATGCCGAGTTCGGCGAACAGGCCGGAAAGGATGGCGAAGCCGCCGGCCAGCACCGGGCGGCGGTCGGCGCGCAGGCCGGGGATGTCCAGCTTGTCGACATGGCCGGCCTTGAGCATGGCCTCGCGCAGCCAGGCCATGCCCTCGGCATTAACGCCCTGGCCCCAGCCATTGGCTTCAAGGATGTCGGCCACGGCACGGATGCTGCCGGATGAGCCCACCGCCTCGTCCCAGTGGGGCTTGCCGAAATCCGCCTCGATGCCCTGGGCGACGAGGCGCGCCTCCAGTTCGGCCTCCTTCATCGCCGCCTTGTCCAGCTTGCCGTTGGCAAAGAAACGCAGGGAGAAATTGACACAGCCCATCTGCAGGCTCTCGCGGCGCTCCTGTGCAACGCCGCTGCCGATGATGCATTCGGTGGAACCGCCGCCGATGTCGACCACCAGGCGCCGACCGCTCGAAGGCGGCAGGCTGTGGGTCACGCCCAGATAAATCAGGCGCGCTTCCTCGCGGCCGGCGATGATTTCGATGGGAAAGCCGAGTGCCGCCTCGGCCTGTTCAAGAAACTGTTCGGCATTCTTGGCCACGCGCAATGCGCTGGTGCCGACGCAGCGCACCGCGCCTTCCGGCAGGCCGCGCAGGCGCTCGCTGAAACGCCTGAGACAGTCGAGCGCGCGCTGCTGCGAATCGGCATCGAGGCGCTTGTTCTTGTCGAGGCCGGCGGCGAGCCGCACCGGCTCCTTGAGTGCGTCGAGCAGGTAGAGCTGCTCGCCCTGCACCCGCGCCACCTGCAGCTTGAAGCTGTTGGAGCCGAGGTCGACCGCGGCCAGCGTTTGATAACCCATTATTCAAGACTCAAGATTCAAGTTACAAGGTTTTTTCTTGAAGGCGCGCAACGCTGCTCGTGCAGCTTGCCTCTTGCATCCCGTCTCTCAGGCCGCCAAACCCGCGACCATGAACAGCAAGGCCAGCACCATCCACACCATCAGGCCGCGCCAGATCATGCTGTTGGCGCTATCGATCTGGTCGGCGTCGGGCTCGTCGCCGAGGCCGATTTCACCGCGTTCCTGCCATTGCCCGCCCACCATCAGCGGCTGGCCGAGCTTCACGCCCATGGCGCCGGCGCCAGCCGTCATGGCGACAGCCTCCTCGGCATTGGGCCAGGCCTGCGCCTGGGTGCGCCAGCAGTACAGGGCATCCTCGAAATTGCCCGCCACCGCGTAGGTCAGCGCAGTGAGCCGCACAGGCACCCAGTTGAGCACATGGAACAGTTTCACCGCCGCGCCGGAAAACGGCGGGCTGGCTTCGTTCCAGCGCAGCGACAGCACCGAGGCCAGGCGGAACAGCACCGCGCCGGCCGGCCCCAGCAGGATGAACCAGAACAGCACGCCGAAGGTCTGCCGGTGGCTATGCGCGAACAGCTGCTCGATGGTGGCCGAGGCGATTTCGCGCGGCCCGAACTCTTCCGCATCGCCGCCGCGCCATGCCTGCAGTTCGGCGCGTGCCTCCTCCATGCGCGCGGTGCGCAGTCTGTCGGCAATGCCTTCCGCGATGCGGCTGTAATACTTGAGGCCCATGGTGAGGTACAGCACGCCCACGCCCCAGGCCCAGCCGAGCAGGAAATTCACCCCGGCCAGCCAGTCGCCCACCAGCCAGACGAGAAAGGCGAGCGGCAGCACGCCGAGGCACCAGGCGACGACGCCGTGGAACGGTTCTCCGCCGTCGAGCCTTTCGCGCAGCAGGGCGGCCAGGCGCGCGAAATATTCGAAATGCGGCAGCGGCCGCGCCAGCGGACGGTAGTGTTCGAGGGCGAGCGCGGCAAGCAGGCTGAAGAAGATCATGGCGCCGCGATCTCCACGGTGAGTTCGCCCACGCGCGACGCGGTGCCCGAGGGCCGGTAGATTTCCACCGCCGGCAGGGTAATGTCGTGACCGCTCGGGGCGAGCTGGTCGGCCAGGGCCTGGTAGGCCTTGCTCGGCGCCAGCGCCACCGCAGCCTGCACCGTGGCCGCCATCACCCTGCGCCGCGGGATGGCTTCGCTCATCAACTCCCTGGGCAGCTTCGCATCCAGCGGCACGCGGTAGCCGGTCTTGGCGCGCTGTGCGTCCTTGGCAGTCTTGCGCGGGTCGGTGAGCAGCACGGTAATGGTGTCGCCGGGCGTGATGCCGGCCTGTTCCAGCAGCGCGAACACCCTGGCCTGGGTCTTCGGCAGCTTGCCAAGCTCGCCCTCGTGTTCGAGATAGGCGAAGAAATGCGGCCCCGACTCCAGCTCAGCCACCGTCACCTTGTTGAACCCGCCCCACCACCAATACACCGCCAGCAGGGGCAGCACGAACGCCAGAACGAATACCGGCCACTGTTTCCTGATCAAACCGCATCTCCCGTTTAGGGCGAAGATAACATACGCGCCTTATAATTTGTTTGCGTCCGCCCGGCGCAGCAACCGGAGAAAGCCATGCCGAGAATCCTCGCGCTGATCGTGCTGCTTGGCCTTGCCAGCCTGAGCCACGCGATCGATACCGACGCCACCGTGCCGATGAAGGCGGTGCAAATCGGCCAGCACAGTTATTACATCGAAGGCCTGGCCGGCCAGGCCTCCAGCGAGAATCAGGGCTTCATGTCGAATGCGGGTTTCGTCGTCACCCGCGATGGCGTGGTGGTGTTCGACAGCCTGGGCACGGTGCCGCTCGCCAGGAAAATGCTCGGCCTCATTCGCAACACCACTCCCAAACCGGTCAGGCGCGTGATCGTCAGCCATTATCACGCCGACCATTTCTATGGCCTGCAGGTGTTCAAGGAGGCTGGTGCGGAAATCTGGGCTCATCGCAACGCGGGGGGCCTGACCACGACCGAGCAGGCCCGCGAGCGCTTCGCGCAGCGCAAGCAGGACTTGTTCCCGTGGGTGGACGAAAACACCCGTTTCCTCGAAGCGGACGTTTATCTGGATGGCGACACCGATTTCAGCATGGGCGGCGTACACTTCGCCATCCGCCATGTCGGGCCGGCGCACAGCGCCGAGGATCTGGCGATGTTCATCAAGGAAGACGGCGTGCTGTATGCGGGCGACCTGGTGTTCAAGGGCCGCGTGCCCTTTGTCGGCGATGCCGACTCCAGGGCCTGGCTCGATTCGCTCGACAAGCTCACCGCCATGAAGCCTCGCGTGATGGTGCCCGGCCACGGCGCGGTCAGCCATTCCCCGACAAGTGATCTGGCGCTGACACGCGACTATCTGACTTATCTGCGCAGCGAAATCGGCAAGGCGGTGGCGGAGATGGAACCGTTCGAGGAAGCCTATGCGCGCATCGACTGGTCGCGCTTCAGCGGGCTGCCCGCGTTCGAGGCGGCCAACCGGCCGAACGCCTACAACACCTATCTGCTGATGGAGCGCGAGCTTCTGGCCCAGTAGCCGCCGGCGGCGGCGCCCCTGCCCTAGCTGAGCTGCAGCGCGGTGTTGCCGAACGACATCTCGCCCTGCGCGCCGCCGATGGCGAAGGCCTTGCCGAACTGGTCCTTGACCGCGTCCGGCGGCATGGGCTTGCCGACCAGGTAGCCCTGGATCTCGTCGCAGCCCATCTCCTTGAGGAACAGGGCGACTTCCATGTCTTCCACGCCTTCCGCAACCACCCGCAGATCGAGCAGATGCGCGAGGCGGACGATGGCATTGGCGATCTCCGCGTCCTCCTTGTCGACCAGCACATCCTTCACGAAGCTCTTGTCGATTTTCACGATGTCGATCGGCAGCCGCTTCAACTGGCGCAGGTTGGAATGGCCGGTGCCGAAGTCGTCGATCATGACCTGGATGCCGTGCTGGGAAAGCTCCGTCAGCACCTGCAGGGTGGTCTGGGGATTTTCCATGGCCGTGCTTTCGGTGATCTCGAGGCCGAGATAGGCCGGGTTCATGCCGGTATCCTCGATGGTCAGCAGGATTTCGCGCGCCAGCCCGCCGTGGGTGAACTGGCGCGGCGACAGGTTGACCGAAACCGTGGGCGGTGCGAGTCCCGCCTGCTGCCATGCAACCCATTGCCGGCATGCGGTACGCAACACCCAGTGACCCAGCGGCACGATGAGACCGGTGTCTTCCGCCACCGGTATGAACTTGTCGGGGCCGATGAGGCCGCCGCTGCCCGGCGTCATCCAGCGGACCAGCGCCTCCATGCCGACCATGCGGCCCGTGGCCAGGTCGACCTTGGGTTGGTAGAGCAGGGCGAAATCGTCGTTGCGCAGCGCACGGCGGATGCCGTTCTCGATCGCCAGCTGTTCTTGCGCCGCGGCGTTCATGTCGTCGCTGAAGTACTCGAAACCGCAGCGCTTGAGCTTGGCCTTGTACATGGCCATATCGGCCTGGCGCAGCAGCGTGTTGGCATCGCTGGCATCGTCGGGGTACACGCTGATGCCGACACTGGCCGACACCGTGTAGGTGTGGCGGTTGACCTTGAACGGTTCGGTCAGCGTCTCGATCAGCTTGCGCGCTACGCGGCTCGCGGCGCGCAGGGTTTTGGGATGGCTCATCACCACGGCGAACTCGTCGCCGCCCAGACGTGCGACGAAATCGTCGCCGCGCAGGACGGCGCCAAAGCGTTCGGCCACGACACGCAGCACTTCGTCGCCGACTTCATGCCCGCGCGAATCGTTGATGTGCTTGAAACGGTCGAGGTCGATGAACAGCAGCGAAACCTGCCCGCCCTTGCGCGCGCACTGGCTGATGGCATGCTCCAGATAGACCTGGAAATAGGTGCGGTTGGGCAGCCCGGTGAGCGGGTCGTGGTTGGCCAGCCTGTCCAGGCGCATTTCCGACTCGTGCCTCTCCGCCAGCGCCGCGGCCACCAGCAGCCCGCAGATGGCCAGGCTCAGGGTCGTCACCTGGACGTTGAGCACTTCCAGGAACGGCGCATGCACTTCCGCCGGGCTGAATTCGTTCAGGTCGCTGGCGATGCGCACGATGCTGAGAACCAGCACCAGCGCGGTCGTCGCGCCGGCGGAAAAGCGCAACGCCACCCACAGCACCAATGGAAACAGCAGGTATTCGCCGGTTTTCCGCGCCGGTTCGCTGCCCGCCCACAGCATGAGCCAGGCCAGCAGCAGGCTTGCCGCAAGCACGGCGACCCACTCCAGGCGCAATGCATTTCTTTGCACGCGCCAGTCGTACAGGTTGGCGGAAAGCAGCACCGGCGCAAGCAGGATCGCGCCCGCCATGTCGGCCGACCACAGCGACCAGACGCCGAGCCAGAACTGCTCCTGCGGCAGCACGTCGTACCTGACCCGGGCCGCTGCCGCAATCAGCGCGGACACGACGGTGCCGGCGGGGATGGCGAGCAGGCAGAAGCGGGCGATGCTGCCTACGGAGCCGAAGGACAGCCCCTGCCCCGGACGCTCGACTATCCAGAAAACGACCCAGGCGCCCAGGGACGCGCCGACAGACAGGAACGGCAGGAGGTCGGCGTCCACGCGCCCCCAGTTCATCGCCAGCGCGCCGAGAAAGACCCCCGCGACGCCGGCCAGGCCGTAACGCACGGCCGCGGCCGCGGCCACGCCAGCGGCCAGCCACACCACCGACATCACGTCCAGACGGTTTTCCAGAAGCAAGCCCAGCCAGCCCGCCACAAAATAAGCCAGCGCCGTCGCCAGGGCAATCAGGGCAAAACGCGGGAGTCGGGAAAGAGTCGACAGCAGGGGCAGGGTCATGCAGCCAGTTCAGGCGACGGCGATATGCGTCACTCAGGCCTGCGGTCTGTCATCCATTTCGGCACGCACGGATTCGAGCGCATCCTTGAGCGTTTCCTCTGCCAGCGAATTGAGCTGCTCGGCGAGCATCTCGGCGGCATCGATAGTGTCCTCATCGTCCGGCAGGGTGTCGCTGTCGAGATTGGCGACCAGGACGGCGGCAGCGCCTACCACCTGGAGGAGGCGCTGGCGCTCGCCCATGAGCATCTCGATTTCCTTGCGCAGCAGATGAATTTCCTCATCCTTCAACGCATGCACGGTCATGGCACCTCCCTGTTCAAAAATCCTGCCCGAAGTGTAACCACAAGCGGCACATGGCGGAATACCCAATAAGTAATAGGTACGTATTCGCGCGTCGGGGGGATAATGTGGGCTTTCAGCAGCTCTTGTTCAGCATGTCCGTTCCATCCTGCCTGTTTCCCGACATCCTCCCGCACCGCCACGGTTTCCTCGAAACCGGCGGTGTGCATCGCATCTATTGGGAGGAGAGCGGCAATCCCGCGGGCGTGCCGGTGCTGTTCCTGCATGGCGGCCCCGGCTCAGGCACCTCGCCGCTGCAGAGGCGGTTCTTCGACCCGGCCCATTACCGCATCGTGCTGTTCGACCAGCGCGGCGCCGGCAGATCCACGCCCTACGCCGAACTCACCGACAACACCACGCCGCACCTCATCGACGATATCGAACTGCTGCGGCGCACCCTGGATATCGACAAGTGGCTGGTGTTCGGCGGCTCCTGGGGGTCGACGCTGGCGCTGGCCTATGGCGAGGCGCACCCCGAGGCCTGCCTGGGCTTCGTGCTGCGCGGCATTTTCCTGTGCCGCAAGAGCGAAATCGACTGGTTTCTGTACGGCATGCGCACGCTGTTTCCCGAAGCCTGGCAGGATTTCGCCGGCATGATTCCGGACGCCGAGCGCGGTGATCTGCTCGCCGCCTACCACGCCCGCCTCACCGACTCCGATCCCGCCGTGCACCTGCCGGCGGCGCGCGCCTGGGGCCGCTACGAGGCCGCCTGCTCGACCCTGCTGCCGAACGAGGCGCTGGTCCACAGCTTCGAATCCGACGCGGTCGCGCTGTCGCTCGCGCGCATCGAGGCACATTATTTCCGCCACGACATTTTCCTGCCGGACAACAGCCTGCTCGACAATCTGCACAAGATCCGCCATCTGCCCGCGGTCATCGTGCAGGGCCGCTACGACGCGGTTTGCCCCACCGTCACCGCCGACGAACTGGCGCGCGCCTGGCCGGAAGCGTTCTATGAAGTGATCCCGGATGCCGGGCACTCCGCCTTCGAGCCCGGCATCGCGCACGCGCTGGTGGAAGCGACCGAGGCGTTCAAGGACATGCTGGCGCCCGCCGCTGCAGCCACCTCCGTCGAAGTCGAAGCCGCGCCGGTGAAACCGCGGCGCCGGCGTTCGCCGAAAAAAGCGGTGCAGGCCTGATGGCGCTGTCGCCCTACGTCTACGACGCGACGGCGGAAAACTTCCCGCGTCTGGTGCTGGAAAACTCGCAGCGCGGCCTGGTGCTGGTGCATTTCTGGACGCCCAAGGCCGGCCCCTGCATGATCCTGATGCCGCGCCTGGTCAAGCTCGCTTCCGAATACGGCGGCAAGTTCCTGCTGGTGATGCTGAATACCGACGAACTGGGCGCACTGGCGCGTCGCCTCGGCGTCACCAGCGTGCCCACAGTCAAGTTCTTCCGCCGCGGCGAGGTGGTGGAAACCGTGCACGGCGCCGAATCCGACAGTCATTTCCGCCAGCTGCTCGATCGCTTCATCATGCGCGACAGCGTCAATCTCTACGCGCAGGGCCTCGCCGCCTGGCAGAGGCAGCAAACCGGGGAAGCCCGGCGCATGCTCGCGGCCGCGGCAGTGGAGGAACCCGGCAACCCCGTCATCCCGCGCGACCTCGCCAAGCTGCTGTGGGCCGACGGCGAACACGAGCAGGCCGTGCAGTTGCTGGAAAGCCTGCCGGCAGAGCTGCGCGCGCATGCCGACATCGCCGGGCTCTACGCCCACTTCGCGCTGGCGAGCGCGGCCGAGCATGCGCCGGCCGATGTCGAGGCGCGCGCCGCCGACGCCGACAATGCCGACGCCCGCTTCCAGCATGCCGCCCGGCAGCTGGCGAAGGACGACTTCGCAGCGGCGCTGGGCGCGCTCGATGCGCTCGACACCGAGCATCCGCAATACCGCAACGGCCTGCCGCGCCAGGCGCTGCTCGCCCTGTTCGAACTGCTCGGCTCCGAACATCCTCTCACCCGCGAATACCGCGCCAGGCTCTCGCAGCGACTGAGTTGAGAGGCTACGCGCACCCTGCCTTCGATCCCTACCGCGCCCTGCTGTCCCGCCTGCAGCGCGATGCCGGTCTGACTGCACTGAACGACCTGGCGGTGCAGCTCGGCGTGCGCCATGCGCACAGCGGCAAGCCCCTGCGCTTTGCCAGCCTGTCGGGGGCATGCCCGGCGGCGCAGTACGAGCAGGGCATCGCCGCTTCCGGCATCGTGCCCACGCGCGAGGACAACCTGCACGATTTTCTCAACGCCCTGGTCTGGCTGCGCTTCCCGCGATTGAAATCCATGCTCAACCTGCGCCATTGCCAGATGCTGGCACTGCAGCCTGCAGAGGAAAGACAGCGCGGCCGCCTGCGCGACCGGCTCACGCTGCTCGACGAAAGCGGCATGCTGGTCGCGTCTGCCGATCCTGCACTGCTGGATTTGCTGAGCGCGAAACAATGGACCCGGCTGTTCTGGGAGGCGCGCGTGGAAGCGGTACGGCAGATGCGCTTCGTCGTCGTCGGCCACGGCCTGCTGGAAAAATGCCTGGCGCCGTTTCCCGGCATGACGGCGAAATGCCTGTTCCTGCACACGCACGAAACCGCGCCCGCCATGCTCGACTCGCTTGCCGCGTCGGCATTGCAGGCGGCGGAAACGCTGGAACTGCCCCCCCTGCCGGTGCAGGGCGTGCCCGGCTGGGACGACAACGAAAGCCTGGTCTACTACCAGGATGAGGAAATATTCAGGCCCGCGCGGCTGCGCAGCCCGCCAGCTGAAACCGGCCGGTCAGGCTGACTGGGCGCTGCCTGCAGTCTCGCGCAGCCAGGACTCGGCGCTTTCGATTTCGTCGAACAACCGGATCTCGGCATCGACGAAGATGCGGTTGATCCACGTGCTCCAGGCGACCCACTCGTTGCTGGTGAGAATGGCGACACGGTCGAAATCGTTGGCATGCTCGCGCGAGAACCTGAGTTCTTCCCAGGCCACGTCGAGGCTGAAGGAAAGCATGTCGCGCAGATCGATGAGCAGATTAACCACGCCCTGGAACTTGATGCCATAGAGCACGGCCGCCTCGAATTCCTTGTAGTCATCGAGGGTAAAACGGCCTAGCACCGACATGCTGATGATGTTGTCCTTGACGTTGATCGAAATCATTGGGCTGCTCCGAATGTGTGTACCGATACCGTAAATATAGCGTCATTCGGGCGCCGCGACACTGCGGCTCGCCCATACGCCGATCAATCCGGCCAGCACAATCAGCAGCATGCCCACCCAGGCAATCATGGGCGGTCGGTCGCCGAGCAGGAGCACGCCATAAAGCGCCGCGAAACCCACGGTCGAATAGGCCAGCGCGCCCACCGCCAACGTGTTGCCCGTCCGGTAGGCGCGGGTCATGGCCAGTTGCGCCAGCGTGGCGGTCGCGCCCATGGCAAGCAACAGGGGGATATCCGTGAGCTGCGGCACCACGAATCCCGCGCCAGCCATCCAGATTCCTCCGCCCACTGTCGACAGCAGGGTGAAATAGAACACCACGCGCCAATCCGGTTCACCCTCCCTGCCCAGGGTGCGCACATTGAGGTAGGCTACCGCCGCCAGCGCGCCGGACAGCAGGCAGATCAGTCTCGCCGTCATGTCCTGCCCGCCCCAGCCCGGCTGCAGAAGCAGCACCACGCCGGCAAAACCGATCATCACTGCCGCGGCCAGCCCCTTGCCATGGCGCTCTTTCAGCCCCCATACGAGGATCGCGGCCAGAAACAGCGGCGAAGTGTAGTTGAGCGTGATTGCAGTCGGCAGCGGTAGGTGGGCAATGCCGTAGAAAAACATCACCAGCGCCAGGAAACCCGAGAGGCCGCGCCTGACATGGCTGGCACCATGTCTCGTCGCCAGCGGCGCCAGCCATTGCCGCGTGGTAAAGACGATCACGACATAGATGGCCAGCAGCCCGAACAGCGAACGGTAGAACACCAGTTCCGGCGAGCTGAAGCGCACCGAGGCGAGCTTGACCAGCACCCCCATGAGCGCGAACAGGAAACCGGCGACCAGCATCCAGGTGGATTTCATCTAGAAAAAATTGTGGCGCGAAGAAATTCGCAATAACAGAGAGGTTAAGGGAGGGAGGGGATGAAATCCAAACTTCCTTCTCTATCCTCCCACCCCCCCTGTAATGCCCTGCTTTTTCTGCGTCAGGCTTTTTTCAGTTGCGGCCCGATCTGTTTGCGCAGGAACTCGTGGAAATGCACCATGCCGTCTTCCATCGGCGACTGGTAAGGTCCCTCCTCACTGATGCCCTGCTTGAACAGCGCACGGCGTCCGTCATGCATGCGCTGGGCGATCTCGTGGTCCTCGACCGCGGTTTCCATGTAGGCGGCCTGCTCGGCCTCCACGTACTCACGCTCGAACAGCGCGATGTCTTCCGGATAGTAGAACTCGACGATGTTGGCCATGGACTCGATGCCGGTCGGCCATACCGAGGACACCACCAGCACGTGCGGATACCACTCGACCATGATGTTGGGGTAGTAGGTCAGCCAGATCGCGCCATGCCGAGGCTTCTGCCCCTCGCCGTAGCGCAGCACCTGCTCCTGCCACCTCTGGTAGGTCGGCGAGCCGAACTTCTTGCCGAAGGCACTGGCCAGGCCGACGGTCTGCACCGAATACCAGTCGCCGTACTGCCACTTGAGATCGTCGCAGGTGACGAAATTGCCGAGGCCCGGATGGAAGGGCTCGACGTGGTAGTCCTCGAGGTAGACCTCGATGAAGGTCTTCCAGTTGTAGGGCACATGGTCGACCGTGACCTTGTCCAGCATGTAGCCAGAGAAATCGAGATCGGCCGCCACGCCCATGCCGGCGAGGTCGGCGCGCACGTCGCGCGGGCCGTTGAACAGCAGGCCGTTCCAGTTCTGCAGCACGGAGCGCGACAGGTTCATGCAGGGATTGCCGGGGAAATGCGGCGCGCCGAGCAGGGTGCCCTGCGCGTCATAGGTCCAGCGGTGCACCGGGCAGACGATGTTGTCGGCCGGCAGCTTGCCGCGGCCGTTGAGCATGATGGCCTGGCGGTGGCGGCAGACGTTGGACAGCATCTCGATGCCGCTGGCGTTGTTGACCAGCACCCTGGCGCCCTCGAAGCGCTCGAGCGCATGGTAGTCGCCGCGTTCGGGCACCATCAGCGCGTGGCCGACATAGCCGGGGCCGTTGTCGAACAGCAGCCTTTTTTCGAGCTCGAAAATTTCCGGGTCGAAATACCACGACACCGGCAGTTGAGGCGTTGTTGTTGACAGCGCCGAAACAGAATCAGCGAGATTGGACATCCCTACCCACCCTATTCCAGTGCCACACTGAGGAACCCCTGATCAAGTCGTCCATGAGCCGCATTTGCACGAAAAATGCTTAGCTGCAAGACGCGCGACGCAGGTCGTACGACATACGAAGCCGAGGCGCGCAACGCCGCAGACGGGCATTTTTCGTGCAAACCCTCCGGGGCGTGGTTTTCCGGGCGGGCTGCCTTGTCGCTCATCCCATCCCGAAAAGCCGCGCCACGGCCATGTGGGACTTGATCAGAGGTTCCCGAGAGCAGGCAAATAAAACAAAAACCCCCGCCACCTGACGGACCGTAGCTTGGTCCGCCCAATGAACCGGAGGTTCCCTGAATTCCCACTGGGGGATGCGGAAGATATCACGGCGCTCCTGCCAAGGCAAAGACTTTTCGCTGCCCGTGCCCGGGCGGTTTGCAGACTCGCCGCCCGGCTTTTGTTAAAGTTACGCGTTTCTTGCATTGCAATTTCGCCCATGGCCAAAGCCACCGCCCCCAAGGACTTCGAGTCCGCCCTCGCCGAACTGGAAAAAATCGTCGCACAGATGGAATCCGGCAAGCTGAGCCTGGAAGACTCCCTTGCCGCCTACGAGCGCGGCGCCTCCCTGCTCAATTTCTGCCG